>Ga0213835_100738_pt1 | contig 26692 bp, 26 predicted proteins | sample SWPATP01_FD_160576 | JGI IMG/M metagenome (GOLD analysis project Ga0213835, IMG submission 160576) | Coastal seawater microbial communities from Marineland, Florida, United States - SWPA TP0 #1 | ecosystem: Environmental > Aquatic > Marine > Coastal | place: USA: Florida | collected 2016-08-05 | reverse complement strand
AGCGAGCGCACGAAGCTGACATAGACATAGTCGGAATCTGGGATCTTGGCGTTCGTCACTGAGCGTTCCTGTTGTCAAGCGAGGAAGATAACAGGGGCTCATTAATGAATGTTTATGTTGAACGCTGGCGCCAGCGCCACGATTTTCCCTATTCCGCTGCCTGCAGGACCGGTTTCTCGCCCTCCTGCAGCCGCTGCAGCAAACGAACACGCTCGGCGGACGCTTTCTCGGCATTGGCGTGCTTGATGTGACCGAAGCCGCGGATGAGCGCAGGCACCGACAGAAGCGCCGCGGCCGCCTCGATCTGACCCGGCGCAAGCTTGCGACGAACCAGTTCGAGATCGGCCTCGTAGTCCGCCAGGAGCTTGCGCTCCATGCGCCGTTCCGCCGTGTAGCCGAACAGGTCGAGCGCCGTGCCGCGCAGTCTCTTGAACCTTGCCAGGATGCCGAAACCGGTCATCATCCAGCCGCCGAAGCGCGACTTGCGCGGCTTGCCGTCGGAGCCGACGCGGCCGAGGATCGGCGGGGCGAGGTGGAACTCGAGCCGGTCGAAGCTTTCGAACTCGGCGGAAAGCTGCTTCTGGAAGGCACCATCGGTGTAGAGCCGGGCTACCTCGTATTCGTCCTTGATCGCCATCAGCTTGAAGAGGTTGCGGGCTGCCGCCTCGCTGACGGCTGTCGAGCCTGGCACGGCCTTGTCCTCTGCCTCGCGGATCGAAGCCACGCGTTCGCGGTAGCGCTGCGCATATGCCGCGTCCTGGTAGGAGGTGAGGAAGGCGGCACGCTTTTCCACGATCTCGTCCAGCGTGTCGGCAAGCGGCGGACGTCCGCCACCGCCGGCGCGCTCGACCAGCGCGCGCACCGTCTCGGGATCGTGGGCGGCGCGGCGGCCCCAGCGGAAGGCGGCGAGGTTCATGGCGACCGCCTGGCCGTTGAGCTCGATCGCCTTCTCGATCGCCTCGGCAGCAACGGGCAGCCCGCCCTGCTGATGGGCAAAACCGAGCAGGAACATGTTGGCGCCGAGCGAATTGCCGAACAGCGCCGATGCGGTGCGCGTGGCGTCGAAGAAATGCGCCTGGCCCTCGCCGGCGGCGGCGCGGATCGCCTTCTTGATGCGCTCCGTCGGCAGCGAGAAATCGGCCGAGCGCGCGAAATCGCCGGGCATCACTTCCGCCGTGTTGGCGATGAACAGCGTCTCGCCCTCGCGCACGGCCGACAACACCTTCTTGTTGCCGGATACGACGAGGTCGCAGCCGAGCACCAGGTCCGCCTTGCCGGCCGACACACGGATCGCGGCGATCTTTTCCGGGGTCTCGGCGATGCGGATATGGCTGAACACCGCCCCGCCCTTCTGCGCCAGCCCAGCCATGTCGATGATGCCGCAGCCCTTGCCTTCCAGATGCGCGGCCATGCCCAGGATCGCGCCGATGGTGACGACGCCGGTGCCGCCGATGCCATCCACGATACCCGACCAGCCGGCTGCGAGCGACGCCTGGCGCGGCGCCGGCACGCCTTCGAGCGGATCGGCCGAACCGGCAACGCCTGCCGCCTTGCGCAACTTGCCGCCGTGGACGGTCACGAAGGACGGGCAGAACCCGTTGACGCAGGAGAAATCCTTGTTGCAGGACGACTGGTCGATGCGCCTCTTGCGGCCGAACTCGGTCTCGACCGGCTGCACGGAGACGCAGTTCGACTTCACCCCGCAATCGCCGCAACCCTCGCACACCAGCTCGTTGATGATGACGCGCCGGTCCGGATCGGGGAAGGTGCCGCGCTTGCGGCGCCGGCGCTTCTCGGCCGCGCAAGTCTGGTCGTAGAGCAGCACCGACACGCCCTTCACCTCGCGCAGCTCGCGCTGGATGGCGTCGAGGTCGTCGCGGTGGTGAACCGTGGCGCCGGCGGGGAATTCGGCCTTGCCGGCATATTTTTCCGGCTCGTCGGTGACGATGGCGATGCGGTCGACGCCTTCGGCGCGCACCTGGCGAGCGATCATGTCGACGGTGAGCGCGCCTTCGTGCGGCTGACCGCCGGTCATGGCGACGGCGTCGTTGTAGAGGATCTTGTAGGTGACGTTGGCGCCCGAGGCGAGCGCGAAGCGCAGCGCCAGCGAGCCGGAATGGTTGTAGGTGCCGTCGCCCAGATTCTGGAAGATATGCTCGCGCTTGGAAAACGGGGCCTGCCCGACCCATTGCGCGCCCTCCCCGCCCATGGCGGTGAAGCCGACGGTGGCGCGGTCCATCCACAGCGCCATGAAGTGGCAGCCGATGCCGCCGCCGGCAATGGAGCCGTCCGGCACTTTCGTCGACGTGTTGTGGGGGCAGCCCGAACAGAAATAGGGCGTGCGGGCGGCAACATCCTGCGTGTCGGCGAGCATGGCCTGAAACTGGCGCATCCGGTTGACGCGCGCGGCAATCTCTTCCGATGGCCCGATGACCTTCAAGACGCGTTCGCCGATCGCGATGGCGATATCGTTCGGATCCAGCGCTCCCTGTACCGGGAACAACCAGTCGCCGCGCTCGTTCTTCTTGCCGACGATAACCGGCTGCATCGCGGTGCCGTAAAGATCCTCGCGCAGCTGCACCTCGATCAGCGAGCGCTTCTCCTCGACCACGATGACCATGTCGAGACCCTTGGCGAAGTCGCGCACATGCTCGAGATCGAGCGGCCAGGGGCAGGCCACCTTGAACAGGCGGATGCCCAGCTGGTTGCCGCGCGCCTCGTCGATGCCGATATCGTCCAGCGCCTGGCGCACGTCGAGATAGGATTTGCCGACGGTAATGATGCCGAGCTTGGGCTTGCGCCCGCCGGACCAGACGATGCGGTTAAGCCCGTTGGCGCGAATGAAGGCAGCGGCCGCCGCCCGCTTATATTCGTGCAGGCGACGTTCCTGGCCGATCTGGTCGAGCTCGTGGCGGATGTTCAGGCCACCGGGAGGCATGTCCATCTCGGGCAGGACGAAGTTGAATCGATCCATCGACACATCGACGGAAGCCGTTGATTCGATGTTGTCCTTCACGCATTTGATTGCCGACCAGGTGCCCGCGAAACGCGACAGGGCATAGCCGTAGAGGCTGTAGTCGATCAGCTCCTGCACACCGGCCGGGTTGAAGATCGGGATCATGGTGTCGACGAAGAGAAACTCCGTCGCATGGGCATTGGTGGAGGATTCGGCAGTGTGGTCGTCGCCCATCAGCGCCAGAACGCCGCCGTGGCGCGAGGTGCCGGCAAGATTGGCGTGCCGGAACACGTCGCCCGACCGGTCGACGCCCGGTCCCTTGCCGTACCAGACGGAAAAGACGCCGTCATACTTGCCCTCGCCCAGCAACTCGGTCTGCTGCGAACCCCAGCAGGCGGTGGCGGCAAGTTCCTCGTTGATGCCCGGCTGGAAGATGACATGCGAGGCTTCCAGCTCGCGCCGGGCCTTCCAGAGCTGCTGGTCGAGCCCGCCGAGCGGCGACCCGCGGTAGCCCGACACGAAGCCCGCCGTGTTGAGACCGGCGCGGCGGTCGAGCTCGCGCTGCATGAGAAGCATTCGGACAATCGCCTGCGAACCGGAGATGAAGATTCTCTCCTTCGCGAGGTCAAATTTGTCGGCGAGCGAAACGTTGTGCAGCGTCATCGAATACCTCCCGTCGAAGCGCCGACAGGCGCCCCGAGAACGACAGTGTTTCCGGCGGAAAGGACGGCGTCAAACATTTTTGGGGGATGTCGAAAATACGCACGCTCAAGCAATCCGCGGGCGATACCCACGCAATCTTGTTTCGAACAAGAGGCCGCTGGGGAAAGGTTCTTCGCGACGCTGGTGCGGACCGAAGACACGGAATGCGGCCCAACCGATAGATCCGCACCTGCGCCCGCCCAGGTCGCGTGCGGGCTTGTCCCGGAATGTCCGGCAATCGGCCTGCTCGCCAGGGGCAAAAAGGTGATCGGGATCGGATTGCGGCTTGAGGGCGCCGCGCGAATTCTTCATGTAACGGGTCCTGCCGCTTCAATCCCCTGATCCGGAATTGCGGGTGGCCGCCACCAGATGCCGCACCAGGAGCCTCCAAAGCTTCTTCCGACACCGGTGCAAAGCTGTTAAGAGACCTGCCAAAGATCGCTGGAAGCAGATCGAGAATCGGCTCTACGGCGAACCAACAAAGGGGACAATGGTCGACGCGAAACCTGCGGCAAACACGCGGGCGCATGACCGAAACGGGAGGCCTCCATGGCGCGATCAGGTGATCCGTCCGCTGACGGGCACGACATTTCAAGACGCAAAGCAGTTTCCAATCGTCCCAGCTTCACCCACCCCGTTCGAGAGGGAGCGCCCTGCCCTTGCGTGCAATAGCCACTATCGTAAGAGCCATTGGCGGGCTCAACTGGCTGATCGGCAACATCTTTTCATGGCTGGCGCTGGCCATCGTCATCGTCTGCTTTACGGTCGTCGTGCAGCGCTATGCCTTCTCCACAACGCGTCTGTGGATGCAGGATCTCTATGTCTGGCTGAACGGCGCCATGTTCACTGCGGTGGCCGGCTTCGCGCTGCTGCGCGGCGACCATGTGCGCGTCGACATCTTCTACCGCACCGCCTCGCTGCGCTGGAAGGCGATCGCCGACATGATCGGCGTGGTGGTCTTTCTTCTGCCTTTCTGCTGGATCGTCTTCATCTATGGACTGCCCTTCGTGCAGCGATCGTGGCGACTCTTCGAGGGGTCGGCCAATATTGGCGGCATGCCCGGTCTCTTCATCCTGAAGAGCTTCATCATCGTGTTCGCCGTTCTGGTCGCCATCCAGGGCATCGCCATGTTCCTGCGCTCGATCCTTGTGCTGGCAGGGCGTGAAGACCTCTTGCCGCCATCGCAACGCTATCCGTCAGAAGACGAGGAGTAGGCTCGCATGGATCCCATTCTGCTTGGTGAGATCCTCGCCGGCCTGATGTTCTTCGGCGTGATCGGCATGCTAATGCTGGGCTTTCCGGTGGCGTTCACGCTGGCCGGAACCTCGCTGATCTTCGCCCTGGTGGGCGTCATCTTCGGCGTGTTCAACCCGACCAATCTCGGTGCGCTGGCTGGCCGCTATATCGGATTCATGACCAACGAGGTGCTGGTCGCCGTCCCGCTCTTCATCTTCATGGGGGTGATGCTCGAACGGTCCAAGATCGCCGAGCAACTGCTGCTTACGATGGGCAAGCTGTTCGGCCGCATGCGCGGCGGGCTCGGCATATCGGTGATCATTGTCGGCGCGCTTCTGGCAGCCTCAACCGGCGTCGTCGGCGCAACCGTGGTTACGATGGGGCTGATCTCGCTGCCGGCGATGATGCGCGCCGGCTATGACCCGAAACTGGCCTGTGGCGTCATCTGCGCGTCCGGCACGCTGGGCCAGATCATTCCGCCGTCGACCGTGCTGATCTTCATGGGCGACATGCTGGCCGGCATCAACGCGCAGGTGCAGATGGCGCAGGGCAATTTTGCCCCCCAGACCGTGTCTGTCGGCGACCTGTTCGCCGGAGCCTTCTTTCCCGGCCTGCTGCTGGTCGGCCTCTACCTGGCGTGGATGATCTTCAAGGCCATCTTCGACCCCGAATCCGCTCCTGCCACACCCGTGCCGGAAGAAGAACGCCGCGGCCTCTGGCTCGAAGTGATCACGGCATTGCTGCCGCCCCTGGCCCTCATCGTCGCGGTGCTGGGCTCGATTCTCGGCGGCGTTGCAACGCCGACAGAGGCAGCATCGGTCGGCGCCGTCGGCGCGACACTGCTTGCGGCGCTGAAGTGGCGCCTTTCCTTCAAGGTGTTGCGCGAAGTGGTTATCGCAACCGCCACCATCACCTCGATGATCTTCATCATCCTGTTCGGCGCCTCGATCTTCGCCATCGTCTTCCGCCAGATGGGTGGCGACAACCTCGTCCACGAGTTCCTGACCGGCCTGCCGGGCGGCGCCATCGGCGCGATGATCGTGGTCATGCTGATCATGTTCGTGCTGGGTTTCATTCTCGACACGTTCGAGATCATCTTCATCGTGATCCCGATTACCGCGCCGGTCCTCCTGCTGCTCGGCCTCGATCCGGTATGGGTGGGCGTCATGGTGGGCGTGAACCTGCAGACCTCGTTCCTGACCCCGCCCTTCGGCTTCTCGCTGTTTTATCTGCGCGGGGTGGCACCGAACCGCATATCGACGGGCATGATCTATCGCGGCGCGATTCCCTTCGTCGTGCTCCAGATCGTTGCGATCGCCCTGCTGTTCATCTTCCCCGAAATCGTGCTCTGGCTGCCCAGAACGCTCTACTGAACGGACTGGTACCGACAAACAAAAAAGGCCGGGGCTTTTGCCCCGGCCTTTTCCGTTTCCGTCGAAGAACTTAGATGTCGAAATACTTCTCGCGTGCAGCCAGGAAGCCCATGTCGGTGCCTTCCGTGCGCGTACGCAGAAGCCGCAGCGACTCCACGAAGCTCTCCGCCGTCTGCTTGGTCAGCGGATCGCTGTGGTCAAGCAGTTCGGTGATGATGTCCTTGGATGCCTGCGCGCCGGCCTCAAGAACGTCGTCGGGGAACTGCGGATGGACGATGACGTCATGCTCCTCGACCAGCGTGCGCAGCGCGCGCGGGTCGTTGGCGTAGAAGTCGGAGGCGACCTGATCGTACTCAGCCTGGCAGACATCGGTGATGATGCGCTGCAGGTTCGGCGACAGCTCCTGGAACTTGGCCTTGTCGACGACCAGCTCGGTGGCCAGGCCCGGCTCGATGAAGCTCGACGTGTAGTAGTGCTTGCGCACCTGATGGAAGCCGAGCGCCAGATCGTTATAGGGACCGACGAACTCGGCCGCATCGAGCGCGCCCGACTGCAGGGCCTGGAAGATCTCACCAGCGGCAAGATTGGTCACCGAAAGGCCCATGCGCTGCCAGACCTGGCCGCCGAGGCCGGGAGTACGGAATCGCATGCCCTGGAGCTGGTCGAGGTTTTCGATCTCGTCCGGGAACCAGCCGGCAGCCTGGGTGCCGGTGTCGCCCGACAGGAAGCCCTGCAGGCCGAACTGATCGTAGATTTCGTCCCAGATCTCCTGGCCGCCAAGATAACGGACCCAAGCGGTGAGTTCGCGCGAGGTCATGCCGAAGGGCACACCGGTGAAGAAGGACAGGCCGACGCTCTTGTTCTGCCAGTAATAGGCGGCGCCGTGGCTCATCTCGGCCGAGCCGTCGATGACCGCGTCAAGCGCCTGCAGCGGCGGCACCATCTCGCCACCGGCAAAGACCTGGATGGTGAGCTGGCCGTCGGTGGCCTCGGTGATGCGCTCCGCAAGGCGCTGGGCGCCGACGCCGAGTCCGGGGAAATTGCGCGGCCAGGTGGTGACCATGCGCCAGGTCTGGTTGCCCTGGGCGATCGCAGGCGCGGCAAGAGCCGAAGCCGCGGCCGCGCCGGCACCGGCCAGGCTGGCCTTCTTCAGAAATGAACGACGATCCATGAATTTCCTCCCATTCTGGATTGCTGGACCATATTGGACGGTAATGGGTATGGGACGCTTGAAGCGCTTTCCCCCCCATGCCGACCCGCATAAATACATGCGTCCCTGGCCAAGTCCAGCCGGAACCGCCCCATTGCGGCAAGTTGCGCAGACGCGGTAAACGCGCCTCACCGCACATGAAACCGTTGGAAAAGGATGCGGGCGCGCTTATGTGAGAATCGAAATCCCAAAAGCCCCGTATCCTCTCTGGAAGTAGCATCATGACCCAGCCGCTGGTCGCCGTATCGACCGACACACGCCAATTCGAGAACTACAACTGGCATGCCGCGCCACAGCAATATGTTGCTGCAGCACTGGAGGTGGCAGGCGTGTTGCCGGTCCTCGTTCCCTCGTTGGGCGAGAAGCTCGACCTCGACGGCCTGCTCGACCGTGTCGATGGGGTGATGCTGACCGGATCGAAATCGAACGTGAACCCGGCGCATTATGGCGGCGATGCCGGCGAAAAGAACGGCCCCTATGACGACGCGCGCGACGCGACCACGCTGCCCTTGATCCGCAAGGCGATCGCCCGCGGTGTGCCGCTGCTGGCGATCTGCCGCGGCATCCAGGAAATGAACGTGGCGCTGGGCGGCACGTTGGCGACCGAGATCCAGGAGATCGAGGGCCGCATGGACCACCGAGCCCCGCAATCCGACAACCAGGACGAACGTTTTGCCATCCGCCATCCGGTGCGCATTGCCGAGGGCAGTTGCCTGGCGGGCATTTTCGGGCCCGGCGAGATCATGGTGAATTCGGTCCACCGGCAAGGGATCGGCGAACTGGCGCCACGCCTTGCCGTCGAGGCGGTGGCAGAAGACGGGACTGTGGAAGCGGTTTCGGTCACCGGCGCGCCGGGCTTTGCGGTCGGGGTGCAGTGGCACCCGGAATACTGGGCTGGCACCAACGAGGATTCGGCGCGCATCTTCCGCGCCTTCGGCGAGGCCGTGCGTGCCCATGCCGGACAAAAGTCGCTGCGCGCAGCCGAGTAGAGAACCCGGCAAGGCCCCTGCCCCACTCAAGGCGCAGGGGCACCGGTAGCGTTGCCGCCAAAGCCTGCTCCCGGCTTCAGCCCTTGCGGGACCCCGGCACGACATGAGCGGTCTCGGGCACCGGCGTGACCGCCTTGTTAGTCGAGAACCATGAGATCAGATTGTCGACCTGCAGATCGGCCATCGCACCGCGCGTGTGCTGGCTCGACGATCCCACATGCGGGAAGAGTGTCGCGTTGGGCAGATCAATCAGCGCCTGCGGCACGTGCGGTTCGTCACGAAACACGTCGAGGCCGGCAGCCATGATGGTGCCGTCCGAAAGAGCGGCGATCAGCGCGTCTTCGTCGACGGTGCTGCCGCGTCCCATGCTGATGAAGATGCCCTGCGGACCCAGCGCCTCCAGCACCTGCCGGTTGACGGCTTTCTCGGTTTCAGGCGTGCCCGGCGCGATCGAGATCAAGGTGTCGACATGGGTCGCCAGTTTGATCAGCGAAGGAAAATAGGCATAGTCGACGCCTTCCACCTTGCGACGGCTGTGATAGGCGACCTCGAGCCCGAACGCCTCCAGTCGCCGGGCAATGGCCTGGCCTATCCGACCCAGTCCGAATATGCCGACCTTGCGGCCGCGCAGCGTGGCCTGTGACAGCGGGAAAGGCCCTTCCTTCTCCCATCTCCCTTGTCGCAACCACTGCTCCGCCTTGCAGAAATCGCGCGCGGTGCACAACAACAGGCCAAGCGCGGTGTCGGCGACTTCTTCGGTCAGGACATCGGGCGTGTTGGTCACCATCACGCCAACCTGCCCGGCATGCGGCGCATCGACAACGTCATAGCCAACGCCGAAATTGGCGACGATTTCGAGATTGGGCAATGCGTCGATACTGGCAGCGTCAACCCTGGTAACGGATGCAATACCGCGAACCGTGGCGCGTTGCTCCTCGGAAAGCTGGGACACATCTTCCGCGCGGATCAGATCGAAGGTCTGTTCAAGCCTTTCGACGGTGCGCGGATGCGCGGGACCGGGGATGAGAACGGCGACGGATTTCAGATCGGTCAAGGGTCAACTCCATGCAACTGAGGGTGCGACGCGCGCAACCGGCCTCACGGTTTAGAGACGAAGGCGGCCGCCGACAAGCGTGGCATGCGGCTAGCGCTCCACCGGCTTGCCGGTCGACTGGCGGACATGAAGCTCGGGCCGGATCAGTTCCTGGCCTCCCTTGACCTCCTTGCCGTTCAGCCGGTCGAGAAGCGCGCGCGCTGCGCGGTGGCCCACATCGCGCTGGCCGTTCCAAACCGTGGTCAGCGCCGGCATGGCGATGGCGGCTTCTTCCAGATCGTCGTAACCGGTGACGGAAATATCCACCCCCGGCTTGAAGCCCGCACGGGCAAGCCCGTTCATCAGGCCGATCGCCACCAGGTCGCTCCAGCACACGGCGGCGGTCGGCTGGTCCTTCATCGCCAGGAACGCTTCGGTCGATTCGAACCCGGCCTGCTTGCTGCGCGGCCCGGGGATGCGCCATTCGGGGCGGACCTCGAGCCCTGCCGCCTGCATGGCAGCCACGTAACCCTGGTAGCGGTCACGGCCGGTTGAGGTGTCGTCGGTTCCGCCGATCATCGCGATGCGCGTATGGCCCAGCGAAATCAGGTGCTCGGTGGCGAGCCCTATTCCATAGGCATCGTCGCCACGAAACACCGGAACGTCCGCGCCCTCGACGGAGCGCGCCACCAGCACCACCGGCAGGCCGTTTTCCTCCGCCATTGCGATGTCGGAGGCCGGCGTCCCGATCGCCGGCGACATGATCACCCCGTCGGCGCCGAGCTGCAGCAGCGTGTCGATGAAATTGCGCTGCTTTTCGAGCTGGTCGTAGTGGTTGGACAGAAGAAAGGTCTGGCGCGAGCGGTCGAGCTCGTCCTCGATCGCTCCCAGAATCTCGGCATAGAAGGGATTGATGATGTCGCGCACGACGACGCCAAGAATGCCCGAGCGCGATGTGCGCAGGCTGGCCGCGCGGCGGTTGTAGATATAGCCGATCTCGCGGGCATGCGCCTTGATGCGTTCCCGCGTGCCGTCGGCAACCAGTGGGCTGTCACGCAGCGCCAGCGACACGGTCGCCGTGGAGACCCCCAACGCTTCGGCAATGGTCGACAGCTTGATCTTCTGTGCCAGCGCCCTCGCCTCCCCTAGCACTTAAACCGTTTAAAGATCGGGTTAAGGCAAGCGGACCACAAGAGTCAAAGCTTTTTCGCCAGATCGCCGGTCTCGGTGTTGGGTGCGGTGCGGTTGGCAAGGCGCAACCGGTGTTCGCGATGGACGATATAGAGCCCGCTCATGACGATGACGGTCGAACCTGCAAACGTCCACAGATCGGGCAGATCGCCGAAGACCAGATAGCCGGCACCGATCATCCAGACCATCTGCAGATAGGGATAGGGCGCCAGCGAAGTGGCAGTCGCCTGCTTGAAGGCCTTGATGACGAACCAGTGGCCGAGACCGCCGAACACGCCGAGCGAGAGGAGAAGGATCAGGATGAACGGGCTCGACGGGATCTCCCCCTGCAGGGGAACGGCGGGCAGCATCAGGATGACCGGCGCCAGCGCCGAGTAGAAGATCAGGCTTTCGGCCGTCTCGGTCGCGCCCATCTTGCGGGTGAGGATCGTGTAGAAGGCGTAGGACAGCATCGAGCCAAGCGCAAACAGATGCCCGATGCCGAAAGCCCCAAAGCCCGGCCGCGTGATCAAAAGCACGCCGACAAAGCCGGCAGCGATCGCCGCCCAGCGCCGCCACCCGGCCCATTCGCCGAGCATGGGACCGGCCAGGGCGGTGATGACCATTGGCGCGAAGAAGAAGATCGACACTGTCTCCGCTAGTTGCAGCGTCTGCAGGGCAAGGAAGTTGAAGAAGGTGGAGCCCAGCAGGCAGGCCGCGCGGATCGCCTGCATGGGCAGGCTTCGCGTGCGGAACAGCCGGAGGCTCGACCAGACCCGAAACAGTATCAGGACGAGCACGAGATGAACCGCATAGCGGACCCAGACCACGAAATAGACGTCGAGGCCGCTGACGACCAGATATTTGGCCGTGGTGTCGAGGCAGGTGAACAGCAGCCCGGTGCAGACCATCAACACGATGGCAGACAAAGGCGCGGCGGTTTCGGTGGTGGATTTGGGGGCGTTCACGGCAACCAGACGGACAAAGCGGAAACTCACCCCTACAACCGTGGGGGCCGCCCCCGCAAGGCCGGGAAGACCTCTCCCCAACCTATCAGGCGACGGGCTCGGTTTCGATGACCTCGTCCGGCTCTTCGGCCTCGTCCTCAAGGGTCATCTCGGAAAGATTGGCTTCCACGCGGGCCAGCAGCTTCGCAAGATGCTTCTGCTCTTTCTTGTCGAGCCCCTTGAAGGCAAGTTTCTCGGTCTTGCGAAGCGCCTTCTCGATGGCCTTGATCGCCTCGCTGCCGCGTTCGGTCAGGTGAATGTTGGCCTGGCGCTGGTCGTTGGCCGAGGCACGCTTCTCCACCATTCCCTGCGCCTGGAGACGCGACACGGTCTTTGTCACGGTCGGCGGGCGCACGCCCAGCCGCTCCGACAATGCGCCCGGTGTCAGCCCGTCTTCCTCGGCGAGCGCAATCATCACCTGATCCTGGCCAGCATAGAAGCCGTGTGCGATCAGCCGCGCGGCGAGCGCGGTGCGGGTCAAACGTGCGGCCGTCTGAAGCCGGTTCAGGACGTTTCCGCGCTTGGTCTTTGACATCGCCGTTCTCCCTGCACCCACCGGCGTCTCCGTGCCGGGCAGCATCCAGCTTGCTCCACTCACCCCTCGCAGGCTAGCGTCCGCCAAGCCGATTGACCGTATCGCAAAGCAACATTTCAGAAAGATGACAGCCAGCAAAACAATATCCACTCCCGAAATCGCCCTGCTGCCGCTGGGCGCGACGGAGCAGCACGGCCCGCATCTGCCTTTCGAGACGGATACGATCATCGCCGGCGGCGTGGCGGCGCGACTGGCGACAAAGCTGCCGCATCCGCAAAAGGTGGCTTTCCTGCCGGTGGAAGAGATCGGCTACTCCCCCGAACACTTGGATTTTCCGGGCAGCAGAAGCCTGGGCTATGAGGAGGCGATCGAGCGCTGGATCGGCATCGGCAGGCAGTCGGCCGAACGCGGCATAAGAAAGTTCGTGGTGCTGAACGCACATGGCGGAAATTCGCCGCTGATGACCATCGTGGCGACGGAATTGCGAGTGCGCTACGGCATGCTGGCGGTGGCAACCAGCTGGACACGTTTCGGCTATCCGCCGGATCTGGTTTCTGACGAAGAACGCGCCATCGGCATCCATGGCGGTTTCATCGAGACCGCCGTGATGCTGGCGCTCAGGCCCGACCTCGTCGACATGAAGAAGGCGCGGGACTTTCCCTCCGCGCAGAGCCGCTTTGCCCAAGATTTCCAGCATCTGCGCGCCTACGGCCCGCACGCTTTCGGCTGGAAGATGGGCGACCTGTCGAAGGAGGGCGTGGTAGGTAACGCGGCGGCCGCCTCCGCAGAGGCTGGCGAGCGGATACTGGATCACGCGGTTGCCGGGCTGGCCGCGCTGATGGCGGATGTCGAGCGGTTCGATATGGCGCAACTGCAATGAGCCGTGTTACGTTGTGTACATTCGAACACAACGGATAGCGGCATGAGCAGCACCACGATGACAGTCCGCCTCCCAACTGAGGCTAAGGAGCGACTGGAGCGTCTCGCGGGACACACCAACCGCAGCCTGTCATTCCTCGCGGCCCAAGCTATCGCCGACTATGCCGAGCGCGAGCTTTCGATTGTTGAAGGCATTGAGCGGGGGCTAACGGACGCTGCGCGAGGCAAATTGGTGCCGCATGAGGACGCCATGAGCCGCATCGGGGCCGCAATCGAAAACGCCACGCCAAGGAAATGAGACGGCTCGTCTGGGCGGAGTCGGCTTTGGCGGATTTCGAGCAGGCGATCTCCTATCTCGCACAGGAAGACCGCTCGGCCGCAAGGCTTGTGGCGGAGCGCATCGACCACGCATCACGTCAATTGGCTGCGATCCCAACGGGTCGCCCGGGGCGCGTGGCAGGCACCTACGAAAAATCCGTGGCACGCTCGCCCTACATTATCGCCTACGCGTTGCAGGCCGAAGCGGTCGTTATTTTGCGCGTCATCCACAGTGCCCGGAACTGGCCTGCCGAAAACTGGCCGGAATGAAATGGTGCAAATGACCCGCGCCATCACTATATCGCGGACCTGAAACACTGTCCTATCCGAGGCCCCCATGTCCGACCAGCAAGCGCAGATCCCCGTCACCGTGCTCACCGGCTATCTCGGCTCCGGCAAGACCACGCTGCTCAACCGCATCCTCACCGAAGACCACGGCAAGCGGTACGCCGTCATCGTCAACGAGTTCGGCGAGATCGGCATCGACAACGATCTGATCGTGGAATCCGACGAGGAAATCTACGAGATGAACAATGGCTGCATCTGCTGCACGGTGCGCGGCGATCTGATCCGCACCGTGGAGGGCCTGATGCGCCGCCCCGGCCGTTTCGACGCGATCCTGGTCGAGACGACGGGCCTGGCCGATCCGGCGCCGGTCGCCCAGACCTTCTTCATGGATGACGACGTGCGCTCCAAGACCAAGCTCGACGCCGTGGTGGCGCTGGTCGACGCCAAACACCTGCCGCTGAGGCTCAAGGATTCCACCGAGGCGGCCGACCAGATCGCCTTTGCCGACGTGGTCGTATTGAACAAGATCGACCTCGTGAACGAGGACGAGCTCAGCGAGGTCGAGGCCGCGATCCGCGCGATCAACCCGGCCGCCCGCATCCACAAGACCGAGCGCTCGGGCGTGGACCTGAAGGAAGTGCTCGACCGCGGTGCCTTCGACCTGAAGCGCGCGGTCGACAACGACCCGCATTTCCTGGATGGCGACGACGATCACCACCACCATCACCATGTGGAGGAGTCCGGCGTCAGGTCGGTGTCGCTGCGCGCCGGCGACATGGACCCCAAAAGGTTCTTCCCCTGGATCGAGAAGACGACGCAGATCGACGGACCGAACATCCTGCGCCTCAAGGGCATCATCGCCATCAAGGACGATCCCGAGCGTTATGTGGTGCAGGGCGTGCACATGATCCTGGAAGGCGACCACCAGCGCCCCTGGCGCGAGGGCGAGAAGCGCGAAAGCCGGCTGGTGCTGATCGGCCGCGACCTCGACGAGGAGCGCCTGCGCCGTACCTTCGAAGCGTGCCAGGCCTGATTCATGCCCACAGTCGCCCCGCTCGATCTCGACGCCCACTGCATTGCCGTATCCTGGCTGGGCGACGTCCCTCACTTTGCGCTGGCGGACGGTGTCGTCCACCGGCTCGATGGCGGCCACAAGCACGCGGAGGCCCATGACGGGCTGCTGGCCGCCAGCCGGACGCTGGACGGCAAGGCGTTGTTGACAGCGGGCGAGGACGGACGGGTCTGCAAGGTCTCGTCCGATGGCGCGGTGGAGACACTGGCCGAGATCGGCCGCAAATGGGTGACAAGCATCGCCGCCGGCCCGCAGCGCGCGATCGCCTTCGCATCGGGCCGCGTCGCCCATGTGCTGCTGCCGGACGGCAAGCAGAAGCAGTTCGAGCATCCTCGCTCGGTGGAGGGCATCGCCTTCGCGCCAAAAGGGCTGCGGATCGCGGTCGCCCGCTACAATGGCGCGACGCTGCATTTCCCCGCCACCGAGGGCAAGCCGACCGAACTGGAATGGGCCGGCGCGCACACGGGCGTAACCTTCTCGCCCGACGGCAATTTTCTCGTCACCGCCATGCAGGAAAACGCGCTGCATGGCTGGAAGCTTTCCGACGGCAAGCACATGCGCATGTCGGGCTATCCGGCCAAGGTGAAGAGTTTTTCGTGGAGCGCGAAGGGCAAGTGGCTCGCCTCCTCCGGCGCGCCGGCGGCCATCGTCTGGCCGTTCCAGGCCAAGGATGGACCGATGGGCAAGGCGCCGCTGGAACTCGGCACGCGCGGCGACACGATGGTTTCCTGCGTCGCGTGCCACCCCGAGGCCGATATACTCGCCATCGGCTATGGCGACGGCATGATCATCGCCGCCCGCTTCGCCGACCAGAAGGAGGTGCTCCTGCGCCGGCAGGGACAGGGTGGCGTCACTTCCATGGCCTGGGACGGGGCCGGCCAGCGCCTCGGTTTCGGCACCGAAACCGGCGAATGCGGCGTCATCGATATATCCGCTTGATGTATCATCACATCAAAGTTAAATGCGCGGCGATCGTAAAGAACATATCATGAACAAATGCCTGCCCCGACCCTGCGCGAAAAACTCGCCATCCTCGCCGACGCCGCCAAATACGATGCTTCCTGCGCCTCGTCGGGCGCGGCCGGCCGCAATTCGCTGAAGTCGAAGGGTATCGGTTCGACGGAAGGCTCCGGCATCTGCCATTCCTACGCACCGGACGGCCGCTGCATCTCGCTGCTCAAAATCCTGCTGACGAATTTCTGCATCTATGACTGTGCCTATTGCATCAACCGCTCGTCCTCCAACGTGCGCCGCGCCCGCTTCACGGTGGACGAGGTCGTCCAGCTCACGCTGAATTTCTACAAGCGCAACTATATCGAGGGCCTGTTCCTGTCCTCGGGCGTCATCCGCTCGCCCGACGAGACGATGGCCGAGATGGTCGAGATCGCACGGCGGCTGCGGGTCGAGCACGGATTCCAGGGCTACATCCACCTGAAGACGATCCCAGAGGCCTCGCCCGAGCTGATCGAGCAGGCGGGGCTGCACGCCGACCGGCTGTCGATCAATGTCGAATTGCCGACCGACGAGGGCGTGGAGCAGCTGGCGCCGCAGAAGCGGCCGACCGTCATCCGCAAGCAGATGGCGGGGCTGCGCTCCAAGATCGAGGAGACATCCGAGCCGACGCTGAAGACCAGGCGCAAGATCCGCTTCGCGCCCGGCGGCCAGTCGACCCAGATGATCGTGGGTGCCGACGCCACGACCGATGCCGACATTCTGGGCACCAGCGCGCGGCTTTACGGCAGCTACCGGCTGCGCCGCGTCTACTATTCCGCCTTCTCCCCGATCCCGGATGCCTCGGCCGCACTGCCGGCGATGAAGCCGCCCCTGATGCGCGAGCACCGGCTCTACCAGGCCGACTGGCTGATGCGCTTCTACGGCTTCGACCGCGCCGAGATCGTAGCCGGCCGGCCGGATGGGATGCTCGATCTGGCCGTCGATCCGAAGCTTTCCTGGGCGCTCGACAATCGCGGCCTGTTCCCGCTCGACGTCAATCGCGCCTCGCGCGAGATGCTGTTGCGGGTGCCGGGCTTTGGCACGCGCACGGTCGACCGGATTCTTCAGTCGCGGCGCCACCGGCGGCTCAGGCTGGAGGATGTCGGGCGCATCTGCCCGTCAGTGGCCAAGGTGCGGCCCTTCATCATCGCGGAAGGCTGGTCGCCCGGTCAGAGCCTCGACGGCGAACGGCTGCGCGAGCAGCTCGTCCCCCGCCCCGCGCAGCTCGATCTGTTCGCGGCATGAAGGCGAACCCCATCCCCGCCCGCCATTCGGTGCGGCTTGCCGGGCCGGTCGATGTCGAGGGCTGGCGCGATGCCGCGCGGCGCCTGATTGCCAACGGCGTTCCCCCGCACGATGTCGACTGGCAGGTCGATGGCGCGGGCGACCTCTTCTCAGGCCCGGCCGACCTGCCGCCGATGCCGGCGAAGGCGCCGGCTCTCAACGTGCCGCGCGCCTTTCCCGAGCGCGCGGCGACGGTGGCCTGCCATTCGGATGCGGACCGCTATGCCTTTCTCTACCGGCTCCTGTGGCGGCTCGCGGCCGAGCCGAAGCTGCTCGAGATCGCTTCCGACCCGGACATTGTGCGGCTCGTGCGGATGGAAAAGGCCGTGCGCCGCGACTGCCACAAGATGCGCGCCTTCGTGCGTTTCGTGGAGATCGGTGAAGGCGCGGAGGCCCGCTATGTTGCGTGGTTCGAGCCGGAGCATTTCATCGTCGAGCGCAATGCGCCCTTCTTCATGCGCCGCTTCACCGGCATGCGCTGGACCATCCTGACGCCGAAGGGTTCGGCCGACTGGGACGGCGAAGAACTCTTGATCGGCCCACCGGCCAGCCGCGCCGACGCGCCGGGCGAAGATGCCCAGAACGAACTCTGGCGCACCTATTTTGCCTCGATCTTCAACCCTGCCAGGCTCAAGGTGAAGGCCATGCAGGCGGAGATGCCGAAGAAATACTGGCGGAACCTGCCCGAGGCCTCGCTCATTCCCGATCTCATCAAGGGTGCCGAACGATCGGCAAGGGAGATGATCGACCGCATGCCCACCACACCTGCCCCGCACCACGCGAAGGTTCAGGAGCGCTACTGGACCAAGGCCGAGGACACCGCACAAATCGATGGCGAAGCGGTCACGCTTGCCGAACTCGCCCGCCAGGCCGAGGGTTGCCGCCGCTGTCCGCTCTGGCGCGAGGCGACGCAGACCGTGTTCGGCGAGGGGCCGGAAGACGCGCGCATCGTCTTCGTGGGCGAGCAACCGGGCGACCAGGAGGACCTGGCGGGAAAACCTTTTGTCGGTCCGGCCGGCCGCCTCTTCGACCAGATCCTGGAGGAAGCCGGCATCGACCGGCGCATCACCTATGTCACCAATGCGGTGAAGCACTTCAAGTTCGAGCCGCGCGGCAAGCGCCGCATCCATGCCAAGCCCAATGCAGGCGAGGTGACGGCGTGCAACTGGTGGCTCGGCAACGAATTGCGGCTCATCAAGCCGGATCTGGCGGTCGCGCTCGGCGCCACCGCCGCGCAGGCGCTGCTGGGTCGGGCGGTGCCGGTGACCAGAGAACGCGGGCAGATATTGTCACGCGAGGACGGGCTGAAGGTGTTCGTGACCGTCCACCCCTCCTATCTGCTGCGCCTGCCCGACGAAGCGACGAAGGCGGCCGAGCGCGGGCGCTTCCTCGAAGACATGCGCAAGGTGAAGGGGCTGATGGGGGCGTGAGGCCCAGCTTCCGCAGAAACCACGTGCTGTGCTATCCTAAGCTTCACGAAAGGTGTTCAGCATGACGGCACGCACCATTAGCAAGATCATCTGCCGCGATCCCGAGATCATGGGCGGTCGCCCGGTTTTTCGTGGCACCCGCGTACCGATCGATGTCGTATTCGACAATCTGGCGGATGGCCTGTCGTTGGACGAGATCCTGCGGGAGTACCCCACCCTCAGCAAGGAAGATGTAGTCGCGCTTTTGCAAGAAGCTTAGACCCACCACTAATCGACCAGCACCACCCTCAGATCGTTGACATTGGTGCCCGTCGGCCCCGGCACGAAAAGGTCGCCGATGGCATGGAATGCCGTCCAGGCGTCGTGGCGCGAAAGCAGGGCGCGCGGATCGAGGCCGGCGGCGCGGATGCGGGCAGCCGAGGTGGCGTCGGCGAAGGCGCCGGCATTGTCCTCGGAACCGTCAATGCCGTCCGTGTCGGCGGCGAAGGCATGGATGCCCTCGACGCCGTCGATGGCTAGCGCGAAGGCGAGCAGGAATTCGGTGTTGCGGCCGCCCTTGCCGCCCTTTTCGCGGATCGTCACCGTGGTTTCGCCGCCGGACAGGAGAAGCACCGGCTTTCGGAACGGCCGGTCGCGGGTCGCGATCTCGCGGGCGATGGCGGCGTGGACGGATGCCACCTCGCGCGCCTCGCCTTCCATGGCGTCCGACAGGATGACGGCCGCGATGCCCTGGCGCCGCGCCTCTTCGGCCGCGGCTTCGAGCGACACGGCAGCCGATGCGACGATGTGGGTCTCGTTGCCGGCAAAACGCGGATCGGCGGGGTCGGGCGCATCGGACGCCGGCGAGGAGAGATGCTGCAGCGCGGCTCCCGGCAGCTTCATGCCATAGGCTTCGACGATGGTAGCAGCGTCCTGGCGCGTGGCCGCATCGGGCACGGTCGGCCCGGAGGCGACGAAGGCGGGATTGTCGCCCGGAATGTCGGAGACGATCAGCGAGACGACGCGGGCGGGATGCGCGGCGAGCGCCAGCCTGCCGCCCTTGATGGTCGAGAGATGCTTGCGCACCGTGTTCATGGCCGAGATCGGCGCGCCGGAGGCAAGCAGCGCCTCGTTGACCGCGATCTCGTCTTCCAACTTCATGCCTTCGGGCGGGGCCGGCAGGAGCGCGGAGCCGCCGCCGGAGATGAGTGCGACGACGATATCATCTTCGGTTAGGCCCCGGACGGCCTCGAACAGACGTCCCGAAGCTTCGAGCCCCGCCGCGTCCGGCACCGGGTGGGCGGCCTCCAGAATCTCGATGCGCTCGCAAGCGGGCGCATAACCATAGCGCGTGACGACGACGCCTTCGAGCGGCCCGTCCCATGCCTTCTCGAAGGCGCGCGCCATCTGTGCCGACCCCTTGCCCGCGCCGATGACGACGGTGCGGCCCCTGGGTTTTGCGGGCAGGAAATTGCGGATGGTGCACTCGGGATCGGCGGCAGCGACGGCGGCGGAAAAAAGGGATGTGAAGAGGGCGCGGGGGTTGGGGGTCACAGGCATGGCGCGCTTTTGGTGACGGACGGCGCTCTACGGCGCCCCCCTCTGCCTTGCCAGGCATCTCCCCCACGAGGGGGGAGATTGGTAGCGGCGATGTCGCCGCCCCTCCTCAGACGTCGGCAATTGGCGAAAGGCGTCGCGACGGCCGATCTCCCCCCTCGTGGGGGAGATGTCCGGCAGGACAGAGGGGGGCGTGAAGGGGCGAAACCTCTCAGCATGGACCCTGCCTACAGCCCACCCTTCACCGCCCTGCCCGCGACATAGGTCTCGACCACTGCGCGGTCGTCGCCCAGCGTCTGCAGCAGGAAGAGTTCTTCCGCCAGCGTCTCGATGCGCTCCATGCGCAGCTTCATGTTGGGCGTGGCGGCGGAATCGAGCACGACGAGATCGGCATCGGTCCCAGGCTCCAGCGTGCCGATGCGGTCGGCCAGCGACAGCGCCTCGGCATTGCCGCGCGTGATCTGCCAGAAGGAGGAGAGCGGGTCGATCTTCTCGCCCAGAAGGGCAATGATCTTGTAGCCCTCGTCCATGGTGCGCAGCATCGAATAGTTGGTGCCGCCGCCGACATCGGTCGCCGCCGCCACGCGCAGCTTCTTGTCGCGCTTGCGGTAGCGCTGCCAGTCGAAGAGGCCGGAGCCGAGAAAGAGATTTGAGGTCGGGCAGAAGACGGGCACCGAACCGGATTCCGACAGCACGTCGGCCTCGCGCTCGGACAGGTGGATGCAGTGGCCAAAAAGCGCCTTGTCGCCGAGAAGCCCGTAGCGCGCGTAGATGTCGGTATAGTCCTTTGCCTCCGGATAGAGGCTGCAGGCAAGCTCGATCTCGGCACGGTTTTCCGACAGATGGGTCTGCATGTGGAGGTCTGGATGTTCGCGCATCAACGCGCCGGCCATCTCCATCTGCGCGTGCGAGGAGGTGATGGCAAAGCGGGGCGAGACGACGTAGTTGAGCCGCCCCTTGCCGTGCCATCTGGCGATCAGCGCCTTGGTCTCGTCATAGGAGGATTGTGGCGTGTCGCGAAGACCGTCGGGCGCGTTGCGGTCCATCATCACCTTGCCGGCGAGCACAAGCATGTCGCGCGCAAGCGCTTCGGAAAACAGGGCGTCGGCGCTCTGCGGATGCACCGTGCAATAGGCGGCGACGGTCGTCGTGCCGTGGCGGACCAATTCGTCGAGAAAGTGTTTGGCGATGCGCGCGGCGTGGTCCGGGTCGGAAAAGCGCGTTTCTTCGGGAAAGGTGTAGTTGTTGAGCCAGTCGAGCAGTTCGGCCCCGAAGCTTGCGATGACCTGCATCTGCGGCATGTGGGCATGGGCATCGATGAAGCCCGGCAGGATGAGATGCGGGCGGTGGTCGATCACCTCAATGTCTTTGCCTTCGCCCTGCGACAGCGAGGCGAAATCGCCGATCGCCGCGATCTTGCCGTCCCGGATGAGGAGCGCGCCGTCCTCCTCGTAGCGGTAGGCGGCGTGGTCGTCGACGCCTTCGGGCGCACGCAGGAAGGTGAGCAGCCGCCCACGGATAACGCAGGGGCTCATCGCGCCCTCGCCTCCTCGAACCAGATCGCCAACAACGCCCTCTCCTCACGCGTCATGTGGGTGAGGTTGCCCGGCGGCATCGCGTGGCTGCGCGCGGCCTGCAGGTAGATCTCGTGGGCACGTTCGGCGATGATCTCGTCCGTATCGAGCAGCACACCCTTCGGCGCGACATGGATGCCCTCCCAGGCGGGTTCGGCCGCATGACACATGGCGCAGCGCCCCATCACCGTGTCGCGGGCAGCGACAAAATGGGTCGATGCCATGAAGCGTTCGGCATTGGCCGAGGCGCGGTGCTCGCCGGTCAGCACGCTCGGCGCGGTCGACAGCCAGGCGATGATCAGGAACAGGATGGTGGACGCCGCCCAAGTCCAGTGCGGTTTGCCTTTCCTGGCATGCATCGAGTTGAAATAGTGCCGGATCAGCACGCCGATAATGAAGATCAGCGAGGCGATCACCCAGTTGAACTCGGTCGCGAAGGCCAGCGGGTAGTGGTTCGACAGCATCAGGAAGATGACGGGCAGCGTCAGGTAATTGTTGTGCAGCGAGCGCGTCTTGGCGATGCGGCCATATTTGGGATCGGGCGTGCGGCCGGCCTTGAGGTCGGCGACCACGATCTTCTGGTTGGGGATGATGATCAGGAAGACATTGGCCGTCATGATCGTGGCGGTGAACGCGCCCAGATGCAGGAAGGCGGCGCGGCCGGTGAAGAGCTGCGTGAACCCCCAGGCCATGAAGACCAGCACCGCGAAGAGCACGATCATCAGAAGGTTGTCGTTCTGGCCAAGCGGCGACTTGCACAGCTGGTCGTAGACCAGCCAGCCGATGCCGAGCGTGGCCAGCGAGATCAGGATGCCGACCGGCGCCGACACGTCGAGCACGTTGCGGTCGATCAGATAGAGGTCGGCGCCGGCATAGTAGATGATGGCGAGCAACGCGAAGCCGGACAGCCAGGTGGCGTAGGATTCCCATTTGAACCACGTCAGGTGTTCCGGCATGCGGGCCGGCGCGACCAGATATTTCTGGACATGGTAGAAACCACCGCCATGGACCTGCCATTCCTCGCCATGCACGCCCTCGGGCATGCCAGGCCGCTTCACCAGTCCCAGGTCGAGTGCGATGAAATAGAAGGATGAGCCGATCCAGGCGATGGCGGTGATGACGTGCAGCCAGCGCACAGCGAAATTGACCCAGTCCCAGAGAATCGTGAATTCGTACATGGCGCGCCTGTCGGTTGGTCAGGCGAGATTACGGGTTCGCCGCCAAAGCGGAAGGGGAAAGGTCGCCGATTACTTTCAAAAAAAACATGAAAATGATAGCCGACCAAATCCGTTTAGGGCTAAGTCGCCAGCATGGCCTATCTCGACAATATCGCGGTCTTCGTCCGCGTGGTGGAACTGGGGAACCTGTCGGCAGCAGGCCGCGACATGCGCATTTCGCCGGCAGTCGCCTCAAACCGCATCAAGGAACTGGAAAAACATCTTGGCGTGCGGCTGTTCAACCGCACCACGCGCCAGCTCATGCCCACCGAGCACGGCCGCGCCTTCTATGACGGCGCCAAGAAGGTGCTGGATTCGGTCGCCGAGGCAGAGGCTGCCGTGGCGGCGATCTCCGGCCAGCCGCGCGGCACTATCAGGGTGACGGCGCCGCTCGGCATGGGGCGCCGCCTGATCGCCTCCGGCATCCCCGAATTCCGCGACCGCTATCCGGACATCGAAGTGCGGCTGCGCCTGTCGGACCACAATGTCGACATCATGCGCGAGGGCATCGACGTCGCCTTCCGGCTCGGGCTACTGGAGGATTCCAGCCTCAAGCGGCGCGGCATCATGGAGTGCGAGCGCGTGCTGGTCGCCGCTCCCACCTATCTGGCAAAGCGCGGCGAGCCTGCCGGTCCCGACCAGTTGGTCAGCGATCGCCACGATTGCCTGATGCTGCGCTTTCCAGGCGCACGCGAGCACTACTGGATGCTGAACACGCCCGATGGGCCGAGAAAGTTCGAGGTCTCGGGTCCCTTCGATTCCGACGATGGCGACGTCATCACCGGCTGGGCGCTTTCAGGGCGCGGCATCACGCTGAAGCCCCGCTTCGACGTCGAACCGTTCATCCGCGACGGGCGCCTGAAGATCGTTCTGCCGGACTTCCCGCCTTTGCCGGTGCAGCTTGCCGCGGTTTACCCGCACAAGAACTATCAGGACCCCAAGGTCCGGCTTTTGCTCGACTTCATGGCCGAGCGGTGCCAGCGCATGATCCGCGAAATCATGGCGGGGCGGTAGGCCGGATTAGCCGCACCGGCCGATGTCTTGTGTGGCAGTTTGTCCGGCCAAGGCTTATGCTGCGCCGACCGACCGAAACAAGGTGACCCATGCCGATGCTGCTTCTCCGCGCCTTCATATTCGGCATGCTCGGCCTCATCGTCGTGCCCATCCTGGCGTTTTTCGGGGTGCTGGCGTTGGCCTATGCGGCAGGCGGATGCGGACCGGGAGACGCGGGCGGCTGCGAGATGGGGGCGGCAAGCCTCGCCATGGCATCCGCGATCCCTGGTTTTGCGATCTTCTTCTTCGTCACGCTGATCCGCGGCCTGATGAAACGGAAAGCGCACGCAACACCTCCGCCGCCACCAGCGCCGCAATGATTGCGGGACGCTTGTCGTCGACGTCGCTCCCGCCGATGGGGCAGACCACGCGGACAAATCGCCGCTCGTCGCCCCCGGCTTCCTTGAGATACCAGCGCCGCAAGGTCTCTTTCTTGGTCTTTGAGCCGATCATGCCGACATAGGCCGCATCCTCGCGCTTCAGCGCCTCCGCGACGATCAGGAAATCGAGCGCGTGGTCGTGGGTGAGAACGATGAAGGCCGAGCCGGACGGTGCGTCGCGCACGGACTCCTCGGGCACCGGGGTCAGCCGCGTCACCACCCCTTGCGGCATGTCGGCCAGCGCATCCTCGCGCGTTTCGACCACCATGACGTTGAGCGGCAGCAGCGACAGCGCTGCAGACAGCGCGCGCCCGACATGCCCACCGCCGAAGAGATAGACATGCGGGCGGGCCGCATCCTCATCCTTGGCGTTGCGTAGCAGCTCGTTACGCTTCACGGCGTCGGCAATCGAGATGCCGATTTCGACCCGCCCGCCGCAGCACTGGCCGATTTCGGGGCCGAGCGGGATATCGAGCATGTGGCGCGAGCCCTCGCCAGCAAGCAATGCACGTGCGGCATCGATCGCCATGAATTCCAGCTGCCCGCCGCCGATGGTGCCAAAAATGGCATCGGGCGAGACCAGCATCCACGCGCCCTCTTCGCGCGGCGTGGAGCCCTTGGCGGATGTCACTTCGACAAGTGCCACCGCGGGTGCGGCGTCGAGGAAGGTTTGGAGGGGCGGCGAGAAGGAGGTCATGGGCAAAAGCAGTTTCACTCTCTGAAAAGATCGGCGTGGCTGCCCGTGCGGGCAAGCTGCAACTCTCCATCTGCGATGCGGTAAAGCAGCAGCCAATCCGGCTCGATATGGAGATCGCGAAAACCGTTCCAGTCGCCGCGCAGAGGATGATCCCTATAGTGCGCGGGCAATGGCGCCTCTGTCACGAGAAGCATCAGAACCGCCTTGAGCCTTGCCATGTCCTTGCCGCGCTTCTGCATCCGCTTCACGTCGCGCTTGAAGCGACCGGAGCGGACAAGGGCAAGCATCGGTCAGATGTCCAGATCCTTGAACAAGGCCTCGGCATTGTCGAAGCGCTTGCCTTTGCCCTGCTGCAGTTCCTTGATCGCCTTGGCTGTGGCCGGCCGGGCAACCTTAACCTCAAATGGAAGGCGCTGCTCTTCGGCAATCCGCATCATCAACAACCGGATTGCGTCAGACACAGACAACCCCATGGCTTCCAGAGCGGTTGTCGCTTCCTCCTTGGTACGGGAATCGATCCGTGCGCGCACCACGCTGTCCGTTGCCATGACTCAATCCTCGCTGTTCACCAACCATCATGTAGCCACGTTGTAGCTACAGTCAAGCTTGACCCGCTGCCTCCCTCTTCACCCTCTCCACAGCCATCAGCACGCGCTCGGGCGTGGCCGGGGCATCAAGCCTGGGACAGATGCGATGGTCGGCGACGCTGGCGACGGCATCCGACAGCGCGTGCAGCACGGCCATGCCCAGCATGAAGGGCGGTTCGCCAACCGCCTTCGACTTGTGGACCGTGTCCTCGCGGTTTTCGGACCAGTCGGCCAAGGTCACGTTGAAGATCTTCGGCCGATCGGAAGCGAGCGGGATCTTGTAGGTCGAGGGCACATGCGTTCGAAGCCTGCCCTTGCCGTCCCACACCAGTTCCTCGGTGGTGAGCCAGCCCATGCCTTGGATGAAACCGCCTTCGATCTGCCCGATGTCGATCGCCCTGTTCAGGGAGCGGCCGGTCTCGTGGAGAATGTCGACGCGCTCGACCATGTATTCGCCGGTCAACGTGTCGATGGAGACCTCAGCGCAGGCGGCGCCATAGGCGAAATAATAGAAGGGCTGGCCACGCCCGACTGAGCGATCCCAGTGGATTTTCGGTGTCTTGTAGAAGCCGGCGGCCGAAAGCTGCACGCGCGCCATATAGGCCTGCCTGACAAGATCGCCGAACGGGATCTCCTGATTGCCGACACGCACGCGGTTGGGCAGGAAAACGACCTGCTCCAGCGGCACTTCGTATTTCTCGGCCGCGAAGAGGCACAGCCTGTCCTTGATCTGCCGGGCGGCGTTCTGCGCCGCCATGCCGTTGAGATCGGAGCCGGCGGAGGCTGCCGTTGCCGACGTGTTCGGCACCTTGCCGGTCGTCGTCGGCGTGATCTTCACCCGGTCTAGATCAATCTGGAACTCCTCGGCGACAACCTGCGCCACCTTGACATAGAGCCCCTGCCCCATCTCGGTGCCGCCGTGGTTCAGGTGCACCGAACCGTCGGTATAAACATGCACCAGCGCGCCGGCCTGGTTGAAATGGGTAGCGGTAAAGGAGATGCCGAACTTGAGCGGTGTCAGCGCGAGGCCGCGCTTGACGATGCGCGAGGTCTCGTTGAACGCGGCGATTTCCTTCCGCCGTCCCGCATAATCAGCGCTCGTCTCCAGCTCGCCCACGATGCGGTCGAGAATGTTATCCTCGACGGTCTGGTGATAGGGCGTGACGTTGCGGT
>Ga0213835_100737_pt1 | contig 26703 bp, 26 predicted proteins | sample SWPATP01_FD_160576 | JGI IMG/M metagenome (GOLD analysis project Ga0213835, IMG submission 160576) | Coastal seawater microbial communities from Marineland, Florida, United States - SWPA TP0 #1 | ecosystem: Environmental > Aquatic > Marine > Coastal | place: USA: Florida | collected 2016-08-05 | reverse complement strand
GTCTACAGCTACAGTGACCCACTCCTGGATGCCGCCCCAGAACCGGAACTTTGGGGGGTTGAGGTTGATCGCATTTATAGCGATTGGGGCCAACGGCAACAGCTCACCCAGTTACTCACGGATCTCGACACAGGCGATCGCCCCGATTATTTACTATTACGTCGCCTCGATGAATTGGGGGAGAACCTCAGTGAGATTGGCGATCGCCTCCAGCACATCGAAAATTATGGTGTGGGGATTATCGCCACCGAGCAAGATTACCAAAGCGATCAACCGCTAGATCAAAAAGCCCTCGGTCAACTCTTTCAAACTATTGGCGATCGCCTCAGACAACAAAAAATTCAACGGGGCCACGCCAAAAACCGCCGCCAATTTCTGCCGCCCCCAGGCAAAGCCCCCTACGGTTACAAGCGAGGCCAAGACCGTTACCTCATCGACCGCAGTACCGCCCCCGTGGTGAAAGATTTTTGTGAACATTTCCTCCTCTTCGGTTCCCTGCGGGGGGCCGTGCGTCACCTAGAACAGCGCTTTGGGAAAAAAATTGCCGTATCCACCGGGCGCAACTGGTTAAGCAATCCCGTCTACCGGGGTCAGCTCCATTACTGCGACGGAACAACCATTCCCAAAACCCACGCCGCAATCCTCACCGACAACGAAGCCGCCCAAATTGATCGCCTCCTGCGCCGCAATCGTCCCCTCGCCCCCCGCAGTGCCAGTGCTCCCCGCTGTTTAGCCGGGCTGGTGCAATGTCAAACCTGTGGCAGTGCCCTCACCATTAGCCGTGTCAGTCGGCGTAATCATCCGAAAACCTATCTATACCTGCGTCCCCTCGCCTGTCCCGAAAAGCCAAAATGCCGGGCGATCGCCTACGACAAAATTTTCCGGGCCACCGTACAAAGCATTTGCCAGGAGTTCCCCGCGATCGCCCAGCAATACCAAGGCCCCTCCCTAGATCAGCAACAGGGTCAGATTCAACAGGAGATTCAACAAAAGGAAAGCCTCATTGCCGCCCTCCCGGATCTCACGGCCCAGGGTATTTTTGACCCAGAAACGGCTGCCCAACGCCGCTATGTGCTGCGTAGCGAAATTAGCCAACTGCAAACCCAATTAAACCAACTTCCCCCCGCTAACCTGGGGGCGATCGCCAAAACCATTACCCTCGAATCTTTTTGGTATGACCTATCGGAAGCCGAGCGGCGCTTTTACCTGCGGGAATTTATCGAACAAATCCAACTCCACCGTACTAGCCGTGACGATTGGCAAATCCAGTTAAAATTCATTTTTTCGACCAGTTTCCGATACACTGATGAATGATTTAATCAAACTAAACCCTTATTAGTACAGCAATAATTGGCATGGAAATCGGGCAAAAAGTACAAATCTACCGTTTGCGGGATCGTGTTGGTAAAGATCTCGCCGATAAACTCGGTAAAGTAGGCACCATCACAGACTTTCGCGTCACCGACGGTAGCGGCATTGGGGCGATCGTGACCTTTGATGATAAAACCGCCACTTGGTTTTTTGGGGATGAACTGCGTCCTGCATCCTAGGACACATTTTTCTAACTGCCCAATTAGACCACCGAGGCGTCTCCCGTGGGGGGACGTTTTTTGTCGGTGCGCCAAAGCCAAAATTTCACCATAAACCGAGGGTAATTACCCTCACGCCTGAAACTTTTTTGCGGCACAATGGTCATCAAAGACGATCTATGCGCAACTCCATTGCCGATAAGCCCATGAAAAAACCTGCTCTACTAACTCTCATCTGTGGTTTTAGTGTCGCGATCGCCAGTGTGCCCTTCGCGCCGAGCCAAGCCCAAACTGCCAGCGATCTCGAAGGGAACTATCAACAAAGCGAAAATTCTTCCCTCTATGGCAACACAGATGGCTTCAATCCCTACGATTTGATCCACATGATGCGCTTAGGCAATAAGAATCCAGAACAATTCCGCGAGAGCACAAACTCCAACATTAACAACGCCGCCGCCGATTATCGCTCCCGACTACAGGAATATTGGCGTCAGAAAAAACAAGCCGAAACCTCTGCTGTTAATGGAACTCCGGAGGAAAGTTCGCTCATCACCCCCACAGAAACCTTCGAATAAAACCGACTTTTGTGGCCTCGGCCCATTTCCATTAGGTTCCCCATAGATCGATGCTTGATTACAACTCCAGATCGTCTGTGGGATTTTTATTGGGGAAAATTTTATCTGACGATTATCGTTTCATTGCGGCGATCGCCAATCCCCAGACCACTAACTCTACAATGCGATAAGGCAGACTAAAGATTCATAAAACTCATAAAGTTCATATTCGCCATGTCTTGGGTCACAGCCTTGGCCCAGTCACAGTCTCAGGAGGAATACCATTTTGAAACGAATGGATGCGGGAGAATTATTAGAACGCTATGCGGCCGGAGAACGGGATTTCCGGGAAATAGACCTTGAAGGGGCGTTTTTGGGGGGCGGCAGTTTTGATGGGATCAATCTCCGGGAAAGCCATTTGTCCCGGATTGTGTTCACGGGGGCATCCCTTAAGCAGGCAAATTTTCGGGAGGCAGATCTTACCAATAGCAGTCTCCAAGCCAATCTCAGTGAAGCAAATTTAATTTCCTGCGACCTGACCGACGCGAATTTAACCACCGCCCAACTCACCTACGGGGGACTCCGGGCAGCCAATTTAACTAATGCTCAACTGGTCTCAGCGGATCTCAGTTGTGCCACCCTCAACGAAGCGATTTTGCGGGAAGCCAATCTCACCAACGCGACCTTAACGGATGCATTCATTGGGCGAGCGAACTTAACCCAGGCCAACCTAGAAGGGGCCAACCTTGCCAATGCAAACCTCACCAGCACGATTTTGATCGGCGCGAATTTAAAGGGAGCCAACCTTTCCCACGCGATTATGCACGGGGTCAATGCCACCGGGGCGATCGCCGACCACGCAGATTTTAGCCAGGCGAAACTTAATAGCGCCAACTTTACCAACGTTAAACTGCGCCAGGCGGTACTCCGGAAGGTGCAAATGGCCTGGACAACCATGCGCGGAGCGGATCTGAGTGAGGCGCAACTTTTCCGCAGTAAGCTTTATTGGTCAAATTTCACCAGTGCGAATCTAACCCGGGCCGTGCTGCTAGATGCAACGGTGGATCAAGTAAATTTCCACAACGCGATTTTTGATGGGACAATTCTCCCCGAAGGTCTTGATGTGGGTAATTAAGTGAAATTTCTGGGGGTTGATTTTGGTTGGACGTCCGGTGCCAGTGGTTTGTGTTGTTTAGAAATACAAGATCAGCAATTGGCGATCGCCCAGTTTGATCTGCTTCTTGATCCCGCCGAAATTGTCACTTGGGTTGATCAACTGCTCCCGAAAGAAACAATGGGCCTCGTTGCGGTGGATGCGCCGACGATTATCCCCAACGAAACGGGAACGCGCCTGCCAGATCGCCTCACCCACAAATATTTTGGGAAATACCACGCGGGTTGTTATCCAGCGAATTTAAACCGTCCCTTTGCGCCCCGCACCACCCAATTGGGCTTGGATCTTGAAGCCTTAGGCTTTGGCCATGCCCCGGAAATTGACGCTCGAAAACCGGGCCGTTACCAGATTGAGGTGTTTCCCCACCCGGCGATGGTGCGTCTATTTCAGCTAGAGCGAATCATCAAATACAAAAAAGGAAAGTTAGGCGATCGCCGCCAGGAATTACAACGTTTGGTGGGTCTAATTGAAACAGTGTTGACGACTCTTACCCCGCAATTGAGCTTAAATCATCTCTGGGACGATCTCGTTCAACCGATCCCAACAGCCAAAGGCAGTGATCTCAAAGAAATCGAAGACCGCATCGATGCCTTAGTTTGTGCCTATGTGGGAGCCTACTGGTGGTACTGGGGCCAGGCGAAAAACCAAACCCTTGGCGATCACCACTCCGGTTACATTATCGTCCCAGCACCTGTTACGATGGGTGATCAGCAATCATAAATTGTGAATTTTTAAGATAAAAAATTACGTTCCCTTACAAAAGTTTCTATTGATATGACAGTAACGGCTGAAGCTCCTCCCCAAGAAAAAGTAAAACGTCGTGTGGTGTTCCCCTTTACGGCGGTAATCGGCCAAGATGAAATGAAACTGGCCCTCAAACTCAACATCATCGACCCCAAGATCGGCGGCGTGATGATCATGGGCGATCGCGGTACCGGAAAATCCACCACCATCCGTGCTTTAGCCGATCTCCTGCCCGAAATCGAAGTGGTTGCCAACGATCCCTTTAACAGCGACCCCAAAAACCCTGAACTCATGGGCGATGAAGTGCGGCAAAAACTCGAAAACAACGAACCAATCGAAGTCGCCCGCAAAAAAGTGCCGATGATTGACCTGCCCCTCGGCGCAACAGAAGACCGGGTTTGTGGCACCATCGACATCGAAAAAGCCCTCTCCGAAGGGGTAAAAGCCTTTGAACCGGGTCTTTTGGCAAAAGCAAACCGGGGTGTCCTCTATGTGGATGAAGTTAACCTCCTCGATGATCACCTGGTAGACGTTCTCCTCGACTCCGCCGCTGGCGGTTGGAATACCGTTGAACGGGAAGGGATTTCCATTCGTCACCCTGCCAGTTTTGTCCTTGTCGGTTCCGGCAACCCCGAAGAAGGAGAACTGCGGCCCCAACTTCTCGACCGTTTCGGGATGCACGCTGAGATCCGCACCGAACGCAATCCCGAACAGCGCGTTGAAATTGTCGAACGTCGTTCGGCCTTTGACCAAAATCCCACAGAATTTCTGCAACAATACGACGCCGAGCAAAAAGCAGAACAGGAACGCCTTGTCCGCGCCCAGGAACTTTTACCCCAGGTCACCATTGATCGAGAACTAAAGGTGAAGATCTCCGAAGTTTGTTCCGAAGCGGATGTGGATGGTCTCCGGGGTGATATCGTCACCAACCGCGCCGCCAAAGCCCTCGCCGCCTATGAAGGCCGCACCGAAGTGACCGTGGATGATATTCGCCGGGTGGTTACCCTTTGTCTGCGACACCGTCTGCGGAAAGATCCCCTTGAATCAATTGATTCTGGCTATAAGGTTCAGAAAATTGTCGCCCGCGTCTTTGGTCTAGAAGAAGACGAGTAAACCATTTTTTGATTGCATAACATTACATCCTCAGGGCTGGAGAAATTCTCTCCAGCTTTTTTGTTTGCTAGTTATCGTGACTCCCTAAAAGTTGATGGCGGAGTTTTTTAATTTGATCGCGGAGTAGAGCGGCCTGTTCAAATTCGAGATTTTTGGCGGCTTCTTTCATTTGCTCTTCTAGCTGCTTAATCACATCGGGAATTTTTTCGAGGGGGACTTCCTCCATGTGTTCAACAACTTGTTGTAATTGCTGGGTATTTAAGCGGCGGGAAATATCGAGAAAAGATAAAATTGCATTTTCGTCCCGCTTTTTGATCGGTTGGGGGGTGATGTTGTGTTTTTTGTTGTAGGCGATTTGGATAACGCGACGGCGTTCTGTTTCGGCGATCGCCTTTGCCATACTATCGGTGAGATTATCGGCGTAGAGGATCGCCTGACCCCGCACATGGCGCGCCGCCCGACCAATGGTTTGGATTAAAGACCGTTCCGCCCGCAGGAACCCTTCCTTATCGGCATCCATAATCGCGACGAGGGAAACCTCCGGTAAATCTAAACCTTCTCGGAGTAAATTGACCCCAATTAAAACATCAAATTCTCCCTTGCGGAGCGCCTGCAAAATTTCAATTCGTTCGATGGATTTAATCTCAGAATGGAGATATTGCACGGCTACTCCCTGGTCACTGAAATAATCCGTTAAATCCTCCGCCATTCGTTTCGTTAAAGTGGTAATTAAAACTCGTTCTTTTAATTTTTCTCGTTGACGAATTTCCCCTAATAGATCATCCACTTGTCCGTCGGTGGGGCGCACATCAATTTCTGGATCGACAACGCCTGTGGGACGAATGACTTGCTCAATAACCCGCGCTTCCGATTGCTCGATTTCCCAATTACCGGGGGTCGCAGAAACAAACACACATTGATTGACTTTTTGCCAAAATTCTTCAGACTTTAAAGGACGATTATCGGCGGCACTGGGTAACCGAAAGCCATGGTCAATTAAGACTTTTTTGCGGGCTTGATCACCGTTATACATTCCCCGAATTTGCGGCACAGTGACATGGGATTCATCAACCACTAAAAGCCAATCTTCAGGGAAATAATCAATTAAACATTCGGGGGGCGATCCGGCTTCCCGTCCGGCTAAGAAACGGGAATAATTTTCGACACCATTACAATAACCAACTTCCTGTAAAAGTTCGAGATCATAACTCGTTCGCTGCTTTAAACGCTGGGCTTCGAGGAGTTTATTCTCTGCTTCTAAAACTGTGAGTTGACTATCTAATTCGGCTTTGATTTGTTCACAGGCGATCGCCAACTGTTCTTGGGGCGTAACAAAGTGGCGAGCGGGATAAATATTAACCTGATCGAGGCTTTGTAAAATTTCACCCGTGACGGGATCAAGGAGGCGAATCGCATCAATTTCATCGCCGAAAAATTCGACGCGAATCACCCGATCTTCGTAGGCAGGGACAATTTCTAAAATGTCGCCCTTCACCCGAAAATTGCCGCGACTTAAATCGGTATCGTTGCGATTATATTGCACGGTCACCAGTTGCCGCAGTACCGCCCGCTGATCCAATTCTTCCCCTACTTTGAGAGAAATAGCTGCCTTTAAATATTCGCTCGGAATTCCTAACCCGTAGATACAACTAATGGAAGCCACCACAATCACATCCTTGCGTTCAAACAGTGATCGCGTGGCGGAGTGGCGCAACATATCAATTTCGTCGTTGATCGAAGCGGTTTTTTCAATATAAGTATCGGTGACGGGAATGTAGGCTTCCGGTTGATAATAGTCGTAATAACTAATGAAATATTCCACGGCGTTGTAGGGAAAAAATTGCCGCAACTCGTTACAAAGCTGTGCCGCGAGGGTTTTATTGTGTGCCAAAACGAGGGTGGGTTTCTGCATCTGGGCGATCACCGCCGCCATCGTAAAGGTTTTGCCCGTGCCCGTCGCCCCCAAGAGGGTCTGATATTTCGCTTGGGATGCTAAGGATTGCACCAATTTGGCGATCGCCTGGGGTTGATCACCAGTAGGTTCAAAAGGGGCATGGAGACGAAACAAAACATTACTCCCGTTAGACATAACTTAAATTAATGAGATACTTTAGAAACAATGTTGCGAATTTATGACAAAGTGTGTCTAAGATCAGCAAGGAATCTTTGTCCCATCATTTGGGATAATTGAAGTAAAGTAACGAAAAAATTCTTAAAACATAATCCTACTCAAAATTTTGATTCAGTAGGTGTTGGCTCAGATACCTCAAGGAGAAATCCCATGACCACCGAAAATTCGACTTCCACGAACGATAGCACAACTAAAAGTCCCACCCGTTCCCGTAGTACGGCGAAAAAAGACGAGGTGGTTGCTCTCTCTGTAAAAGAGCCTGCCAAATTAGGCCTCCCCAATAATCGTCCCATCGAACCCAGCCATCTCAAGGTGATGCATACTTACCGTTCCTCTGGTGCGGATCGCCCGGTGACCGCTGGCACGATGGAAATTTCTAGCACGATGACTGTTTCTGGGAATCGCCCGATTATGGCCAGCCACCTCCAGGTCAGCGACACTATCGTCATTATGGGGAATCGCCCTGTGGCCCCCAACGAAACCGATGATATGGCGACTTTGATCGGCTACCTCGACTAACTTTACAAAGTGGCGATTAAAAAATGGCGATCGCCAAACCATTTCCCCTATCCCCTAGGGGTTTTTTTGTGGAAAATTTTAACGAAGCTGCTTGATCATCCGGTAGTTTGTCAATGTTTGTTGATGGCGTTGAACCTGTTGCGCTTGGAGAATCCGAAACCCCAGGGCTGCAAAAAAAGGTTTCGCGGTAATACTGGCTTCAACGGTTAGGGTGCTGAGTTGTAACTGGTCTGCTTGGGCGAGGAGTGCCTGATAGAGTTGGCGACCAATGCCCCGCCGTTGGTGATCTTTGTGGCAATAGAAACAGCCAATGTGACCCGCTGGCGAAAGTTCCGCAAACCCAAGGATTTGTGTATCCTCTTCGGCAATGTAAGTAAAGCAAGCATGACAACGGGTTTCCCAATCGCGGAAATACAGGTCATCGGGTGCCCAGGCTCGCAGTTGGGCCGGGGAATAGTCCTGGGCATTGATGGTATGGACAGTGTCGTGGAACAGTTGGGCGATCGCCGGAATATCCTGAGTTTGAAACGGACGAATCGTAACCATAACAACCCTTTAGACATTTTGTAGAAATGGGAAAATTCCTGCCTTCCTCTTCGGGGCAATTACTCACAGATGATTGGCTTCCGCAAAGGGAAACCTAAACGGGGAAGCGTTTCATTTTGGCGATCGCCTCTTTGGCAGTGCGCATGAGAACAGGTTTAATCTCCGGAATTTGGGGGATTTGCCAGAGAACATCGACCGTGCGCCGCAACATCCGCACAATATCTCCCTCATCAAGGCTGGTATTTTCACAAAGTTCAGTCCACTCGACCCCCAAAGCCCACTGTTCCACTAGGCCAATAAATTTACTTTCAAGCCAAACAGGCATGGTCACACCACAATGCTTTTGCACTTGGTACAGTTGCCGACGCAATTCCCACAGGCTAACGGGGTTATGGCCTTGGTCTTTTTTGCGGATGCCCAGCACTTCTAAAACGGCATTGGGTTGAGAATAATCCGTCCAGCTATCACCCCGGGGCGGTTCGCTGATGATCGCACAGATAGCGGCGGCCAAATGTTCCGGCGCGAGGTGATCTAATTGGCCCGAAAGCAGACACAGCGCCAACCATAGTTCGTTTTCCCCACGAATTGTTGCCGCAGTACGCCCTAAAACCGTTGGCGTATAACCATCGAGGGCACGAAATTCCTGCAAGACTTCAATCAGGTTCAGGAAATCTTGCCAGTAATAGGAGCGTTTGTTGGCGTGCTGACGGTAGAGGGTTTGACGACGGTTTAATTCTTTGCGGAGGTCTTTGCGTCGCTGGTGACGTTTGAGGAGTTTGCCGGGTTTGTCCTGCTGGCTCAGGGGAGAAGCGGCAAATTTGGCCTGGACAGCGGCAAAGCATTGTTTTTGGGCTTCTACTTCAGGGGCTTCGGTGAGGGGCAGAAGGTAATCGGCGATCGCCGCCACGAGGGGAAAAGCTTCAGCATCAATTTTGCCATTTTTCCCAAGGGTAAGATTTTGATCAATGGGTAACGGAATTTGCGCCAGTTGATCGGCGGGAAAAAGACCTTCATTGAGGGCAACCACGTCCGTTTCTTTAATTAGGTACCAACGTTTATCGGTGCCCAAACACAGAAACTGCTGTTCCTCAGTTTGTTCTACAAGGACGGCGGGAACCGCTTCTTTGACCCGCAGGTTTTTCCCTTTGAGGTGCAAAATGGAGCCGAGGGGGAGCTGATCCAACAAAGGGGCCAACAGTTTACGGTTTTCGAGTTCCGCCTGCTCCCGGAGAATCCCCAATAGCCGTTCTTCTTCCTTGAGCCGTTCCTTGAGTTTGCTGTAGCGTTCAAACTGCCGTTCATCAAAGGCCGCGAGGTCAATATCAAGGCGGGCAATTTCCGTAGTCAGTTCGGCGATCGCCTCCTGTTCCGGGCTGAGTTGTTGTTGTACCTGATATTCCGCAAAACTCCGGGATAAGAGTTCCTTCGATTCCTCCAGGCTATGTTTTTGTAAAAGGTTTAACACCATACCGTAGGAAGGCGTAAACCAACTGCGCAACGGTTCTGCACTCGAGAGGGCAAGGCGAGAGGCTTCTTTTGCTCCCTCAAAGGGCGTTTCCACAGTGACCACATAGCCCACTTTATCCATGCCCCGACGACCCGCGCGACCCGCCATCTGCAAAAATTCCGAAGGTGTCAGCATCCGGTGTCCTTCATCGGTACGTTTCGAGAGGGCAGAAATTACCGTGGTGCGGGCGGGCATATTAATCCCTGCGGCCAAAGTCGCCGTTGCAAACACCAATTTCACGAGGCCCATTTCAAATAGCTTTTCGACGAGTTCTTTCCAGGCTGGCAGAATCCCCGCATGGTGAGCCGCGATGCCCCGCAGTAGAGGTTCCACCTGTTCGGGACGGGCGAATTTTGACTGTTGGGCGAGGTATTGCCAAAGCTGTTCGCGCAGGGGGAGATTTTCCTGGAGATAGTCCACTAGCTTTTCGGTAGAAAAGGGATTTTTGGCGATGAAATCCAGCACCAGGGCTTTAAATTCTGGGGTGTCATCACATTGATTGAGGAGCTTTTCCTGGAGTTTGCCTTGGTTATCTAAGAAAAAGTGCAGCAGGGTCGCTTCCAAAAGTTTGGCTTCTTCTGGGGAAACGAGGGTAATGTCGTTGAGTTGGGTCACCGAGCGATCGCAGCCCCGCCGACTAAAAATGATGTAAATCGCTGGTAGCAGATCCTTTTGGCGGAGTTGGCGCACAATGGCAAATAAACTAGGACAGTCTTCCCGTTGACGTTTTTTGCGTTTGCCTTGGGGGGCATTGGTGCGCGATCGCAAGCGAGTATTCATCTTTTCCCCTCCCTGATCGAGGAGCGGGTACAAGCCTTTTTTGTTGCTATAGAGAAACTCCAGGGGCACGGGGCGGTGGTCGGAATCGACTAATTCGCAGCGGTGTTCTTTGCTGTTGGGGTGGTCTTCGTGGGCTGCTTGACGGGTTTTGTTAATCCAGGCGGTAAAAATCTCTGGGTTGCCGATGGTCGCCGACAGACCAACAATTTGAATCTCTGAGGGGCAATAAATAATGGATTCTTCCCAGACGGTGCCGCGGCCGCGATCGCTAATGTAGTGGCATTCATCCAAGACCACTGTTAAAACATTTTCCAGGGACGTACCCACCTGACCAATGGGGGTTTCGTAGAGCATATTCCGGAAAATTTCCGTGGTCATCACGACGATGGTCGCCTGGGCATTGATGATGATATCGCCCGTGATCAAGCCCACTTGTTTTTCACCGAAGGTTTCGCCAAAATCCCGGAACTTTTGGTTGGAAAGGGCTTTGAGGGGAGTAGTATAAAAAACCCGTTGACCCATGGCGAGGGCACGGTGGATCGCATACTCACCAATGACGGTTTTGCCGGAGCCAGTCGGCGCACAGACCACCACGGATCTATCGGCATCGAGGGCGGCGATCGCCTGTTTTTGAAATTGATCTAACTGAAACGGAAAAACTTGATTTAAATCTACTTGCAACCTAACCCACCTTTGCTCCTGATCCGGTACTTTGGCCTAACGAATTCGGTCTACCGAAATCAAAAAACTGTTTATGCTATGAATTTTTTGTTCAAAATCCATTATAAAGGGGAGTCCTCCAGGCCCAGCGGGAAAATGCCAACCCAGCTTGCCCAAAAAACGGTGGAGCGTTGAGATTCTATGCTTCTGGGCTGTGGTCTGGCGTTTGATTGCTGAGGGACCAATGGTACTCGTAGGGGATACGGAGCTGGTCACAACTGCGCTCTAGTTGCTTTTGTTGAGAAAAAGCCTTGCGCAGGGTGAGGATCAATTGTTGGATTTGGGTCTGGGTCATGGGATCTTTGGCGGCGACCCGTTGGGCTTTGCGCTCCAAAATTTGCAGGATCGTTTCGTAGTGGATGTGGGAAGGCAAGGGTAAAGGTTCCATAACAATCAAAAAATATTGCGCAGACTTTGGAGTCTCACTATATCAAAGCTTTGGGGGCAACTTTTGGACGGGTGATCGCCAACCCCAAATTCCCAGGGGCAAAATTTCTGCCAGAATACTGACCCCCCGCATCAAGGCCACGATGGTTAACAGGCTGCCAACACCGACATTTGTATTTCCGACGGTTTCTAAAAGGGCGAGGGCGACCACTTCAAAGACCCCCAATCCCCCCGGTGCCCCAGGAATAATAAATCCGGCCAACCACGCCCCACTAAAGACCCCCAGCAGTTGGGGAATCTGGGAGGCACTCAGGGGGGCGATCGCCCACCAAGTTAAAAGAAATCCCGTCCCCCGTAAGCCAATGAAAACCAGTTCTCCCAGCAGGGGTTGCCAAGGGTAAATGTTCAACTGTACCGGGTCATGATCCTGGGTTTTGCCCCGGGAAACCTTTTGAATTACAGGATTGAAAAAGTATGGATGAATGCCACCGAGGACACCGATTAAGCCTAGGGGAACTAATAGTTTTAACAGGGGCAATTGCTCCAGTTGCGCGAGGCTAAGCCCCAACCCCAAGACCATGGCGATCGCCGCCGCTGCCGCCAACAAAAGCGGTTCCAATAGCACTGCTAAACTCGCCACCCCCCAGGGACTCCCCACGGCCACAATCCGGGTCATCCGCCCGTAGAAATGCCAAATATTTCCCGGCAGATACTTCGCCATATTCGTTCGCAGATATAAGGCGATCGCCTCCCCATAACCAAGGGGCACCCGGAACAGCGTGAGAATCCGTCCCCACACCAATGCCGACCATATATGGGATGACGTCGTTACTAAAATACTTGCCCCCACCAAGAGCCACCCCCGACGATCCAGACGAATTTGGGCTACCTCTTGCCAATGGTTCCGGAGGGTTGCCAGCAAAAAAAAGAGCGTCAGGCCAACAATAAACCAACGCAAATAGGGCTTGAGCCGCGATAACTTTCCTTTCAAAATTCCTGCAATACCCTTATGACTGACTCGATTCAACACTGCGGGCATTATAGAGGCTCATGGCCTTCTCCACCCCTTCCCGGAGACTCAGGGCCAATGCTTCTTCCGCAAGCCCTAGGACATCATTTAAAATGGGCTTTTCTGCTGGCGCAAACTTCCCAAGCACGTGGGAAATAGTCGGTCGGTCTCCTTTGAGTTGGGTTTTGCCGATGCCAATACGTAAGCGGGGAAATTTCTGGGTGCCGAGGTGGGAAATAATGGATTTGATCCCGTTGTGACCCCCTGCTGATCCTTGCAGACGCAACCGCAGTCGCCCTAGGGGGAGATCCATATCGTCATAGACCACCAGCACCGATTCCGGGGGAATTTTGTACCAATCAATCACAGCCCGTAAAGACTGCCCAGAACGATTCATATAGGTGGTGGGTTTGAGCAAACCGAGTTTCTGGCCGTTGCGGCGCACCTCCGCCCAAACCCCTTGAAATTTTCGATGATCCTGGAGGGTCGCACCCCAATCTGCGGCGAGGCGATCGACAAATTCAAAACCAATGTTATGGCGTGTGTGATCGTACTTTGGTTCTGGATTTCCCAGTCCCACAATCAACTGGGGAATGACGAGTGGTTTGCCTTGACCCATAACCTCACAAAATACTTAGTAGGACTTCGACTGCTCAAAGAGCGTTTCTAAGTATACTCTGGCGCAGGTACGGTAATTTTCTGCTTCCCGTGGGGTTTGTCCTTCCCCGGTTTGGAGCAGAAACTGGGACAATGCCGCCGCAAAAACCCGGTCTTGATCCCAATTGGGATGGGTTTCTAGGTAGTCGGTTAGGGATTGGTGTAGGGCTTCGGGAATTTCGGCCAAAATGCTCACGGTGGGGTTCATCATTAACTTTAGCTCTGTCGGAATCTGCGGGACTAAAAAATCAAACTAGCGAGGGACGAAGGAACGGATTTCAGAACTGCTGAAAAATAGTCTTGGCGTTTTGTTCGGTTTCGTCTGTCGTCGCCCTATTGTTGTCTATGGAGGGGTGGGTTTGTCAATATTGCAAAATGTTACGCCAAGGCGATCGCCTTTTGGTCATCCACGAAAAATCAAGGGTTTCAGGCACATTTTGTTTACGGTTCTTTACATTTATGCGCCCTTGCAGTGTGGATCTTGAGTTCAAAAAGAGAATTCCCCAGACCAATGCTAAGCCCCAAGAAAATCGTTTTGAGCTGTGGAAAACCTGGGGAAAGTTGTGGAAAAAAATGAAACAGATTGGGGAAACCATGGGGAATCATTGGGGGAATTTTTGCGGGAAAAATAAGAATTGCAAATTTGTGAGGAAAGATGAATTTTGTCAGGATTTTTGTTTAAATTTGAGAATTAAAATATCCTCCGGTACTCCCCTTCCCCATGCACAATCGCCACCCCCAAGCCGTTGCTAGTTCGAATTCTGTGACCCCCCAAAAGCTTGATGTGCGCGCCTGTGGCATCAACAAAAACCATTGGTATGTGGCGGCTCGCAGTGCCGAGTTAACGGATCAGCCCTTGGGTTTTACCCTCTGGAATGAAGATTTTGTGCTCTACCGGGATCAAGCCGGTCAAGTCCAAGCCCTCGAAGACCGCTGTCCCCACCGCCAAGTGAAACTCAGTTCTGGCCAAGTGGTTGGGGATAACTTGGAATGTGCCTACCATGGCTGGCAGTTTGATGCGTCTGGAACCTGTGCCCATGTGCCCTATCTCGCGGAAAATCAAAAACGGCCTGCTTGTAAGATTCGCACCCTCCCCGTGCGGGAACAGGATGGTTTTATTTGGGTTTTTCCGGGGGATCCCGAACGTTTAACCGACGAAGCCATTCAACCGTTGCCGATTCCAGAATGGGAGCATTTAAACTACATCGTCAGCGTCACAACCATTGACTGTGAGGGACATTTTTCCTATCTCATTGAAAACTTGATGGATATGTACCACGGTCACCTCCACGACAATTACCAAGCGTGGGCCTCGGCAAAGTTAGAGGATATCCAGGTGACTGAGCAGCGGGTAGATGCCCACTACGAAGCCCAGAGCTATTACAAAATTGATAAGATTTGGTCGATCTCCCAATTGTTTTTTCCGGCCCTGCGCAAGCTGCACCCGGAACCGTTGGATGTGAGCTATGTTTACCCCAACTGGAGCGCGACTTTGGGGAATGATTTTAAGATTATGTGCTTGTTTTGTCCGACCCACAGCAGCCGCACCCGTGCTTATCTATTGCATTTCACTTCCCTCAATGCCTTTTGGCGACTCCATAAGCTACCTGTGCCGTTTCGCCGTTGGGTAAAGGATCTCTGTTTCAATGCGGCAAAGGGGTTACTCGACGGCCTTGTGGAACAGGATGTGTTGATGATCGAGCAGGAGCAAAGGGCTTATCTGGAAAATCCCCAACGCCAAAATGTAGAACTGAACCGAGCATTGATGGCGGTGCAACGATTGATTAAACAACAGGCGATCGCCCAAGATCAGACCAGTGCTTAATTCAAGTGCTTAACTCAGTAGCTGGCGACGTTTTTGCTCAAATTCATATTCGGTGATCAAACCTTCCACCCGGAGTTTTTCGAGTTCCCGGAGCGCTTCGGCAATGGCAGCAGTTTGTTGGACAGCGGCGATCGCCTGGTCAGACGCTGGAGCTTTTGTTAAACCAAACCGGGCTTGGAACGAGTCAAAATCTTGCAGTAGGTACCAGACCGCTTCGATGGCACAGGCAATTTGGGGGATCGGCGTTGACCAGAGGAGAATATACACAACGCCCCAGACTGGTTGCCCGACATAAAATTTGTGGACGCCGGAGAGGGGCGTTACCGAACCAAGGAGGGCGAGACCGACAGCAACTTTTCGGTCTTTGGGCTGGGTCAAAAATTTGGCGATCGCCTGTTTCATGGCATTTAGATGTGGAAAACCATACTTTGCGACGGGAAATGCCTCCACTAAAATTTAAGGAAGACACTCACCCCCTATGGTAGAGCAACTTATCCAAGCCGCAGCAGTGCATAGGAGTAATGATGGGATTTTTTGATTCAGAAATTGTCCAGCAGGAAGCCAAAACGTTATTTGAAGACTACCAAAACTTAGTCCAACTCGGCAGTGACTTTGGTAAGTTCGACCGGGAAGGCAAAAAAATGTACATCGACCAGATGGAAAGCGTCATGGATCGCTACAAAATTTTCATGAAACGCTTTGAACTCTCCGATGACTTTATGGCCCAAATGGCCGTTGAGCAGATGAAAACCCAGCTTGGTCAGTTTGGCATGACCCCCCAACAAATGTTTGACCAGATGAATCTGACCCTCGAACGCATGAAGGCCCAAATCCCTGACTAATGGCAGCAAAAACAATTATCGCCTTTGACTTCGATGGGGTGATCTGTGACGGGCTGCCGGAATATTTTCATTCCGCTTGGCTTGGCTACCAAAGAATTTGGCCGGACGAACCCATAACCCCAACGGCAACCTTGCAGGGGAGTTTCAATGATCTACGCCCTCTGATCGAAACAGGTTGGGAAATGATTATTCTTTTGCGGGCGCTGCGGCAGGGCATTCCCACGGTTCAACTTTGGCAAGCATGGTCGGATATTGTTCAACGAAATCTACAGCAGGAAAATCTCAGTGCTACCCAGTTAATGGAAGCTCTTGATCAGGTGCGCGATCACCAACTGCAAACCCAGTTAGATCAATGGCTGGGGCGACATCATTTTTATCCGGGAATGGTGACTTTACTGCAAAACCTATTGCAGCAAAATGACGTAGCGCCCTATATCATCACGACGAAGGAAGCCCGGTTTACGCGACAGTTACTCCAGCACCAAAACGTCGATTTCCCGGCGGCCCAGATTTTTGGCAAAGAGCAAAAACAGCCCAAAACCGCTACTTTAAAACAATTGCTTTCTCCAGAGGTAGAGACTTTTTTCTTTATTGAAGATCGCCTCAAAACCCTAAAAAAAGTCCAACAGCAACCTGAATTAAGTACCTTGCAACTGTTTCTCGCGGACTGGGGTTATAACACCGCCCCTGAGCGATCTAGCGCCACACAGCAGGGGATTCTCGTCGTAAATTTGTCCCAATGGGTTCAAGCTGTCACTGAAATAGTTTCTTAAAGTCTACAATTGCCGTTCCACTTGGATCATTCGCCGATAGGACAGCCAGCCGCCCCCAATCATCGCCAGGGCAAAGATTCCCAAGAACCATAAATGATTGGCGATCGCCCCGATAGTTTCCCCCTCAGCCCAAAGACCCACCAAAGCTTCATTCATGTGAAAAATCGGATTGTATTGGGCTGCATTGAGCAAAGCCTCCGGGAAGAGGGAAGTCGGTAAAAAAGCGCCGCCAAGGATCAATAACGGTACGCCGAAGGTCGCCACCAACGCATTGACATCCTCGGTACGCTTCGCCAGTTGGGTGCCCAGAATAAAGCCAACCCCCACATAGGCGATGATGCTTAGGAAAATAATCCCAATGCCCACCAGCACAGACCCCGTGAAGGTCGCGCCCACAAAAATGGCGATCGCAAAGACCAATAGTGCTTGACCAATCCCAATCAAACAATGGGCCAGGAAAATTCCTAGAAAATAGGCCGTCCCACTCAACGGAGAAATAAATAAACGCTTGAGGGTGTGCTGTTCCCGTTCCGAAACCACCGTTGCAATACTCCCCCCCAAGCAGCTAAAAAATAAAGCTGCTCCTACCAGCGTTGAGGGGGCGGCAAATTCCATGGCTTCAGCCAAGCTCAAACCTGCCCGCTCCGCCAAAATAAATCCATTGAGGAACAGGAGAGATACCGGAAATAAAATCCAAAAAATTAAGCTCCGTCGCCGCCGCCACAACTCCAGTAAGATTCTTTGGCTCACGGCGATCGTTTCGTACCAATATTTCATCCGTAAAGGTGCCTAGCGATCATGGCCTACAGGGTTTGATCCAACTCCGCAATCAATTCATCTAATTCTTCAAGGGCTTGGTTAACATCGAGCCGCAGAGTGCCAATATTCGGATTTTCAAGCAGCTTGAGTAATACTGTTCGTTTACCTTTGATCGCGTCAATTTTTGTTTTGAGTACAGCCAGATCTGTCATAGCGCTTCAAGATTTGTAGGAATAAATACTATCCGCTAAAGACCATACCCCAAAAAATGGGAGCTTGCCCAGGTCTATTCGATATCCGCGAGGTTAATTCGAGAAGGACGCTGCTCTGCGAGGCCCCCTGCTTCCTTGAGTTTCGCCAGGAACTCTTCTGTGAGTTTCATAAATGCCTTCGCTCCAGCCGTATTTGGCATCGAAACAACGACCGGCTGAAATGTATCCAGGGCCTTGGCGACATTCACATCCATGGGGATTTTGTATTTAAAAATTTGCGTACTGGTAAAGTCATCACTAACCCGTTTCATCACTTGGTTGTAGTAGCGATTGAGCAGGCTCCCACCAGAGAGAATAAAAACGATGCCCAATAGATCTAATTTAATCGGATCGATATTTCTGGGGTCAGTATCCTGGTGGCTATCTCGCAGGGCACGGATTCGCCGTTGCAGTAGTTGAATTCCCACCACAGACAAAGGTTCGGGGCGGGCAGGCAAAATATAAAAATCGCTGGCGGCCAAACCACTCCGGGTTACCAGGTTATAGCCGGGGGCACAGTCCATAATGATGAAATCATATTTATCCATTACCGGGGCCAGGATCTTACGAATTAAGACCAGCTCAAAATTGTTCCAGATGGCTTGAAAGTCTAGGCTGGGATCTTTATGGGCTTTTTGGTGCAGCATTTCCGAGACGAGATATTCGTCATAAAGCTCAATGTCACCGGGAAGGAGGTCTAGGCCCTGGACGTTGGCAATGTAAGGACAAATGATGTCATTAATATCCAGGCTTTGTTTGAGGGTCGGCTTGATGGCCATTTCGATGAGATGGCTAATGGTACGGCGGCCTTTGCGGATTCGAGCAAAATCCTGGGGGGGCATCAAACTGAGGGTGGCACTAATCTGGGAGTCGAGGTCAACAACAAGTACGCGTTTTTTGTGGTGGCGGGCAAGGCAGGCGGCGAGGTTGACGGTGAGGGTGGTTTTACCAACGCCCCCTTTCATGTTGACGGTACTAATGATGAGTGCCATAGGAACCTGGGAAATAGGTGGTTGGGTGAGTGGATTGACGGGGAAGTTAAGGGTGTTAGGTTAAGATTTTTAGTTATTGTACCGCCATCTTCTAGTTTCCTTTGGGAATTAGGGCAACCGCAAAATTGAGGATGCTAATGGTCAGGGACTCTGTAAAAAAGTAGGGTTAAATTATTTTTGATCAATGGGTCAGTTTGCCTGGGAAAATTTAGCTGAATATCTCCGTTTCTCGATCGCGCCCCAGGCGGAAAAGCTGGATCAAGATCCCCTGGCTCTCGGTCGAGCCCTTGATGGTCTAAGCGATCGCCACCTCCTGGCGCTCCGGGTGCCCGAAAATTTAGGGGGTTCTGGGCTGAGTACGGTGGAATATTACCAAGCTACGGTAGCGATGGCGGCGGCTTCGGGCACTTTAGCTTTTCTGCAAACCCAACACCAGAGTGCGGCCAGTCGCATTGCCCAGTTCGGCAACTCTGAGCAGCAGCGGTTATTACCCCAAATGGCCAGGGGGGATGTGCGGATTGGTGTGGGCTTTTCCCATCTCCGGCGGCGGGGCGAACCGGCAGTACAGGCAATGCCCCAGGGTGATCGTTATTGCTTAACGGGGACGATTCCTTGGGTGACGGGCTATGGTTTTTTTCAACGGGCGATCGCCGGAGCCACATTACCCGACGGTTCAGAATGGTATGGTCTGATTCCCCTCGAAACGTGTCAACAGTCGGAGCAGGGAGAAATTTTTTGTAGTCAACCCCTCCCCCTCGCCGCCATGGGAGTGAGTCAAACGGTGACGGTCAAACTCCAAAATTGGTTAGTTCCTGCCACAGATGTTCTGGTAATCCAGCCTCCCGGCACGATTCACAAAGGCGATCACCAACAGGTTTTGCACCATGGCTTTTTCGCTCTCGGTTGCGCGCGCGGGGTGCTCGATTGGTTAGCAACGGCTGAATTTGATGATTTAGCGGCCCTAGAAGATCATTGGCAAGTACTTCATGACCAGTTGTTTCGTGCCATTGAAGAACCCCAAACAGAAAGTTTCCAAACCCAATTAGCGTTGCGTCTAAGCGTGATCCAAACGGCCCAAACCTTCGCCCAAATTGCCCTTACTTGGTCCGGGGGAGCAGGAAATTTACTCACCAGTCCGGCCCAACGTTTTTATCGCGAAGCAATGATGTACAGTATCTTTGGTCAAACCCAGGCCATTCGCGCCGCCATGGTCAAAAGCTTGCTACCGGGAAAAAGTTCAGGATATACTGTTATATCGAATTACGCGGGTGTAGTTCAGTGGTAGAACGTCAGCTTCCCAAGCTGAATGTCGTCGGTTCGAGTCCGATCATCCGCTTTGACTTGGAAAATCAAGATTATTTCCCAGGATTAAAATTGGGTGGTTTTGCTCCATTCAGTTTGGAACAATTATCAGCCTACCCTAAACATCCAAAAAGGTTCCCAGCAGATGATTGAATCCACTGGGAACTGAAATTTTGAGATCATCTAAGGACAAAAATTCGCCTTTTAGTATTTACGCCAACGATTGAGATAGAATTCGCCGATGCTGGCAACGCCTGTCGCTTGGTGAGTCTGGGCTTCTAAGGCGCGGAGGCGATCGCCTTGCAATTTGTATTGTTGCTGCAAATCCGCATGGGCCTGTTTCAGACTGGCGATCGCCTGGGCTTGGTCAGCTTGGGCGGCTATTTGTGCTCGACTAGACTGTAGCGCCTGTTCGAGTTGAGCGATCGCCTGGCGCTGCTGGGTCACTTGGCTTTGTAACGTTGCCTCAGCGGTACTGGCTGCCTGGAGTTGCTGTTGCAGTGTTGCTGTTTCTTGTTGCAGGGCCGTGAGGTGTTCCTGGAGTTGGGTTTGTTCAGTTTGGGCTTGTTTTGCCGCTACCCCCTGTTGCTGGAGTTGAGCAATCTCTGCTTTCTGAGATTTAAGGGTTTGGGAAAGGGTTTTGTTCTCGCTTTGAATTGTTTCAAACTTGGTCGTTACTTTGTCGAATTCTTGTTGTAATGCTTTATTTTTTTCGTTGGTCGCCCCAAGATTTTTTCCTGATTCATTTAACTGTTTTGTTAAGTCTTGAATCTGATTTTTTTGATCAGCAATTTGCCTTTCGAGGGTCGCAATTTTTGGAGACTGATCGGTGACTGCCTGGGCTGATTTTTCGGCAGTATTGGGACGAGCCACTGGCCGTTTAAGGGGAGGAGAAGCCTCTGCTAATTTAGCTTCTAAATCGGCAATGATCTTCGCTTGAGAAGCCACTTTGTCTGCTAATTCTGCATCGGGATCAGGGACCGTTGGTTTGGTATTAGCGGCAGTGGTTTCGGCCAAATCTACTTGTACTTTTGCGGTGTCTTCGGCCTCGTTTTCAACGGACACCAAAAGATTCTTTTCTGCTTCCAGTGCCGTGATTGAGACAGTACCCGCCATTAGGTTCTCGACAAAGGCAGACCGGGAAAAGCCAGATTTTTGAGCCATTTCTGCAAGGCGATCGATGGCTTGGGACGTAAGGGATAGGGTAACAGCATTTTTGCCAGTGGTCTTACGTTTCTTTTTTGCCATGTAGATTGCCTCAAAATTTTCTCTAGCCTTTAACTATAGGATAGGCATCTGCCCACTGTAAAGTCAGAAAAAGCCTTCATAATACTTCACAAAAGAAAATTATTGACCTTCTTTAAGGCTATGGGGATCAGCAAGTTTTTTATTGGCAAAAGGAGGCATTGGCCAACCTAAGCGGGTCGGTTGTTGGTAAATTTTGCGGAGGGTATTGATATCAGCGGCAGAGATCCTTGCTTGGGTACCCATTTGTCTTGGGAAAAGCGCATCTACAGCATTGGGACTATGACCCCAAATACCAAGGGCGTGGCCCAATTCATGGCAGGCGGTGTTTTGGGTGGCGATCGCCCCTTGGTGATCATTCAGCAGAATGGTCATGCGGTGACGGAGGATATTTCGGTCATCGATATAAAATTCGTAGCGAGTTTCGGCATTGCGGCCCAGGGAATAACGAATTTCGCCCGTTTCTGGGTCGGTCTCCCTTTGAATTAGGGGAGCTTGCCGCTGAATGATGATATCCGCAGTCTCTATTGTTTCTACAGTTAACAACGGTATGTATGCTTGCCATTGGGCGATCGCCGCGAGGGTGGCCCGTTGCCATTGCTGTTGACGTTGTTGGGCCGCTGGACTGACAGTGGGATCAAGGGGAGCCACATAAACCTTCACTGGAAATTCCGACCAGATCAAATGACCCAGGGGAGAAGGGGTAACAGCCCCAAAGTAATCTTCTGTCGCAGTCGTCGGGTCTGGCGTCCCTTGGAGCACTTCTGGCAAAGGATGAATTTGGGCTTGGGGTAACCGCGTGAGTAAGTCTGAGCTTAAACCATAGCTGCTCCACTGAATCCCTAAGGCGATCGCCAGGCCCCCAAGGAGACCAAACCAAAAACGCCACCCCCAAAGGTGACGCCGCCAAGCACGAAAAATATCGTCCAACCTAGCCAAAAGAATCCTATTGACCAACGACTGGTGTTAACCAACCCGCACTCAGAATGACTGTCAAGCTCATAAAGGTAATGCACAAAATCCAAGTGGCACGGTTGAGAGCTGTTTCGGCACTTTTTGTACTGGTAAACATCTGCGCCTGACCGCCAATGCCCCCTAAGCCGTCTCCCTTGGGGCTATGGAGTAAGACCAAAAGAATAAGGCCAACAGCGGAGACCATCCACACAATTTGCAAAATAGATTCCAACATAGATCAATGACGAACGAATAAATGTTTGATTTCAGCGGGGAAACTTTAGGATAACCGATTTATCGACGTCGGGTCACGGCATAGGGGGCCGGAGCAATGAGAGACTGACCCGTCATTTCCTGTGGTTTATCAATGCCAAGAATATCGAGGATCGTCGGGGCGACATCTGCTAAACAGCCATTTTCCCGCAACACCACATCAGCACCATGGCCAACTACCTTACGGCGTTCCCCTTCAATCAAGATAAAGGGCACAGGGTTAGTTGTGTGCGCTGTCCAAGACTTCCCATTTTGATCGGCCATATATTCTGCATTGCCGTGATCAGCGGTGATTAATGTCGTGCCGCCCATTTTGCCGATGGTTGCCACCAAACGGCCTAAACAATGATCAACGGTCTCAATGGCCTGTACCGCCGCTTCGAGTTTTCCAGTATGACCAACCATGTCCGGATTGGCATAGTTAATCACCACCAGACTATAAATACCTTTTTCGATGGCTTGGCAGGCAGCATCCGTCACTGCCTTAGCGGACATTTCTGGCTTTTGGTCGTAGGTCGCCACCTGGGGGCTAGAAATTAACTCTCGGTCTTCTCCTTCGAAGGCAACTTCTAAGCCACCATTAAAGAAATAAGTAACATGGGGATATTTTTCTGTTTCTGCGGTGCGGAATTGCTTCAGGCCATTGTCCGCAATCACTTCCCCAAGGATTTTCGTCAGGTTTTGGGGCGCAAAGGCGACCTGTACAGGCAGGTTGGCGTCGTATTGAGTAAAGGTGACAAAATTGAGATCCGGAATCAGTTCCCGCTCAAACCCTTGGAAATTCTTGTCTACCAAGGCATAGGAGAGTTGGCGGGCACGGTCGGGTCGGAAATTGTAGAAAATCACCCCATCGCCTGGTTCAATGGCACCTTCTTTAAGACGCACAGGTGGGATAAATTCATCGGTTACACCGTTGTCATAGTGGCTTTGGAGAATCTCGGCGAAGGAACGTTGGTCGAGATTACCGTTTTGGGTCATCACGTCATAGGCTTGCTTGACGCGATCCCAGCGGCGATCGCGATCCATGGCAAAGTAGCGGCCACTGATCGTCGAGATCGAGCCGACCCCAAATTTATCGATGTGCGCTTGGATCTGTTGGAGGTAATTAATCCCTTCGGTGGTATTGGTGTCGCGCCCGTCGGTAATGGCATGGATATGGACATCGGCAATGCCGTTAACCTTGGCTAGGTCTAACAAACCGAGGAGATGATTGAGATGGGAGTGGACACCACCATCTGAGCAAAGACCGATAAGGTGTAATTTTTTTCCGGCTTGGCGGGTTTCTCGGCAAACTTTAACGAGGACGTCATTGCGGAGGAAGGAACCGTCTTCAATGGCATCGGAAATACGCACCAGTTCCTGGGGGACGACACGTCCTGCTCCAAGGTTTAAGTGACCGACTTCAGAATTCCCCATTTGGCCATCTGGCAGCCCCACCCTTTTTCCGGATGTATGGATTAATGTCGAAGGGTATGTAGCGAAAAAGGCATCGACATTTGGTGTATTGGCAGCCGCAATGGCATTTGCGTTAGCTTCTTGACGGTAGCCCCAGCCATCTAAGATTACGAGCACCACTGGGGATACAGGTGCGTTCGCCATGATGAATTCTTTCCTCTATTGTGGGTGTCTGTACGGGGGAATGCAAATCGATAATATCACTTTCTGTAATTTAGACTATCATTCCCGAAAATTAATAATGTTTTAATGTTGTTTTCTCAAAGTTTACGTAAATTTATCGGTCATCTCACATATTTTTCTAACGGCGTCGCCAAAGGCAAAAGATTGCGCCGCCTAAACCACCAAGGGGAAATAGGATGGGGGCAAACCAGGCAAGGGTTGCAATTTGCCAACGACGGAGATTTAGACGTCGCTCTTGGGGGGTTCTTGGTTGGATTGCGAGGGGCGCCTCTTCCGTTTGGGCCAGCCAATTCACGGTATTGAGCAAGAGGTCGCTGTTTAGGTATTGTTCTAGCCAACCATTGGTCACAAAGGTGGTGTTACCAATTGCCACAAGGCGAGTTGCCTTCATTGTAGCTTGGGAATCTATTTTTTCCAGGGCCCAGCCAAAGGTCAGGGGGCCGGGGCGATCGCCTGGGGGGTCAAAGGTCGGATCCGGGATTTCGGGTTGGCTTTCGGCCCAGGCCTGGTCATCGGTACGGAGGATTGCGGTGGCGGCGATCGCCTCTGTGGTGTCGCTGAAAATGGGGCGCACCGCTTGATAGATAGAGTTTTGTCCAGCAAGGGCCGTGGTGATCGGATGGTCGCCGTATTGATTGAGGACAAGGGTCGATTGTCCTAAACCGAGGAAGTCCGCCCGGTTTCCTTGGTCGAGAATAAGCCGTTGATCGAGGCTGAGGCCCCACTTGTCCAGGAGCGAATTTAACTGGGGATCCGTTTGGGGATCAAGCAGAAGGAGGAGACTTTGGTTATTCGCAAGGGCAGTTTCCAAGAGGGCAACTTCCCCTGGGAGAAATGGCGTTTGGGGGCCAATGACTGCAATCAGATCGGCATCTGGGGGAATCGTAGGCGTTTGGGTGAAATTTAAAGGAGAGACTGCATAACCTTGGGTAGCCAAAAGTTGGGCCATTTGCCCTAGCCCTCCGGGAATTTGATCGAGGGGCGGTTCGCCGTGGCCTTGGAGGACGTAGAAGTGGGGTTGGCGATCGCCTTGGATTTGCAGAATGCCATTGGTTAGTTGACTTTCTGTGAGGGGTTCCCCCTGGGCTAGCACTTTCAGCAGTTGGGTTTTATCGCCATACTCAAGGTGAACTTCGCCGCGACTCTCGACCTGGAATCGCTGTACCGCGTCAAGATTACGGTCTGGATCGACAAAAACGTAGCGAAAATTATTAGGATTGAGCCGTTGATAATTGTCTAAAAAGGGCTTTAAATTCGCATCGTCCGTTTCCTGGAAGAGCCACAGGGTTAAAGGTTGAGATAAATTTTGCAGCACCCCTTGGGTTTGGCTAGAGAGGGTGTGGATTTGGTTTTCTGTGAGATCAATTCGGAGGGGGAGCTGGACAGCTAAAAAATTTGTCAGACAAAAAATCAGCAAAATGGCGATCGCCCCGACAACCCCATTCGTCCCCATCTGGGTAGATCGCTTGCGCCAGAACCGTTGCAGCCCCGTTCCCAAACCTGGAAAATGACTGATCCCCCAACCCAACAACAATAACCCAACCAGAATCAAGCCATAGGCGAAGCCTTCTCCCGTGGCCCCCAGGACGACAGCGCCCGCGACCACCAGAGCCAAGCCTAACCAAATGAAATATCGTGAAAATCGTTGCTGTGGAAACATGATGCTCTGTTAACAATATCGAGAAACCATCAACGCCGTGTCCAGCGCAAAGCTTCAATGGATTGGGCCGTGAGGACAACCCCCAGAATGCTATAGCTGAGGAGTAAGACCAGGCTACTGCTATCGAAAATTCCCTCGAGGAAATTGTTGTAATGCTTCAGTAAAGAGAAATGTTTGAGGCCATTGCCCAACGGCCCCGACAGGCGATCGCCCAGCATATCCAACAGCCACAACATCAGCACTAGGGTAAAGGTCAAGACCGCCGCAATCAGGGAACTGTCTGTGAGAGACGACACGAACATCCCCAAAGATAAAATAGCGGCCACCAAGAGCAACAAGCCCAAATGCGCTAAAAGAAAAAGACTGAGGGGAAAAGCTGGGGCTGCATTCACTAAGACAATCAGTTCCCACAGCACCATGGGCAGGAACAGTACCGAAAAAAAAGTCACGACTCCCAACAATTTGCCCACTGCCACCGCCCAGTTCGTCACCGGGGAAGTCGCTAAAAGTTCCAAAGTGCCCTGTTTGCGTTCTTCAGCATAGAGACCCATGGAGAGCAACGGCAACAGAAACAAGACTAAAATGCCCAGGATGCCCCAAAAAGCCTGGAGAAATTCTGTGGCTACATCAATGGGAGGTAAGGCAACGCCCATCTGTTCTTGGGTGGCGACAAAGGTGACAATGCCCTGGGGGCCGATCAGGAGCGTTAGGAAGAAAAATCCTCCCAAAAACCACAACAACGTTGCAAAAATATAGGCGAGGGGAGCGGTGAAGTAGCTCTGTAGTTCCCGGCGAAAAATCGCCACAATGTTATTCAGC
>Ga0213835_100736_pt1 | contig 26707 bp, 17 predicted proteins | sample SWPATP01_FD_160576 | JGI IMG/M metagenome (GOLD analysis project Ga0213835, IMG submission 160576) | Coastal seawater microbial communities from Marineland, Florida, United States - SWPA TP0 #1 | ecosystem: Environmental > Aquatic > Marine > Coastal | place: USA: Florida | collected 2016-08-05 | reverse complement strand
ACGCGATCGCCTTCCCAATACTCCCCAACGCGATCGCCTTCCCAATACTCCCCAACGCGATCGCCTTCCCAATACTCCCCAACCCGATCGCCTTCCCAATACTCCCCAACGCGATCGCCTTCCCCAATACTCCCCAACGTGATCGCCTTCCCAATACTCCCCAACCCGATCGCCTTCCCAATACTCCCCAACGCGATCGCCTTCCCCAATACTCTCTATCGCCTTCCCAATACTCCCCAACGCGATCGCCTTCCCAAAACTCTCTGTCGCGATCGCCTTCCCAAAACTCTCTATCGCCTTCCCAAAAATCTCTGTCGCCTTCCCCAACACTCTCTGTCGCCTTCCCCAACACTCTCTGTCGCGATCGCCTTCCCCAACACTCTCTGTCGCGATCGCCTTCCCAAATATCCCATGGGTGTGGTGGGTCAGATAACCCTGTAGGGGCGGGTTCAACAGCCCATATTCTGGTTCGCGATCAGCCATATAAACCCGCCCTACTTCCCCAACACCCCAGACGCAACATTGACTTACTGTTCCCCAAAAGTATTTGTCAAATATTTCGATTAATTTCTTGCATATCGCCGGAGCGTATGATATAATAGGCGATGGTTTGGTAATTAATCTCGTGTCCCCGTATGACCCAGACAGTCGGTAACTCTAGCCTGGAAACAGCCAATCAACTGCTCCAACAAGGAAAAATTCAAGAAGCCGTAGCTGAGTATCGCCGGGGTATTGAGTTAACGCCAGACCTCTCCTGGCATCACTACTATTTGGGAGAAGCCTTGACTCAGTTGGAAGACTGGGAAGGGGCTGTTCAGGCTTATCGACAAGCCATTTCTCTCGGTTCCAATTATCTCTGCTACTATCGCCTCGGCGTGGCTTTGGTGAAATTGGAACTTTGGGATGAGGCGATCGCCACCTTAAATCAGGGCTTGGAATTAAAGCCAGACTATTATAAGTTTTATTTGCCCCTCGGTCAAGCATTAGTTCACCAACAGCATGGGGAAGCAGCCATTGAAGCCTATGGGAAGGCTGTCGCCTTAAAGCCGGGGGTGGCAGAATTTAATTTACAGTTGGGGCACCTGTTGCGCCGCCAGGGACGGTTTACCGAAGCCGTCGGTTATTTGCAGCAGGCGGCCGATTTTCAGGGTGATGACCCCCAATTGCAGTTGGGTTTGGGGGTGGCTTTGGTGGAGGCGGGAACAGACCTACACCGGGCTGAGGCGAGTTTGCGCCGGACTCTGGAGTTACAACCTGACCAGGGGGAAGCCTATTTTTATCTGGGGAAACTCGAAGGGCTACGGGAGCGCTGGGATGAAGCCCTGGCTATGTATCGTCGCAGTTGGGAAATAAATCCCCAGGTGGGTGAGTGGGGTTTGGCTTTGGCGGAGGCTTTGGAGAAGTTGGGGCGGTGGTCGGAAGCCGTAGACCAGTATCGCCAAGTCGTCCTGGAGTTGGGAGAGTCCGGGGAGGCTTCCTTGGGTTTGGGACGGGCCCTGGTGCAGTTGGAACGTCCGGTTGAGGCCGTGGTGGAGTTGCGTCGGGCGGTCAAGTTGGGGGTTGATAGGCCGGAGGTGCATCGGCTTTGGGCTGGGGTGCTGGTGGAGTTGGGACGCTGGCTAGAGGTGGTAGAGCAGTGGCAGTGGCTGCTGGAGCGGTATCCGGGGGCGGCGGATATCCGGCGGCGGTTGGCGTTGGCTTTGATGGGGTTGGGACGCTGGCCGGAAGCGGCGGCGCAATGGGGAGAATATTGGCGGGTGGCTCCGGGGTCGGGTCGGGGTTCAGTTGTGGATTTTCGGCGGGAGTTGGGGACCTATGGGGAAATTGACCACCGCCAGGAGTTGAGTATTACGGGGGATTTGACGGTCGAGTTTTGGCTGTATTTGCGACGGTGGCCGGAGGGTTGGACGGATATTCTTGCTAAGAAGGAAAGTCTTGAGCGCAATGAGTTCTGTTTTCTGCTCAAGAATGGGAAGGTGGGTAAATGGTATTATGGCTATGGGAAAGAGTTGAAGAACCCGGTGAGTTGGGTTCCCCGAGAGGATATGAGGCTCCATGAGTGGGTTCATGTGGCTTGTGTGCGGAAGGTGGGGGAATACGGGCGGATTTATTTTGATGGGGTCCTCCGGCGAGAGGCGGATTGGAGCGGGGAGTCGGAGGCTGTGGGGACTGAGGCGACGGTGCGGTTGATGGCTCATTCTAATGGGAAGCGCTTTAATGATGGCAAGTTGTCTGAGTTGCGGATTTGGAATCGTGCCCGGAGTGCTGATGATATTCGCCAGGGGATGTATGAGGCTTTGACGGGAGATGAACCGGGGCTGGTGGGGGTTTGGCATGGCTCCGATGAAGGGGTTTTGGTGGATGCGGTGGGTCATCATCAGGGGCGATCGGTGATGGCGGATGCCGGGAAGGAGCGCCTGCGGGTGGGGGTCTGTGGTTGGGAGTTGTCCCACAATGCTGCGGGGCGTGCCTATACTTTGGCGCAGTTGTATGGGGGTTGGGCTGAGGTGGAGTTGATTGGCTGTCTGTTTCCTCGGTACGGGGGGCAGGTGTGGGAGCCGATTCGGGGAACCCAGATTCCTTGTCATACGGTGACGGTAGCGGATGAGGGGCGGTTTGTGGAGCAGGCTTTGGGTCTGGTTTTGGCGCATCCCTATGAGGTGGTGCATCTGTCGAAGCCTCGGATACCAAATATAGTTTTGGGGCTTTTGTATAAGCTGGTCTGGGGTGCGCGGGTGATTGTGGATATTGATGATGAGGAGTTGGCTTTTGTTAAGGCATCAGAACCTGTAAATTGGCGGGAGTTGCCTCCTTTGAGAGATTTGGACAGTCAGGAGTGGACTGAAATCGCGGCGGGTCTCGCGCAAGAGTTTGATAAGGTTCGGGAGTTGGATGGGGCTGAGACTGGGGAGTTGTTGGCGGCTATGGTGGCTGAGGTTTTGGCGGTGCCGGGTGGTGGGGTGTCCGAAGCATTGAATCAATTTTTAGGTCTGTTGCCTCCTATTTCGTCTGTTGTCTTGGGGTTAGGAAAACAGAATTCAAATGAAGAAGCCAAGATTATAGAAGCAATAGAACACTTAAAAACTTCTATCAAAATTGTTATTCCATCATTTAACAGACATATTTTTCTGAGGCGGTTATTAGCCAATATCGACCGAGAAGCCGATGACTATGATGTATCGGTAGATGTGTTTGATGATGGCAGTCAAGATCCTGTTGTGGAAAATGCCAACGATTATCCCAATCTAGCAAGTTTAGCTGTTCATAGATATAATAATTATGGAAAAACGCAGTATTGGCAATTAGTTAATCATATCTTTAAGTCACTTTCTAAACAAAATGCTGATTTATTCATCTATATGCCCGATGACATAGAAATCTGTCCTGGCTTTTTTCAGAAAGTAGTTTCTCAGTGGTACGCAATTTCCGATCCCCAGAAAATAGTCTTAAATCTGGGATTGGATAATCGTACCCAGTGTTGGACTGGTTTCGAGCGTGTTAAATGTAGGTTTGGTGAGACTGAAGTATTCAAAACTCAATGGGTTGATATGTTGATGCTCTTTGAGCGAAGTTTTTTAGAAGCTCTCGATTATCGCATTCAACCCATTGGCTTATCTCGGTGGCAGAAAAACCCCAATTTATCCTCTGGAGTAGGGGCGCAAATATCCCAAAGACTACATAGTTTTGGTTTTTCTCTCTACCAGGTTTCTGAATATTTAATATCTCATGGAGACCATGAGAGTATGATGAACCCGGAAGAGCGTAAAATTAATCCTTTGATAGCTACTTATGCTGGCGATCGCAACAACCAACAAAGCGATCGCCAGAGTGTTAACAGCAAAACTGTAAAACTAGATAGGATTACTGCTTCTTTGGCATCAATACCAGATAGAGAAGAGTCTTTAGAAGTAACTGTTAACACTTTATATCCACAGGTCGATCGGCTTAATGTTTATCTTAATGATTACCCAACAATTCCCAATTTTTTGATAAGGGAAAAAATTCATGTAGCCCGTTCTCAAATTCATGGAGATTTAGGGGATAGTGGGAAGTTTTTTTGGTGTGAAGAAGTTAAGGGATATCACTTCACTTGTGATGATGATTTGGCTTATCCACCTGACTATATCGAGACTTTGATAGCGAAAATTGAACAGTATGAAAGGAAGGCAGTCGTGGGAGTACACGGTTCTATATTTAGACAGCCTTTTTATTCTTATCAAAAATCTAGAAACGTTTTTCATTGTTTATATGAAGTTAAAGAAGATACCTTTGTTCAACACTTGGGTACTGGGGCTATGGCTTACCACACTTCGGCGATAGAGGTACTGAGAAATGAGTTTGAACACATTAATATGGGAGATATTTGGTTTAGTCTTCTGGCGCAAAGGTACAAGATACCTAGAATTGTTATTAAGCATCAAGAAGGGTGGTTCAAACACAATAAAATTGATATGAAGAAAACTATCTATGAAATATCTGCCCCACAATCTAAAAATTACACCCTTTCTACTAAAACTATTCAAGATTATGTAATTAAGCAAACGCTACCTTGGCGCATTAATCATTTGCGTAATAAACCCATTGTTGTTATGTCGCTGGCTATTTTTAATAGTAAAGAATATTTAAAAGATTTTATCTATTCATGGGAAAAAACGAAAAGTAATAAGTACCATTGGATTCTAATAATAGCAGACAATGGTTCAACTGATGGTACTATTGAATACTTGCATAGCATTAAACCTTTTTGGCAATTTACTCTGATTCAAAAACAGGGCTTGAGCAATGCCGAGTTAGTTAATACTATATTTGATGAGTGCAAAAATATAGAATTTGATTATGGGTTTTATGCAGATAATGATGTTTTATTTTTAAAGCAAGGTTGGGATGAACTTTATGTTAATGCCATAGAAAAAGGTGGATATGCTCATCTCTGTCACCAGAATCATGAGTATTTTAAGGAGTTGATTAATAGCCAAAAGTTAAGTAGTTCTGTTTTAAATCAGAGGGAACACATAGATACTTCTGGTTATTGCTCGACGGTGATAGATGGTACAGAATATTTGGGAATAACTAAGTTTTTTACTTTTAATCGGCAAACTATTGAAAGAGTGGGTTATGCTGATGCAGGTAAGTTTGCTGATGGGAAGGAGTGGCAGGTAGATATTTATAAAAGATATTCTAGGGCAGGATTTAATGATGAGAATAAATGTTGGGATGCCAAGGGCAGTAATGAGTATCTGCAAATACAGGGAATGGTTTATGATGGGGACAGATTAATTGCCGAGTATGATAAAGTTGCTGAAAGTTTGTTAACTAAGTCTAAAATTATTGAAGATAAGCAACGTATTTATGTTGATAAGCTAATCGAGGATAATTTAAGCAAGCCCAATAGTTATGATATTAGCGAATATTTTGATAAGATTTACTTGATTAATTTGGATTTACAAGTTAATCGTTGGCATCAAGCTAGTCAGTGGGCGAAAAAGTATGGTATTAATTTGACCAGATTTCTAGGAGTTGATGGAAATGCGCCTCAACACAGAAAAGAGTGGGAAAATTATGCTCAACAAGGTTTAATAAAGTTACCTGCTGATATTAAGCCAATTGAAACTACTGAGGAATTTTACTTTAATTACCAGTATGATGTAGCGAGAGTGGCGTACATAGAACAAAAGTCAGGCAAGAAGGGAATACCAACACCGGAGGCTTGGGGCTATCTGCTTTCGGTGATTCATGTTCTAGAGGATGCTATTACTAACGGCTACCAGAGGATATTAGTGTTGAAAGATGATGTTGTGCCTCATCAGTCGATTAAGTCTTTGTTTACTCAAGGTATGAGAGAGGCTCCTGAAGACTGGAAAATAATACTGTTGGGAGCATTCCAAAATGTTTGGGATGAGTATATTACTCCTTATAGCGAACATTTATATCAGTCTAATGGTACTAATGAGGGTTCTTTTGCAATGGCTTTAGATAGTTCTGTATTTGTGCCTTTGTTACATCACGCTAAAAAGTTTGACTTGACTTTTGATTTGGGTGCTTTGCATAGGGTACAGTGTAAATACAAAGATAAATGCTTCGTTTTTCAGCCTAATATTTTCAATAATAATTTACAAGGAGATATTGATTGATGAATGATTCTTATGTTATATACATCATAAATTATGGCGAAGTATATTTAACAATCTGCTGTTTTATAGCGCGTAGCACTATGGTTAGGACAAAAGTATGATAAGATGAATGAGTAGATCGATGATTGAAAATAGTATGCCTGTACCTTATAGTCTTATAGTTACGATTTACGTTCAAAAGCAATTGAAGCAGTTAAAAGAGGAGAAAAGAAAATAGAGGTAAGTCGTTTTTTTAAAAATTAGTCAAAACACATTAGATCTTTGGCTAAAAAAAGAAAGAGAGACAGGAAACTATCAAGCAAGCCAACCTGGGGGAGTAGGAACTAGACCAAAATCTATATGATAAATTTTAGATTTTTTGATAGAATATACAATCATTTAAAACCCAACTAGGATTAGAAAAACTCAATGATAACTCTTGCACTCCCAACACTTAACTACAGGCACAATCAACCCAAAAATTTAGTGCTGAACGGTGCTGAACGGGCTTATGTAGCCAGGATGCTTGCAGAGAATGGTATTGGTAAATATGAACCTCATACGATGGCAACGGCTCTTTTGCTATTACAGGAAGTAGCAAACCAACGTATTTTTTTTGATATTGGAGCGAATATAGGTGTTTATTCTTTCTTCCTGGCATCAGTTTTAGAACCAGAAGGGTTAAGTATACACGCTTTTGAACCGACTCCAAACTTAGCAGAAATTGCTAGGAAAATTGCAAAAGATAACTCTTTGCTTTATCACCTTGAGGAGTTGGCACTCGGTAAATCTTCCGGTACCTCTGAATTATATTTATCTCGGAAAACTGATTCTTCTAACTCACTACTAAAAGGGTTTCGAGAAAGCAGCAAATCTATTAGTGTTCTATTAGAAACAGTTGATAATTATTGTAAAAAAATTGGATTTATGCCCTCAGTTATGAAAATTGATACAGAAGCCACTGAACCCGATGTTTTATTGGGGTGTAGTGAAACTATTAACAAAAATAGACCTTGGATAATCTGTGAAGTTTTGGCAGGTAGAACTGAGTCAAAATTGATGGAAGTTATGAAACTTTATGGCTACCACTATTATCATATTAATGATTCTTTGTCATGGATGCCTCAAGCTGAAATTTATGGTGATACTACTTACCAATATCGCGATTGGTTGTTTGCACCAGAGCCTATTAATCAAGGGTTTGTGGATGAAGTTCATCAGTTGGTTGGTAAAATGGCGGTTTAGTGCGGATGTTTTCCTTTATTCAAGATTAAAATATTACCCATGATTGAGAGTTATATTGAACAAGCCAATCAAAAGTTGTGTGCAGGAGAGATAGAGGAAGCATTGAGCTTGTATCGTCAGGCTGTTGAAAAAAATCCTGGGTTTTATCTGTATTATCACAATTTGGGTGATGCACTGTCTAGAAAAGAGGATTGGGAAGAGGCAGTGGTAGCTTACCAATCTGCTATAGAACTTAATCCCTCATCAGCTTTATCTCATTATAAATTGGGGAAAGCTTTAGCTGCTTTAGCCAAAATCAAGGAGTCAGTTGCGTCTTACTCCCAAGCTGTTGCATTAAATCCAGATTTCTATTTGTTTCAGAAAACTTTGGCAGATGCTCTGACTCTAGAGTGGGATACTAAAGAGGTAGTAGTAGATTGTAGTGAGTCGCCACAGCTTGAACTCAATCAGGTTGAACCTAATCCATCTGAAATTGAAAGTAAGTTATATGACTTAGCTAGAACCCACTTGCTGGCTCACGAGTATGATTTGACCATAGAAAATTGTGTGGGGATTATTGGAAAAAATGCTAGTTTAAGCGATGTTCTGCCTGTTTTGGCTCAAGCATATATTTTGAAGGGTAAGTCGGAGGAGGGAGAAGCAATTTTAAAGGTTACTCCCTATATGCGACGTTTAGTTTGTCGTCCAGTGGTGCAAAGATTATGGGGTAATGTTGTAGAAGATCAGCCTCAAGATTTGGCGAAGTCAGCGCTAACTAAAAGTCAATATCTGAATAAGATAGTTATCTATACTTGTGTTTGGCAAAGACCAGAATTGACTCAAGTCGTCTTGTCTCATTACTCTTATCTGAAACAGGAGCTATCCGGTAAAATTCAACTGGAATTATTGGCAGTTGGTTCCCAGGGAAAAAATTCTCAACAACTTTGTGAATCCTGTGGATTTGATTATGTAGATTATCCTAATTTACCTCTAAGCGCTAAGTGGGAATATGGGTTAAACTGCTGTGCACATTATGATCCTGATGCGGTGATTATTGTCGGATCTGATGATATTATTTCCCAAAGCTTAATTGAGTTTTATGATCAAAAGTTGCAGGAAGGATTAATTTTTATGGGGATTAAGGATGGATATTTTTTTGATGCTATGAGTGGAGAAATGATTTTTTGGAAAGGATACCCAAGGCTAGATGTTCGAAGATTTGGGGAAACGATTGGCATGGCGAGATGTTTGGCTCGACCATTGCTTGATAAGCTGAGTTTTAGTGCTTGGAAAGGATCGAAACTTAATAAGCGACTTGATAGAATTGTCACTCAGAGGCTTTTAGATTTGGGTTTGCATTTGCTGGACTATGACAATTTGATTGTAGCTAAGGATGGATCAAAATTTTTGAAAATAGGGCATTGTGGATTTTTTATGCAGGAGGTTGATGGTTTTGCTGTGGATATTAAAACTTCAGAAAATATCACATCTTTTAGTTTGTTAAGAGGAATGAAAGATACAAGTATCTTGTCTGAAGAAGTGTCGGCAGAAATGTTGTCGAGATATCTTCCTGAATCGACCGTTAAGGGAATTAAATTAATTACTCATTCTTCTCTATAATCAGGTTAAATGTTTTATTATGCCGACTAACCACTTTAAAAATGCGAATGATTTGGCTCTCAATGGTCAGCTAGAAGAATCTGTGAAAGCTTACAATATGGCGATTCAAGAAAATCCTGATTTTTATATTTATTACGAAAATTTGGCGAATGCTCTAGCCAAAATGGGTGATGTGGATGCGGCAATAATTGCTTATCGTGATGCAATATCAGTTAATTCTAAGGCAGTTTGGTCTCTTTATAATTTGGGAAAATTACTGTCAGAACGAGGAAGTTGTGAAGAGGGAGTTTTGTATTTGGAAAAGGCGATCGCCATTCGTCCCGAGTCCTTTCATTATAACTCTTTGGGCATGGCCTTGGAAAAATTGGGGCGAATCAGTGAGGCAGAGGTGGCTTTGCAGAAGGCATTGGATATGAACTCTTCCTGTTTTGATGCTTATTTACAGTTGGCTCAATTGAAGTCCGGACAGAAACTTTGGTCTGATGCATTGGTTTTTTATCGTCAAGCTGTCAGGCATCGTCCGAGTGCTGACGGTTATTTCGGCATGGGTAAAGTTTTGATAGAGTTGAGTCAGTGGGAAGATGCGATCGCCAGTTATCGTTTGGGGATTGGGTTGAATCCAGCAGTGGCAGAAGCTTATTATCATTTGGGGATGGTTCTGGAAAAGTTGGGAAGGTGGGAAGATGCTGTTCTTGAGTATCAAAAAGCTCGATATATTGCTCCTCATTCTCTAGATATAAATCTACAACTGGGGGAAATCTTACAACAGTTGGGCAAAGTTTCCGAGGCAGAAAGTTGTTATCGTCGTTTTTTGCATATAGAGCCTCAACAGGTTGAAATTCAAAAACGACTGGAAGCTTTATCATCATTATCGCGTCAGGTGAAGACTTCTGGGCAATCAAAAGAACCGAAAAAAACACAGAGTTCTTTTTCTGTCGAACTTGAAGTTGGAGATAAGCTTGTTAAGCAAGCTCAAGCCTATCTTCGTGAACATAAATATGACCACGCGATCGCGCAATGCTCTTACCTGCTAAATTGTTATCCAATATTCAAAAATGTTTTTCCGTTATTGGCCGAAGCTTATATCAAGCGTGGGAAGTCTTTGGAGGGAAACAACTTTTTGCAAGTCATTCAAGATGTACGCCGATTGATTGCCATTCCAACCGTCCAAACAGTTTGGGGAAAGACGTTCCCTGACTTGACAGATTCAATACTTCATGATATCCTGGGGTCGAAATTTTATTCCCAGGTCAATACGATCGTCATTCTAACTTGTGTCTGGAAGCGTCCCGAATTGACTAGGGTTGTTCTTTCTTACTACTCCAGGTTAAAGCGAGAGTTATGTGGTATGATTGAATTGAAGCTTTTGGCAGTGGGTTCTGAGGGGGAGCAGTCGCGCCAACTTTGCGAGTCCTGCGGTTTCGATTATGTTGAGTATCAAAATCAGCCTTTGAGTGACAAGTGGGAATATGGTATCAACCGATGTCGAGACTATAATCCTGATGCGGTGATTATTGTGGGTTCTGATGATTTAATTTCTCGAAGCTTAATTGAGTTTTACGATCGCAAGTTGAAGGAGGGTTTGGTGTTTTGCGGGATTACGGATGCTTATTTTTTTGATTTACAAACCGAAAAGATGATACACTGGGTTGGGTACACCAGCGAGGTGGATGCCGTCAGGTTGGGAGAAACTACGGGGATGGGTCGATGTTTGTCTAAGCCATTGCTAGAGCGACTAGATTTTAGTATTTGGCGGAATTTGAACAAAGACCGGAACTTAGATGGGGCTATGACTCAAAAGTTATATCAGGTTGGTTTGGAATTGTTGGATGAGGAACATTCTGTTTTAACTCGGGTGGGCGATCGCACTTTGAAAGTTGGGCATTGTGGGTTTAAGTTGGCTGATATTAATGCTATGGCGGTAGATATTAAGTTTGCTGAGAATTTGACTGCTTTTGAACGTTATGGGAAAAGAAGTTCGATTCAGGATCAAGATCATCCTTGGGAGATCATGGCTTATTATTTTCCTTGTTCAACAGTTGAAAAACTAAAAAAAATTAATTATTCTAAAGGTGGTTAGCTACATTTAGGTTTATAGATTTGGCTAATTTAGTTTTGTTGTTAACTTGTTGTAATTTTTATAAAAAAATGCAGATACTAAGAGATCCTGGTTCTTGTATGCCGCTTTCATTTGTTAGTCAATGGTTAAATGAAATTTCTGACCAAGAACGATTTAAAATCATAACATATAACAGTTTAAACTTAGTCCCTTTGCAAGAAAATGATTTTAACTTGGCTGCAAAAAAAGAGTACAAAGAATGGATAAAAAATTTAACAAATGAAGATTCAAAAAAAATACATTTGCTCATACAATATGACGTTGATGCTTATCCAGAAAGAACTAAAAAACTTCTACAAGTTAACGAAAAATACGGTATTCCTGCAAATATAATGATTTTTCATGAATGTCATTCTAGAGAAAAGCTAAAAAAATATAATAAACTAGAGCTGATTGATTATGAAATTGACTACGAATACCTTAAATATCTAGAGACGAAGGGTTTTGTGATAGGTTATCATTTTAATGGGTATGAGAGGGCTTTGTTTAACATTGATCTGACTTCAAAAGTGTTTATAGAAGATGTTCAGGAATTAAGAAAGCACTTCGATATTAAATACTTTTCTCCTCATGGTGGTGTTAAAGATATGCAAGGAAAAACAAATCCTCATTGTGTTATTATTCCTCCGAAAATTATGAAAAGTATATTTTGGGTACATAATGGTAAAAGCGTTAAATTTGCTAAAACATACAGTGATGGAGGCATAACAGCTAAGTTAGGAGAATATAAGCCATTAAAAGAAAGAAGCCTGATCGATTTTATGAAAAATATGGAGCCAGGAAAAAGGTACAGAATTTTACTCCATCCTCAATACTATACTGATAACTATATCTTTTCAGAATACATGGCTCAATCTGCTGAATGGTATTACAATTTATGTACTAAATACCCACCAAAGGTTTAAATGGTTCTTAACAAATTCAAGCAAAATTAGCAAGGAGAAAAGTTTACAATGGAAAGTTCACCGATTTTTATTGGCGGAGACGCTCGTTCAGGAACAACTTTGTTGAGTGTAATTCTTAATGCTCATTCTCAGCTTAACGTTCAGACTGAATTATATTTTAATCACAAAAACCTTGATAACTTGGGGAATCAAGTTTTGGAAGCATTGAAAATAAAAGATGAAGGAAATTATAATGTCAAAACTTCTGAACCAAAAGTAGTTGCTGGAGTTCAGTTTGCAGCCAGGTGTGATAGGTGTGGTATAGATCGAGAAACTTTGATCAATGCTATTAATCATTTTTGTTTAAGTGGGAATAATCTTGAAACTTTTGGGCAAAGATGTGAATTTGTAGAGTATTTAGGTAATCTTAACTGCTCTAAAACTGGAAAAAGAAGATGGGGGTTCAAAATTATGAGAAGTATTACCAATATTGAAGATTACTACGAGCAATGGCCTAATGCAAAATTTATTAATATTATCAGAGATGGCCGAGATGTTTTAGCTTCTCAACTCCAATACTCTTGGGGTTGGGACGATATAGCCAAAGGAGCAAAAGGATGGGTTAGTGTGATAGAAAAGGCTCGTAAGAGTGCTTCATCTTGTCAAGCTAACTACTATGAAATAAAATACGAAGATGTAGTCAATAATTTTGAAAAGACGATCGCGAATTTGCTCTCATTTTTAGAAGAAGAATGGGAAAATACTATGAACAATTATCGACAATCTTCTCATAGTTTACTCGAAAGCAAAGTTAGACACCCCAGCAAAGAACAGGTTTCTCAAGAACTATATACTAATTCTATAGGTCGTTACAAAAAAGAATTTAATCCTCATCAAATTGTTGCTTTTGAGGAGTTTGCAGGAAAGATGTTGCTTGAACTCGGATATGATCCCCTTCTCAAACTCATTAATTTTCAACATAACTCCCTTAACTGCACTGGTTTAGTGTCTTGTGATAGATATGTTTCTAGAGCCAACGAAAATTTAGTGGGAAGGTGGATAGCAGATCAAAATGTTCAAGGAGATGAAGAAATAGTAGCTTGTTTAAATCTCAAAGATTACACTACTTACGAAGAGTATATAAATCATGTTAAAAAAAAATATAAGGGCAGTACTATTAGACAGGCTACAAAGTCTGACAAAAAAGGCTATGTTTGTAAGCCTTTTGCCCGCAAAATGTTCATACCTGATTTGGTGGAAATTAATCATTCCAAAGAATTCAGGTGTGGGAAGCCAATGAAAGATTCTTATTTGAAAACCGTGGAAGAGTTTGGAGGCTATCCTACGAAAGAGTATTTTTATACTGCTCCAGAATGTACTCAACATTATGACATTTGGTGGGGCATTTTTAAGAGTATTCCCGGTCACCAACAAGGTGATATAATTACCCATGAAAAGTTGCTGGCATACATAGATCTTAGGAGAATAGGTAATTTTGCTCTTTACTCTTATATCTTAGGACATGGTGATTATTTAAAAGATGGTATAGTTTACAGACTACATTTTGCAGTAATAGAATGGTTACTAGATTCAAAAAATTTATATTCTCAGAACTTAAATTACTTGATGTATGCAGGTTTTTACCAAGGAGGTCATGGCTTGGAAATGTGGAAGAAGAAGACACTTTTTTGTCCAGCTACTTTTCTAAAACCTTAAACTTATCTCATTATAACTGTGTTTGGTTATTTATAAATTTTTGCACATTTAGAATTATTTGTGCAAAAAAATTAAAGCGTTGGCGGGTTGGCTGTAAAATCTTAACCATTAAATTCAATCGCCTTCCTATACACAGCAATTGCTTCATCTTGTTTCCCTTGTCTCTCCAGTTGACTTGCCTGTTTGATGTATAAGTTTTGCCTCATAACTATTGACCCTTTAGCCATAAATTACCAACTATTAGCGTCTGCATACCCAAATTTTTCTAAGTATTTCTGTGCTTTATCTTTAAAAATTACCTTATCATCTTCTGTCATTTCTTTGATCCATCGGCCTCTCCCATCAAATAAAGGTTGATTAATTTGCCAATTCCTTAGATTTTTGGGTAGTACTAAAGAGGTAATGATGCGTTGTAGTGGTGAATAAAGTTCCACAGGAGTCCAATGTGATTGCGGAGACTCTTGGAGTAACCATTCAGGGGGGTATGGTGTAAACTGGGGGACATGGAAGAGAGCATAACCATAGGCGGCATCAAGATTCCTCGCGCGGACTGGGAAAAGACCCCAGAAAGCGTGAAGAATTTGGTGAGGAATCAAGAGCAACGGATCGCCACTATCGAAGAACGTCTGGGACTCAACGCCTCAAACAGCTCCATCCCCCCCTCAAAACAACCTCCCCAAGCCAAAGCCGAGAAGAAAGACAAAGGAAGCGGACGTAAACGGGGAGGGCAAAAAGGACACAAAGGATTTGGACGAGACTTATACGAACCGAGTCAGTGCAGCGAGATCATTGAGCATCAACCCGAGACTTGCAAGCCTTGCCAAGCGCCCTTAAGAGGAGAAGACCCCCAGCCGTACCGCCATCAGATTGTGGAAATTCCCCCAGTCGAGCCAGTGGTGACCGAACACCGACTTCACGCCTTGACCTGTCAGTGCTGCGGTCAAACCACTCGCGCCCAATTGCCCGAAGAGGTTAACCCCAGTGGTTATGGAGAGCGCCTCCAAAGTCTGGTAGGGCTGCTGAGTGGAGCCTATCGTCTCAGTCACAATCAAGTCAAAACACTGATGGCAGACTTGTGGCAAGTGCACCTGAGTACGGGAACGGTTAACCGTATCCGTCAACGAGTCAGTCAGCAACTCAGCCAGGTGGTCAATGAAGCCCGAGCCTATGTCATGGCCAGTGACCAGGTGAATGTGGATGAAACCAGCTGGAGTCAAAACAACGGTGATGGGAACAATCCCGAAAACCGCTTGGGCTGGTTGTGGGTGGCAGTGGCCTGCCAAGTAGCGGTCTATCAAGTAAGCCTCAGCCGGAGTCGCGGGAGCCTCGAAGCTCTATTAGGAAAGAATTTTGCGGGTGTAGTTACCAGTGACCGCTATGGAGTCTACAAGCAATATCCGGTTGAGCAACGGCAAGTGTGTTGGGCCCACTTGATACGAGATTTTCAACGAATGGCTCAACGCCGTGGGGTCTCCAAAGAGATTGGTGAAGCTCTGCTTAAACAAGCTCGGCGTCTGTTCGGCTGGTGGCACCGAGTGCGGGATGGAACCTTATCAAGAGAGTTATTCGAGGCGGCCGTGGCACGGCTGCGTCAAAGGGTTCACGAGCTGCTGAGTGAAGCGGCCAGCCTTTGTGATTCGAGCCGAGAGCAAACGCCCTTGGCCCGAACCGCACGCACCTGCCAGGAAATTTTAAAGGTTGAACCGGCCTTGTGGACGTTTGTTGAGGTCGAATCCGTTGAGCCGACCAACAATGCAGCCGAGCGCGCTTTACGCACGGCGGTCATTTGGCGTGACTTGAGTTATGGCTCCTGGTCTCGTGCGGGCAGTGAGTTTGTCGAACGCTTGCTGACGGTGGTTACGTCTTTACGGTTGCAGGAACGCCCCCTGTTGGAGTTCTTGATTCAGGTTTTGCGTTCTGAGCCAGTTTCTCTCCTCCCTCTACCCTCTGAATAGTTACCTCTTGGAGAAGGCTAAGCTACGTCGGACAAAGCGTGAAACTCTTTGCCTGAGGGTATTGTTGAACCGCTCAATGTAACTGGTCTTGCCGCTCGACTTACTGACGACCCGGTGTCGTTTGCTCGGCAGCACCTGCCGGTAAGCCTCCCAGGCGTCAGTGTAGATCACAGCACATTGCCGATAGACCTTGGGTAAGGAATCCCAGAGTTTTTGCGCACTTTCGGCAGAGCGAGAACCGACATAAGCACCGATAATCTCGCGGGTCTCAGCATCGAGGGCTAACCAGACCCATTGTTTGTTGCCCTTGTGGTCGACAAACGACCACAGTTCGTCACATTGCACCGTCAGCCGTCCTTTTTTTTTGGACTGACAGCGACTTGCCTCGGGGTCTGGGCGGCTTTACCGTTGACATAGTCTTGCAGCCATTGTTCAGACACCTGAACCGCACGAGCAATTCCAGCCATCGGGATGCGTTCTAGCAAGAGCCGGTCAATTAGTTCGCGAGTCGGGGTGTCGATGACCTTGTTGGTTGGGTTTTTGACAAACTGACGACCACAGTTGCGGCACAGATACCGTTGCTTACCCGTGTGGATGTGGCCATTTTTGACGGTTCGCTTAGAATCGCAATCAGGGCAATGAGGCATGGGGGTTATTCCGTCGCTTCATGAACATCTTAACAAATTCATCATTACCTCCAGAGTTCTACCAGGGGTTGAAAGGCCCTTTCAAAAATACACCATCAAAATCAACGAATTTACCTTCTGGCAACATATCAAGATTATCAGTATGAACTTCAAAACCAATCATTCTACCAACATCTGCCAATGCCTCATCGAATTCAATAGCCACAACTGTAGCCCCCAACTCACGAGCAATGATAGAGAAAGGGAAAAGACCAGGCCCAATATCTAGTATCCGCTTATTCTGTAATTGTTCGATCCTCCAAAAGTCATTGATCAACCGAGCGTGAAGTCTTGCTACATTAGGCTCAAAAGATTGCAAAAATCTAGACCGACTGTCAGAGAGTCTGTCCGCATATTTCATAACAGAAGCACATAACTCCACTGCCTTTTCTTCTTCAATCAACATCACTGCTTACTCCACAAATGTACTATCGTCATCTAAACTGCAATTAACTAATTGTGCAGGGTCAACATCTTGGATCGGTAAGCGACTATCTATCAGCTTAGAATCGGTGAATTTTGTATTATTGAATCCAGCACTAGCCAAGTCAACACGGATTATATGACTCTTGGAAATACGACATTCTGAAAAAGTTGCCGATTCTATATCTAAATCGAGTAGCGTAGATAAGTGTAAAGAAACTCGACTCCAAATACTATGTTTTGCACTAGCTAATCCAATATATGAACCTTTAAAACTGCATCTTTCAAGAAGAATATTCCTTAAATCACCGTGAAAAAAGTTAATATTGGTGAATTGACAATTAATGAATCGTGTGTTTAAAAACATACATCCTGTAAAACTAGAATTTGAGAATTGTATATTTTGAAATATGCAATTTCTCCAGACAGAACCATAGGCACTGATCCGATTCCAAATTCCATCGGCAATAGTTTCATTCTTAAATTCTTCCTGTGGCTTATAAACATATTCTTCTAAATTTTTGAAATGTAAATTTTCAGTATTCATTCAAAAAACTCCTAACAACCAAAAAGCACTTGACTACAGTAATAATTTTAATGCACAGCATAACTTAAGTTTGTTATCCTTACCAATTCTCCAACAGCACCAATAATATCTTCCTCCAAACATTTTTCATCCCAAGTTGTAGGTAAACCATAGTAAATCATAGAACGATCGCCCTCGTAACCATGTTTCCTAAGAATCTCTTGAGTTGGTATATAACTGCATAAATCATTACAGTAACTTGCTACCCAAGTATTTGACGAGCCTAAATTCAACTTTAATTTTAAAGAATACTCGACAACAGCCTCGCCCGCCATAAAAATCCAATTAAGCTTATCTCCCAGTTTCCAGAGTTGAATCGGATAGGGATAGGTTTCTGCTAATAAGTTTTGGTTTTTCATCTGTTCCAGCAACCTTTTAGCCCGTCTAGCCACATAAACATTAGTAGATCGGGTATCTTTCCTAATTTGTTCGAGGTTGGGAAGTTTACTGAAAGCCAAGTCTACTTCATAATAAGCAGAATTCAACAGAGGTTTTAGTGGTTCCATGCCACCCCCGACGATCACAGATATAACCGCTTGTCCCAACTCCTCGCCATACTTTTGAGCTAAAGCAACATCACCTCGCGGAATTGGATTTTGATCTGCCCCGCAACCCGCAACAAACATAGCCACTGCACCAGGATACTGTTTTTCAATGGCAATATTGGCAAAACCTGCGTAATCCCCACTCAGTTGATAAAAGTTCAGTACAGTGCAATGGCAAGCATAGCCATAAACAATAGCTATCAACTCTCCTTGTAAATCTCGCACTGATAGTATAGGAACATCATGATCTACTGGGCCATCAAGATTGAGTCGATCTCGATTGAAAGCCACTTGTTTTTCTATATTTTCTGATCGATTAACAGCAAAGTTAGCTCTACCAATACCCCAGGTAATAGATGCAGGTTTGATCTGTTCAAAGGCTTGCTGCACAAGGTCAACGATAGTTCTGCACAAAAACTCCGTGTAGTCAGCTACTTTCTGAGCCTGTTCCCTATTCATGTTGTACATCACTCCCAAGCAGTCCCCAACAACTGGCCCGGTGTGGGTGTGGGAAAAAGACAAGACAATGCGATCGCGCTCTAAACCATACTGTTTTTCTAAAGCATTGCTAATTCGATTCGATACCTGACGATCTAACCCACAAATATCTAAAGTCACTAAAATTCTGGGTAGATCATCTGAGGGTAAAATGATAATTGCTTTAGCCCATAAATCGTGAACAACTCCCTGTGACGGTTGATTTCGTCCTGCATAACCTGCCATCCAAATCGGTTCCTTGGGGGTAATTGCAACTTGAGCAACACCAACTCGCCACTGATTATTTCCTTGCTCTGAAGAAATGGTTGTCTTCAGTTTACCCTGTTTCGCCAAAACTTCCCACAGGCTGGTATAGAATTTTTGAGGAATATTAGTCTTACATTTTTTGATTGTCTGACGAAAACAAGACACTGCTGCGTCATAACTATTTTGTTTGACTAGAGCCAGTCCCAAACTGTAAGAAGCTATCGCCGATTTGGTATTTATTTCAGTAGCTTGACGAAAGTTATCAATAGCTTCATTGAGTTTATTGTTAGCTAATAAAGCTTCTCCCTTTTTGATATAACCCCAATAAAATTTAGGATGATTTTGGGTTATCTGATCGTAGAGCTTAAGGGCTTCAGCTATTTTTCCTTCCTGCTTTAATTGATTAGCAGTATTAATGATGCTGTTGGAAAGCATATTGTTAAAATTATATTTTTCTGGATTTACTACCTTTAATTTTTTAAATCTATTTGAATTTTTAAGAGTTTCTGATTCAATGCTATTTTCAGACGGCATATCTGAACTATTTACCTCAATATACAACATCTTACCATTACTACAAGGTAGTATAGTTGAGTTTCTTTCTTGGACTATTTTCACACAAGAGTCGTATCCTGAAACCCGATCAATAGTGTACAAAGCTGAGATACAAATTTTTGTAATTCTAGGCCACCATTTATTTAGTCCTTTCAAGATCTCAGTCTCCGCTCCGTTAGCAGTGATTAGCAAAAAATCAATGTTTTTTGTTTCGGGTAGCCATTCATCTAAAATGTTATCAAGGGTATCAACTTCTACTGTTTTACTGTATCCTCCTTGCAACTGTTGTAGATTGACAAGTGTATTTTTTTGGTATCCTTTGCCAACGGCATCAACTTTTCCTTTGGAAGACCATACACCAATTTTCTTAAGAGTAATATTTTTGTCTAATTTATTGACTTGTACATTTTTTTTGAGAATCTTGAAATTTTCAGGCATCATCTCAATCGCCAAAAGGCGACCCGATTGACCCAAACATTCATCAACAAATCTAATAGTTTTAATTCCTGTATATGCCCCAACTTCTACAACAACTCCACCTTCAGGTGGTAAAACATCTTGTGGATACCAATAATGAAGTAATTCATTTTTATAACAAGGATAATAATACCGAACGGCGATGTTTTTTGCCAAAAAGTACGTCTCAGATTTTATCGCTGGTAACAAATCTTTTATATAGTGAAATTCTTTTTTATGACTTTCTTCCGAGAGATATCCATAAAAGATACGCTTATTATTTAGATGGATTGATGCTAAACCGTCTTCAAGCAAACTAGATTTAAAATTATTCGAGCATACACTGACAAGATAATCGGTAAACCTAAATATACTGTTAGGGATTTTGCGAAGGCTATCTTCACCAAATTTTTCAATTAATTCGGAAACATTTTCTTTTCTGATCTCTTTTAGTTGATCCAATTTGTTTTTTGAAGATTCATCTAAGCCCGACAATAATCTGTTAGTTTGTCGCTCTATATTTTCATTAACTATGTCCATTTTATATAAACTCTTTAGCTTTGATAAATACAACTTTCTTGTTAAGTCACAATCTTTCAAATGTTGATCTCGATCTTCATCACAATGAAAGCAAGACTTCAATAATTGAGTCTCAGGATCAAGCGTCTCAGCAATGAAATCTGTGTACACTATTCCATTATCAAGACAACAATTTTTCAGTATTTCGTTAAAGTCTAAAGTTAATTTTGTTCTGATATCAATAGATGGAAGTTTAGATATAAGAATCTGTTTATATTGATCGATTGATAATCGATTTTCAATATTTTCTGTAACTATTCTCAAAGTATAATCAACCGCATTTTTATGATCTAAAATTGAGGGTAGGTTGATTCCAAATACGCATATTTTATCTATGGAAATTGGTATTTTTTTTATAAAGTACACATAGTCATCAATTAATCTTTTTGACAGTTCGTTAAAGTGAATATTTTTATTGTTGATGACCAACCTATAATAATAACCCAAATCCACATCTACCTGACCAAACTTTAGGATTAGTTTATCAATATTTTTCGTCTCTTTAACTACTTGTTCGATCAGATTTGATGTGCATAACGTAGATTGTCTTTTTCCAAAACCAGCTATCGAAGCAACGGATATTGGATAAACTTCAACTCTGATAGCTTCGTCTTGATCTTTGGTCTCAAAAAATTTGGCATGGGAGTCTCCAAATACTATATATTTTTTTTGTGAAACCAAATTATTTTCAGATAATTCTGTGATGAGTTTTTCGATAAATTCATACTTTAAGTAATAGTCATTATTGAAATTTTTAATATCTAATTTAATTTTGTGTTTCTTGAAAAGATTAATAAACGCTGTTGCTTCTTCAATATCATCAACAGATACAACTGTTTTTTGAGAATTGGCATTAAAACAATTGCATTTTTCTATGGAATTCTCAAGAATTTCTATTAATTTTTTTGGGCTGTAACTGACACCAAAATGGTTGAATAATCTTTCAAAAGCTTGGATTTTGTTGAGGTCGCTAAAATCGAAATGAAAAGTTTTTTGAAACTGGTGTTTGTAAGAGTGAAATCTCAACTCATTTTCTAACCAATTCCATAAATTTTTCTGAAAAGGTGTCAGCAACGCTTCATCTAACTGTAATAAATTTCGTTTGGCGTTTATGGGCGGTCTCCAAACCGATTTTGCATCTCCAGGAATCGAATTACGATTGACATAGCTTTTGGAAGTTTCCAAAGGATTTCTAGTTAAATGAATCACATAAATTGGCTTAAAGTTATCTATGGCTTTTTCAACAAAACAACTGAGAAAAAGCTGACTGGATTCAAAGTAATTACCCCTAACAGAAGATTGTTGAATTTGCTTGATTTTACGATCAATCTCCTCCGCCTCAACATTATTATTGAATTTACTTAAAGCATCACCAACACAACATCTCATGTCGGGAATATCTAACTCCCCACCATGAAAACTAGGAAGATCGGTAACTTTTTTAAATACTTCGCTTAAAAACTTAGTACCACTTCTACCAATGCTATAAACAAAAATATACATGACTAACAACACTCGCTCTAATCAATACAATCGTCTCACATTGATACAACAAAGTCTGATCAAGAATATTTATAAGCTTTTCTTCAACGCACCAACCACCTTCTCGATCGCATCTTTCTCCAATTCCGGCCAAATCGGCAAACTCAAAACCTCCTGCGCCGCCAAATCGCTCACCGGACAAGCCTCATATTGACCTTTATAAACAGGCAACTGGTCTTGAGGTATAGGATAATATATCATGCTTCCAATCCCCTGCTCTGCCAAAAACGCCTTCAACCCATCGCGCTTTCCTCCAGTCACCCGCACCGTGTACTGATGAAACACATGACCCTCAGCCAAACCGGGAGTCACCACACCCTCCACATCCACCAATAACCGATTATAACTCTCAGCCACCCTGCGCCGACCCTGATTCCACTTATCAATATACTGCAACTTCACCCGCAGAATCGCCGCCTGAATCGTATCTAACCGGGAATTATATCCTAAGACTTCATTATGATACTTCTTCTTCGCCCCATGCACCCGCAACATCCCAGCGACTTCAGCAATTTTCTCGTTATCAGTAACAATCATCCCCCCATCACCATAACCCCCCAAATTCTTAGAAGGGAAAAACGAAAAAGCACCTACATCGCCAATCGTTCCCACCGCCTGACCATTATACCTCGCCCCAAAGGACTGAGCGCAATCCTCAATCACCTTTAACCCATACTCCTGGGCAATATTCATAATTTGTCCCATCGCCGCAGGTTGCCCATACAAATGCACAGGCATAATCGCCTTAGTGCGGGGAGTAATCTTAGTCCGAATCTGCTGGGGGTCAATGTTGTAGGTACTCGCGTCAATATCCGCAAATACCACCTTCGCCCCGACATTACTAATCGATTCCGCCGTCGCAAAAAAAGAAAAAGGAGTCGTAATCACCTCATCCCCTTCCCCAATCCCCGCAGCCCGCAAACCAATCACCAAAGCATCCGTACCGGAATTAACACCAATGGCATACTTGACCCCCAGATAAGCCGCCACCTCCTGTTCAAACTCCTTAACATCAGGCCCCATAATAAACTGACCCGACTCAATCACCCGATTGATAGCCGTCTGAATCTCCTCTTTAATACTTTCATATTGCGGTTTTAAATCAAGAACAGGAATTTTAGTCTGACTCATTTTTAAAAAATCTCCTCACTCTAAATTTGTCCAACTTCTACAGCCGAAATCTTTCGATATTTGACCCCAATGGAATCAACAGCATACCCCTCAGCATCAAACTCCAACACATCCCCATAGGCACTCATCCAACCAATCAGTTTAGCCGGAACCCCCGCCACCATTCCATAAGCTGGAACATCCTTCGTCACTACCGCACCCGCCGCCACAAAAGCGCACTCATGAAGCGTTACCCCACAAACAATCGTGGCATTCGCTCCAATACTCGCCCCCCGTTTGATTAAAGTCGTCAAATAATCATCGCTGGTATTGCGGGGAAACTCACATCGGGGCGTTTTAATATTCGTAAATACCATACTAGGGCCGCAAAACACATAATCCTCCAGAATCACCCCCTCGTAGAGAGAGACATTATTCTGAATTTTGCAGCTATTGCCGATCGCCACATTGTTAGCCACAAAAACATTCTGCCCAAACGAACAATTTTTGCCAATTTTAGCTTTGCCCATCACATGACAAAAATGCCAGATTTTAGTTCCCGCCCCCACATCGGCACCATCATCCACATAAGCCGACTCATGGACAAAATAATCAGCCATTTAACATCTCCGTCGCCTTTTCCAAAATTTCCACGACAGCCACCCCATTCCAACCGTCCGACAGAGGACGCTGCCGACTTTTTACGCAGTCGAGAAAATGCTGACACTCAATCCTCAACGGCTGAGAGTCTGCCACCTCCACCACCTCGCTGCCGTTATCTCGATTATGCAAATCCCCATCAATCCCCTTATCATAAATTGTGATTTTTTGCAACACCTCATCATAAACTAACATCTGCTTATCACCAATGACGACGGTATTTCTAGCCAAAAGGGGCCAATACCAGGAACAATGGACGTGAGCAGTTTGGCCCCCTGCAAAAACTAAATCCACATGAACATTATCCTCAATCCCAGGTTGTAATATGGCATGACCACTAGCCGCCACCCTTTGTAATGGCGGTTTACCTAATAACTCCAAAATCACCGAAACATCATGGGGGGCAAACGACCACCAAACATTTTCCTCCCGACGCACTTTCCCCAACTTTAGCCTCTGAGTCGCCACATGAAGCACATTTCCAGCCTTACCCGTCGCCAAATAATCCCGCATCCAACTAATTGCAGGTTGATAGAGCAACAAATGACCCACCATCAAAATCCGAGATTCCCTATCTGCGTACTCAGCCAAACTTCGCGCCTCGTCAGTCCGCAAAGTCATCGGCTTTTCCACAAACACATCCTTACCCGCCTCCAAAGCCATCATTGCCAGTTTATAGTGACTCGGAGCTGGAGTCGCCAAAACCAATGCAGATACATCTGTTGACAAGGCTTGTTGATAATCTTCATACAAAGACACATCAGGGTAATTAGCAGCGACTTGTTCCCGCAAATTGGCATCTAATTCAACCACCCCAGCCAAGGCATTTAACTCATGAAAATTACGAACCAAATTCCGGCCCCAATTTCCAGCACCAACGACAATTACTTGATTCATAATAAAACCACCTTGTCTTGATTGCAGTCTAAATGTCGAGTTACACCCCGAGTATCGAGAACCAGTTGAGCCTTGTCTACCAAATTTACATAATCAATCTGAGTATGGTCTGTGGCAATTAACACCAAATCTGCCGATTCAATTGTATCATCAGTTAGTTCCACTGAAGCCAAGTTGTGGTCTCCAATGGAAAACTCTGGAACATAGGGGTCATAATACCTCACATCAACCTCATCTTTTAACAATAACTCAACCACCTCAACCGACGGTGACTCTCGCCAATCTCCCAAATCTTTTTTGTAAGCCACCCCCATCACCAAAATTTGAGATTTACTTGGTGCGATGCCTTTCTGGTTGAGAAGCCGCCAAGTTTTTGTCCTGACAAACTCAGGCATTTTCCGATTGATTTCACCAGCCAAAGCAATAAAATGGGTGTTGAAATTAAATTCTTTGGCTTTCCACTCCAAATAGTGAGGGTCTAAAGGAATACAATGTCCACCCACTCCGGGTCCAGGATAAAACGGCATGATTCCAAAAGGTTTCGTATTCGCTGCATCTAGCACTTCCCACACATTCAGGTTCATGCGATCGCACAACAAAGCCAATTCATTGACTAAGGCAATATTAACCGCCCTAAAAGTATTCTCAAAAACCTTAACCAATTCCGCCGCTTTAGCACTGCTGACAGGTACAACATCAAGGATAGTTTGCTGATAAAATAAAACCGCAACATCCAAAGAATTAGCATCAGAGGCCCCAACCACTTTATTAGTGTTATGGGTTGTATAACGTTTATTTCCAGGGTCAACCCTTTCAGGAGAATGAGCTAGAAAGAAATCTTCCCCTTGCTTTAAGCCACTGATTTCTTCTAAAATTGGTTTCATCACCTCATCAGTGGTACCTGGATAAGTCGTAGATTCAAGAGTGATTAACTGGCCGGGTCGTAAGTGATTCGCTATCTCAGTAGTTACTGATTCAATGTAACTCAAGTTGGGGGTTAAATTCTTAGTTAGCGGGGTAGGAACACAAATAATAATAGCATCAGATTCAGCGACTTTATCAAAATTAGTAACTGCGTTCAACTTACCACTACTAACAACCTGCTTTAATTCCTCATCTTTGACATCACTAATATAGTTTTCAGCCCGGTTAACTTTATCGGCTCTGATGGGATTTTGTTCAATGCCAAAGACCGAAAAGCCCACTTTAGCTTTTTCAACAGCAAAAGGCAAACCCACGTATCCTAAACCTACTACCGAGACGACAGCAGTGTGATTTTTTATCTTATCTTTGATTGATTCTAAAGACCCATTTATATGATTCATTGAATTGATAGTTATCATATTGAATTGGCTGTTAAATTAGCGAAAATACAGAATGGCACTCTCCTTGGGAGACTATAAACGATACGGGCTATCCTCACGCTACGCGATCGCATCTTACCAGAAAGCGATCGCCTCATCCAACTTCCCAGACCGTTTCAACTGATTCGCCTGTCTCAGCAACTCACCCGCACTCATTCCCTCACCACTCCTCATAAATAGCTTACCAACACATCCACCCCCTGACATATCCCAGCATTATACCCTATCACGAGACTGATGCAACTTGACAAACATCTACCGAGCGATTCTCAGAAGTGCGTTCGCGCAGCGTGCCCGTAGGGCGTATCGCCTATCGCCTCGCCAGTGCATTCCCGTAGCCTCTCGGAATTGGGATCGCATCTTACCAGAAAGCGATCGCATAGTGGAAAGTGGCTAAAATGGATGATTGAGACACCTGAGAGGAACCCCCATGACCACCAATGCTGACGATGTTTGGAGGCTGCTGGCGGAACTGGCAGAAGCCCAGAAAGAAACCGAACGCCAATTTCAAGAAACCCGGCAACTCCTCCAGCGACAATCCGAAGAAAGCGATCGCCGCTTCCGAGAACAATCCCAAGAAAGCGATCGCCGCTTCCGGGAAACCGAACGAATAATCAAACAACAGAATGAAAAACTCAACCAGGAATTAGGCAAACTGGGAAACCGCCTCGGAGAATTTGTCGAATGGCAGGTACGCCCCGCCGCCGTCCAACTGTTTCAAAAAAGGGGAATTGCTGTCAATGAATTTCACGGCGACCTCTCGGTTAAACGCTTTGGAGAAGCCCTAGAAATTGATTTGCTCGTCGTCAACAGCGACCAAGCCATATTAGTCGAAGTCAAAAGCAAACTCAGCCAAACCGACATCGACGAACACCTGGAAAGACTCGAAAAATTCAAGCGGTTAATGCCCCGTTATAGTGATGTCAAAGCCA
>Ga0213835_100735_pt1 | contig 26722 bp, 16 predicted proteins | sample SWPATP01_FD_160576 | JGI IMG/M metagenome (GOLD analysis project Ga0213835, IMG submission 160576) | Coastal seawater microbial communities from Marineland, Florida, United States - SWPA TP0 #1 | ecosystem: Environmental > Aquatic > Marine > Coastal | place: USA: Florida | collected 2016-08-05 | reverse complement strand
TAGAGAAATGTTGGTCGTGGTTGAAAGCCCGCATTCGCCATTGCACGTGAGCAGTTTGATTCTCTCGATGATGCCATGGATTCTGTTCTCAAGGCTGCGTCCTAACCGTATTGACTAGTGCTATATCACCCTGGTAGGGTGCGTCAGAGGGATAACATATCGGGTTAACGGCTAATTTGGTTCATCTGACGCACCACCCATATCGTGGTCAAGAAACCCAGTTTCTCAGGGAAAACGGTGGGGCGGGTTTATCAAAACCTGGGTGGGGAATTGATAATTGACGGCAAAACCCGCCCCTACAATGAATAATTAATAATTAATAATTATCACCCTGGTAGGGTGCGTCAGAGGGATAACATATCGGGTTAACGGCTAATTTGGTTCATCTGACGCACCACCCATATCGTGGTCAAGAAACCCAGTTTCTCAGGGAAAACGGTGGGGCGGGTTTATCAAAACCTGGGTGGGGAATTGATAATTGACGGCAAAACCCGCCCCTACAATTAATAATTATTCATTATCAATTTAGCAAAGGAAAGCGCATCTAAGCGATCGCCTTTTAAAGAGGATAACCGCACGAAATCATTAACCCAGTCTAGGATAGTTTGAGTCGTGAATTGGAAAGAAGAATATTTGAGAGACCGTTGGAGATGTTCAACCGCTGCGGCTGTATCTCCGGTGGTGTAGGCGTGCCATGCTTGCCACGTTTGCGACCGATAGCGAAGCCTTTGGCTGACGTTTTGTACCCCTTTTATCACCTCCTCACACTGAGCAAATTCATCGCTTATGGGAGCTGATATAGCTTGCTGAAAGATGTTTATAGTTTCCCTAAGCATCCGTTCTTCCCGAAATAGTTGTTGGGCCCTCAGTTTACTGGCCTGTCCCATAGCTTGTCGCAGTTGAGGATTAACGGCCCATTCTTCCAGAGTGTGGGCGAGTTCCCGCGCCGTGGCGGCTGGGTCAACATTAGGGTTAGGTAATAGCTTACCGGTTCCCCCTAAACCTTCAGGAATGCCACCGGCGGCGGAAGCGACAATAGGTAAACCCTTAGCCATAGCTTCCATAACGGCGAAGGAGGGGGCGGCTTCTGAATAGGAGGTTAACACAAAGATATCACAGGTATCTAGCCAGTCGGGAACATCCCAGCGTTGACCCAGGAAAATCACCTTTTCGGCTACCCCTAGCTGTTGTGCCATTTCCCTAAGTTCGGGTTCCACATCACGATCGCTACCTTTTCCGGTTCCCGCCCATACCAGATATAGTTTTGACCAAATCGGGGAATTTTTCAAGTGGGCGATCGCTTCTAGTTGATGACGGTGGCCTTTAATTGGGGCGAGTCTGGCTGAGGTAAAACACATTACTGCATTTTCGGGAATGCCAATTTCCTGGCGCAACCGTTTTCGCACTTCTGGGTTAGGGGGGTTAAAGTATTTTGGCGATCGGCCATAATAAACCACATTGCCTTTATTTTCAGGTAATTTAAAATCCTGATGGAGAATGTTTAAATGTTCCCGCGCCGCCACATTGACCACCCGCGCCAAACCATATTGATAGCGCACAGCTTCTCGATATGGGATATCATCACCCATGGAAAAATCGGCGTGTTCACTTATGACTAAACCTAGGGCGATCGCATAGGGAATTTTTTGTTCAATAGCCACCTGTTTAGCCGCAAAATGGGAATAGGGCCAGCCGTCACTAAAGATAATAAAATCCGGTTTCAGTTGAGAATACAATGTTTCGTAATCTTGGCAATTTCTCAACACTCTAGCCAAATCCGAACTGGTACTATAATCTAGCCAAAACTGTTGCACTCCGAAACTCCCTTCTTGTTCCACTAAAGGGCTAGTATGTTTCGGTCTAACTGCTGTGACTTGATAACCAATTTTCGCCAATTCACACATAATCAGATGATCATATTGTGCCAGTCCGCCAATACCAGGATCATCTGTATTAATTAAAATAATGTGTTGATTCATTAAAACCGATGTTGATAAATTTAACTGTGATTTTTGGCGGAATCTTGAACCCCCGATAAAGACTGTATAAATCTCCTGCCATTCGGGACTCTTAATTAGTTGCTCAATCAATAACTTTTCCCCATACTCTTGGGAGATATTCTGAAAGGCATTTGTCCAGTGTAGTAAAGTCTCTACCGAGGAAGCATCACTATATTCCAAGGACTTCTGTAAACATTCTACCATGAATTTAGGGTAGCCATCTCGATACATTCTCCATGCTAACCATATCCAGCGCTCATAGCGTTCTTTTCTTTCCAGTTTACGGATAGATATGGGTAATTCTGGGCGGCGGAAAAACTCATTCATTAAGGCTTCCGTATTGCGGATGACTTTTTCCCCTCCAGACATCAAATTACAATCATGTTGGCGGTAGCAGGCGTGCATTTTTTTCAGCCAAACGGTGCGACAACCCATTAAAGATAACCGCAGGACAAAATCTAGGTCTTCTGTGGGGGGATGACGATGATCAAATCCTCCCACCTTTTCCCACCATTCCCGCCGCATAATTAAGGCGCTAGGACGGACACATTTATATAAAACCCAGGTTTCTAAGTTCAAGACTGGTGCATTTTCCCAGGGTCTAACTTGGGCTAGGAATTGAGAATTTTGGTCAACCACAATCCAGCCACTTTGGATTAAATCAATGGAGGGATTTTCCTGGAAGTGGGTAACTTGTTCGGCGAGTTTTTCGGGCAAAAAAAAGTCATCACTATCTAAAAACGCGAGAAATTCTCCCCGCGCTAAACTACAGCCATAATTTCTGGCTTTGGCAGCTCCCTGGTTGGTTTGATAGTGATAGGAAATTACGTCTAAATAGGGTTCGAGAACCTGCCGGGTGTTGTCGGTGGAACCGTCATCAATTACGATAATTTCATAGTCTGTATAGGTTTGTTCTAGGGCGCTTCGGACACACAGTTCAATATAGCGATCGCAATTATAAGCGGGAATAATTACACTAACTTTAGGGGTAGTTTTGGGGAGGGTTTCATTGAGGAGTTGTTGCCATTCTGGTTGTTGTCTAAAGCTGTGGGTATCCATTAATTCACCGAAGCCACTATAGTAGCCGATGAAGCGCTTAACCCAGATCGAGAGGGTGATGGGGTGGCCGTAGGGAGTATAGGAAAGCGATCGCCTGAGAAATTCTGCCATTTTGGTCTGATGACCAGTATAATAAAATCGCCAAGCCATCCAGGTTAATGATTCATAACGGGTCTGCCTCTCTAGTTGGCGGATAGAGTCGTCCAGGTCTGGTTGTTGGAAAAAGTTTTCTAGGATGGCATTAAAAGCCTCTAACTGTTTGGTAGGATCAGAAACGGACATGGCGCGATCGTGTTGGCGGTAGCCCACGGTTATCTGTTTTAACCAGGTGGCTTTGCATCCCATTTTGGCTAGTCGCAGCACAAAGTCTACATCGTCGGCACCGTCAAACCGCGAGTTAAAACCTCCCGCCTTTTCCCACCATTCTCGCCGGAACATCATCGCACTGGGTAAAATGGGGGTATCGGTCAACCAGCTTTTTAGAGTTAAACTGGGGGTATTATGCCAGGGTTCAATATTTGATTGGGGTGTACCGTCGGCACTAATGATTTGCCAACCACTGTTGACCAGTCCTACCCCAGGGTGAGAGTCGAAGCAGGCGACCTGGGCGGCCAATTTGTCCGGGAGGAAAATATCATCATGGTCTAATAGGGCGATTAATTCTCCCTTAGCGGCTGCTATACCGATATTTCTGGCTGCTGCGATGCCACCATTAGTTTGGGATATACTGTGAATACGTGACCCGTAGGATTGGAGAATTTCTGGGGTGCTGTCGGTAGAGCCGTCATCGACTACAATGATTTCATAGTCCTGATAACTCTGGCTGAAAATGCTGTTGATGGTTTCAGCAATGTAGCGATCGGCATTGTAAGCGGGAATGATGACACTGACTCTGGGTTGGCGAGTAGTTGCTGACATGATTGGTCCTTGGTCAAAAAAACAGAAGTTGATGGTCTCTAAGGGATTGGGGTATTGTTACACTCAGATTAACTTAATCTCAGTATCGCCAAAATTGAGGAAATAATAGCATGGGCAAAAGAACATACATTAAAGACAAAAAATTGCTCAATACTACCCTGAAAAAGGATATTAAGTGGACTCCTACTAAAATCATTCTTGCGGCTTTGGGATTTCTGATTCCTTATGGGGGTTTTGTATATTATAGTACATCAATTTCTCTGATTTTTGCGGGGTTATTGATAGCAGGTCCTGTCATGGCTGGGGCTCTTTATGGTTTCATATATTTTGTGAACCGGGATCTATTCTAAGTACCTCATAATTTAGGTGTTTAGAGTCAATGCTGGTGGGTGAGAATGGCCTATACAACTAAGGCATAAAGTTGGTCGAGTTTGGTTGAGCAATTAGTTATTTTTGAAAATGAGTTGATGTCTGTACCTAACCCGGAAGCAGAGGCTTTAAGTTTACACGAAAAGGCAGAAAACTATTTAGATCAGGGAAAGCTGGAGAAGGCGATCGCTTTTTACCAAAATGCGATCCAACTAAACCCTGATTTCTCCTGGTCTCACCATAAATTAGGGGATGCTTTCTCTCAACTGGAAAGGTGGGAGGATGCTAGGTCGGCTTACCAAAAGGCGATCGCTCTGAATTCGGACTTTTTTTGGTCTTATAATAATTTGGGCAATACTCTGATTAAACAGGGTCATTGGTCGGCAGCTATTCAAGTATATCAACAGGCAATTTCTATTGAGCCTCATTTTCCCTGGTGTTATTATAACTTGGGTAATGCTTACAGTTATATCGGTGAATGGGAAAAGTCTATTGATGCCTATTTAACAGCTTGTCAACTTGATGAAAATTTGCCCGATATTGATGAAAAGTTAGGTAATGCTTTGGCGGGATACTGTCAGGGATATCTTGATAATGTCATCGAAAACTTAACTATTTTGCCATCCTTTCAAAATATCACAATTTATCAAAAGTTAGCCGATAATTTAGCCCGCAAAGATTATTGGTTAGGAGCAATTATATTATATCAAAAAGTTTTGGCTATTGACCCAGAAAATCAAGATATTTTACCAAAACTCAATCAGACTTGGGAACGTCAACGGGAACTTGAACATCAGGTAAATATTCAAAATCAGATTGTTAAACAGCATCCTGATAGTTATGATGTCTATTACAGCTTAGGAAATGCTTTATTTCAGGTGGGAAAATGGCATCAGGCGATTGAGGCTTATTTACGGTCTATGGAATTAAAGCCGAATTTACCTCCTTGGTTATATAAGGATTTGTGGATATTGCTTAAAGCTGAAGGACGCTTAGGGGAGGTGGTGGATTTATATAAAAAAGCCATTGTTAAAAATCCCAAATCCTATGAATTGTATATTAATTTAGGAGAAGTTTTCGCCCAACAGGGAAACCTAGAAGCAGCCATTAATTGTAACTGTCAAGCCACAAATATTAAGTTTAATCAGGAGTTAATTAACCCTGGAGTTCCGCCTAAATTTATGATTATTGGCACTCAAAAAGGTGGGACTACTTCCTTATATTATTATCTCGAAAAGCATCCACAAACTGCCTTATCTGTCATCAAAGAAATTGAGTTTTGGTCTCGGAAGTTTGACCGAGGCTTGGACTGGTATTTGAGCCATTTTTGTACTATGCCGAAAGCTAATCGGGTTATGACTGGGGAAGCCACACCTAGTTATTTGGACTGTCAGCCTGTAGCAGAACGTCTGTTTAATTTTTACCCTGATATAAGGTTAATTGTGCTGTTAAGAAATCCCATAGATAGGGCTATTTCTCATTACTATCATTGGGTTAATATTGGTTGGGAGTCGCGAGATTTATCAACAGCGATCGCCTCAGAAATAAACCGCTTTAAACAAGGTAATCGTCAGATTTGGGACTGTCCCCATAGTTATTTGGCGCGTGGTATATATGTTGAATTTTTAAAACATTGGTTATCTATCTTCCCCAAAGATAATTTTCTCATTCTCCAAAGCGAGGATTTATATAATAGTCCAGCCGCCACTTTAACGAGAGTACATCAGTTTTTGGGTTTAACAGATTATTCATTAAAAACATATCCAAAATACAACTCTCGATTTTATCCTGATGTGACTGAACTATGGCGCTATAAGTTGGGAGAATTTTACGAACCTTACAATCAAGCCTTAGAGGATTTATTAGAGGTAAAATTTGGCTGGAATAGCGGTTAATGACTGAGTTTTAACCAATGTAAATAATTGGCAAGATTAGTATATAATTATAGTGAGTCTAGGGGTGAGTGAATAATATGGAGCGTGATTTTCAACTTCCGGGGGAATTAGTGAGTCTTCATCAACAGGCGATCGCCTATTTAGAAGAAGGAAAATTTGATGAGGCGATCGCAAAATGTCAACAAGTGATTCAACAGCAGCCGGAATGGGTTATGGCTTATAAAACTTTGGGGTTGGCTTTACAAAAAAGTAACCGCCTAGAAGCTGCTGAAAATGCCTATAAAAAAGCTATCAATCTTGACCCTAATTTGGTGGCTGCTTATGGAAATCTTGGCAGTCTTTACGCGCAACAGGGAAGGTGGGAAGAAGCGGAAACCACCTTAAAGCAAGCCATCAATATTGACCCTAATTTTCGGGGAGTATATCGCAATTTGGCGAGGGTTTTAACCCAGAGAGGACGACCAGAAGAAGCTCAAATTTACTGGAAACGGGGACTGCAATTAGATGGCATTTTAAAACAGCGAGGACAGGAGGAATTACAGATAGGAAATACCTTGGCTGAAGCCGGTAAATGGTCGGAGGCGGTGTCAGCATTTCAAAAGGCGATCGCTTACCATCCTCAGTTATTTTTAGCCTACCATAAATTGGGGTTAGGTCTGATGCAATTAAATCAGCCAGCAGAGGCGGTGTCGGCTTTTGAGAAGGCGATCGCTATCCAACCGGATTTTAGTTGGTCTCATCACCATTTAGGAGAGGCTTTTCAGGCGTTAAATCAACCGGCTTTGGCGGTGTCGGCTTTTCGGAAGGCGATCGCTATCAACCCAGATTTTTGTTGGTCTTATTATCAATTAGCCAAAGCTGCCACCCAACTCCAGCAGTGGGAAGATGTAGCAGATATTTACCAAAAAGCCATTCAATTAAAGTCAGACTTTCTGGAGTTTTATTTAGGCTTATCTAAGGCATTATTTGAGTTAAAGCGCTGGGAAGATTTGGTGAAATTATACCCCTCCATTTTATCACAACAGCCTGATTTTATCAAACACTATTATTCCCTGGCAGAAACTTTAATTGAGCAGGAATGTTGGGATGCTGCTTTAGTCATTTATGAGACCATCATTGAACACAACCCAAGTTTTTTAGAATCTCCCAATAATCGAGTTAATTGGGGTAAGATTTTAGTCAACCAAAATCGTTATGAACAGGCAATATATCAGTATCAAATTCTGGTTAATCAAAATCCTGATTCCGAATGGTTTTATGGATCTTTAGCAGATGCTTATTATCAAAATAAAGACTGGTTAACAGCCTTAGCCAATTATCAAAAAGCCATATCTATAAATAGCAATCAGGACTGGTTTTATTGTGGCTTGGGGAATTGCTTACAAAAATTGGGTGATTTTGACGAAGCCATTGAGGCTTATATAAATGCTATTAATATTAAAAATTGTACTTGGTATTATGAAGAAATTATTAATGTCTTCATGTCTCAGAGAAAGTGGGAAGAAGCCCTAAAAGTCTGTTTTGAATCACTGAAAAATGACCCCAATCATTATCAAGCATACACCCAAATTAAGCTCAATTTAAAACACTTAGGAAGAAATGAAGATGCTCACAGATGCAACCATTTACAATTACCTCATGATCTGCTTTCTAAATTCTGTAATTTACCAAGTCCAGAAAAGTGGTTAATCAATAGTAGAAATTGTAGTCATGTTCAAACTATCGAGATATATCCATCTACTTCTGTGAATTTTAAACAGCCAACTACAGTTTCTAATAATCTTTTGGGTTTCACAAGTCATCGAACCCAGCAACCAGCCAGTTCCGTGAAAATATTGCCACAAGCTAGAGGCTTAAATACTGGTTTTTTACACACAATAATAACCGCCAATAATCAGGTTGTTAAAGATTTATCTTCCGACAACTCAGGAATTGCTTTAGCTGCTCATAATTTACCAGAGACCATACACTTAAAAGGAAATATTGCTTTTGTATCTGCTTATTGTGGACAAAACTATTTTCATTGGATGGTTGAGGTAATACCTAGGTTGCATCTGGTGTTAGCCAGCGGACTCCCCATTGATAAAATTGTGGTTAATAAGTTTGGTCACAAATATGAGGATGAAACTTTAGCTATGTTTGACATTCCCGAAAACCAAAAAATGTTTGGCTGTTTTCGTCACGTTGAAGCTGATATTTTGATGGTTCCCTCTCGCACTTTATCAACACCCAAATGGGCTTGTGATTTTCTCAAAGATTTAGTTTTAAAACATCCATTACTGGAAGAGGATAATCGATGCAATTACTCTAGTAAAATTTATATTAGTAGAGCTAATGCTTATATTCGCCAAGTTATCAATGAACAGGAGTTGATGGATATCCTGAAACCATTAGGTTTTCAAGTGGTCTATCTTGAAAATATGTCCGTGAAAGAACAAGCATTGTGTTTACATCATGCGGAAGTGGTAATTTCTCCTCATGGTGCTGGGTTAACTAACTTAGTTTTCTGTGAACCTGGAACTAAAGTAATTGAGTTATTTCCTCCCGGAGCCTCATTTCCCTGTTACTGGACTATGAGCGAAATTTGTGAATTAGATTATTATTACTTAGTGGGCGAATTCAATCCAGAATTTCCCAAGGAAATAGATGATGAGATGGATAGAAATCAAAATTTTTATATAGATATCAACAGTTTATTAAAAACCATGGAAATTGCTGATATAATTTAATGAGTTGTTTGAGTGTAAAAATTGCGGATGAGTTTATCAATGAATGCCCAAAACTATGCTTTTATACACCATAACCAAGCCATTGATCATCTCAAAGAAGGCAAATTAGAGGAAGCGATCGCCTGCTGTAATTTAGCCTTAGAAATGCAGCCTGATTGGGCAGATACCTATAAAATATTGGGACTGGCTTACCAGAAACAAGGCGAGTTTGAGCCTGCCTTAATTGCCTATACAAAAGCATTAGAAATTAAACCAGATTTTGGGGAAGTTTACGGGAATTTGGGCAGTTTATATGCCGAACATAAATTATGGGAAGATGCTGTACAAGCCTATGATGTGGCTTTGCGTCTTAATCCTGATTTGGTGGGGTTATATCGTAACCTGGCTCAATTATTAATTATGTTTGGAAAATATGAAGATGCTATCAGTTATTGTCAGCAAGCGATCGCCAAACAACCTGACTCATTTAAAGCCTATTATTTATTAGGAAATGCGCTCAGTAATTTAGAAAAATGGTCAGCAGCAGAAGCAGCTTATCAGCGTGGTGTTGAACTTAACCCTCAATGCGATCGCATTCATGTAGACCTAGGAAATATGTTGGCTCAACAGGGAAATTGGCAACCAGCGATCGCCGCCTATAAAAAAGCCATTGAAATTAACCCCCAAAACGAACTCGCCTACCATAAATTAGGAAATGCTTGGTTTCGCTTACAGGAACCAGAAAAAGCGATTTCTGTTTATCAAAAAGCCATGCAAATCAACCCTAACACCCCTTGGTCTCATCTCCCATTAGGGCGATCTTTGTTGGAGGTTGGTAAAGTTAAAGAAGCGATCGCTATTTGTCTTCGAGCCATTGAATTAAACCCCAACTCCTACTGGGCTCATGAAAACTTGGGGGATGCTTTAAGTCAAAACGGATGTTTTTCGGAAGCCATTCCTATATATTTACAAGCCTTACAAAAAGTTCCCGAAGACAAGCCAGGAGTTAGTAATAGTTTATATCGTCAATTGGGTTATGCTATGCGGGAACAGAGTCAAGCAGACGTAGATAAGGCTAGTCAGTGGTTGTCGGAAATGATTAGTCATCCACCGGATCACAATTGGCAAAAGTTAGGCTTTAGTCAACTGTACCCGGAACCCTATTTAAATTTGGGAGAAATGTTAGCTAAAAATTATCAGTTTGAAGGAGCGATCGCCTTTCATAAACTCGCCTGTGAATGTCAACCTAAGAATGCTGAAATCCTGGAAAAATATCAGAATATCTGTCAACAATACCAGGAGTTTGAGGAAAAAATTAGCTCCCTAAAACGCGCCACCCAGGAAGACTCTAACTCTCCTCAACCTTATACAGAACTTGGTAATTTATTATCTGAACGTAACCGCCTAGACGAAGCTGCTAGTTATCACAGCACCGCCTTAAAACTGCGGGGATGGTATTTGAGCGAACAACGCAATTATCGATTTACCCGAGACTGGTTTAGTAGTAATATCCCCACCTGGGAAAAACATTTACATCATCTGGCGGGTATTCCCGGCTTTCAAGCCTTAGAAGTTGGTAGTTTTCAGGGGATGTCAGCCTGTTGGCTTCTTGATTATGTGCTGACTCATCCGACGGCACAAATTACTTGTATTGACCCCTATTTTCAACCGGAATTTAATAGCAATATTGCTAAAACTAATGCTGGCGATCGCGTGATTAAAATAGTCGGATATTCTCAAAATATTCTCAATTCTCTGGCGGCTAATTACTATGACTTAATCTATATTGATGGTTGTCATTTGGCGACGGTAGCTTTCCGAGATGCTTTGCTATCATGGCGACTGTTAAAGGTGGGAGGAATGGCGATTTTTGATGATTATAATGTCTCGGAAGAAGATAACGAAGAACAAGAAGCGAAACGGGGAATTAATCTATTTTTAGAAAAGGTTAAAGACTGGGTAGATATTGTATATGAAGGGTATCAATTATTTTTAGTGAAAACTGGAGATGGCTTCCAGCCTGGTGAATTGGAAATTTTGTTATCAGAAATTGCCGGACCTAATCAATCCTACTATTAATTATTACCATCAGGATTATTTATGACTCTACCTCCTAAATTTTTGGCATTGCAGCTTCACCAGCAAGCTATTATATACATTAATAATAGGGACTGGGATGCGGCTATCAAAGCTGCTGAACAAGCCTTAAAACTGTACCCGGATTTAGCGATCGCCTGTAAAACTTTGGGGATAGCTTGGCAATGTAAAGGAGAGTTAGCTGAGGCGGAAAAATGGTATAAACAAGCCTTGAAAATTCAACCACATTTTGCGGAAGTTTACTCAAATTTAGGCAGTTTATATGCGAAACAAAGCCAGTGGGAACCTGCTATTATAGCCTATCAAACTGCGTTAAAAATTAATCCTAATTTAGCCGGAGCTTATCGGAATTTAGCCAAGGTATGGACTGAGTTAGAGGATACGGATAATTTTATTAAATGTCAATATAAAGCTCTGAAATTAGAACCGGAAAAAGGCAGTGCAGATGATTATATAAAGTTAGGAAATTTGTTGCTAAAGTCGCGCCAATTTACTAAGGCGATCGCCTGTTATCGACAAGCCATTAAATTATATCCTGATACCTCTGAAGCCTATCATAACTTAGGGGAAGTTTTGAAGGCATTAAAAAGACCGAAACAGGCAATTTTGTATTATCAAAAGGCTCTGGAAGTTAATCACCAGTCAACTATGACTTATCGTAGCTTAGAAAAAATCTTAATTCAGCATCATCAATGGGAGGAAGTTATTAAAGTTTATTGTCAACATTTAACCGTAGATTATAACTGCTTTGAAACCTATCGCAGTTTGGGTAAAATTTTACTGTAAGAAGGTCGGACTCAAGATGCTATGAATGCCTTTCTTAAAGCCATAGAAATTAAACCTGATTTTGCTTGGTCTTATTGGAACTTGTGGAATATTTTAGCTGAATATGAACAGCTAGACCAAGCCAGGAAAATTTTAGTAGCAGCCATTGACCGTTTTCCCGATTCTGAACAAGTTAAATTGAATTTGGGGGAACTTCTCAGCTATCAAAAAAAATTCCAGGAAGCTATGGTAGCATATCGGGATGCTGCTGTTCAAAAAACGCGGCGATCGCATCCTGAAATCGTGGCTAAATCAGCAGATAAATCCTCTCCTCTCCCGCCCAATTTTATCATTATTGGCACTCAAAAAGGTGGCACTACATCTCTGTATCGTTACTTAGAAGAACATCCTCAAATGGTAGGTTGTATCAAGAAAGAAACTCATTTTTGGAATCAACATTTTGACCGAGGTTTAGACTGGTATCTATCCCACTTTCCCCCCAGTATTTTCGATACTAATATCATCACCGGGGAAGCCACGCCGAATTATTTAGAATCCCCGAAAGTTCCTGAGCGTATATTTGAGGAATTTCCTAGTATTAAATTAATTGTATTACTTCGTAATCCCATCACGAGAGCCTTATCTCAATATCATCATTGGGTGAGATTAATGCGGGAATATAGACCCTTAGAAATCGTGATAGAATCGGAGTTAAACCTAATCAAAAGTAACTTAGAATCGGAGAGTAAGCTAATTCAATATCCCGGATATATTTGGCGAGGATTATATCTACCATTTCTGGAAAAATGGATGTCGATTTTCCCCAGGGAACAGTTTTTAATTATCCGCAGTGAAGATTTTTATCAAAATACCTCCCAAGTTTTTAATCAGGTTTTGGATTTTTTAGGCTTACCTAGCTATGAACTCTCTAATTATTGTTCCTATAACTCAGGACGTTATCCCCAAATTGAACCTTCAGTTTATAGCCAACTCCGAGATTATTTTTATCCTCATAATCAAAGATTACAGGATTTTTTAAATTTACAGTTTGATTGGGATTAAATTAATGATTGGTCAAGGGTTGACATTTGGCGAATTTTATGATATGTATATGAGTTGTAAGGAGATGTTAGAAAAGCATCCTGGAAGTTTCCCAAAAATTGAAAGTAATAATGCCATCCTCGGAAGAAATCATAGCATTACAGCTATATCAGCAAGCTAACACATATCTAGCGAAACAGCAATTTTCAGAGGCGATCGCTTCCTGTAAAACTGCCTTAGAATACCATCCTAACTTAGCTCCAGCATACAAAATTATCGGCACTGTTGAACAGCTACAGGGGGAGTTTGATCAGGCGGAAGCCTCCTATAAAAAAGCCTTAGAAATCGAGCCAGATTTTGCAGAAGTTTACGCTAATCTTGGCAGTCTTTTTGCTCAACAAAATGAGTGGCAATCAGCCATTAGTTTCTATGAAAAAGCTATCGAAATTAAGCCAGATTTTGGCGGTGCTTATCGCAACTTAGCCAAAGTATTTGGACAAATAAATCAACCCAATAAAGCTAATTACTGTTTATTAAAAGCCATCGATATTGAGCCTCAAAATATTAAACTTACTGAATATATTGAGGTTGCCCAAACCCTTGATAATCAGGGAAAATTTACCCAAGCGATCGCCCTTTATACAAAGGCGATGGAAATTTACCCAAATGTGGCAGAAATCCACTATAATTTAGGGGAAACTTTCGTCAATTGTCAACAATGGAAATCAGCCATAACCGCCTATAAACAGGCTCTGGAAATGAACCCAGATTTGTATTATGTTTATAGTCGTTTGGGGGATGTTTTCACAGAACAGCAAAACTACCAGGAAGCGATCGCCGCCTATCAACAATGTGTTAAACTGAAGCCAGACATAGATTGGATACATTTTAAGCTGGGGGAAATCTGCAAAAAACAAGGAGATATAAAACAAGCGATCGCCGCCTATCAAAAAGGCATAACCCTCCAACCACAATTAACATGGCCTTACTTAAAATTATTGGAACTTTTAAACCAACTGGAATCATGGCAGGAAATTTTCAGTAACTATCAGGAACTCCTAAATAACCATCCTGATAAATCGGCAATAATTTACCAAAAACTAGCCGAGGTAGCCGTGAGATTCAATAAGTGGAATCAGGCGATTAAAAATTACCAAAAAGCCATAGAAATCGACCTAGAATGCTTCGATGCTTGTCTGCAATTAGCCCAAATATTTCTGCGTCAAGGACAACCTCTCAAAGCCATAGAAGCCTATATAAAAGCCGTTAATATTCGACCTTATTTTTATTGGTCATATTGGAATCTGTGGAATTTATTAGCCGAACACAATCAACTTGATGTCGTCATTGATATCTATCGCCAGAAACTCCAAGATTTTGGCGATTTTCATATAGTTTCTATGAACCTAGGAGAGGCTTTAAGTCGTCAAGGAAATATCCAAGAAGCCATCAGCCATTATCGAAATGCCAGCCATAAAAAACTGTTAAAAAATCGACCAGAAATTGCTAGTCAATATTGGGATAATAACCATCCCATGCACCCGAATTTTTTAATTATTGGCACTCAAAAAGGCGGCACAACTTCCCTGTACAACTATTTAAGTAAACATCCGCAAGTATTACCCTGCATCAAAAAAGAAGTTTACTTTTGGACTATGCTGTTTTATAGAGGCTTAGACTGGTATCTTTCCCATTTTCCCCACCTGGCGACCTCAGCCAAATTTATCACTGGAGAAGCGACTCCTCACTATTTAGAAACCCTGGAAGTTCCCCAGCGGGTCTGGGAAGTATTTCCGTCCATGAAACTGATTGTGTTGTTAAGAAATCCGATAATCAGGAGTTTTTCACATTATTATCATTGGCAGAGATTAATGTGGGAAAAGAGGTCTTGGCAAGCAGCCTTTACCTCGGAGTTAGAAATCATGTCTAACCTAGACGATATCGACTTTTTCAATGCTCCCGCCTTACAAGGGCAAAAGAAATATCTAGCCAGAGGAATATATATCGATTTTCTGGCAAATTGGATGTCAGTATTTCCCCGGGAACAGTTTTTAATTATTCGTAGTGAGGACTTTTACGAACATCCCCAAGCCATTTTAAATCAAGTCTTAGAATTTTTAGAACTCCCGCCGCACCAACTCCATAAATATCACCCTTTCAACGCTGGAGAATATGAAGTCGATCGCCAAGATGCCGTTTTCCAGCAACTCCAGGAATTTTTCCGACCCCATAATCAGAAACTAGAGGAATTTTTAGGACGACAATTAAATTGGCATTGATGATGGTCCGAAAGCGCTATCCTTGAGGATAATATCAGCCCTACCCCAAATTTCCTAAGCATAATGCGGTTGCAGCGCCAGTTTAATGGAAAAATCATCACCCTCGACACCAGAAACCCCATTGGGAGTGGTGGTGAGGGTCGCATCTACGTTGTTGCCAACGACCCCACCCTAGTAGCCAAAATCTACCATAACCCGACAGACGAAGACGCAGACAAACTAACCCTAATGTACAACGCCCCCCCTGCCAATTTAGCTGTAATGCCGGGGATGACCTTAATCGCTTGGCCAATAGACCTGTTGCGAACTCTCGATAACCGGCCCCACATTGTCGGGTATCTAATGCCGCGCGTCACCGCCGCCGCACCGATCCACACATTCTACACCCCCAAAACCCGCCGGGAACAGAAACCCCTATTTAACTATCTCTACCTACACCGTACCGCACGCAACCTAGCAGCCGCCTTTAACGACATTCACAGCGGAGGCTATGTAGTAGGAGATGTCAACGAATCCAATATTCTAGTCAGCGATACCGCTATTGTCACCCTAGTAGATACAGACTCGTTTCAAGTGTGCGACCCCTATACTAAGCTGACCTTTCGCTGTCCGGTAGGAAAAGCGGAATTTACCCCCCCAGAATTGCAACATCAGACTTTCCGAGATATCGATCGCACCCCAGAACACGATCGCTTTGGTTTAGCCGTGCTGATATTTCAACTACTAATGGAAGGAACACACCCCTTTTCAGGAGTATATCAAGGCAGTGGCGACCCCCCAGCCATAGAAGCGCGCATCAAAGCCGGTCATTTCGTCTATGGGAAAAAACCAGTCCCCTACCAACCGATGCCCTTAGCCCCCACCTTCAAAACCCTTCACCCCAGCCTACAGGAGCTATTTATCCGCTGCTTTGAAGACGGCTACCGCTACCCGGAAAAACGCCCCACAGCCATAGATTGGACACAAGCCCTCAAACAAGCAGAATTTGACCTAACCACCTGTGCCAAGAATCGACAACACCGATACAATAACCATCTAAAATCCTGTCCCTGGTGCGATCGCACCCGCCAACTAGGAGGACGCGATCCCTTCCCCTCCCGAGAAGCCGTGCGTTCCGGTGAACACCTAGAACCACTAAAAATCAAAAAGCGCCATCGTCTCACCCTCAACTCTCGAGTTACCCGTCCCCAACAACCATCGCGAGTCATCACCCCCACCACCAAAAGCCCCAGACGAGTTCTCAAACGTCCCCAACCTCCCGCCATTATCAGATCACCGCGCACCTGGTTAGCCATTTGGCATATTACCGAAGGCGCAATAGTTGGCGGTGTTTGGGGAGTTACCTGTTTATCAGCGATAGTGGCTATAATTTTTGCCCTCTTTGGACCCACCAGCGGCATACTGGGAGCCATGATCGTCGGTAGCATTTGGGGCTGTTTTTTCGGTGCCACCGCCGGGTTATTCATACCCGAACCCATTACCGGACCCAGCAAAATCCCGGTAATCATTGGGGGTCTATGTGGAACCTTCATCGCCGCCGCCATAGCTGGAGTCATTTTTGGGGCTTTAGAACAAGATGCCCTCATTGGTCAGGCGATTCTGTGGGGGGCGTTTATGGGTATGGTGTGGGGTACCATCTGGAACCTATTTAAACCCCCTCTATCGGTTCCCAAAGGCCGTGTACATGGTAAAAATGGTATGGTTCTAGGTGCTATATGGGGAGCATTTTTGGGTACAGCGATCGGTAGTGTTTTAGGGGCGATCGCTGTGGTCGCCATGGAAATAGACCAGCCTGGTAACTCCACCCCAGAAATTATCTCCCGCCTCTTTGTCACGGCCATTGTCGCGGCCGGAATTGGTGCCTTGGGGGGGATTCTATCTGGTGCCACTTTTGGCAGCATTGGCGGCGCACCACCCCTCCCCACTGCTATACGATTAGCTGGACGACGGGGAGCCTGGGTCGGTATGGTTTGGGGTAATTTCCTGGGAGTAATTACTGGCGCTTTTTTAGGGGCGATCGCATCTACCCTATTTCCTCAATTGCTGCAAACCAACCCCTCAGACAACAGCACCCCCCTATTATTAGGAGCCATTATCGTTTCTGCCGGCATTGGTTCAGCCTGGGGCATATTTTCCGGCATGATTTGGGGAGGACTCGGTAAATTTTGAACTCAAATTGTACCCAGTACAGATGCCAACTGTCAAAACTCCGTGATAAAGTCATCCCCAAACACCACCATTATACAAACATATCTGAATGCACATTGCTTGGCTTGGAAAAAAATCACCATTTTGCGGTAACGTCACTTACTCCCGGGAAGTAACCAATATGCTGCTTGACCGGGGATATCAGGTTAGCTTTATCCATTTTGCCCAAGAAACCACCCACCCCGAACGTCGAGAACAATGGTCGCTAGAAAATGGGCACTGGAAAATTCAAGCCCAAGATTTCCAGTTTAATAGCGATTCTTTCGGTGACACTCAGAGGACCAAAGAAGTGCCACTTCCCTGCCTCTATAAGTCTCAGATCTACACCATACCTACCCTCAAATCTAGTAAGGTACTGATGCGGTCTCTGCAAGCATTAAAGCCTGATCTGGTTCATGCCTCCCTAACCCTGTCTCCCCTTGATTTCCTCCTCCCAGAAATTTGCGAAGAATTAAATTTACCCTTAGTAGCCACCTTTCACCCCCCTTTCGATCGCAAACTCCGCAACCTCACTTCTGGGACTCAGCATCTGATGTACCAGATTTATGCTCCCTTCCTGGCTAATTATGACCGGGTAATTGTCTTCTCTCAAATTCAGAAAGATTTACTCGTTAAACTCGGAGTTACCTCGCCCCAAGTCGCCATCATTCCTAATGGCGTGGATGTACAAAAATATTCCCCCGGACCCTCCCACCTGAAATCTCAACTTCAAAGCGATCGGATTTTCGTTTATCAAGGACGCATCGCCACCGAAAAAAATATCGAAGCCATGTTAAAAGGCTGGAAAAAAGCCAGCATGGGTGAAAAATGCCGCTTATTATTAGTAGGAGATGGACCCTTAGCCTCTTCCTTACAAGGCTTTTATGGCTTAGAAGACGGCATTATCTGGGCAGGTTTTATCGGCGATGAAGATAAACGTATCGAAATTTTACGCGGCTCCGATGTGTTTATTTTACCCTCCTTAGTAGAAGGACTATCTCTATCTCTACTAGAAGCAATGGCCTGTGGTATCGCCTGCATAGCCACCGATGCTGGGGCTGATGGTGAAGTCTTAGAAAATGGCGCGGGTGTCGTCTTAAAAACCCAAGGCGTTAGCACTCAACTCCAAACTATATTACCTGTGTTTAGAGACCATCCTGAAATGGCAACTATTTTAGGACAAAAAGCTAGAAATAGGGTGCTAGAAAAATACACCCTAGATGAGAATATCAGCCAGATCGAAAAGTTATATATGGATGTCGTCAAACATCCCAAAATGGTGATTAAACTCAACTTAAATTAGTCACAATTTATCTAGTAATTGACCGCTAATTAACTGTTAATCCCTGAGAGGTTCAATGTCTATCCAAACCCCCGTTTTAGGGAGATCTGGAATAAATTCTACCCTCAGTTGAGGTAAACAACTCAAGCGGTCATCCATCAAAACCCCCGCCCCTTGCAAAGTCAAAGCATCTAAACAAGCCCCAGCCAAATTATCAATATCAGAATTAGTCCGATGATTACCAAACAAACGGATAGTCACCGCCGCCCGTCTGATGGGAAATCTGTTGGTTAAATTGCGTTCTGATATCTGGCGATATAATTCAACTTCCGCCCGGTTCCGCCACTCCCGATATCGAGGAGGTAAATAAGTCCCATTACTGGTAACCCGGGGACGCGCCTTCGGAACCACAGCCCCCTCAAGTACAAAGCTAATCAGTTCCCTCTTGGGTGGTATTTCCTCCCCTGGAGGAACCGGGGTAAATTCTACATCAATAGGGGTATCATAGTCCTTGACCTCCTCTATGGGGGGTTCTACCTCCTCTATGGGGGGTTCTACTTCCTTCTGGGCTTCTAATTCCAAAGGTTTGGGCTGTAGTGAATATTCGTCAATATCAGCAGCCTCTATCTCTATTTCCCCACCCAGAAATCCTGGCCAAGTGCGAGCAATCTGCATATAAGTGTCAGCACTTTGGGCAGAAATATCAATCGACTCTAGCCAACCTTCCCAGTCGGTTGAGGTTAATTGGGTTTGTGCTTGTAGCAATAAAACTCCCGCATGGTAAGCCGGAACTAACGCCGTCTGGGGACTTCCTAGACACCGCTGATGTTCGTAGCTAATGGCACGCGCCAGATTTTCTAATTCAGAAATTTTCGGTTTCAGTTCAGTTAACACAATAATCTCAAGTACACTTCATTAGTTATCAATTTTCCTCTACTAGGGGGTTCTCAGTACCCCATCCCCAGGTCAGTATCAGTAGTTTAACGGATTCACGCTACAGCTACCAGGCCGAGCATTTCCTACCCCATAGAAATAACAGGCTGTTTGGGAACTGTTAGTTCTAATCTAGCCTCCTGCATCTTACTTCAGCAGGATAATTGGCGGTCAAATTGTCGGTGTCAATTGACAGAAGAGGAAAACTCACCGCCATGATTACCATTTTGGTCTAATAAATGATGATAGCCTTGATGCCACAAAGTTTGCTGAGGAATGCCAATTTTAATCCCTTCACGGTCGAAGGCTTCTTTGACCCGACACCGAAACTCTCGACCGACTTCCCACTGTTTCACAGGTTGAGTAGTAATCCAAATGCGGACTAACATTCCCCGATGACTCACGGCATCAACTCCCAAAACTTGGGGTAATTCTAAAATCAAATTCCGCCAATAGGGTTCCTGTAGCATTTCTTCTCCGACCCGTTTCATAACCTCCATGGCTTTGCGGATATCGGAATCATAGGCTACCTCAATAGTAAAATTAACTCGCGACCAATTTTTGGTCATGTTTTCCACAAGGGAAATACTGCCATTAGGAATGGTGATTAAATTGCCATCAAGATTGCGAATTTGGGTAATATAAAGATTGATATACTCAACCAAACCACTTTTATTTTCCACAGCAATTACATCACCGACAGCATATTGATCAGTCCACAAAATTAGACAGCCATTTAAGACATCTTTAATAGTGCTTTGAAAGATGTAAGTCAAGGCAAAACCAATCACCCCCACCCCGGTTAAAATTTCATTGATCTGAATATTAAAAACGGAACTGAGAATAGTATTTAAGGTTAATACAACACCAATGAAGTAACTGGTAAATGATGCCAAACCTTTGAGGGCTGCCGTATATGTGATTTGTCGTGACAGAAATCTTTGCTGAGAATTGGGATATTTAAAGAGAGATTGATTAACCCATTCTTGCAAAGAATATTCAATGGACAAATGACTGATTTTAATGGCGGCAATGACAATCAGATAATAAACCAACAAAGATAGGGGAACTCCCCCTAGGGCTACACCTATAGCGCGGGTAGCTGGATAGTAATATAAAAGATAAGCTAATCCTCCTAACCAAATAAAAATTTGTCCCCACTGAGTTACCTGCCGGAGGAATTGAATAACTTGCTTTTGTTGATTAGGAGAAAGATTGGGTAAACGACTCCAAATCTGATTAAATCCAAATTTCAACCGGGATTTAGGTATGATTTTAGGGTCATAGTTGGGGTCAGCTTCAATAATATCTGTGGCGGTTTGAGATAAATTTTGGATGCGTTGATTTTCTCGGTCAATGATTTTCTGGACTTGCCATAATATCCAGCTACTCAGGATGATTATCCCCAAAAATAGGAGGGTAAAGGGAAGTTTGCGATTCCAGAAATACTGTTGAAAGGCGCGGCGTTCTGAGATGGAATGGTACAATTCTTGATAGATGGTATCTCGCCACTGTTTAGCGATCGCTTTTTTAGATTGTCCTTGATGAAGGGAGTCAAAATCAGTAATTGTGATGATCACCTGATCCTGTATTTGCGGTTGTTCAGGAGCATACACGACAGTTTCATCATTGCGGATACCCACTTCAATTCCGAGGGTGTCGGGATTTTCTACCGCCGCCACAATGGACATCAAAATTTTTTCAATGCGTTGAACTCTCTGCTGAACGTCAAAATCTTGAGGATGATCTGGGGAGATAGTCGGTTGAGAAGTGACTTCAAGGATGCTGCGATTATCGAGTCTAACCGGGGCACAAAATAAGTTAGCACAGGCTCTAGCTCGAATCCGAGGGTTACTGACTCTCGTGATATCCTGAAATGTGGGAAGGGGTGGCAATTGTGCGATCGCTGCAGTTCCCCAAGGGGCGAACATCCCCACGGCTAATAAACCGATCGCAAACCATTTAATTACTCGATGAAACCTATAAAATTTTCCTTTCATCATATAGCCGATAGCACCTCAAGAGAGTCAGGACAAGACAAAACTCTGATATTATAGCGCTTGCTAATTTTATGTTAAGCCCCTAAGCTGACAACAGGCTGAAAGGAATATCTCAAAAGGCATAGCTGATTAGTGGTCCTGGGGGTGGGCTGGCTGGTGATCTGGGGGTCTCCCAAATGCACCCATGATACATCCCCAGATTGATCGGTGTTGACAGACCGGGAATCTAGTAATCTTAGGCACGGTGGTATGTCAAAATGAAATATTGGTCGAGGAGCTGTGATTTTGCGATCGTCGGGTGTTCAAACTTCCCGATTAAGCCAAAACCCGCTAAACCCTAGCCAGTAGAGAATTTTAGACACTAGCCTTAAAAATCAACAGAGTTCTGACAATCCCAATGATTGAACGCTATACCTTACCCGAAATGGGTTCGCTGTGGACAGACAACTATAAGCTAAAAACGTGGCTACAGGTGGAAATTGCCGCCTGTGAAGCCCAAGCCGAACTCGGCTATATTCCAGAGTCAGCCGTGGAGGAAATTAAAGCCAAAGCCAATTTTGACCTAGCGCGCGTCCTAGAAATTGAAGCCCAAGTGCGCCATGATGTGATTGCCTTTCTCACCAATGTTAACGAATATGTTGGGGATGCTGGACGCTACATTCACCTAGGGTTAACGAGTTCCGACGTTTTAGACACAGCCCTAGCTTTGCAACTGGTAGCTAGTACGGATTTACTTCTCGAACAGGTAGAGACCCTAGCCCAAGCCATTCGCTATCAGGCGCAACAGCATCGAAATACCGTGATGATTGGTCGATCGCATGGTATTCACGCCGAACCCATCACCTTTGGCTTCAAACTAGCCGGATGGTTAGCCGAAGTCTGTCGCAACCGGGAACGTCTCATACGTCTGCGACAACAAATCGCTGTAGGTAAGATTTCCGGGGCGGTGGGAACCTATGCTAATGTTGATCCGAGGGTAGAGGCGATCGCCTGTCAAAAACTGGGACTGCAACCCGACACCGCCTCAACTCAGGTAATTTCCCGAGATATTCATGCTGAATATGTGCAAACCCTCGCCTTGCTGGCTGCTTCCATTGAGAGATTTGCCGTAGAAATCCGCAACCTGCAACGTACAGACGTTTTAGAAGTAGAGGAATTTTTCGCACGGGGTCAAAAAGGCTCATCTGCTATGCCTCACAAACGCAACCCTATCCGTAGCGAACGCCTCACCGGACTAGCCCGCATTGTGCGTGGTCATGCGATCGCCGCCTTAGAAAATGTGGCCCTCTGGCATGAACGGGATATTTCCCATAGTTCTGTCGAACGCATGATTTTACCCGATGCCTCCATTATTACCCATTTCATGTTAGTAGAAATCACAGATTTGGTGAAAAATCTTCTGGTTTATCCTGACAACATGAAGCGGAATATGAACCTCTATGGTGGCGTAGTCTTCAGCCAGCGCGTCTTACTTACCCTAGTCGAAAAAGGCATGAGTCGGGAGGAGGCTTATCGCATTGTTCAATCCTGCGCTCATCAGGCTTGGAATACTCCTGACGGGGATTTTCATAAATTAATTAGCCAAGACTCTGCCATCCAGTCTTACCTATCCCCAGAAGAAATTGAATCCTGTTTTCGGGCTGAACATCACCTGAAACATTTAGATGAAATCTATCAAAGATTAAGCATCTAAGTCCTCTGGCTCAGGGAATTTACTCTTAGTATCCATATCAATACTTAGTTAATAATTCCCTGATTGCAGATTAAATTGATCTACATTTAACCCCCTAACATCTTGATAAAAGGCAGGTAATATGGTCAGAAAAATCCCGTTAATTATCATTACATTTTTCCTGGTATTTTGGTCATCTAACTTGTGGGCAGAACCAGCTTACAGCCAGCCTTTAATCGCCCAAACACCTCCCCCTAATCTAATTACAGATTATAGTCAAGTTTCATCAGCTAATCGACTGGTAGATATTCAATCTGTCAATCGCAATATTCGCTTAGATATTCGCTATGCAACCGCCAATAATTTTTTAAACCGAACCCTTTACCCGGTGCCTCGATGTCTCCTGCGTCTCCCTTTCGCCCAAAGACTTTCGGAGGTACAAAAAGACCTAGAAACCATGGGATTAGGGTTAATGGTTTATGATTGTTATCGCCCTTGGTCTGTGACCTGGCAAATGTGGCAAATTCTCCCAGATTCCCGTTATGTAGGTAATCCGGCGCGGGGTTCCCGTCACAATCGCGGCGCGGCGGTTGATTTGACTCTAGTAGATTTGAGAACTGGTCAACCTCTGGAAATGCCTACAGATTACGATGATTTTACCGAGAAAGCCTGGAGAGATTACACAGGCAATGAACCCCAAGTCCGTCGCAATAGCAACTTATTAGAGTTGAAAATGAAACAATATGGCTTTGAACCATTAATGACTGAATGGTGGCATTTTGATGCTCAAGGCTGGGAAAGGTATGGTTTACTTAATGTCAGTCTTGACCGAGTACCTTAAAAGTAAAAATACCCCTGATAGTTCAGGGGTATTTTGTCCATTACCGGGAAGTGAGACTATCAGGAATGTGGAGTTTATATAGTTTTAATAGACCCAAAACAATTAAGATTTGTAGGCTCCAGTGTGCAAAGGCGAAACCCCATATAAAACAAACAATTCCGGTTAATCCTGCCAAAACAAAGGGAATATCTTCGGATGTTTGCATATACACCAAAAGAGAGCCAAATGTTAATATAAGTAGTGCTAGATACACTGATGGCATAATTTCTACCTCCAGGGGGATGCAGGGTTTGGGCTACAACATCAAGCCTAATGGGAAAATATGAAGATCCCGTGAATAACGCCAAACTCTTTACAGAGCTTTACCTGGCTGCGATGGTAGAGTTCCCTAGCATCGGGTCAGCGACCGGACTATTTCTATCCTACATTCAAACTTTCAACAGTAAAAAGCCCCGCTTGACCAACAAATCAGCGGGGCTTTTTCCCAATAACACATCTATAGCACCAGACAGGAAAGTTAGGACGTATAATGGAGAGGACGAGATGACTAAGAAGACCAAAAATGCCAGCCCCCTATAGTTACAACCTCAGACAAAAAGTTATTAATGCAATTGAACTAGACGGTATGCCCAAAACAGAAGCCAGTCAAGTTTTCCATGTCAGCCGGAACACCATTAATCTCTGGCTGCAAAGAAAAGCACAGACCGGAGACTTCCTCCCTAAACCTAATCACCGACCTGGCAATAACCACAAAATTACCGACTGGCATAAATTCAAGGCTTTTGCCCAAGAGCATGGCGACAAAACCTCCGCTCAAATGGCTCAACTTTGGGATGACGACATCTCTCCTCGCACCATATCCAGAGCCTTGAAGAAAATTGGCTTCACCAGAAAAAAAACTTACGGCTACCAAGAAGGTGATGAGCAACAGCGAGAGGAGTTTATTGCTCAGATTCAACATATGGAGCCGGAAGGGTTGGTTTACCTCGATGAAGCTGGCATGAATAGTCAAGACTCGGATTATCCTTATGGTTACTGCCAGGAAGGACAACGCTTCGATGCCCTCAAATCAGGGAAGAGGCAGGGCAGGGTGAGCTATATAGCCGCATGGTGTCATCAACAACTCTTAGCCCCCGATCGCTTTGAGGGTTGTTGTAATCGGACAGTGTTTGAGTTGTGGTTGGAGTTCATCTTAATTCCAACATTGAAGCCAGGTCAAACTCTAGTACTGGACAATGCAACGTTTCATAAAGGGGGGCGGCAGGCTGAACTGGTGGAGGCAGCTCCATGCCGTTTACTCTATCTTCGGCCTTATTCGCCAGACCTCAACAAGATAGAGAAATGTTGGTCGTGGTTGAAAGCCCGCATTCGCCATTGCACGTGAGCAGTTTGATTCTCTCGATGATGCCATGGATTCCGTTCTCCCAGCTGCGTCCTAACCACCTTGACTAATGCTATACCTCGATGAAGCTGGCATCAATAGTCAAGACTCCGATTATCCTTATGGTTACTGCCAGGAAGGACAACGCTTCCATGCCCTCAAATCAGGGAAGAGGCAGGGCAGGGTGAGCTATATGGCCGCATGGTGTTATCAACAACTCTTAGCTCCCTTTACCTTTGAGGGTTGTTGTAATCGGACAGTGTTTGAGTTGTGGTTGGAGTTTATCTTAATTCCAACATTGAAGCCAGGTCAGACTCTAGTATTGGACAATGCAACGTTTCATAAAGGGGGGCGGCAGGCTGAACTGGTGGAGGCAGCTCCATGCCGTTTACTCTATCTTCGGCCTTATTCGCCAGACCTCAACAAGATAGAGAAATGTTGGTCGTGGTTGAAAGCCCGCATTCGCCATTGCACGTGAGCAGTTTGATTCTCTCGATGATGCCATGGATTCCGTTCTCCCAGCTGCGTCCTAACCACCTTGACTAATGCTATATCTGATGGGTTAACTCATCTGTCCATTAGGGACTCGATACCTGCTCATGATTGGGTTAACCCGGCTTTTCCCTGTCTCCGCTAGCCGAAAAAAAAATTTCGCTCAGGTTATTGCTTTTTATTTGATGTCTGTGCTACGATTACTAATCGTATGGCGGGCGTAGCCAAGTGGTTAAGGCAGAGGATTGTGGTTCCTCCACTCGTGGGTTCGAATCCCATCGTTCGCCCTGAAGTCTATCACCTTATCCTAGCTGCAATAGCGGGATTTACTTAACCCGATAGTCGTACCGTTACACTTAATATGCACTCCATTCAGTCTTAGCACACGGGACGATTAGTGCATATCCCTTAGCAACAAAACTTAATTATTGACGGGTTAATCAATAAGCACAACTTAATCAATCTGTCAAATATCCATTCCTCCCCCCCAACCAAACACCGATAGGGTAACTCCCTTGTGATAGCAGTCAATGGCAAGCCTATCGGTTCGTTCCTCACCATTGACTGCTATCACATCGGTCGCACCCCCAAGAGTGTTTGTTCCGGTTGGGGGGAGGATATGTTTCCAAATCAACACGATAGCCGTAGGTAGTCGTAGAGGGGAACCTTCTAAGTAATCAATGTACAAAGATATCAGACCGCCTTTCCGTGGACTAGACCTATAGGTAAACCTATGAGCGATCGCCTATCGGGTTATCTATGGGTCTGATTCATAATCCTCGGTGAGGGGAAACTATGGGCTA
>Ga0213835_100733_pt1 | contig 26795 bp, 21 predicted proteins | sample SWPATP01_FD_160576 | JGI IMG/M metagenome (GOLD analysis project Ga0213835, IMG submission 160576) | Coastal seawater microbial communities from Marineland, Florida, United States - SWPA TP0 #1 | ecosystem: Environmental > Aquatic > Marine > Coastal | place: USA: Florida | collected 2016-08-05 | reverse complement strand
GACTCCTCCACCGGATTTATTCTCCCCAACGGGGCGATCCGTTCCCCTGATGCTTCTTGGGTGAGTCGCCCCCGCTGGGAAGCACTGACACCCGAGGTGCGCCGAGGTTTCGCTCCCTTATGTCCTGATTTCGTGGTGGAATTGCGATCGCCTACCGATAGCTTATCGGAACTGCGACAAAAGATGGGGGAATATTTGGAAAATGGAGCCCGACTCGGATGGTTAATTGACCCCCAAAATCGACGGGTAGAAATCTACCGCCCCCAACAAGAAATCGAAGTTTTGGAGGAGCCCACAGAACTATCAGGCGGCGATGTCTTGCCGGGATTTGTGTTGAGATTAAATCGGATTTGGTGATAATTTGGGGCGGAGAATTTACTGGCTTTTGATAGCAGGCGATCGCTCCAGACTTAGTACCACAAAAATTAAATATTGTCAACCTCTACCCGCCCCATTGCGTCACCGGCGCGGGCAATAACAGCCCATGGCTCTCTCCCCAACCTTCTCCGAGAGGGAGGGAAAATTTCCATTTTACTTGGTGCGTATCAATCTCCCCCTACCACTGGGAGGATTCATTTTTACCCTGGAAAATCAGGGTGATTAAGACATAATTCATAGCATAGGATAATCCGAGAAATCACTAGGGTAATTGGTGAATAATTATCACCTGGGTTCCTGAGAGTTTAAATTATAGTGGAAAGATGAGTTGTTAGGGGGTGAAAAGTTCCCGGAGGTGATTTTGGGAAAACTTGACGAGTGATAGACCAAGTGTAAAGCTATGTAAGGATACAATCTCAACTAATTATATCTCCAGGAGTTTCCATGCCCTACGATCGCGAAAAACAAGTCGCTATTGATGCCGTACTCGCCGCCTCCCGTCTGTGCGAAGAAGTACGACAAGCCATTCCCCCCGCTATGGAAAAAGGGGATAAAAGCCCTGTAACTGTTGCCGATTTTGGTTCCCAGGCGATTATCTGTAAAGCTATCTCAGAAGCCTTCCCGGATGATCCGATAGTGGGAGAAGAAGATGCTACTACCCTGAAAACCCCGGAAATGGGGAACAACCTGGAGAAAGTTACAGACTATGTTAAGAGTATTATACCTGATGCCACCCCTGAGCAAGTAACTACTTGGATAGATCGCGGTAATGGCAGTGTGGGGGGACGATTTTGGACTCTAGATCCCATTGATGGCACTAAGGGGTTTTTACGAAAAGACCAATATGCGATCGCACTAGCCCTAATTGAAAACGGGGAGGTTAAACTAGGAATTATGGGCTGTCCGGCTTATGCAATTGATGGAGATATTCCCGGAATGTTGTTTGTGGCTGTGCGGGGGGAAGGGTCGATGAAAATGCCCTTTTCTACTGGGAAATTTACCCCGATTCAAGTGGTGAAAGCTGAAGATACCGCCAATATGCGCTTTGTGGAAAGCGTGGAAGCCGCCCACGGTGATCAATCCCGTCAAAATGCGATCGCTCAAGCTGCGGGAATTACCTCCCCCTCCGTGCGGATGGACTCCCAAGCTAAATATGGGGTTGTAGCATCAGGACAAGCGGCTTTATATCTGCGTCTTCCTTCTCCTAAATACCCCAATTACCGGGAAAATATTTGGGATCATGCCGCCGGGGCGATTGTCGTTGAAGAAGCCGGAGGTCGCGTCACAGATATGTACGGGAAACCCCTAGATTTTGCTTCTAGTATTAAAATGGTAGACAATCGGGGTATAGTGGTGAGCAATGGACTGATTCACGATCAGGTTTTATCTGCATTGAAATCATAATTAACTGGTGGGGTTTGGGCTGAGGTGAGGCAATTATAAATGATTGTAGGGCGGGTGATCCGGTCAGCTTTACCAAGAATCATCAACCCGCCCTGATCTCAGTATAACTAATGATAGGGGCTACTTATTCAAACTTTCAATAACTGGGTGATCATCGGAATGATTAAATTTGGAAATAGTCAACTATGGAACAGTTAAAATGGTACTTAGTCCTATGATGTCTAAATTGTCAGTTTGGGGGCGGCGGAATGGTTCCCTATTGGCTTCTCTGCTATTACTGTGGGGTGTAAGTTTACCCACCATATCCCAGGCTGTTAGCAACAGCACAGAGTCCAATTCATATAATATTGCTCGTGTAGATACTAATGCGATCGTGAATCAAAATAACCAATTTGCTCTCGACCTATACAACCAACTCAAAAAGGAAATATCAGGCAATTTATTTTTTTCACCCTATAGCCTTTCCACTGCTATGGCTATGACCTATGAAGGGTCACGAAATCAAACGGCTATGCAAATATCCCAGGTTTTCCATTTCCATCAGCCTCCTGGTAGTTTATACCCGGAATTTACCAGTCTGGTTAATGATATTAAAAGCCGCAACTCTTCCCAACTCTATTTAGTTAACCGTTTGTGGGGACAGTCCGGCTATAGGTTTCAGGAACCCTTTTTACAAATCACCAAAAACCATTATAATGCGCCGTTAACTCAAGTAGATTTTCGAGGCAATCATGAAGAGTCACGTCAAACAATTAATGATTGGATAAGCCAGGAAACTAACCACAAAATTACTGACCTCATCGCACCGGGAACTTTGGATGTATTCACCCGACTGATTTTGACTAATGCGGTTTATTTTGCGGGAGATTGGTTGTCACCTTTTCCAGAGAAATATACTCAAGATGGCATCTTTAATTTGCCATCAGGAGAAACTATTTCGGTGCCGATGATGCACCATCCTAATGTCTCTATTGGTTATCATAGTTTACCGGAAGTGAAGATAATTGAACTTCCCTACGCTGATGGTAATTTATCAATGATAATTCTGCTACCTGCGGAAGGAACAGACCTCCCCACTTTCGCCGACAACATGACGATCGCTAATTTACAAAACTGGCTGCAAAACCTGGAATATGTCAACTTACAAATATGGCTACCCAAATTTAATTTTAGCTCATCGTTTAATCTCAAGTCAACCCTGAGTTATATGGGTATGGAATCAGCTTTTACGGAAATTGCCGATTTTTCTGGTATCAGTTCCGAAAAACCATTTTTCTTATATGATGTGGTGCATCAAGCCTTTGTCAATGTTGACGAAAAAGGCACAGAAGCATCAGCCGCCACTGGGGTAATTGCCGGAAGTAGAAGTTCCATCCGCGATCGCATTCATATTAATCGACCATTTATGTTTATAATTAGAGAGTTTGACAGTGGCACCATTTTATTTATGGGGTCTGTGGTCAATCCCTTACAAAAGTGAAAGCGTGAAGAGTGAACTGTTGGTTGTTGACGCTTTGGCCGTTATCGGGTATCACGGTGAGAGTTAGTCCACCAGGCGGAGGTTGGGGAAAATCCCCAAATTTAAACTTAATTTTTGGCAATTGTTTCAGAGATAACTGACCCATTGCATAATCTCAAGATACAATTTCTTGTGATAGACTCTAATCTTGCTGTATCAAATTTTGCTATGACTGAGCCAATCAACGAGTCCAATGAGAGTTTACCCCGGGAATTTCGAGTTAATCAACTTAGGAATCTCATAGAAACCCTGCATATTGCCGACGAAATTGCTAGTAAAGGCTATTTGATCAGTAGTTCAGAACTTGCTGATTTAATGGATATTAACGCCAGTGCTGTCACCAGTCGCGGTGATAACTGGGCGTGGCGCAATTGGGAAGTTTCCAGGGTTAGACGGGAAGGTAATCAAATCCTCTGGCAATTGGAGAGGGTTGATTAGCAAATGCGGTAATTTATTATTATTGTTCATTGTTCGCGGCAAGTTCTTCATGCTTTGGGCAATGAACATTAGTGATAATTCCGACCGGGTTTCACGGGGTCAACTACTGGAATGGGGATAGCGATCGCTTATAAATTTAGTTGCCCCCACAGTATCGGATACTATACCATCTAAGGTAGCATTTAGCAAGTCATTTAACATAATTTGAAATTGCGGTCCAGGTTTATATCCCAACTTTTTCAAATCATTACCATTCAGAATCGGTTTAGCATTCCACCAATTATTTAAATATCTCCAAATTTGCTTTCTCACCCACCGAGGAGAATGGGCGGCAATTAAAATCAACATCGGTAAATCGTAGGGTTCAAACACCCGAAAATAATCACTAGGCTGCTGACAATTGGGCAATAAATCCGCCACTCGATTTTGAGCATTTTCTAGGTTTAACAAACGGTCTACCTGCTGAGAATTAAACTGAAAAATATCGGCAACTTCCCGGCGATATTCGGGAGACAAAGCGGCGATTAAGACATCCAGGCGAATTTGCCAATGGGTGAGAGTGTGGTGAGGGTCAAACCGTTTTAAACAGCGGTCTACGGTTCTAATTTGCCGCCAGAGAAGCTGATTTAACTCCAAAGTGGGATGAATACACCGCAGGGCTTTTAACTCCCCTAATAAATGTAAAGCCGGTTGCCAATAGGGGGCTTGCAGAATATATTTTAACTCACTTTTTAGCCTGGCTTCCAAAGCGGGGATTTTAGCAGAATCTCGCTGTTGTCGCTGGCGGTCATAAATACCACTATTAATGGCATAATCGACATATTCCTTAGTGTGATGTTCCAGATTAAAACCCAGTCGCACCGCAAACCTGACCGCGCGATAAATGCGGGTAGGGTCTTCAATAAAACTATTAGGATGCAATACCCTAATTTCTCGTAATTCCAAATCCTGAACCCCACCAAAAAAGTCTAATAATTCTCCGGATTTAGGTTCAGTTAATCTCAAAGCCAAAGCATTAATCGTAAAATCGCGACGGTAGAGGTCTTGACGAATAGAACTTGCTTCGACTTCTGGGTTAGCCGCCGGATAGGGATAAAACTCGGTTCTAGCAGTAGCAATATCAATCCAAAGGGAGTTTAAAACGGGGTGATTATGCCACAATAAGGCGGCGGTTTGAAATTGACCATGCACTTCTAGTCGCGCTTGTGGGTAATATTCTTGTAGCGATCGCGCTAGATCCACAGCCGGAGAAATTGTCGTAGTTATCTCATCTGATATATTGTTAGTAGAATTGTGATAGCAACCATCAACCACCAAATCAATATCATGTAATAAGAGATTATCCGTCGGTTCAGCTAACAATAAATCTCGCACTCCCCCACCGACTAGATAAATTTGCCAACCTCGCTGTTGACTAAGTTCGGCAATTTTGGCTAAAATTTGCCAAAGTTCTGGGGCTAAACGTTCTTGTAAAAGTTCATCAACAGTGCTACAAGTAGAACCCGGAATACAACCTCGGCGGGGGGTAGGTTTGGGTAGACAATGCTGTTGATAAAGTAACCTTAATACATCGGTGCGGGTGACAATTCCGACTAAATTACCATTTTCTAAAACGGGTAATCGACCAATATCATAAGTGACCATAATTGACTCAATTTCCGGGAGTGAAGTTTCCGGGGTAATTGTCCGCAGTTGCGGGGTCATATAACCTTTCACTGGGGAATGATTGAAACCATGATGTAAGGCGATATCAATATCACGACGGGAGATAATCCCCACCAGTTGATGGTTATCGTCTAAAACAGATAGCCCTGAATGACCATAACGTAGTAGTATACGGTGAGCCTCCCCGACGCTGGTTCCCGGGCGAATAGTGCGTACTGGGGAAGACATTAATTCCCTAGCGGTAGGTGATGGAGGAATTTGTGCCTTAAAATTAGTTACCAGGGTTTCTAAGGTGGAGTGCGGATCGACATCTCGTAAAATCACGGAAGCGGCGCGGGGATGACCACCACCACCGAGGGGATTAAATAGGCGGTTGAGGTCGGTTTGGTCAATGCGCGATCGCCCAATAATAGTTAATCGTTTCTCCCCACCGCTACGGACTCGATATTGATTAGCTAGTAATAATCCATCGCTTTCGGTCAGGTCTAATAATTCGGAGGTTAAACTAGACAGACCGGGTACATAATCATCAGTTTCCAATAATACCCAGGATATGGTGTTACCTTTGACAGTTGACTGATGTAGAGTTTCTAAAGCTGTGGTTAATAAGTCCTGTAGGGTAGGAGATAAGCCGGGTTCTACATATTCGGCGATCGCAGATAAACTCGGATTTTTTTCCATTAACCAAGCTAAGGCGATCGCATCCCGTGGAGTAGAATGGTCAAAGGTTAGCGATCCGGTATCGACATGAATACCTAAAGCCATAACTGTGGCTTCTGCTGGTCGGGGAATCACAGGATTAGCCATAGAGCGCAAATGCTCTACAATTAAAGTAGTAGTTGCCCCTACCGCTTCAATTTGAGTCCATGTAGCGGGGATATCTAATTTTAGGTGAGGGTGATGGTCATACAACAGGATTTCCAAATTGGGTAAGTCTAACCATTCGGCTGCTTTCCCTAGGCGATCGCGATTTTGGCTATCCACCACGGACAATTTACAGATCCGCTCAGGATTAACCGATCGCCTTTCAATCAATGGAAACTCATCTCGATACAAAGCCAAAAAATCCCGCACGGCTGGATGAGATCCCCCCGTCAGCACTATTCTACTACCTGGATACAGGCAAGTTAAACCTACCGCCGCCCCCAAGGAGTCAAAATCTGCTGTGGTATGACATAGAATCAAGTGCATATCAGGTGTTTTTTGGGCTTTACACCTAATTTTATCCTAAATTCTTGACACTCTCTGGGATCCATCCACTAATATTGTTGGGTTCAGTCCTCATACTGATTTGCTATTGGGCGATCGGACTCACTTGAATACTATTGTCTGTAGACTCAGGGTATCTGTAGCTGACATAATTTCAGCATGACAGAGATTAACAAGGCTTTAGGTCAAGTTCTGATTAAGTACAGAACACTAGCAAAGATTTCCCAAGAAGAACTCGCTGACAGAGCAGGTATACATCGTACCTATGTCAGCCAGATAGAACGTGGTTTAAAATCACCCACTTTGTCTGTCTTGTTTCGGATTTCCCAATCTCTAAACACTACTGCTAGTGTTTTGATAGCTGAAGTGGAACGAGCATTATATGACATATATTATTAATCCTAATTTCCATATTTTGGGGGGATTTGAAGTCAATGCTAGACATATAGATTCAGCACTGTCCCAAACCAATCAATTTCTAGAAACTATTCCGGCGGCTGTTTATAAAAATATTGATTATAAAACTACAAGTTCGATTGTTGGTTCCATGTTTTGCCAGTCTATAGCCGAAGTAACAGAAGCGATCGTTAACCCCATAGAGAAAGGACATCCCGATCTAATCCCCAAGGGAAGTGAAAACTCGCCGGAGGAAGAATTGCGTAATTATCCTGTTGGTTTAGAGGTAAAGTGTACTATTGGAAATATAACTAAAGGTGCAAATCTCAGAGCCGGACAACCAAGAATCAATGCTTTAGAAGGCATTACCTGGCAGGCTCATCATCAAGAAGTAAAAGAGTTATTGGGATTAGTTTGGGATTTTGTCCTAAATGAACAGGATTTTAACTATCCAAAAGTTACGGCTATCTTCTATGCCAATAATCTGACTCAAGATGATTGGGGAAATATTAGTGGAACACGAGGTAGAAACACGAAAGTAACGGGGATGAAAGTAAGTGGCAAACAGAAGATGGGACAAGGTTGGGTAGCTGTAATTGATGATTATCTATATAAACAGGTTTATCAGATGATTATGAAATTTTCGATTTAGCTAAAAGCTGAGGGTAACTATCGGAACGATAGTAGATCATTTCCTTGCTAGTTTTTCCGGCTACACCTTTTAAGTATAGCAATGGCTTGAACGGTAGATAATTACCACAATGACCTTCACAAAATATAACTTCTCCCTTCCTATTCTTAGACCATGTGGCTAGTTTTTGATAATCAATAAGTTTACTTCCATAGCGATAACCTTCCCCAGAAGCGTCTTTATAGGGTGGGTCAATAAACCAAGTTGCTTCTATATCGGGGGCTAATGTATAATCTCCACAGATAATCTTCCAGTGCTTAATCTTAAATAAGTTTTCGCACATATATCTTTTACTAATCTGCCAATTTCTAGCTAGAACTGCAGTCACTTTAATAGTTTTATAGTGAAATGCCATTTTCGTGGCTGCATGAATAATATGAAGAAATTCGGAACTCTTTTCGCCGATTTCTAAGTCAGGTAAATTGTTGATTACCTGTGGCGTTGCTTCTTCAATTAACCATTTCCAAATATCGGAGACGCTCTCATCTTTTTCTACTAAAAAAACATTTTTTTGCCAGTTTTCTCCGTACAATGAATAAGCCGCCGAACCGGCAAAAGGTTCCACGATCGCTTCAAAATTAGGAGAAGGATAATGCTTTGCTATTTGCTTTTTTCGGCCGTAGTAGTAGAACATCAGTGTCTAAGTTTAGCTATAAAAAATCCATCCATTTGGTGACGATGGGGCCAAATTTTCAGCCAACCTTCCTTAGTGGGTTCCACCGGAAGATCTAGGTTAGGAACCTCTACACGCCAGGAAGGATGACGACTTAAAAAAGATGCGATCGCCCATTCATTTTCCTGGGGGTATAAAGTACAAGTGGCATAAACTAATACCCCTCCCGGCTTCACCCAATGACTGACCATCTCTAATAATTCTGCCTGCAGTTGAGACAATTGCCGAATCTGATCAGGAGTTTGTCGCCAGCGGGAATCAGATCGCCGATGCAAAGTCCCACCACCAGAACAAGGTGCATCTAATAATACGCGATCGGCCATATTATTATATTGTGGAAAATGACGACTATCTCCTACTTCTACCTGAATCGATCGCAACTTGAGCCGGTTAATATTCTGTTTTAAAGGTTTTAGCCGTCCAGGGGAGCGATCGATAGCGATAACTTTACCATTATCCCCCATCAGTTCTGCGATATGGGTAGTTTTTCCCCCCGGGGCGGCGCAGGCATCAATTATAATTTCCCCAGGCTGAGGATCTACTATATATCCTACCAATTGGGCGGATGCGTCCTGAACAGTCCACCAACCTTGATCATATCCGGGTAAATTTCGGATCGCCCCCACACCAGAAGATAATCGCCAACCTTGGGGAAGTTTCGGAAGAGGCGATCCGATGATTTCCTGTTGTTGAAAGGCTGTTTCCACCGTCTCCAAGGTAGTCGAGAGGGGGTTAATTCTTAAATCCAAACTAGGGGACTGATTAAACCAGTCACAGAGTTGTTGGGTTTGAGACTCCCCCAACTCCTCCAACCAGAATTTGATCATCCAGTCGGGGAAACTGTGGAGAATACCCAGCCGAGAAACGGGATTTTCCGGTAACTGCAAAATTGACTCGAGGGAATTTCCCGCCTCCACCAGGCGCAAATACTGACGCAAGAGACCATTAACAAATCCCCCCAAACCAGATAAGTTATTGACTTTGGTTAGGTCTACAGTGGTATTCACCGCCGCCGAGGGAGGAATATTCGAGCTGAAGCAGAGTTGATATAACCCCAAATGCAGAATAATTCTCAGATCTGGCGGCTGTTGGTGGGCGGGTTTTTTGGCTAGGCGATCAATAATTGCATCGAGGGTTCGCCTGCGTCGGGTACAACCGTAAACTAATTCTGTTCCCAGGCGGCGATCGGCATCTTTAAGGTCAGCTTGACGCAATTTTTCATCTAAAACTATATCAGCAAATGCGCCCCGTCGTTGAATGTCTCGGAGGGTGACAAAAGCTAATTGGCGAGGATTATCAGTCACAGTAGACTCGATTTTTGTACAAAAGGGGTTAATTTGGGGCTTGAATCACATAAAAGCGATCGCATTTTACCACCTTATTTGAAATTGTATCAAAAATCCGATCATTTTTCTAGCCGCTCAATTCCAAAGCACATATACAACTTTCCTGGTGTAGCCACTGTTCCCCCACTTGTTTCATGGCCAAAATCACAGGTTTTAGTTCCCGACCTTTAGCAGTGAGAGAATATTCCACATGGGGAGGGATTTCTGGGTAAACGGTACGGATTAATAAGCCATACTTTTCTAACTCTCTCAATCGGATCGTCAGAGTCTTTGTGCTGATCCCTGGTAAGGCTTCAATCAATTCATGGGTTCTCATATCGCCTCGGAATAACTCCCGCAAAATTTGGACTGACCATTTACTGCCAATGATATCCATTAAAAACTGAATGGGACAAATGATCTCAGCGCACTGATCCCGTTCATAAGGGGCAACGGATTCGTAATATTTCTTAACTTTCATTTTAAGCTCCTGATCTGCTTAATCTTTTTTAAGAATAACCCATATTTCCCACAATTCATCATGATTTTAGTCTGGTAACTATGGCTGAGGGTGATCAGGAGATGTCGTTTTATGAGAAAAGCAATATAATAAAAGTAGTCACCAAAAAAACAACGTTTAACCGTCTACCTAGATAAGAAATACCTAAAAACCAGTTTTCTGTGACAACATAAAATTGGGGATCAAGGTAAAAATGATTTTCAATAACTGCCTAAAACTCGTAGCTAAGGACGATTAAGGGTTTCTATCCCATCCGTCATTTGTTTCTGATTAAATTCGATAAACCGAAAGCCGCCAGTTTGATGACGGCAACTTTGATTTGGAGTGTTTCAGCCCATGTTAAAACTATTTGCCAATACAAAAGCCCAAGTTAAGCAAAACAAAACTCTGATTTTATGGTTTGAAGATGTGCGACTGGCTGACCTTCCCCTAGTGGGTGGTAAAAATGCTTCCCTAGGGGAGATGATTCAACAACTGGAATTGCGGGGAATTAATGTTCCCCAGGGTTTTGCAATCACGGCGGAAGCCTATCGCTATTTTATTGAATATGGCGGTTTGGAAAGTGAGTTGCGGCGGTTATTGGCGGGTCTGGATATTGAGGATATTAAAAACCTGCGCCAGCGCGGGAAAGAAGCCCGATCGCTAATTGTTAATACCTTGTTACCCCCCGATCTCGAACAGGCGATCGCCATAGCCTATAAACAACTGTGCGATCTATATGGTAATGAAACAGATGTAGCAGTGCGATCGTCAGCCACCGCTGAAGACCTCCCTAACGGTAGGGTGCGTCACACAGGATCCACCTTTGGGAAAACCAACCAATTTGCTGCTGTGACGCACGCGGAAGCGGGACAACAGGAAACCTATTTAAATATTCACGGTATCAAGGGAATTTTAGAAGCGACTCGCAAATGTTTCGCCTCCCTATTCACCGATCGCGCTATTTCCTACCGTAGCCTCCAAGGTTTCGATCATTTTGATGTAGCCTTATCTATTGGCATACAAAAAATGGTGCGATCGGACTTAGCCACTTCCGGGGTAATGTTCTCAATTGATACAGAAACCGGATTCAAAAACGCCGTCATAATTACCGCCGCCTATGGCTTAGGGGAAACCATAGTCCAAGGGACTGTCAACCCTGATGAATTCATGGTATTTAAACCCATGTTGCGGGAGGGTTTTCGACCGATTATCGCCAAGCGTCTGGGTAGTAAAGCCGTAAAAATGGTTTACGATCGCCATCAAGCTACCCGCATTATCCCCGTCCCAGAAACTGAACAACAAAAATTTGCCCTCAGTGATGAGGAAATTCTCAAGCTGGCTAAATGGGCGCAAATTATCGAAGATCACTATAACCAAATTCGGGGCTGTTATTCCCCCATGGACATTGAATGGGCTAAAGATGGCCAAACTGGGGAATTATTTATTGTCCAGGCGCGTCCGGAAACAGTCCAATCTCAAAAGTCCGATCGCATTTTGCAACAATATCACCTCCAAGGTACAGCAGAAGTCTTAGTCGAGGGTCGCGCTGTAGGCGATCGTATTGGTCAAGGTAAAACCCGCCTTCTCCTGAATGTCCAGCGCATTCATGAATTTAAACCAGGGGAAATTTTAGTTACCCAAAAAACAGACCCCGACTGGGAACCAATTATGAAAAAAGCCTCCGCCATTATTACCAACTCCGGCGGTCGCACCTGTCATGCGGCGATTATTGCGCGAGAAATGGGCATTCCCGCTATTGTGGGCTGTGGTAATGCTACCGATATCTTACGCACAGGTCAAGCCGTAACCGTTTCCTGCGCTGAGGGGGAAGTCGGTAAGGTCTATCAGGGTTTAGTACCTTTTGCGATCGCCAAAACCGTATTAGACGATTTACCCAAAACCCGCACCCAAATTTTACTCAATATTGGCAACCCAGCAGAAGCCTTTAGCCTCGCCTCTCAACCCTGTGACGGCGTAGGACTAGCGCGACTAGAATTTATCATCGCCAATCAGATCCGAGTCCATCCCCTCGCCTTAATTCACTTTGACCAACTCCAAGATCAAGCCGCGCGCCAGGAAATCGAAAAACTCACCGCCGGATTTAATAGCAAACCCGACTATTTTATTAGTCAACTCGCCCAAGGAATTGGCACTATTGCTGCTGCTTTTTATCCCAAACCCGTTATTGTCCGCATGAGCGATTTAAAAAGTAACGAATACGCCAATTTGCTGGGAGGGCGACAATTTGAACCCATCGAAGAAAACCCCATGATTGGTTGGCGCGGTGCGTCTCGGTATACTGACCCTAAATATCGCCAAGCCTTCGCCTTGGAATGTCAAGCTATCAAGCAGGTTCGGGATGAAATGGGATTAGCTAATGTCATTCCCATGATTCCTTTCTGTCGCACCCCCGAAGAAGGTCAGCAGGTCTTAGCAGAAATGGCAAAACATGGCTTAAAACGTGGCGAAAATAGTCTGCAAGTTTATGTCATGTGTGAGTTACCCAGTAATGTTTTATTGGCTGACCAGTTTTGTCAGGTGTTTGATGGTTTTTCTATCGGTTCCAATGATTTAACCCAGTTAACTCTCGGCTTAGATCGTGATTCCGGACTCGTAGCCCACATTTTTGATGAACGGGACGAAGCAGTTAAGCGCATGATTAAAATGGTCATTCAAGCTGCTAAACGTCGCGATCGCAAGATTGGTATTTGTGGTCAAGCACCCAGTGATTATCCTGAATTTACCCGGTTTTTGGTTGACTTAGGGATTGATTCCATTAGTCTTAATCCTGATTCCCTACTCAAAACATTACTAGAGGTCGCCAAAATCGAGAAATAACCCATGAGGTTTCATCACAATAGCCCCCCTAGGGGGTTCAAAGGAACCGGATTTATCACTCAGTAACCTAAATCCCTCTCCTACTTTGGGAGAGGGACTTTTAATGCCTATTGCATGATTACTAAAAGGGCTGTAAACCCGGTTTCTCAAGATTATCAATTCTCTATACACCCAGGGGGAATATTCCCAATTATCTCTCCGTATTTTCACCTAAAAAATATCATAATCTTTATACAACCCATAATTTGTTTAAAGATTTGGTAAAGATTCCTAATTTTGCTGGACAAATAACTGATCCCTGTTCCATAATAGACTCATCAGCTAAAAAGTTATGAATCTTCCAGGACTCGCATCTTACTGAACTGTTATCTTAAAACTTACGGAGACCAACCCCCATGAAATCCACAATCCTCGCAGCATTTACAGCCGTCACAACTACCCTAGCCGTTGCTGGTTACGCTGCTGCATTCACTATTCAACGAGCCGATCAACAATTTCAAGGGCTGATTAACTCCGGTGTTTTTAATGACTATATCCACACCGAATATCAAGCCTAGACCCCTCATTTGTTTCTAGTCGTCAGCTAGATTTGAGTAAACTCACATTAGATTTCGACCATGAAGTTAAAGTGCATTTCCTCAGTGAGGGTGCCAATTACCGCAACCAATTAGGTGTTTCCGCTACGGGGGCTACCAACATATCAGACACTATTCTGTTTGATGATATTGTCTGCCTAACTAGCAGTTGCTCAACTTATACCGGTTATCGAAATTCTCGCAACGACCCAACCGCTAATCCTTTACAAGCAGGTGATTTTGTCAGCTTGGGTACAGTTAACGGAGGAACCACCCTAGACTTTTTCCTCAATTCAGATGGTTATGGACGCAGCAACCCTACTCGTTTATATGTTGACTCCAGCCGGAACAGAAATGGATTCCAACAAGTGATGGCCTATGAACAATCTGGCTATCTGGTGTTAGCTTTTGAAGATATCGTCGGTGGTGGTGACAGAGACTATAATGATGTTGTGTTTGCCCTTGATATCGGCAAGAAAAATATGAATGCCATCAGAGGTGTGCAAGTTCCTGAACCTACTATGGTGTTAGGACTCCTAGCAGTTGGCGCAGCTTTCTCCCTTGTCAGTCGCAAAGGTGAACAAAAATCTTAATTTCAATCCCACTCGGAAATCTTGTGTAACTACCTCCAGATCTCCCGTTAGATCCAATTCTAGCGGGAGATTTTGGTTTGATCATTCATAATTGATCAATGTCCTGATATCTGAGAGTCCAGATGATAAACGCGACAACAGCCCCCCAACCTAACCTATACTCCCGGAGTAGTGATCAATGTGTTCCTAAGAGTTTAGCCAAGTGGCCAATGGTTTTAATGTTCGGATGTTTATTAGGACTGACACCGAATAAAGCGATCGCCCAAGAAGAAATTAACCCTATCCTAGAAGTCGGGGTAGTGCAGCAATTTGGCAAAACCCCCACAGATACCCTCGTATTGCAAGCCAAACCTGGCGACCATCTAACCCTGCGTTTTGCCACCCCCCAAGGTGAACAAATCCTGCATACCCTCAGCGCCGTTATTCAGGTGGAAATGCAGCCCCTTCCAGAACCCCAAGTTAAGGAGCGTCTGATTTTCAGCAGTCACCGCAGCTATGAAACCGCCGCACAGCAGGCTAACAAATGGCAAGAAATGGGAATCGAAGTTGAACTAGCGCAACCTGATGTATGGCAGGTTTGGGCTTCTCGGGAAACTTACTCAACCCCCCTGTTGCGCCGATGGTTGCTAGAAAGCATAAAAGCCCAGGGCTATCAGCCTACCTTCACTAGCCAAGCAGTCACACAGAAACCCGTTCCCTATTGGATCTTAGGTGGCTATCGTTACAACCGCCAAGAGTTAAAAATTGAAGCTACCCAGAATATCATTTCCGTAGGTAAGAAAAGAGATGATCCCCAGGCTTTAGTTTATGGAGGCAGTTTAAAACTCCAGCCAGATGCCTACGGAACCTATACCCTAGTTAATCATGTTCCCTTAGAAACCTATTTGCGGGGAGTTGTACCCCATGAAATGGGCGCATGGCCTCCGGCTGCTTCTATTGAAGCCCAGGCTATTTTAGCTCGTACCTATGTCTTGCGGAATCTGCATCGGTTTGAGGCCGACAATTATCAAATTTGTGCCAATACAGATTGTCAAGTATATAAGGGATTAACCGAGGTTTACCCATCCACTGATAACGCTATTACTAACACCAAAGGCCTAGTGCTGACCTATGATGGGGAATTGGTGGATGCCGTCTATTTCTCCTCTAGTGGTGGCATTACTGCTAATTTTAATGATGTCTGGGATGGACCCAAGCCCCCCTATCTCAGGTCAGTATTAGATACTACTCAAAATGTGTGGAACCTGGAAAGCTACAGCCTAGCTGATGAACAGAACTTCCGGCGGTTTATGACTCTGAGGAAGGGTTTTAATGAAGAGGGTTGGAGTGATTTTCGCTGGCAATACCGAACTGATCTCAAGGCCATGACTAATCATCTGCAATTTTATCTCAAGCGTCGCAAAAGTCCCCTGGCAGATTTTAAAACTATTCAACAGGTGAGGGTGGTGGAAAGAGCCCACTCTGGCCGGGTGTTGAAAATGGAGGTACAAACTGATCGGGGTGTTATCCCAATCCATAAGGATGAGGTCCAAAGTGCTTTTTGGCCTCCTATTAGTACCCTATTTTATATTGATCCGATTTATGGCCCTAACCAAACTCTCCAAGGCTATAATTTTGTCGGCGGCGGGTTTGGTCATGGTGTCGGTTTCAGCCAAATAGGATCGCATAAACTCGCCCGGTTGGGGTGGTTTAGCGATCGCATTTTGGAATTTTATTTTCCGGGGACTCAACTAGAACCCCTGAACAATTATTTAATCACTGGGCAGCAATCTCCATAAATCCTGGCTATAGGGGAAGGAAGAACAGATCCACTGTAACCCAAATAACCTGTTCTCCCTTCTCTGACCAGGTTGGAGAAACTTAGTAGAGTCCTTCTTCTTGGTGAGTTTGGATTGTGCAGTCGGAGGTGGGATAGGCTACACAAGTCAAAACATACCCAGCTTCGATCTGATCATCATCTAAGAAAGACTGATCAGACTGGTCAATGCTACCACTGGTGATTTTACCAGCACAGGTGGAGCAAGCACCAGCGCGGCAGGAATAGGGCAGATCTAGTCCAGCCTCTTCGGCAGCATCAAGAATATATGTATCATCATCGCAATCGATGGTTTCGTTGATGCCTTCAGCTTCGCTAATCAGAGTGACTTTGTAAGTAGCCATTCAGTGTTCCTCTCTAGTTCTCAAAAAAATTGATAAGAAAAACCTATATAAATCACAAGGGAATATTAGGCTGACTCCCTGTGGTCTCGGTTTTCTTCACTTTCTGATATTAAAGGAAAAACACGAGGTTGTAAAACCTTTTACGGCCATATTATGAACGGTTTTTGTTATAAATTTTTCTAATTACATCCCAATTGCTTATATCTGATGTGGCCATTACATAGGGCCAGGTGGTTGCACTGTCGTCAGCATAAGGGATAATAATGGATGAGTTAGGGTTTTAACCCTTCGTCATATCCCCCGAAAATATATCAGTCTATAGATGACAGCCAGTAATTTTTCTAATACAATTTCTGACCCTTCCACTATTCGCGTCGGTTTGGTGGGCACTGGGTATGTTGCTAAGTCCCGCGCCCAAACCCTCTACAGTGATCAGCGATCGCATTTAGTCGCCGTGACTGGTCATAGCCCTGAAACTACAGCAGCCTTCTGTCAGGAGTTTAATGCCCAATTAGTCCCTAATTGGCTGGAATTAGTACAACGGGACGATTTAGACCTGATTATCATTAGCACCATTAACCGCGATCATGGTGCGATCGCAAAAGCCGCCCTCGAAAATGATAAGCACGTGGTCGTTGAATATCCCCTCTGTCTTGACCCTCAACAGGGTCAGGAGTTAATCGCCTTGGCTTCACGCCGCCAAAAACTCCTTCATGTGGAACATCTCGAACTTTTGGGGGGATTGCACAATGCTATCAAAGCAGCTTTAGAGGCGATCGGAACCGTATTTTATGCCCGCTACAGCACTATTAACCCTCAACGTCCCGCTTCTCATCGCTGGACCTATCAAAATTCTCTGTTTGGTTTTCCCTTGGTGGGGGCCCTTTCCCGTCTACATCGCTTGACTGACCTATTTGGTGCTGTCGCTTCTGTAAACGCCCAGAGTCAGTTTTGGAATGTCGATAGCGATCGCGATCGCTATCGTTCCTGTTGGTGTCAGACTCAGTTACACTTTACCTGTGGAACCATTGGCGAAGTCGTCTACGGAAAAGGCGAAACCTTTTGGGAGTCCGAAAACCTTTTTACCCTTTATGGAGAAGCCGGAACTTTGATATTTACCCCAAAAGGGGGCCAACTACTACAGGGAGATATCCCTCAACCTATTGAAGTCGGAAGTCGTAGCGGTTTGTTTGTGCGGGATACTCAGATGGTTCTCGATCACCTTTTTGACGGAACACCTCTTTATGTTTCTAACGCAGATAGTCTTTATACCCTGAAAGTAGCTGATGCCGCTAGACAGTCTGCTGAAACAGGCGAAACTGTGATTTTAACCCAGAGTTAATCTAATGGCATTGAACATCAGTGACAACTTCGGTATCACCATCAATAATTGGGTAAGCTGATCATAATGTTCTAACAACATGATATTAAGATTAGCCCGAATTTGAGCCATTAGACAAAGAACAGAGAGAAATGGTAGTTTAGTCGCTGAAATCATGGCTGGGTTTGAACTGTGGTGGTTGGTTTATGCTTTTATACTATTCACAGTTCATCCCTACCCGTAGCGAAATTATGACACTGTTTTAATTGGGGTCTCTCCTGACACAATTCCCAAATCTGTTATCTATGTAACTGCTTGATTTCCTTAACAATGGCAATGGATTATCAGCCACTTCATTAATTGGCACAAATTTCCCATCCTCTCGCCTATACTAGCTTCATTATATATTTAGGCGATCGACTTGGCAAATATTGCCAAAATCATTTTTCGATGCCAGAATAGTTTTACTTACCTGTTAGCATTAATCAACCTTCCTGCAATTATGTCCTCACCCTTGGAACGATGGATCGCGATTAAAGTTACAATTAATCCAGATCATCCTGATCTGTTGTATGGTTTGGAATATTGGCTAGAATTAGGTTTGATTTCTCAAGAACAGGTTAAACAACTCTGTAAACTGCATCTAAGTCAACCCCTACCCTTACCGCCACCTTCCCGCGTATATCATCCCCATGTTAGGAAAGCTCAACCACCTATTATTAGGGAACCTCAAACTACTTTTACCGCCACATTACCGCCAAACATTCCCCCCGTAATCACCCGATTATTACAGTCTTTCAAAGCTGAACTCAGTGTGCGTTGGCTGCTATTTTTAGGACTGTTTATGGTGGTCGTATCTTCCGGCGTACTGGCGGCGAGTCAGTGGGAAAGATTCCCTGCTTTTGCACAATATACAGTATTGCTTGCTTATACTTTGGCATTTTGGGGCGGTAGCCAATGGACGGAAAAACAGAATAACTTAACCTTGACTGCTGCCACTTTGTGTCAAGTTACCTTACTGTTAATTCCCCTCAATTTTTGGGCAATGGATGGCTTGGGATTATGGGGATATCCCCTAGGATGGATTACCATTGCGATCGCCACCTTTCTCCTATCCACCACCACCATCAAACTCTATTCTACACCATCAGTTACCCACAAGCTACAACTCGCCAATTTATTACTAATCAGTTACCTTCACTGGGGGTGGAGTTGGTCAACCTTTCCCATAATTGCCATTTATTCAGCCGTAATTATCACCGCCTCTATATCATTATACAGTCGCCAACAACTTAATCAGCAACCCTTAGCTAATCGTGATATCGCTCTGTTAATTTATAGCCTAATTATTATCCTAGGTCGCGGTATTTTTGTCGCCGAAGTACCCCTCGATACTTTGGGATTGGCTGTAGGTATTTGTGGCTGGTTAATCTACTCTTTTTCCTCGCCATTAATAAATCGTAGCGGCTATGGATTACTAATTTTAGGATGGTTGATTTCTTTGATATCCTATCCTGGGCACGCTTTTGTTATTAGCGCCTTAGTAATTTATATCTGGAATCAACACCTGCGAAACTCTTGGCGACGGCGGGATTTATTAGTAATATTTGCCATAGGATTACAGATGATTTGGTTACTAGGACTCATGATTCCTAGTGGCATTAGACAAACTGCTATTATCAATGTTGCCGCCATTACTAATAGTCAAAATTACCCTTGGTCACTACTTAGCTTGACCTGGTTTCCTTATCTGATTTTGATGCTGGCGGTTACTGAGTGGCTGTATCAAATACCTAAGCGCAGATTAGCATTATTTGGTGAGAAAATCGCATTATTATTAGGAGTAGTTTTAGCTTTGTTGGGGGTGATTAATCCTCTCACGCGATCGCTTAATTTAATCGCCTCAACTTTAACCTTAGCCGTAGTTACGAAACGCCGAACTTATCACCCATTTCGAGTCTATTTAACCCATATAACCGCTTTACTAGCTGTCGTCAGTAGCATCAACTGGCTAATTCCTACTCTCAACTATACTAAGTGGGCGATAATTTTATTATTACTAATGTTAGGAGAATTTGGCTTATCTATCGCCAGCCATCATCACTTTCTCTCTCGATATGATACCCCAGATCATAGTTGGGGAAAAAGTGGTTTTTATCTAGGTTTAGTCTTGGCGGGTTGTAGCTATCTCCTACTTAGCAATAGCATTGAACCTGTCAATTTAATCTGGTTAATCACACCTTTGGGCTTGACTTTTATCGCCAAATATGGTAGCAATTCACAACAAAAACAATCGGCTGAATTAGCCATTGTGACTACAGTAGTCGCGCAACTGTTGACAGTCCAACTACCTGTAATTTGGGCGATATCTTTAGGTATAAGCACCGTCATAATTGCCATTAACTCCTATTATATACGTCGGCTAATTGTAGCGGCGATCGCTTTGGGATTTGGTCTCAGTTTCTTAACCGCTATACTCTGGGAATTACAGATACTTTCTAACCTAGACTGGTTACTCGTTAACGCCATCACATTGGGGAGTTTGTGGATATTACGGCATAATTTACTCAACCGGGAAGCCTTATTAGCCAAACTTTATAGACAAGCAGCAGACCTGTGGGCAACTTCACTGGCGGCGATACAGTTACTACTGCTAACCTTTCATTCTCTGTCAGTTTTTCAACAACAAATACAACCGAGTTTATTAGCTGTCCTAGTCATCGCTTTAACCGTAGCAGCCATAGCCTTTCGGACTCAGACAGCAACTCTATCAACTCGCAGTTTTGATAATGGTATTTATGGAACATTTTGGGGGATACAATTACTCGTATCCGAAATATTGGGATTTTTACCCCACTCTTTAATTCTGTTGGCGATCGCCAATACAGCTTTAGGAATTATCGTACAAATAGGCGGTGATTGGTGGCAGCAAAAACACCCGGATTTGAGTATCCCTCAATCTTTACAAGTTATTCCTTTATTATATGGCATACTGGGAAGCCTCCTAAGATTTAATGAAATAGCTGTTTGGACTGGTTTAAATACCCTCGGATTTGCCTTAATTTTAATAGGCGTGGGACGGCGACAGTATTCCTTGAAACCCCTAGTTTATTTGGGAATAGTAGGAGTATCAATCGCCGCCGGAGAAATGTTATTTCAGCAAGTCAGTTACCAATCCCTAGCTAATCAATTAGTCGCCTTCACAGTATTAACTACCAGCTTCGTCTATCTGTATCGGATCTTATCATCAACTTTAGCAAGATTTTTGCATCTGGTGGCGGGGGAAATTACAGCGATCGCCCATTGTCATTGGTTAATCGCTAGTGTATTATTAGTAATATCCTGTTTTCTCCCCGGAAATTCCAGTCCCTTAGTAGGGTTAGGAAGTGGCATCCTCCTCAGTCGTTATGCGATCGTACAGGGTCGCATTCAGCCCCATCAACAGCCACAAAATATCTGGGTTTATGTAGGTTTATTACAAGCCGTAGCCATCGTTTATTATGTGATTGATGTCCTGAATTTGGGAAATATTCTGTTTCCCTGGATAGGTGCGATCGCTTCTATAATTGCCTATTATTTCTATATATCTCCCTGGGAAAATTGGGGATGGTCACAAACACCCTGGCGACGGTATGCAGTCGTTTTACCAATAGGATCTATTGCAATTATCCATAGTTTCATTAATCCCCCTCAACTCACCTCCTGGTATATAGCCACCGTCATCACCGCCATTTTCTATGTATTCCTAGCCGAATTAAGTCAAAATATTCGGTTTACTTACCTTAGTCTTTTTCTCCTGAATTGGGTAATCTTAAAAGCCATTGTAGCCACTCCAGCAGCTACTTATTTACTGTGGATAGTCACCCCTCCCGCTTTATCAATGTTATATATTCTGCAAGTTGAACCCTACCTAAAAGGTTCCCAACGCCGACCCCTTCGACACCTAATCCGTATCCTCAGTATTAGCTTAATTTGCGTAATCTCCTTATTAGAAAGTCAATGGGTAGGAATTATTCCCGGTATCATTAGTTTAATCGCCATTGGTGCTGGTTTAACCATCAAAACTCGTGCTTTTTTGTACATTGGAACAGCCACATTTATCATTAATATTGTCAATCAATTAATAATTTTAAACTCAGTTTATTCCTTTATAAAATGGATAGTAGTTTTTATCGGCGGATTAATGTTTATTTGGGGTGCCGCCAACTTTGAAACCCGCAGAGACCAAATTCTTAGCCTATTCCAAAACTCCCTTCAAGAATTAGACAGGTGGGAATAGCCCTAGACCTTTGAGGATAAATTCCCAGCAAATACCAGCCCCAGGTTCCTGACCCAGAGCCAATTTTGTTAACTTTCTTAAAAAACCACCCTAATTTCCCCGCCGAATGTTAAGAAACTTATCTAAAGTTAAATCTTAATTTCAATTTAGCAACTTTTCGATCCACCTCCTCAATCATGGTGCTAGAGTGGCAGCCATTGGAATTTATCATTCTAAAAAACTATGTATAAACCCAAATCAGAACGTGATCCCATTGGTGCAGCCGTGACCGCTGGCTTAGGGGCTGGAGTAGCTACATCTTTCGCAGTTAGTCAAGGTCAAAGTCCTTGGGTAGCCTTGGGAATTACCGCTTTTTCAGTAATTGTGGCGATGTTATGCGATCGCGCAGGTTTGGTATAAGTAATATAATGGAAAGGAAACCGAAACCTAGGGTTTTTTGGGTTCAGTGTTTCCCATTCCTATATTTTCCTGAAGAATTATGATGGAATCCTATGCTTATCTGTACCTCGCCCTGAGTTACCAAAATCCTCAGCAACTCATTCTCAATAGAAAACTATCTACTCAAGCCTATCGATGGCTTCTGTCTCTAGGGACAATGCTGCTGGTTCTGAGTATAACTTATGCAGCCCAGGCAGTTTTAGCTATTGGGGATTTCGGACCCGAAGTTACCCAAATTCAGAACCGCCTCAGAGAATTGGGATATTTAAGCGCTAACGCCACCGGATACTTTGGTGAAGAAACTCAAAACGCAGTGATTCAGTTTCAGCGCGATAACCGTTTAGTCCAAGATGGCATAGTTGGTCCTAATACCGTTGTGGCTTTGATAGCAACCAACCAGAACACCGCCAGCCCCCCTCTCAATACTACCCCAGTAAGCGATCGCCAATTAATCGGTTTAGGATTAGGAGACAGTGGACCCGGAGTTACCAACCTCCAAAATCGCCTGCGAAATCTTGGTTTCTTCAACAACAACTCCACCGGATATTTTGGACCAATCACCCGAAATGCCGTCATTCGTTTTCAGCAAGCCAACTCAATTGCAGCCACAGGTCTAGTCACAGAAGACACCCTAGCCATTCTCAATCGCGGAACCGGTAGCCTCGCTGGAAATGTTAGCCTCGGTCCCGGTAGTTTTGGCCCTATAGTCGGCTTAGTACAACGAGAATTGCAGCGACTTGGTTTTTTCCCCGGTCAAATTACCAATTTCTATGATGAGGTAACATTCCAAGCCGTTCGTAACTTTCAAATGGTTAATGGTCTCACCCCCACTGGTTTTATTGGACCCACCACCCAAAGCCTCCTCGCTAGTCAACAAATGTTGGGTAATAGTGGTATCACTTCCAACTCTACCAATGTTTCCATGACCCAATCTAATCCCTCCTCAATTCTCGTGCTGGGAAGTCGAGGAGCAGATGTAATTGCACTTCAGCAGCGATTACAGCAATTAGGGTACTACACAGGGATGATTGATGGGGTTTTTGATGAATCTACCCGCGTCGCTGTGGTTCGCTTCCAACGGGATAATGGCATCACCCAAACAGGTCAAGTCGGACCTACTACCCAGTTCCATTTAGCTAGAGCTACTACCCAACGTCCCATCATACCCGTAGTTCCAGCCGGTCCAGGGTCCGTCGTTAGACCTGTGGTCACTAATCCTAATACATACATAACAATCGGTAACGCCGGAGAAGATGTGCGGCGTATTCAAAGGCGGTTAAGGGAGTTAGGCTTCTATAATGGCCCGATTAATGGCTTTTTTGACGGCCAGACCCAAAATGCTGTGATTCAATTTCAGCAAGCCTATAACATCACTACCACCGGGATTGTTGGACCAACTACAGAGACCTACTTATTTAACGTCACTCGCCGTAGTTTTGGTCATATCAACAATCACAACTCTGTCAGCATCAGTTCTTCCGATACCTCGCCCGGTCTACAACGCCAAACATTCCACAAATAAATAAATACAAAACCCTTGAGGAACCGCATCAACCCCCCAGCTCGTGCCCTAGGGATATAAAGCGGTTCCTGGTACCACGCCGCCAAATTGCCAATTAATCAGGGTTAACGTACTCACCGGAGGTTTCTGCGATCGCCTGAGAACAAGACCAATTAGTAGAAACCAATGAAGGCCAACCCATCCGTAAAGCCTCATGACAAACAGTATGAACTGTCAATTGGCAATCTAGCAAATGTAACCCAGATTTCTCCGCCTGCTTCAAACCAATTTTGGAAATCGAATCATTCTGAAATTCTATCGTTTTGTTACACTGTACACAGACAAGATGGTGATGATGGTGTGGGTAAGGCTGATTTATTTCATAATGCTTGTGGCCTTCTGCAAGTTCCAACTCTCGCAAAATTCCCATCCGCGCCATTAACTTGAGTGTGCGGTAAATAGTAGACAAACTAATCGTCTCCCCACGACCTTTTAACAAATCATAGAGATCCTCAGCACTGAGATGATTCCCTTTCGGCAAATTTTGAAAAACATGGAGGATAGTTTCCCGCTGAGGAGTCAGTCGCCACCCTTTGTTATTCAGTTCCGATTTAAACGAAGTCGCGGTATATAAAACCATCATTAAACTATCAATAAAACCTTAATACTGACAATGATACACAAGATTTTGAGATCCTGTCAAAAAAACTGGCTTATTGAGAATCAATTCTGATAAACCTAAGGGGGCGAGTGTTATAGTCGATAACCCCGCCACCAAAACTCAAAACCTAACCCAAGGAGTCAAGATAATCACGCACTCGGTTACGACGCTTAGGCTGGCGCAGTTTTTGCAGAGCCTTAGCCTCAATTTGGCGAACCCGTTCCCGCGACAGATCCAAAGCACGGCCAATTTCTGCTAGGGAGTAAGGATGACCATCACCCAAGCCATAACGCATTTGGATTACAGCCCGCTCCTTACCACTGAGATCAGCTAGGATGTGCTGTAGTTCCCGGTAAAGAGATTCCCGCATCAACAGTTCTTCCGGGGTGCTTTCTTCTGTTTCGAGCAAATCTCCTAGTTCCGTATCTTTGTCGGTTCCGACTTTGGTTTCTAAGGAAACTGAACGGGGAACCCGCAGCAGCACTTCCCGAATTTGATCCGGGGTCATCTTTAACTCGGTGGCGATGTCATCAATGGTAGCCGTGCGACTTTTTTCTTGGGAAATCTTGCGCTGGGCTTTCTTAATTTTATTGAGTTTCTCGGTAATATGCACCGGAAGCCTGATAGTCCGGCTCTGAGTGGCGATCGCTCGGGTAATTCCTTGGCGAATCCACCAGTAAGAGTAAGTGCTAAAGCGGTAACCACGGGTAGGATCAAACTTTTCTACGGCTCGTTCTAATCCTAGGGTTCCCTCTTGGATTAAGTCTAATAGTTCTAAACCACGGTTTTGATATTTTTTAGCAACCGATACCACCAGGCGCAAATTGGCTTTGATCATGTGATCTTTAGCCTGTATTCCTTCCCTCTGGACCTGTTTTAGCTCTTCCACACTCAGGTTAGCTAGTTCCGCCCAACAGCGCTTACCTTCCGCCATAATCTGCTTGAGTTCAGCGAGATTAACCCCCCCAGCAGCAGCCCAACGCTCTAAAGAGGGACGATGGCTTAATTTAGCACAGAGGCGATCGCGGACTTTCAGGAGATTAACATAAGTCTGGAGTACCCCCCCGTTGGTTTCCGCCTCCGTGTCCCGCAATTCCACCAGTTGTACATAACGTTGAACCTTTTGGGCTTCCGAGACTTCCTCATCTCTTCCCAGTAAGCGAACCCGACCAATTTCTTGGAGGTACAGACGCACTAAATCCGTGGTGCGCCTACTGGTGTGAGCCTCAGAGAGATCAACATCACTGAAGTCAAGGCGGATGAGTTCATCTGTTGGTAGTTCCATATCCTTGTCCTTAGAAGAAGTTGGGAAAGTTTGGGTGGACTCTTTATCGGGGGAAGCTTTGGTGGCTGACATGATCGTGATCTCAGTTGCTTTTGGTTGAACACAAATTGCTCTCACAGGGCCTAGGATTTAGTATTCCCAGGATGTTAAGGTTGGCGATCGCACTAGCTAATTCTTGATTCAGGTTAAGACCGCTCTTGAGTCTTTCAGTTCCCAATGTTGCCGATCAGCAATCTGAGTCATGAATTATTGGTGAGGGATACCTGAATTAGTCAGTATATCAATAATCAGGGTTACTTTTTCAGGTCTGTTACCTAGTATATGGAAACTCCCTCATTAAAGAAGTGACCCCTATCAGTTAACAAGCTAATCTTCATCACCTGTAATGGGGGTTCCCGATCACTTTTGAAGAATCTATGAGTTTCGTAATAAAAGTTTACAATGCCCGCCTGAACAAGCAGCGATGTCAGACTTAGCCACACTGATTTGAGATTTTCTTGCCCAAAATTGTAGCAGGCTTTTTTGGAGAATTTAATTCAGTCTAACACAGTTAAGTTAAACAAATTCCCAAGCTGATCTTAAATCTCAAAAGAGAACTCCCGTTAAGCCGAGCGGCTTAACGGCGAGATGAATTTTGACCAGTAACCAAACTCCGGAAGCGAATCCTTTTGTAGGGTGGTAGTGCTAAAGAGGTAATGATGCGTTGTAGTGATGGATAAAATACCAAATGCCACCAATGTGATTCTGCAAACACTTGGAAAAGGACAAGGTCTTGGGTACTAAGCGAGACACTGGTTGTCTCAAGGTATTGTTAAACATTTCTCTATCTTGTTGAGGTCTGGCGAATAAGGCCGAAGATAGAGTAAACGGCATTGAGCTGCCTCCACCAGTTCAGCCTGCCGCCCCCCTTTATGAAACGTTGCATTGTCAAATACTAGAGTTTG
>Ga0213835_100731_pt1 | contig 26844 bp, 23 predicted proteins | sample SWPATP01_FD_160576 | JGI IMG/M metagenome (GOLD analysis project Ga0213835, IMG submission 160576) | Coastal seawater microbial communities from Marineland, Florida, United States - SWPA TP0 #1 | ecosystem: Environmental > Aquatic > Marine > Coastal | place: USA: Florida | collected 2016-08-05 | reverse complement strand
CAACGTCCAATGTATGAAGGTGCGAAATTACTTCAAACCATTCAGGATGTGTACCTCAATGATGAAGTAACCATCGCCTAATTTTTCAAAATTAGATTATTAGAGGATGCGAGCCATGTCTTGCATCCTCTTTTTTTTGTCGAGTAATCATCTCCATCATTCATCAAAAAAAGTTATCTTACGCGGTACATAAAAATTTCAAGAATGAATCGCATTTGCTCGCTATTTAATATCAACTACCCCATTATCCAGGCCGGAATGGTTTGGTGTTCCGGTTGGAAACTTGCATCCGCTGTGTCAAATAAAGGTGGGCTTGGTATTATTGGAGCAGGCTCTATGTATCCGGATACACTTCGAGAACATATCAGAAAATGCAAAGTCGCGACAAATAAACCCTTTGCGGTAAATGTTCCCTTGCTTTATCCCGATATTGATAAGCACATGGATATCATTGTTGACGAAAAGGTGCCAATTGTGTTTACTTCTGCGGGAAATCCATCACTGTGGACATCCTTCCTTAAAGAAAAAAATATCAAAGTAGTGCATGTTGTGCCGAATGTTTCACTTGCGAAAAAGTGTGAAGAAAAGGGCGTAGATGCAATTGTCTGCGAAGGATTTGAAGCCGGTGGGCACAACGGAAAGGATGAAATCACAACCATGTGTTTAGTGCCTCAGGTTGTCGATGCGGTACATATTCCGGTGATTGCAGCCGGGGGGATTGGGGATGGAAGAACTATGGCTGCCGCATTTGCTTTGGGAGCCGATGCCGTTCAGATTGGTTCTCGCTTCGCTGCTACCGTTGAAAGCTCTGCACATCTCAATTTTAAGCAGCGTATAGTAGAGGCGAAAGATAGCGACACCATACTCGCAATGAAAAAAGTAGTACCTGTTCGATTGATTAAAAATCAGTTTTTTGAGCGCATAAAAGAAGCCGAAAACCGATGTGCAACCGCGGAAGAACTCAAAGAAATTCTTGGGAAAAGACGTGCAAAAGCCGGTATTTTTGAAGGTGACTTAGAAGAAGGTGAATTGGAGATCGGGCAGATTTCAGGGATGATAGACGATATTCCAACTGTATCTGAACTTTTTGATCGAATCGTTGCCGATTATAATACCATCATTAAAAACCTGAAACCCCTTTAGTGCTAAAGCGTTAAATTAGATCTACCTAAAGCAGCTATACGTTTGTCTTCATCAAAGAAAAAAAATATTCAGCACCCTAAACATTTATTTTCCAGTAAATATTTGTTTCTATCACTTTCCTTAAGCTTGATAGCTACAGGGTTGGTGCTTTATTTCACATATACTCCTGAGGGATTTGAGCATTTGAAGTTGAAGCGAATGCATGGGTTTGCAATTGCATTTGTGGTTGCTTTTCTAAAAATATGGTTTACTGCGGCGAAGATAAGATACCTTGCAAACAAGACTATTACGTGGGCCGGGGCATTTAGAGTAGTGATTGCATGGGATTTTGCTTCTGCCATTACGCCTTCTACTATTGGTGGTGCTCCACTTGGGATTTATGCCATGACTCGTGAGCGGATCCCCCTTGGACAAGCGAGTGCTATTACATTTTATGGGCTTCTGCTTGATCAGTTGTTCTATATCATGGTGATTCCTGTATTGGTCATTGCCGGAATGTACCTCGAAGTAATTCCTGAAAATGTTGGAGTTATCGGGAAGGGTGCCATGTTCTTGGTTTATACCATTCTGTTGATTTATGGTTTTTTGTTAGCCTATGGGGTGCTAATTAATCCCAAAGCATTAACAAAAATGGTCAGGTATATTTTTAAGCTACCATTTCTAAAGAAACATGCTGATAAGGTTGAAAAAGAGATGGATAATCTTGAACGGACATCCAACGAACTCAGAAAGAAACCGTTTTCTTTCCTGTTGAACGCATTTATCCTTTCTTCTTTAGCTTGGTTGGCGCGCGCTTGGCTACCTACCATTGTGGTTCTGAGTTTTTTACCGGCTGATGTGCTACTTTCCTTCCTCAGAAGTTTGGCGATGTCGTTTGCAAGCTTGTTTATGCCAACGCCGGGAGGTAGCGGTGGCGTCGAGGGGCTTTTTGTCTTATTCCAGGGACCATTAATGTCGCGTGATATCTTTATTGGGATAGCAACCTTTGTGTGGCGTTTTATCACGTTTTATATGATTATTGGTATCGGTGTGATGGTTATGTCGTGGTACCTGAATACGGCTGTTGTTAAAGGATATTCCGATGATGAAGATGCATCAGTTGAGGATATTACTCATGATTCCAATGATGGAAATCTTCCCCCTGACACGGATACTGATGCTGAAATAAAAACGTAACTTCGTCATGCCAAAAGTCAAAAGCCAGTTTGTCTGTAGTTCATGTGGATACACCTCGCCGAGATGGCTGGGAAATTGTCCTCAGTGCAAAAGTTGGAACTGCTTTGATGAAGTATTGCCTGAATCAGTGGAATCAAGCGCGCATCGTGCGAAATTTGAAACCAACGCAGGCGCAATAAAGCCATTAAAGCTTGATGAAATTGATCCGGCACTTACCGTGCGCTATGAAACCGGAATGCCTGAGTTTGACAGAGTGCTCGGCGGTGGGTTGGTCTCAGGCTCGCTCATTCTTTTGGGAGGCGACCCTGGTATAGGGAAATCAACTATAGCTCTTCAGTTGGCTTCTAAGCGTTCCGACTTGAATGTTTTGTACTGTTCAGGGGAAGAGTCAGATGGGCAGATTAAGCAGCGTGCCTCGCGAATGCAGGTCAACTCTGACAAACTTTATATTTATACAGAGACAGACATCTCAAAAATTCAGGCACAAGTCGAAAAAAACAAGCCCGATATCTTGATCATCGATTCCATTCAGACTGTTTTCCGACCTGAATTGCAAAGTATGCCCGGAACGGTTGCTCAAATTCGTGAGTGTGCCGGACTTCTGATGCGTTTGGCAAAGCAAATGAATGTCATTACTATTGTGATTGGTCATGTAACCAAAGAAGGCGATTTGGCAGGCCCTCGAGTGCTGGAGCACATGGTAGATGTGGTTCTTCAGTTTGAAGGGGATAAGTCTCTGAATTACCGGATGCTTCGAACTCTCAAAAACAGATTTGGTCGCACGCATGAAATCGGAGTGTTTGAAATGCTGGAGGCAGGATTAAGGGATGTCATCAATCCATCCGAACTGTTCCTGTCTGAATTTTCAGAAGGGGTGAGCGGTAACGCAGCAGTGTGTGTAATGGAAGGAAATCGCCCGATTATCTTGGAAATCCAAGCTCTTGTAACGCCATCGCTATATGGAACGCCACAACGCACGTCTTCAGGATTTGACAGCAGAAGACTCTCCTTACTTCTTGCCGTACTCGAAAAAAGAGCGGGCTTTCGCTTTGGTGATAAAGATGTCTTTTTGAATGTTGCCGGGGGGATGAAAGTACAAGACACCGCTTCTGACCTTGCTGTTGTTACGGCATTGGTTTCAAGTTTAATCGACAAACCCATCCCCGAAAAAACATTATTGATTGGTGAAGTGGGCTTAGGTGCTGAAATCAGAACCGTAAACGGACTAGATCAGCGGGTACGTGAAGCCGAGAAAGTGGGATTCAGGAAAATCATCACCCCAGCAAGTCGTTCAAAAAAAGGTACATCCCACGCGGAAGCTCGTTTTTTACGGGATGTGTTTTCAATGTTGTTTAAGAGTGGGAACTAACAAGCAAAAAAAAACCGTCTGTTCGGACGGTTTTAAAAACTTGTGCACAAGCCCAATTTTAGTAATTGTAGCGCTGGCGACGACGCTCTTCACGAACGCTTTTCTTCATATCTTCACGACGCTGCTCAGATGGCTTGATAAACTGCTGACGTTCCTTGTATTCCATAAGAACGCGGGAGCGGGTAATAAGTTTTTTAAACCGATTGATGGCGCGATCAATACTTTCGTTATCTTTAACTTTAACTCCGATCATGTGAGACTATTAAGGTATAGATTTTAGGTAAATGTTAGCAATTCAGAATATAACACTTTTTATATCAAACTTCTGCATCTTTTCAAGATTAAATTTTCAGGCAAATAAGGGCGATAGAATCGGCCTTGTTGGGCCAAATGGTGCAGGAAAAACAACACTTTTGAGGCTTATTGCCGGTCGTTACTCTCCCGAAGAGGGCGACATTAGTTTGCAAAGCGGTTGCAAAATCGGCTTCTTAGAACAGGATACTCTAGAAGTAAGTCTGAATAAAACGGTAAAAGAATTTGCTATGGAGGCCTTCACAGAGGTGCTCGAAATAGAAGAGCGACAACAAAAAATTGGTATCGAGCTTTCTGTGAGAACCGATTATGAAAGTGAAGGCTATCTCAAGCTTCTTAATGACCTCGAAGCACTAAATAACCGCTTCATGTTTCTTGAGGGTGACCGGATTGCATCGAAATCAGCCGAAGTTTTGGAAGGATTGGGATTCAAAACGGATGAGTTAGATCAACCTTTGGAGCGTTTTAGTGGGGGATGGCGTATGCGCGTGGTTCTAGCAAAGCTCCTCCTTCAAAAACCTGATGTTCTTATGCTCGATGAGCCGACTAACCACCTCGATATTGATTCTATCGAATGGTTAGAGCAATATTTGAAGAGTTATGAAGGCGCCGTAGTGATTGTCAGTCATGACCGTTTTTTCCTGAACAGAATGGTTACACAAATTGCCGAACTCCGAAATCGACGGATTTTCACGTACACGGGAAATTATGACAAGTTTGAAATTCAGCGCCAAGAGCAGGTAGAACAGCAACAGCGTGAATATGATGCTCAACAGAAAGAAATAGCCGATACCGAGCGATTTATTGAGCGTTTTCGCTATAAAGCCACTAAAGCACGTCAAGCACAAAGCCGTTTGAAAGCGCTCGAGAAAATTGACCGCATCGAAGCGCCTGAGGGCGAACAAAAGCACATGGATTTCCGATTTCCTGATCCTCCCGCTTCCGGGAAAGTGGTCATGGAAATCAAGCATCTCGTGAAATCGTATCCATCCCCCATAGACTCAGGTAGTATAAACGTGTTCACGAAAGGGCAGGATGTACACATTGAACGCGGCGATAAAATTGCACTCATTGGGCCAAACGGTGCCGGGAAATCGACCTTGGCGCGAATCCTCTATGGACAGGAACCTTTCGATGGAGAGCGGAAAGAGGGGCATAATGTTATGATGACCTTCTTTGCGCAGCATTTGGCTGATGTGCTCGAATCAAACAGAACTATTTTAGAGGAAATTGAATCAGAGGCGAAAACATCGGAAGTCCGCTCAAAAGTGCGCAGTATTTTGGGAAGTTTTCTTTTTTCGGGGGATGATGTCTTCAAGCCGATTTCCGTGCTTAGTGGTGGAGAACGCGGTCGTGTAGCCTTAGCGAAGACATTACTCCAACCGGCAAATTTTCTCATTCTCGATGAGCCAACAAACCACCTCGATATGGTATCCAAGGAGGTGCTAATCAGAGCGTTGAAAGACTATAAGGGCACAGTACTCGCTGTTAGTCACGATCGTTACTTTCTGTCGAATTTTGCTACTAAAGTTTGGAGGGTTGAGTCGGGAAAGGTAACCATATTTGATGGGGGGTATGACTACTATGAGTGGAAACGTGAGCAATTACGCAATGAGCAAAAGCTATCCTCAGAAAAAGTTGAGGTAAAGGAAAAGCAGGTTTCGAAGCAAGATGACATCCCCCAAAAAACATCCGGTCCAAAGTCGAAAGAGCAAAAACGAAGAGAAGCCGAATTACGCAATGCATTCAACAAAAAATTCCATCATCTGAAAAAAGAAGTAGATAAACTCGAAGAAGAGTTGATGAAACTCGAACAACAAAAAGAAAGCATCAGCGAAAAATTGGCTGATACAGAGTTCTATAAAACAGCGGATGCAGATAGTGTGATCAAAGAACATGCCAATCTTGAACGCAAAATTGAGCGTGTTACCGAAAAGTGGGAAGAAGCAATGCTTAAGTATGAAGAAGCAGAGGAGTCGTTGAAGGCTGAGTTGGAATCCATATAAATGAAAGCGAGTAGAAAATGAAGCGTTTTTTGAGGTGTAGCATCGTGAAAGATTTCAATTTCTGCTAAGGATAACCGCTCAAGTTCCGTATCTTTGCCTGACTTTTAACCCTATCCTCAAAAAGGTTGAAGAAACCCGAATTTATATATTTCGACATCGATGATACGCTACTCGATCACATGAGTGCGCAGCAGGCAGCGCTCAAAAGCGTGTATCATCATTTTCCGTGTCTTCAGCAGGTGGGATTAGATGATTTCCAACTTGCCTACAAAAGAATAAACTCGGCTTTATGGGAGCGCTACAGCCTCGGTGAGATTGATAGACCCTATTTAGAACAGCACAGATTTACCGATACGTTTGATTCTTTGGGGATAAAATGCTCGCCTTTCCGAGATATTGCAACGTTTTATATGGCAGATTACAGAAGTCATTGGTCATGGATTGAGGGAGCCGAAAAAGCACTTGAGCGCCTATCAGAAAGCTACAACGTTGGATTTATCACCAATGGCTTCACGGAAACACAAAAGCTTAAAGCATTAGATTTTCGTCTCAATAGATTTTCTGAAACGGTAATTATTTCTGAGGAAGTGGGCTTTTTAAAACCGCATCCCCAAATCTTTAAATTTGCTGAAGAAAAAGCCGGTGCCGAACAAGAAGCCATTTTGTATGTTGGAGATTCTCTTTCTTCGGATGTAAGAGGAGGGAAATCAGCCGGTTGGCAAGTGGCGTGGTTTACAGCCCGAGAAAACAATGACAATGATTTTCCGGCTGATTTCATGTTCAATCAATTCGATCACTTGGTCGAAAAACTAAGCTAACCCAGATTTTTAATTTCAATCTAATCCTAATAAAACCGCACTATGAGTTCATACAGAGAACCTGAAGTTACGCTTCAATTAGCCCTTGACCATGGTTTAACCGAGGCTGAATACCAAAAAATTCAGGATTATTTGGGTCGTGTGCCAACCTTTACTGAGTTGGGTGTTTACTCTGTAATGTGGAGCGAGCATTGCTCCTACAAAAACTCTATCAAAGTACTCAAAACTCTGCCAAATAACGGGCCGCAATTGCTTGTGGGAGCCGGGGAGGAAAATGCCGGATTAGTTGATATTGGGGATGGATTAGCGTGTGCATTTAAAATTGAGAGCCACAATCACCCTTCAGCGGTTGAGCCGTACCAAGGAGCAGCGACCGGAGTTGGTGGAATCCATCGGGATATTTTTACGATGGGAGCCCGCCCAATTGCGGCTTTGAACTCCCTCAGATTTGGGAGTCTTGATTCGCCAAGAGTTCGGTTTTTGTTGGATGGCGTTGTTCGGGGCATTGCAGATTACGGAAATTCGTTTGGAGTCCCGACCGTTGCCGGCGATGTGTTTTTTGACCCGAGTTACGAGGGAAATCCTCTCGTAAATGCCATGAGTGTCGGTATTGTGAAAGCCGGAGAGACGGCCTCTGCGATTGCGCCCGGCCCCGGAAATCCTGTGATTATTGTGGGTTCAAGTACCGGTAGAGATGGGATTCACGGCGCTACCTTTGCATCAGAAGAAATTACAGAGGATAGCGATTCAAAGCGACCGAATGTTCAGGTGGGAGATCCATTTACTGAAAAACTGCTCTTAGAAGCGACATTAGAAGCCCTCAAAACCGGGGCAGTAGCGGGAATTCAAGATATGGGCGCGGCAGGAATCAGCTGTTCGTCTTCAGAAATGAGTGCAAAAAGTGGCACGGGGATGAAAATCAATCTGGATTACGTCCCACAGCGCGAAGTAGGCATGACAGCTTATGAAATGCTACTTTCTGAAAGTCAGGAGCGAATGCTTATCGTGGCACACAAAGGCCAAGAGCAGAAAATTCTCGATATTTTCGAAAAATGGGATCTACACGCCGTTGTAATCGGTGAAGTAACCGATACCGGAAACGTGGAATATTGGCATCAAAGTGAGTTGAAAGCATGTATCCCCGCGGATTCATTGGTGCTCGGGGGTGGGGCTCCGGTCTATGAGCGTGAGACACAGCGTCCATCATACTTAGATCAAAAGCATGCATTTGATTTTAAGCAACTTCCGGATGTGACCAACTATGAAGAGACTTTGCTGAAATTGCTGACATCCCCAAACGTGGCTTCAAAACGCTGGATTTTTGAGCAATATGACCACATGGTTAGGACGAATACCATCACCGGACCGGGTCCATCGGATGCCGGGGTTGTCCGCATTAAAGGAACAGACAAAGCGCTTGTCGTAAAAACAGATTGTAATAGTCGCTATGTGCATCTAAATCCTCGAAAAGGAGGACAAATTGCCGTAGCAGAAGCTGCCCGAAATGTTGTTTGTTCGGGTGGAAAGCCTCTAGCCATCACGAACTGCCTGAATTTTGGAAATCCCTACAAACCTGAGATATACTGGGTTTTTAAAGAAGCTGTTGGAGGAATGGGGGATGCATGCCGTGTCCTGAACACACCCGTAACCGGTGGAAACGTGAGTTTCTATAATGAAAATCCAAAAGGGCCGGTTTTCCCAACTCCAACTATTGGAATGTTGGGACTTATTGACAATCTCGAAACTGATCTAATGACGGCCGGATTTAAAGCTAAAGGAGATGCTATTCTTTACATTGGAGCGCCCCGAAAAGGACTCGGAGGTTCTGAATTCCTCAGTTTCATTCATGGTCTAACAGAGGGAGATGCCCCTGAGTTTGACTTAGAATTCGAAGCAAAATTGCAGGATGTACTTTTAAAAGCCATCCGTAGCGGTAAACTCAATGCCGCTCATGATGTTTCAGACGGCGGATTGCTTGCCTGTCTCGCAGAGATGTCTATTTTTAGTCTTTTAGGCGCCGAAGTTAATATTAAAGACTTGGGAGAATCATTCACAGAAATATGCTTCAGTGAAGCTCAATCGGGAGTGGTGATTACAACGCCATCCCATAAAAAAGCAGAAACCATGGCCTATTTCTCAGAAAATGGTATTCCTGTCACTGAAATCGGATTGGTAAATGGCGACACCTTAGTTGTAAACGAGCTTATAAATATTCCCGTAACTACCTTGAAAGCATCATACGAAGCATCATTGCCGGAAAGAATGGATGGTTAGTGAGAGGCAACCTCTCCCCACGTGATATTCACGAAATTATAAGAGTTGACTGTATAGATATTGTTTGATCCTACTCGGATGATACTAATTATGTTATTTAGATTGCCATTTCGGATGCGAATTGTATAGCGGTCGTTTTCTAAATTAGTTAATCGTAAACTTAATGATTGAGCTGGCCAAGGACCGGGTCTTGGAGCACATAAATCAAACGGGATTTGTTCTCCGGTAAGTTGAACCGTAATGGTATTACCTACTCTATTTTCTGTATAATCCAGATGATTAATGATGCATGCGTCATCACTTTCAGGTGAAAATAGGTGTAAAAAAGCAAACGGGTTCTCTGTTTGCCCACTTGGCATAAAGAAAAGGACATTGGCATTATCTACCTCGGAATTGTTGAAACTCGTACTTGAAGAGCAGCCGAGATTAACGCCAAAAGCTGTGATAAGAGTGAATGCGATAATAAATATTGATTTTTTCATGGGGAGTTTATTTTTTAAATGAGCCATTTACAGAGGATACGAATATGAAATTGGTTTTTCAAATCAAGTGAATTCCCTAATTATATGTTTGTGAACAAATTGGACTTTATTATTGTTTAAAGTATCAAAATTGAATAGCCTAAGGTTATAGCTATTTTAAAAGCTTTTGCAAAGCATGCGTTTTAATCAATCTTGCATTTTGTTAACTTGTTTGATTAACTAACTTTTTGTTATTGCTATGATACGTACAGCACTTATTGTAATTTTTTTATTTATTCCAACGCTCTTGTCAGGTTGTGAACCCAATCACAATCAAATGCAAAATCGCATGCCAAGTTTTGCATTTGTGGAACATGAAATGCCTCATGTTACTTTAGAGGAAGCTCTGAAACAAGCAGCAGAAGATGAAAAGAAAATATTGATTGATGTGTACACTGATTGGTGTAGCTATTGTCGTAAAATGGCAAATGAAACCTATCCGGATTTAAGAGTGCAACGCGCTTTAGAAGATAACTTCCATTATGTACGCATAGATGCGGAATCTAGTCAGCGTGTAGTGTATCAAGGTAGAACGTTTTCCATGCGTGAGCTGGCTATTCAATTGGGAGCAACAGGTTTTCCAACTACAGTATTTCTTGCATCAAACGGAGATCCAATAGGAATGCAGCCAGGGTTCATTGATGCGCGGATGTTTGAACGACTCCTTTTGTATGTAGCATCTGAAGCTTATAGAACTACAACTTTCGATGCTTTCAGTATTGATTAACAGATTTTCCATGAAAAAAAGCTCACTTCCATTCTTTTTATATCTCGGTTTATTTTTCGTTTTATTCTCTGACTCCCATGCTCAGTTTCTTTCAAGCGCTGATAAAGTAGATATTCAAACGGCTGTAAATAGAGATATTGTCATTCCCGGAGATGAATTCAAGGCGGTTGTTTTTCTGAATATTCAATATCCTTGGCACGTAAACTCGCATACACCGACTCTAGATTGGTTAATCCCAACGGAACTAAGTATAACAAGAGCTGAAAGTGTAATTCTATCCGACATTCGATATCCTCGAGCAAAAACGATGACTTTTGGTTTTGCCGATACCCCACTTGATGTCTATGAAGAAGAATCCCCAATTTTCTTATCGCTCAGAACGTCATCATCCATTCAGCCCGGCATCCACGTTATTGAAGCAAATTTACGCATTCAGGCTTGTGATGACATGCAATGCTTGGCTCCGGCTAATGTTCCGGTCTCCATTACTTTTGAGGTAGGAGAGGCAGATGCAGTTTCAAATATCATCAACGCAGATTTATTTGCCGGTTATGCTTCATCTATTGTAGGAGGGGGTGGGATTGGAAGTGAGATTTCTGAATTATTTGAGGGAAATATTCTACTTGCTTTGCTGGCAATTTTTCTGATTGGCCTTGCACTAAACCTTACGCCTTGTGTCTATCCTATGATTTCTGTTACCGTTTCGCTTTTCGGAGCAAGGCAAGAAACAAATACATGGAAGGTTTTTGGTCAGGCTGTTGTCTATGTTTTAGGGATTGCAACCATGTACTCTTTGCTGGGAGTTATGGCAGCCTTAAGCGGTGGGCTTTTTGGAAGCTGGCTTCAATCTCCTTGGATGCTTGGTTTTATCGGCTTACTCATGTTTGGTTTAGCCCTTAGTATGTTTGGCCTATATGAAATACAAATGCCGTATTGGTTAACAAGCAAACTGGGTTCAGGCAACACAACCGGCACTATAGGAACGTATATTTCAGGAATGGTCGTGGGCATTTTTGCCGCTCCCTGTGTTGGTCCTCCAATTATTGCATTACTCGCTTATGTTGGAACCGTAGGTGATCCGGTCTTTGGATTTTGGATTTTCTTTGTTTTATCTCTAGGGCTTGGTTTTCCGTATTTGATACTTGGAACATTCTCCGGCTTAATGCAGAAAATGCCGAAATCCGGGGTTTGGATGGATTGGGTAAAGAAAGTCTTCGGGATTATTCTAATTGGCGTAGGTGGATTCTATTTTGGTTTAGCTCTTTTCCCTCAATATGTTGAGTGGATTTTAGTTGCAACGTTGTTGCTCGGAGGACTTTACTTAGGGTTTCTTGAGCGAAGTGGAAATGATAAACGTGGGTTTAGAATCCTAAAGTATGCAACTGGAACATTGGCTATTGCTGCCGGAATTTTGTTTTATCAGAACCTTCAAAAAGAAGGTATTATCTGGGAAGCATATTCTTCGGAGAAAACAGAGCTTGCAATATCAAATGGGCAAGCGGTAATCATTGACTTCTATGCCGATTGGTGTATCCCATGTAAGGAACTGGAACGCGTCACCTTCACGAACCCTGATGTTATTCAAGCCACCTTGCCTATGAAACGGCTAAAAGTGGATCTTACCAATTTTGATTCGCCGGAATCAGAAGCGTTGCGTCAGCAATATAACATCGCCGGTGTGCCAACAATCGTGTTTTTAGATAGTTCGGGAATGGAAGTCCCTGAAGCCAGAGTAGTTGGCTTTATGCGGCCTGCAGAGTTTTTGAGGCGAATAGAGATGTTGAAGTGATTTTAAAATAAAATATTTTTTTGATTTTACTTATGGTACGAACTGTAATTTGTGTGTCTAATCGTGTCCACTTATTATTCGAACTCAGATTATTTAAAAATTAGTTCATATATCACTAAGTCTTCGAGATTTCTTGTATAAATCTGACTATTTATGACAAATAGAGGGGAATATCCATTCGTATTCTTATGAGATGTTACAAGTTTTCCATCAAACGTATAGAAATCAATCTTAACTAGAGGATTCTCAGAGAAACGATCCCTGACAATAAAGAAATGATCATTAATTATACCATAATTATGGATGATACGTCCTTTTTCAAGGAATTCTATAAATCTGTTATCACCAGGAACAGCCCGATCAGGTAAATTTTGTGCCAACTCCTCAATGCTAACATCATCTTGTACATTAAATAATAGGTAATTCTCAGAAGCAATATCATAGATAATAATTTGCCCAGTTAGTGTAAAAAAGGTTAAAATTTTGCCATCATGATAAAGACTGCCGGAGCGTTCAAGCAAATTATTTGTGGTTGTTGGTTTAAAACCAAAAGCTTTTTCTATGCTAAGATTATCTTTATTAATTAATACATACTGGCTGTTTTCTCTGTTAGATGATATTGAAAAAGTTCCAAGATAAGATTCCTCATATTCTTTAATGATAGTTATAATTCCCCAAACTTGTGAGTATTTTGTTGGTTCAAAAAGCTTTGTTTCCAAAAAGTTCAAATCTTTGTCAAAATAATGAAAGCGATTTGTTTCTGTAATGAGAATATTTCCATTTAGCAGGCAAATAATAGTGTTTGGATTATTCTGAAATTCCCCAGGACCACGACCTTTTGCTTTTTTGTAAGTAATTAATGAGCCATCCATGTCGTATTTACTTATTAATTCCTGATATTGATCAAGAGTGTAGATATGATTATTGCAGAATTGAAATGAACGAATTCCGATTTGAGGACCGGCAGATTCAAGTACAATTTTGTTAACAATCTGTAAATCTAGAATTAAGAACGAAATAATAATTAAGAAAAGATGGCTCATTGTTATTGTAATTGAAGTTGTGATTACATTGAGATTATTGATGTAGGAGTGCATCTGCACATGCTAGTAGACCTGCTGTACAGGAAGAGAGTGCTATTGAATAAGCACTTGCATTGAATTCTCCAGTTGCATCATTAAATGTTTGTCCCCAAGCATGTGATTCACATGCATTAAATCTTACTGAACAAGGATTTGCCATGACTACCGAAAAAAGGAATATCATAACAAAAAATGCTTTAATCGTTTTCATAATTAAATTTAGTTAGATTATTAAGTTTTCTTAAATAGCCGGCCGACTGTTATAAAATGTAGAAAAAAAAAAAATAAAGAAGTCAAGCAAAAAATTAACTATTAATCAACTCTAATTAAGTGAAATGTTTAGTACTAATATTCTTATTATAGGAACTTATAAAAACCCCACCCAAGGCTCCTTCTCCGGCATCCCAACCGAAAACTCCATCCGTTCTTTTTTTGTGGGATGATCAAACCGAAGCAGAAAAGAAAGCAGTGCCAGATTTCTGTTTTGTGGCTGGGGCGATGTGCCGTATCGGTAATCTCCCCAAAGTGGATGACCTGAGTTAGCAAATTGCACGCGTATTTGATGCGAGCGACCGGTTTCCAGTTCAATTTCCACGAGGGACAAACCATCTTTTGTCGCCAATGTTTTGTAAGATAAAGATGCAGATTTAGCTTCGGGATGATTTTCTTTAACTACCTCAACCTGATTTTTATCCCTATCCTTATAAAGGAAATCTGTCAACGTACCGGCGGGTGGTGTTTCCCCAAACACAACGGCTCGGTAAATTTTGTCAACGGTTCTGCGTCGAAACTGATCGGAAAGTCGCGATGCCGCCTTTGATGTCCGTGCAAAAACCATCACACCCTGAGCCGGACGATCAATCCGGTGCACAAGCCCAAGGAAAACCTCGCCGGGTTTATTGTACTTTTCGCGGATATAGTCTTTTAAGATGGTGAGTACATCTCTATCGCCGCTACTATCTTCCTGAACCGGAATATTTGGCGGTTTATGCACCAGAAGCAGATGGTTGTCTTCGTAAAGTATGGGGATTTGATTGGTCATAAATATCTTTTAAATATTCGCCTTAGTATAGAGTCATTTTTAGGAGAAGGCAAGTCGGAAATTATCAAAAGTAGAATGAGGAAGTTTGAAAGTGTTGTATGAATTAGTAATTATTCTATTAAAATTGTTGTATGAGTTAGCTAATTAATGGTTTTTATTGTTGTTTATAAACAACAATAAATTGTATATTATGTTGTGAGCATTCAACAATAGTTAGGTTATGCAGTCAGTATTAGATAAATCAGTCCAAAAAATACGAGATGTCGATACCTCGTTCAGGAGATATTTGTATGATAAAATTAACTGGAATGATAGGTTAATCATTCTTGAGGGGGCTCGTGGGGTTGGCAAAACTACGCTTTTGCTTCAGCATCTTAAATTAACGTACGGAGCGAGCGAGCGAGTGATGTACGTAAGTTTAGATGATTTATGGTTTGCAAAAAATACCTTGGTGGCGTTGGTTTCAGAGTTTGTGAAGCTTGGCGGGAAAGCCATTTATATTGATGAAGTGCACAAATACGCCGATTGGATGCGTGAAGTGAAAAATATCTATGATGATTATCCCGGCTTGAGCATTGTTCTTACGGGTTCGTCATCATTGCACTTAGCTGAAAGCAAAGCTGATTTAAGCAGAAGAGCCATGTTTTATAAGCTAAATGAGCTCTCTTTGCGTGAATACATTAGTCTGTCAACCGGCAAAAACTGGGACGTCTATGAGCTTCAGGATATCCTCAAAAATCACAGGCAAATTGCAACAAGGTTAACAGCTGATTTCAGACCTTTAAAGTGGTTAAATGAATATAACCTCCGCGGCACGTATCCTTTTGCGCTTGAAAGTCCGGATTCGTTTTTGATCCGACTTGAACGAGTTATGATGACCGTTTTAGAAGTCGATTTACCGGCTGTTCTGAATATCGATTTCAGATCCGTGCAAAATCTAAAGAAGTTGCTATATGTAATCTCAACCTCCGCTCCATTTAAGCCGAATATTTCTAATCTGAGTGATAAAACAGGAATTGCGCGAGATACCTTGCTCAGATACCTCCATTACTTAGAGCAGGCGAATTTGATTATGCTTTTAAAAAGTAACAAAAAGGGGATGAGTTACCTAACCAAGCCCGAAAAAATCTATCTTCAAAACGCAAGTTTGATGCATGTCCTTAGTGCAGAAAACAGAAATGTAGGAACGCTTCGAGAAACCTTTTTTCTGAATCAAATGAAAAATGTTGCTCAGGTTTTTGATCATCCTACCGCGGATTTCACCGTAAATGAAACCTATGTGTTTGAAATTGGCGGAAAATCAAAAGGTAAAAAACAAATTCTGGGCGTAGATGAAGGCTATATCGTTTCAGACGATCTGGAAATCGGTTTCCAGAATAAGATTCCGTTGTGGTTGTTTGGATTTTTATATTAGATTGAATAATTATGACAGATTCTACACCCGACATCCTAACTCAGAAACTCGATAATCTTCCCCTAAATCCGGGAGTGTATCAGTTCATGGATGAGCGCGGAAAAATCATCTATGTTGGAAAAGCCAAGAAATTGCGGAATCGGGTGCGCTCATATTTTCAGGAATCAAGAGATCATTCAGGAAAGCTGAGGGTGATGATTTCTAAAGTTCGTGATCTTGAAACAATCATCACCGATTCCGAAGCAGAGGCGCTTATCCTTGAGAATAATTTGATTAAGAAGCATCAACCGCGGTATAATATTGCGCTCAAGGATGATAAGTCCTATCCCTATATTTGTGTTACTCCGGGGCATCGTCCTCGTGTATTTCCAACCCGGTCGGTAATAAAGGATGGAAGTAAATATTACGGTCCTTATGCCAATGTGGGAAAGATGAAGCACATGCTGGAAGTGATTCGCAAGACATTCGGTTTGTGTACCTGTGCATGCTCTCCCAGAAATATTGATAAAAACAGAGGCATTCCTAAATGGCATAGTTGTTTTGAAGAATACTTCGAAAACTGCTCCGGCGATTTACCTCTCGATCAGTATCAGGATACCATGCAAAAGGTAGTTCGTTTGCTAAATGGTCGTACTACTTCCTTGATTCGAGAGTTGAAAGAGGAAATGAATGTAGCCGCAGAGGCTTTAGACTTTGAGCAAGCAGCCTTTCTTCGTGACGGCATCGATGCCCTTTATAAGTACAGCGAGAAAATGAAGATGGTGACCGCTGAGGAAATCAATCGGGATGTGTTTGCTGTTAGTTTGGATGAAGTCGAAGCCGTGGCATGTGGTGTTCTGTTCAAGATTAGGGAAGGAAAACTGCTTGGGAGACATCATAAAATTATCAAAAATATTGAAGGCGCTCCCGATGCGGAGATATTACAGGCGTTCGTAGAGGATTATTACACCGGAGCCGCTGCCGGAATTGAGCCCGATGAAGTGCATGTAAGCGCAGCACTGGCTGACCCTGAGCCCTTAATGGCTTATTTGAGTCATCAGGTTGGGCGAAAAGTACCCATCATTGAACCACAAATCGGTGAAAAGGCGCAGTTAATTTCCATGGCAGAGTCCAATGCGAAGTTATTGCTGGGCGAATATATTTTACAACGGAAGAAAGCTGAAAAAGACCACATCCCCCATTCCATAAAAAGTCTTCAGCGGGATCTGTTTTTGGCTAGATTACCTCGTCGCATTGAATGTTTTGATAACTCGAACTTGATGGGTACTGATCCGGTGGCCTCTATGGTATGTTTTGTAGATGCGCAACCTCGCAAGACTGAATACAAGCGTTTCAATATAAAAACGGTGGTTGGACCTGATGATTTCGCATCTATGAAGGAGGTTTTGACGCGTAGATACTCCCGCTTAATGCAAACTGGCGAGCATATTCCCGATTTGATTGTGGTGGATGGAGGAAAGGGACAACTTTCGAGTGCGGTGGAAGCATTGCAGGAAATTGGGTTTTATGGACAAGTTCCTATTGTTGGATTAGCAAAGCGACTTGAGGAAATATTCCTTCCCGGAAAATCCGACCCGATTATGATTCCAAAGACATCCTCAGCTTTAAAGCTAATGCAACAGATTCGAGATGAGGCGCACCGTTTTGCAATAACCTTCCACCGCGACAAAAGGTCAAAGCGAACCTTTAGAACAGAGTTGACGGATATTCCGGGCATCGGGGAGTTAACCGCGCGTAAACTCATCAAACACTTTGGTTCGGTTAAGAAAATAAAAGAAGCTCCGTTAGAGGAGCTTCAATCTCAGTTAGGCAAGAAAACCGGAGAAATCGTGCACAAGTTTTTTAGGAATTAGAATTCAGATATTAGCCAATATTTCCATCCGGTTTGTCAGGCATTGGAGCGCTTGCGTGGAAATCGCGATAGACAATTTGGGCGTACTCATCAAGTAAATGAAAAAGTCTGTCACGGTCAGGAGTGGTTACAATGACCCCAACATGATGCTTTTTATTGATTTTCCAAACAACTTCAGGGGCATTAAACACAGACTGATCAGGATATTCATAACGCGCCAAAGAAATCATGATTCCGGCATTATTTTTCTCAGGTTTTGGGGCTTTATAGGATTCTTTTCGAGCTGCGGCATCCTCAATTTTTGCCCATTCCCACCACAAATTAATACCTGAAGCTGTTTCAACCATCTCTGCTAAATGCGCCCCTCCAACTCTCGAGGATGTTTCAAGGAAGTAAAATTTGCCATCTTCATGGCACTTAATGAATTCAGAATGTGACGCACTTTGACGCATCCCAAATGCTTTCATTACGGCTTTATTTTCTTTTTCGAGTTGTTTTACATCATCGCTTCCATATTCGCAGGTAACGGAGCGGAAAATCCCGGCTCCGTGTGCTACTTCAAATGGGGTAGTCAGATATTTTGATACCTGAGTAAATTCCACTTTCCCATCAAAAGTAACAGAATCAACGTGAAAAACATCGCCGGGCTTAAACTGCTCGACTAAGAAACCATGTCTATCATCCCCAAGGCCATTTATGACATCCCAAAGTTGCTCTTTACCGAACACTTTCTTTATCCCCATTGCAGAGGCTTCTGAACGTGGTTTTACCACCCAAGGAGCAGGAACAGTATCAGCGAAGTGATTGATTTCATCATTATTAAAAAGTGGAGAGAAAGCCGGAACGGAGATACCCGCGTCTAACGCTCTAAGTCGCATTGCCAATTTATCACGGAAATAACGTGCAGTTGTTTGTCCCATACCGGGAATTCTAAATTCTTCACGGATTGCTGCTGCTTTTTCAACATCAAAATCATCTAAAGCAACTACGGCATCAATCTTACGTTCTTTCATTAACCATGCTACGCCTTTAATGATATTTGCGATGTTTTCAGGCGTATTTTCTTCTTTCTCCATAAAAAACATTTCATCAATTGACTCTCTTGGCCAATCTGCATCCTTTAAGCTTTGCTTGGTAAGCAAAAAGACTGTATTGCCTTGCTCTTTGCAAGACTTCAGGAAAGCTTCTCCTTTGAAATAGCAGGAGATACACAAAAAAGTCAATGATTTTTTCATAGCATGTTTGTTGGTTGAATGGTAGGTGATTTAATTAATAAGGTTTCTGAGATATTCGGTTAGTAACCGTATTCCGTAAGCTGTGCCGCCTTTATCTTTACCAAATTCGGTATCACCAAAACTTACTCCGGCAATATCAAGATGTGCCCAAGAAGGGTGTTCATCGATAAATACTTCCAGAAATTTAGCGGCAAATATCGCGCCTGCAACCGGACTCCGGCTCATGTTTTTCAAGTCGGCAACATCACTTTTCATATCATCGGCATATTCTTCCCAAAGAGGGAAACGCCATAGACGCTCGCCGCAATACAGACCGGCACTTTCGAGCTCGGCAGAAAGACTGTCATCATTGCAAAATAGGGCAGCAGCATGATAGCCTAATGTGCGGACGGTCGCTCCGGTTAATGTTGCGAGATCGATGATATGATCAGGTTTATAATTCCTGACAAGATAGGAGAGACCATCGGCAAGAATTAAGCGGCCTTCCGCATCGGTATTAAGTACTTCAATTGTTTTGCCACTGTATGAGTTGATAACATCCCCGGGTTTAATTGACATAGAGTCCACTAAATTGTCTGTTAGGGGGATGATTCCAATCAGCTTAACAGGAAGCTTTAGCCTTACAGCAGTTTCAAACGCGCCTATTACAGATGCCGCTCCACCCATGTCGCTTTTCATATACGCCATAGAATCAGATGGTTTGATGGAAAGTCCACCGGAGTCATACGTTACTCCCTTGCCTACTAAACCAATGGTTGGAGTGGTATCGGTACTCTGTTCGGGTGTGTACTCCATGATGACGAATTGTGCGGACTCTTCACTTCCTCTATTCACCGCTGCAAGTGCCATAAGGTTGTTTTCCCAAATCTGATCTTCTGAGAAAATGGTGACACCATACCCAAAAGCTTCTGCTGATTCAGTAACAAATTGAGCGATGTAGGAAGGAGTCTTTACGTTTGAGGGTGTATTGACTAAGTCAAGCATCCTGATTTGACTTTCCGCAACAACCTTAGCGCGATTGGCAAGCTTATCAAAATCTTTAATCTCAGATTTTCCCAAGAACACTGAAATGACGGCATCTTCTGAATCTAAAGGATGCGCTTCTTGATCCTCAGATTTCCAAGCACCGATAGAGTAAGTTCCGGTAATTAAGCCGTTTATGATGGCTTCACAACTTGTTGGTGTATTAGAAGATAATTCATGTGCTAAGTACAAGGTTACTTCTTCTGTAAGTTGCTTTTTGTTCTTGTGAGAAAATCTTCGGGCTGTTTTGTAAATCGATCCGAATAATTTTTTCTTTCCAAAACCTAATAAAATAACCTTGCCATTTTTTGAATATAAAGTGTGAATTTCCCCAGGTTCTGCTGAAAATGAATCGCACAGGGCTTCGTGTGAATCACCGGTAATAAATTTCAGGTGAGTTGATAATTCAGACGGTTTAAACTCTGAAAAAACAGGAAGTAAAATGTCTTTATTAAGAATAGTATCTGTAAGTAGAATCTTCAAAATAGTAGAGAAATGATGTTTATGTTATTTAATAATCACTAAATAGCCAATTAGCTGCTTTTGGAAAAATATTTCCCCACTCAGACTCGCAGTGTGTTCCTTTGTTTTTTACTTCCAAAAAAACATCAATATTTCGGTGATGTGGATCTTCCCGAACTATCTGTCGGAAGTTATGTAAATAGAATACCATATTTGAGCCTTCCATACCACCACCGTAAAGAAAAATTTTCCCGTTAAATTCTGGAGTGTGATGAATAAACCTTCTGGGTAAGTCTGGTGTAACCCAAAAAGATGGGGAAAAAATCATGAGTCTGCTATATAAATTAGGATGCTGCATAGCCGCATAGATGCTGATGAGCCCGCCCATGGAGCTTCCCCCAATTCCTGTAAATTCTCGTTCAGGTTTTGTTCTGAAATGAGAATCAACATAGGGTTTTAATGTTTCCGCCAAGAATTGAGCATATTTTTCTCCATCCCCAACTCCAAGTTTCGTTCTAGTATTTGGGGTAAACTCTTTAATTCGTTCACTTTCCGCATGATCAATGGCAATGACTATGAACTCAGGCATACCTTTTTCAGCCATAAAGGCAAGTCTTTTATCGAGTCCCCAGCTCCCAAAAGGGGCAAAGTCATCAAAAAGATTCTGACCGTCTTGCAGGTAAAGCACAGGGTATCTTTTTTCTGATTGATGATAATTGAAAGGTAGGAGAGCTGTAATCCGTCTTGTCTTTATAAGCTGCGGGATTTCAAACGTTTCTGAAATGGTTTGTATGATTGGTGTAAATTCAGGATTGAAAGATAGTCCATTTTTTTTCCAACCATGCGCGTAGTCATTCGTAAAAAGGGAGTCTTTGAACAACGTGCGATTTGGAGCATCTAATCCAAATTCGCTTAACTCTCCGCTTTCCCATCCTCCAAGGGTGTATCTGTATTCGATTAAATCGGGTAGGTGTGTAACGTCATCGAAAGTATATTCAAATTGATGATCGTTAATTCTTGACATCCGATAGGATTCATCTTTTGGATTCCATTTATTGAAATTACCGGAAATGTACACATGTTCATGTGCAGGAAGTTGGCTTTCAAGTAGGAATTTGAGAGAGTTTTGTTTTTCTACTTCCATTTCAGGAAGGTTTTCGTTGATCATACCTGCTTAGTTTTTTTGTAAATATACAAGCGCTAAAAATACGAATATTAACACTCAAACAATCTAACAAAAAAAGCCGGAATCATGTTTATTCAGTTGGAATGAGTTCCGGATCAATCGTATCCATAACTATCCAAGCGCCGGGGAAATGAGGGCGAAGGATATTCAAAAAAGATATAGCCTGTTCTCTTGATCTGAAATCGCCAACTCTGACCCGATAATTCGGTTGGCGGAATAACACGTAAGCTTCAGGGATTCGTGTGTAAGGTAATTTTCTGTCAATAGCCCAATCATAATAAGCTAAACTTATGCGCTCAGCTTCTTGAATATCTTGCGTTGATAAAAGTTGAATTCGGAAGCCACTTCGAATATCTACACTTAATAAATCTTCTTCAGTAAGTTCAAAAACAGTAGAAACCTGATTTTGTGCTGTCAAAAAAGGTTGATCTAAGGTACTTCTGAGGCTAGATAAATCTTCAAAACTTAGTAGTTGAGAAAATCCTGTAACGACTTCTTCCGCTTCGGTTACAGGAGATTCTGAAATATCTATCGTTTCTTTTACTGTTCCACAAGCCACAAATAACACCATTGTGATCCATAATAATGTTTTACTCACGTAGCTCCTCATAATGCAATTTTCCGCTTTAGTTATTCAATAGTAAACGAAAAAAGGAGGTGGATTAATACCCGCCTCCCATTGACATTCCATCACCAACCGGATGCCAGGTAGTTTTGATTTCCAAAAGATCTAAAATACAATATGGGTTTTCAAGTTCTTCAGAATACCAATCTTTCACGGTTTTATGCACCACTGCTTTAACATTCAAAGATGCCGCTTCTTGAATAGCTTTTAGCATCTCAGGATCTTTTTCAAAGCAAAGCATAGCGTTTACATCCATGTGAGATGCGAATTGAGCATATAATTCATCTATAAATCCTGTAAGAATATTGATGACACCGCCCGGAACATCGGACGAATGAAGAATCTCAGCAAATGTCAGTGTAGCAAGTGGTTTGGTATGTGAAGCCAAAACGACTACCGTATTGCCCCCGGTGATAGCAGGAATTACAGCTTGGATAAATCCTAACAGAGAAGCTTCTTGCGGAGCGATAACGGCAACAACACCGGTTGGTTCAGGCATTGAAAAGTTAAAATGCGCTGATGCTACCGGGTTTACCGTACTAAATATTTGTTGATATTTGTCACTCCAACCTGCAAAGTAAACAACGCGATCGATGGCAGTTTCAGTCTCTTTGAGTGCTGCTTTAGGAGTTGAGCCTTCTTTAATGAGTTCGTCAATTAATTGCTGTTTTCTGCCTTCCATCATTTCTGCGATGCGATACAGAATTTGTCCTCGATTGTATGCAGTTTTTGCGCTCCATCCACTTTGTGCCTTTCTGGCGGATACCACAGCATTCCGAAAATCTTTCCGCGAAGCACGACACATATTGGCTATAAATTTTCCTTTTGAATCACTCAACGTATAAGCACGCCCCGATTCTGTTCTTGGGAAGGCTCCACCGATATACAGCTTATATGTTTTTTGAATATCTAGTCTGCTACTCATAATTAAAGCTCCAAATAAGGTAAAAGTCCATGCAATCCACCTTCACGTCCTAAGCCACTTTCTTTGTAGCCACCAAAAGGAGAGGTCGGATCAAATTTGTTATATGTATTCGCCCAAAGAACACCGGCTCTGATTCCATTGGTAATGCCAAAAATCTTAGAGCCTTTATCTGTCCAAACACCACCGGAAAGTCCATAAGGGGTGTTATTGGCTTTTTCTAGAACTTCAGCCGGAGTTCTGAACGTTTGGATAGTTAAGACAGGGCCAAAAATTTCTTCCTGGACGAGTTTGTGGGATTGGGATACATTTCCAACCAAAGTTGGGCAACACCAATATCCTTTTTCTGGGAGGGAGCATTTTGATTGGTAAATTTCCAATCCTTCTTGCACACCATACTCCAAATAGCGATTGATTGTCTCGAGTTGTTTTTTCGAGTTGATGGCACCAACATCTGTATTCTTATCCATAGGATCGCCTACAATGAGGGTTTCCATGCGATCGATGAGCTTATCTCTGACTTCATCCGCTACACTTTCTTGAACAAACAAACGAGATCCTGCGCAACAAACATGACCTTGGTTAAAGAAAATTCCGTTGATAATACCTTCAACGGCTTGATCGAGAGGAGCGTCCTCAAAAATGATGTTTGCCGCTTTTCCACCAAGCTCAAGCGTGAGCTTTTTGCCTGTTCTGGCAACTGCCTTTTGGATGATTTTACCAACTCCGGTTGATCCTGTAAATGCGATTTTGTTTACATCAGGGTGATTGACAATCATGGAGCCGGTTTTACCATACCCATTCACGAAGTTGACAACTCCGGGAGGCAAGTCGGCTTCCTGAATAATTTCAGCAAGTTTCATGCTTGTGAGTGGGGTAGTCTCGGCCGGTTTTAGCACAACAGTATTGCCACAAGCTAAAGCCGGGGCAATTTTCCACGCTGCCATAAGAAGGGGGAAGTTCCAGGGGATGATTTGTCCGGCTACACCTAAAGACCGAGGTTGTCTTCCCGGAAAGGCATAGTTGAGTTTATCCGCCCAGCCGGCATAATAGAAAAAGTGCGCCGCGGCAAGAGGAACATCCACATCTCTTGATTCACGGATGGGCTTGCCGCCGTTCAATGTTTCTATGACAGAAAGTTCACGCGCTTTTTCCTGAATCATGCGCGCAATGCGATAGATATAGCGCCCACGATCGCGTCCGCTCATTTTGGACCAATACTTCGTGTAAGCTTGGCGTGCCGCTTTAACTGCTTTATCAACATCAGCTTGAGTACCATCGGCAACATCTGCTAATTTTTCTTCCGTGGCGGGATTGATGGTCTCAAAAGTTTCACCCGCAGCAGGATCGGTAAACGCTCCGTTTATGAAATGTCCGTAAGCTTTTTTGAGATTGATATGGCTTTTATCTTCGGGTGCCGGATCGTAAGACCATCCCCCCGAAAAATCTAACCGTGATTTTTTATTAATTTCCGTTTCCTTTAGCATAGCATTAGTCTTTTGAGAAGTAATCTGAGGATTGATATACGCCTGTTTTCTGCTTTACAATCTGCATGAGCAAATCATTTGCAAGCGAGCTGGCACCAAATCTGAACATAAATGGGTCAAGCCATTCATTACCTAAAGTTTCGCGAACCATTACCAAATAGCGAAGCGCGGTTTTTGAATCTCTGATTCCACCGGCGGGTTTCATGGCTATTTTTAAACCTGTTTTATAATAGTAATCACGAATTGCTTCGAGCATCACCAAAGTGACCGGTTGGGTCGCCGCCGGATTAATTTTCCCGGTGGATGTCTTTATGAAGTCAGCTCCGGCATACATGGCAATTTCGCTGGCACGGCGGACATTATCGAGGGTTTGGAGCTCGCCGGTTTCAAGAATAACTTTAAGTCGAGCGTTTCCGCATGCTTCTTTTACCGCAGCAATTTCATCGTAAACATAAGCGTAATTTCCCCTGAGGAACTCACCACGTGAGATTACCATATCGATTTCATCTGCGCCTTCATCTACGCAATAACGAACCTCGGCAAGCTTTGATTCCAGAGTTGCCCAACCACTGGGAAATGCGGTTGCAACACTTGCAACCTGTATTCCTGAGCCCCGAAGCTCGTTTTTTGCTAAACGCACAAAACTTGGATAAACGCAGATTGCTGCAACTTTTGGGATATCGTCATACGCATCATGAGGATGCATAGCTTTGTAGCAAAGCTGTTTGACTTTACCGGGGGAGTCCATTCCCTCCAAAGTGGTGAGGTCAATCATACTAAGGGCAAGTTTCAAAGCAAACATCTTGGAGTCTTTTTTGATACTCCGTGTATTGAGCTTTGCTACCCTTTCCTCGACATTTACCTGATCGATGCGTCGCGTTAAGCGAAAATCAGGAAGTGTACTAATTGTTTGATTCATAATTACTTGGCAGTCGCTTGAATAAAAATATATCTCCCGCATGATAAGCAGGCTTCTTGAATATCTGACACCTAAAATATGAATTTAGTAAATGAATACCACAACAGAGTTCAAAATGTGGCAAAAATGAAAGGATTAAGTTGATTTAAAGAAAGATATAAGGGAAAAACATAGAAACAGTCTAACACTATCGAAAAAGAATCTAAGAGCATTCATCAATATACGTACTTGTTGAGTTTCACTAGCAAAATCAACAAAAGCGTTATATTGATTAGTATTAATAATATCAACCTTGAAAATTAATAAAAAATAACTCTCCAAAATTGCTTTTATTCCTATTTTGGAATATATGAGTAACTATCTGATTTTAGTTGTTGATGACAATCAACAAAACATGCTGATTCTAGAGAAAATGCTTGCAAAGGTGGACTACAATATCGGGACATGTAGTTCTGGGCAAGAGGCATTGATGTATCTGGAAAGTAAAGTTCCTGATTTAATTCTGCTAGATATAGCTATGCCTGAAATGGATGGTTATGAGTTGTGTAGATTAATAAAAGAGAATGAGAGACTTAAGGAAATCCCTGTTATATTTGTTACCGGACAAAGTGATGAAAATAGTATAGTTAAAGGATTTGAAACCGGCGCATCTGATTACATCACTAAGCCATTTAAGAGTGCAGAGTTGTTTGCTCGCGTGAAATTGCAGTTAGAATTAAAAACGACTCTAGAAAAACTTGAAAAAGCAAAAAAGGAAAGTGAGCAAATTGCAAACAGTAAAGACAAGTTCATCTCTGTAATATCTCATGATTTACGTGGTCCTTTTCAGGGAATTCTAGGATTAAGTGGGATGCTTAGATCAGAAAGTGTTCATTTAACAGAAGAAGAGAAACAACAATTTATTGACGTAATAGATAGTTCACTAAATGGTGTTTACAAACTAATTGAAAATCTATTATCATGGACTTTGATTGAAGATGGTAAATACAAGCTATTTCCTGAACTTATCAAAGTTCACGATTTGATAGATGAACAATTGAACCTGTATCGTATCCTAATAAAGGATAAGGAAATTAATATAATAACTGAAATTCCAAACGAATTGCAGATTATTGCAGATAGAAATGGAATAAGCACCGTTTTAAGAAACATTATTTCTAATGCTATCAAGTTTACACCTAAACAGAAAAACATTAAAATCTCAGCATCTTTTTCAAATAATGAGATTACATTTTCAATTTTAGATAGTGGGAAGGGAATATCTAAGGAAATGATTTCGAATTTCTTTGATAAAAAAGAACCCCGTTTGAGAACTATGCCGGGGACAAATAGCGAGAGAGGAAGTGGATTAGGATTGATACTTTGTCGAGAGCTAGTTCTGTCCTGACCCCTTAATTATTGGACAAAATGGTTAATGGGAAGGATATCGAACAGGCATGGATTCACAGCTTTTTTGAGGA
>Ga0213835_100728_pt1 | contig 26987 bp, 22 predicted proteins | sample SWPATP01_FD_160576 | JGI IMG/M metagenome (GOLD analysis project Ga0213835, IMG submission 160576) | Coastal seawater microbial communities from Marineland, Florida, United States - SWPA TP0 #1 | ecosystem: Environmental > Aquatic > Marine > Coastal | place: USA: Florida | collected 2016-08-05 | reverse complement strand
GCCCTCGCGGGCAACGCGATGAACGCCCGCGTGCTCCACGCCGGCGACACCGCCCGCGTCTGGATCCGCGTCCCCGCCCACGACGCCCTGCCCAAGGACGCCAAGCCCGGGGACGTGCTCATCGGCACCATGACCCTCGGCGGCCCGGGCGGCGACATCGTCGGCGCCCAGACCCGCCCCGGCGGGTGGCCGATCGTCCTGACCGTCGCCCCCAAGCCCGCCGAACCCAGCGATCCCAAGCCCTCCGACGCCGAGCCCAAAGACGAGCGCAGCGCCCTCGACAAGCTCGCCGAAGCCGTGCGCGACCTCAAGGTCGAACGCCTCGGGCAGATCGCGCGCGACGATCAGGAAAGCTACGACGCGCTCGAGCGCGAGATCCTCCGCGAGTGGCCCGACCACCTCCCCGTGCTCGCCGCCCGCCTCCGCCGACTCAGCGCCGACAAGGACGCCGACCCGCAAGCCGTCCTCACCGCGGCCGAAGCCGTCGTCCGCGCCATCGACCGCGGCGACCTCGCCGCCCACTTCGGCACCGCGATCGACGACAACGACCCCGAAGCGCGCCGTCACCGCCGCGAGATGACCAAAACCCGCGACACGCTCATCGACGCCCTCCGCAAGCAAACCGAAACCCGCCTCCGCATCGCCCGCGACGCGGAAGAAGACGCCCGAGCCGAGAAGATCGAAGCCTTCGAAACCGCCAAGCGCGAGCTCGCCAAGTGGGCCGACCTCAACAGCGCGGACTACATCGAGCTGCGCATCGGCGAAGCCCGCCTCCACAACCGCCCGGCCGTCGCCCTGCGCCTGGTGCGCACCGAACTGGATAAACGCCCCGCCAACCGCGCCCAACTCCGCAAGGACCGAGCCGAACTGCTCCGCGAACTGGGCTGGAACCACTGGGCCGAACGAGCCGAACGCCACCGCGTCCTGCAGGAGCCGAAAACCAAGCCCAGGTTCTGAGCTCGCTCAACCGCCCAGCAGCGCGCCGAGCGCCCCGACGAACCGGTCCGCCTCGCGCTCCCCCGCGCCCGGGCCCGGGCTGACGCGCACCAGCCCGCCGCGGCCCGCCGTCCCCAGCGCGCGGTGCGCCAGGCTCGCGCAGTGCAGCCCCGCGCGCACGCGGATCTGAAAGCTCGCGTCCAGCGCCGCCGCCAGCACGTCGGGCGTCCACCCATCACCCTCCACCGCGAACGACGCAACCGGCACCGTCCCCACCAGCCACGCCGCGTCCCCCTCGCGCTGCACGCGCCCCGCGGCCCCGAACCACACCAGCCCGGGCAGAGCGCTCGTACGCGCGATGACCTCCGCCAGCCACGCGCGCTGCCGCTCGACCGCCCCCGGCTCGTGCGCCGCGATCCCCGCCGACCAGCCCGCCGCGAGCGCCACCGGTGCCGTCCCCGCCTCGAACCGCCCCGGCATCGCCGCCGGCGCGGGCGAGGGGTCGCCTTCCCCTTCGCCCCCGGTCCCGCCGAACCGCACCGGCTGGAGCGCCTGCACCTCCGGATCACCCGCCGGGTCAAACGCCCGCGTGCCGACCAGCAGCGCTCCGATCCCCGCCGCCGAGCGCCAGCCCTTGTGCGCGCCGAACGCGACCAGATCGGCATGCGCGTACCCATCCTCCGGGTCGCGCGGATCGGTCACGCCCGCCGCCTGCGACGCGTCGCACACCAGCAGCGTGCCCGGGCTTCGCGCCCGAAGCTCGCGCGCGATCGCGCCGATCGCCTGCGCCTGCCCCGTCACGTTGCTCGCCGCGCTGACCACGCAGACCGAAGCCCCCTCGCCCCGCGCGCACGCCTCCGCGACCTCAACCGGATCGAGCCGCCCCGCCTCATCGAGCCCGAGCACCTCCACGCGCGCGCGCCCCAGGCGTTCCAGCCGCGCCGCCGCCCGAGTCACCGCGTGATGCTCCATCCACGACATCACGACCCGGCGCGGGCGATCCCCGCTCAGCCCGCCGCCCTCGCCCAGGAGCCCGAACAGCGCCGTATGGATCGCGTCGGTCGCCCCGCCGGTGAGCACGACGCCGTGCGCCGCCGTGCCGGTCGCCCGCGCCAGATCCGCCCGGCACCGCTCCACCACGCGCCGCGCCGCGTCCGCCGCCGCGTGCGCCCCGCGCCCGGCCCCGCCGAGCTCGGCCGTCAGCGCGCGCGCCACCGCCTCCGCCACGCCCGGGGCTTTGGGCACACTCGTCGATGCGTGATCGAGATACACCGCGTCCACTGCGGATCATTCACCCGCCGCGCGCTCGGCTCATGCACACCCGCTCGCCCGAAGAAAATCCTCGCGGCTCAGCCGGGCTCGGTCGGGTCTTCACCCGCCTCGCCCGGGTCAACCTCCGGCTCCGAATCCGGGTAGCGATCGCGCTCGCCGGGGGTCGTCGCCCGGGGCGTCGCGCCGCCAGCGCCCGGCGCAATCCGCGGCCCACCCTCAAAGAACGCCGGGAGCACCGCGCCGAGCACGCCGCCCACCACGAGCCCGATCACGAGCCCGGCGACGAAACTGCCGGGAAAACCGCCGGATTTCTGCGCGTCCGCCATGTGCACACCCTCGATGAAGCCGACCCGCGCGGGACACCCGCGCCCCCGAAGACCGATGCCGGGTGACACGCCCGGAACGCCGACAATAGCGGCTCGCGCCACAAACCGCCAGACCAACCCCCCGCTCAGGGCCCGGATACCCACGCTCTTAGCGCAGTCTTCGCATCGCCCACGTCCAGCGAGCAAACTCCCCCAACCCGCGGACCAACGCCCCCCGCGGGGGCACCCCACGCCCGAACGCCGTCTCCCAACGCCACGCCCAGTACGCCCCGCGCCACCCACCCCGCGCGCGCAGCATCGACACCCCGATCAACCCAAACCCGAGCAGCGTCTCCAGAACTCGTCGAAGCACACCCAAGCCTAGCCGAGCAACGCGTACACCAGCAGGTTCGCCAGCAGCAGATGCGCATCCCGAAGCTCGTTCCCCCCGCAGCAGCAGCACCCCCCGCCGGCCCCATCGGTGTCGTTCACCCCGTCCGGCGCAAGCAGCACCGCGATCCGCCCGTCACGCTCGATCGCGCGCAGCTCCGCCGGTCTTCCGTCGGTCCGAACCAGCCCACCCAGATCAAACAGCGCGCTGAACAACGGGTGCGAGTCCGGCACCGTCTCCGCGACGCGCTCCGGGTAAAGCCGCTCGAGCGCCCGCTCTGCGCTCACGAGCCAATCCCCCGAGCCGCACGGCCCGGACAGCACGAGCAACCCGCCGCTCTCGATCCAATCGCGCAGCCGCAACGCCTCGTGCTCCGACAGCTCGAACCCGCCGCTCTGACTGAGAATCGCGACCGCGTGCGCGTCCAACACCGCATCGAACACGCCGACGCGATCCAGGCTCTCGCGAACCGTCCACCCCGTTTCTCTCGCCAGCGTGCGCAAGAACCGGGCACTCAGACACTCCGCCGCCCGCCCAAGCTCCGGCACCACATGCGCCACACCAATCCCCGCCGACGCGCGACCACCCAACACCACCGCCAGCAGCACCACCACAACACGCACCCATCGCGCGATCGAACCCCATCCGCTGCATGAACAACCATCACCACTCATCGCGCCTCATCCTTCGCATCCAGACGTTCAAGATACCGCCGAACCAGCGCCCGCTGCTCCGGAGGAACCAAATCCAGCAGCGAACCCGACGGCGATCCCTCCGCACGCGCCGGACGCCCACCACCCCGATCCGGATCGCCCCGCCACGCACCGCCCGCACCCTCGGTCACATCACCATCCCCCGCCCGCGACTCACGCCCCGGCTCATCCCCCACGCCTCGCCCGTGCGCCGCGTCCGCATCATCCGACGCTGAGCCCTCGCCGGAACCCGCAACCCCCGTGCGCACCGAACCGGGCATCTCCGACACACCCTCCGTCGGCACAACCCCATCCGGTTCCATCACCGCCGAACCCAGCACACCAACCGCGCTCGCACCCTCCGCCGACTCCCCATCAGCGCGCGCGCCAGCCGAGTCACCCTGCGAAATACCTTCGATCAGGCTGTCGATGGCCCGCAATCCGTCCATGCGCCGAGTTGCCGCAGCCTCGCCCTGCGTCCCAGGCGTCGAAATCTCCGGACAAAACACCACCAGACGGCTGCGCGTCCGCTCCCACGCCCATCGCGCGTCGACTGCCCGCGCCTGCAATCGAACCGGCGCACGAACGCCGTGCAACCGCAGCTCCGCGTGTGACGACAACCCATCCGCAACCCACCGCACCGCTGAAAGCCGCCACGCTGTTGCATCCGAATCCGGTTCCGCAACGGTCAGCACCACTGTCGAAGATGCCTCACCCCCCCACCACACCACCCGCGGCTCGCGCGCCAGGCGCACCGTCGCAACCGCAGCGTCCGACAACTCCGCGTCGAGCTCAACAGAAAGCCGCTCCACACTCCACGGCGGATTCTCATACGGCCACAATCCCCACGCGTGCGCCACACGCACCATCGGCGTGCGCACCACGCCCGCGATCACCAGATCCATCGCCAGCACCATCAACAACGCAAGCACCGCCACCATGGAACACCGCCACGGCATCCACCGCGCCCCCGGCGCATGCGCGAGCGCATCGATCGCACGAGCCGCCGCCCGTCGTGCGCACGACGCACGCACCGCGTCTTCATCGTCACAGACATCGAGCAACCCAAGCCCAGCCGCAATCACCCCCGGAGCAGTCCCAGCCGGGCGGCATCGCTCAAGTTCCTCCGACACCAACCCGCGCCAGTGCGCACGACGATGGGGCATACACACACGAACAAACCCAGCGGTGATGAGCACCAGACCCGGGATCGTCATCAAAGCGCCGAAAGCGCCAAGCATCACGCGGCTTGCCGTGCGCTCAAGCTCCAAACGCCAGAACAGATCGACGCCCGCGAGCGCCATCGCGCCGAACGCCAGGAACACGACACCGATCGCGACCACACGCAGCCCGGCACGAACACGCCGGGCGCGCGCACGAGCCTGCCACAACCGGCGCAGGCGATCATGCGTCACGACCCACCCCCTTCGCGAAACCGCCACGCAATGAGCATCGCGAACGCACTGAGGGCGATCGCCAGGCGTGGGTCGAGCAAGGGTGTTTGTGCCGTCATCATCGCCCGCGGCTGTGCGCGAGCCGCTATCACGCGCAGCGTCTCGCCCGCGTCGGCGTGCGGATCAAAATGCAGCCCGCCGGTCGCGAACGCCAGCGCACGGAGCGTGCGATACCGAGGCTCGGGCTCGAGCAACTCCAGCGAACGCGGCGGCTCTTCCGCATCCGATGCCGCCGGTCCATAGACGGGCGCCTCAGGATCGGGCGGATCGGCATCACCGAACGCGGCAAGCCGCACAAGACGCCGCCACGGATCATCCGCAGCCGCACGCCAGGACCGCCAGAGCCCGTGCACGCGCAGATCGATCACGCGGCGTTCGCTGCTCTCGCGCAGCGTGATCGCGGGAACAACCTCGCCGGAACTCGGATCAAACGCTCGCGCGAGCACACGCGACGCACCATCGTCGATCGTGCGCCCCGCGATCGCTACGCCGTCGGCGTGCGGAAGATCGCCGAGCATAGCGCGGCCGAGCGGCGTGAGACGCATTTCGTGCGCACCGCCGCTGTCGTCAATCGCCCCATGAAATTCCATCGCCCCCGGCGACCACGCCGCAGCGTCGAGCAGGTCGGCGGCCCAACCACTCATGCCGGACGCGCGAGCCACCTCGCGTTCCAGCTCCGCGCGCGCGCCTGGCGCAAGAACGATGACATCGAACCTCGCCAGACGAGCCGGCGTCAGTCGAGCCGCGGGCTCCGTCGGCATGCGCTCATGATGCACACGCGCGACGCCCATCGCCGGGTCTGTCAGCAGAAGCTGCGTCACACGCAGACGCGGATCGCGCTGCCACGCACGCCGGGCGAAGGTCACGTCCCACGATGGATCGCCCTCCACAAGCAGAATTTCGCCAAGACGATCGAGCACGCGCACCGGGGCACGCGCCTCCGACGTTGCCTCGCCGCCGTTGGCAAGGTCCATCCTCGCGCGCACAAGCAGCGCGAACGCGTTTTCTGGCGGATACACCGTCCACACGTGCTCACGCCGAGCCCATCGCGACGGCTCGCCCGAAGGCCGCAAACGTGCGCCGGCGAGCGGGATCTCCCGCGACGCACCAGGCGATTTCGGGCTCGGCACGAGCGCCAGAAGCTCAAGATCGATCGCCCCCGCGTGTGGATCGCGCGTCAGCACAACGGCCCTCGCACGCACAGGCTCGTTGCGCGCAATCGTGTCCGGCGTCACGCTGATCGCAATGCGCATCGGGCTTATCAGCGGATCGCCCGCATCTTCGCCCTGCTGAGAACCGGTGAGCGCGTGCAGATCGGGTGTGTGCAGCCGGATTCCAAGTGCTCGGGCACGATCGGCGAGGGGCTCGATCGGGACGCCCGTCGTATCGCGCCCGTCGCTCCACAGCACAAGATCGCGCGCGTTCGGCTCGCGAGCCATCGAATCGAGCGCACTGGTGAGCGCACGCGCGAGGTCGGTCGCGCTCGCATCGAGCTGAGGCGCGTGCAGCGACGGCATCGTGGCGGCGCGTCCGGGTGCCGCGGCGAAAGACTGGAACTCGATGCGGCGGTCGGCACGGGCGGCATGGGCTCGCTCGGCCCATTGCTCGGCGAGATCGATCAGCCGAGGCTCGTCCGGCGTGCGCATCGAGTCCGAAACATCGAGCAGCACGCGGACGTGCGAGAGTCCAGGACCGATCGCGTCCTGTTCTTGCGCACGAGGCAGCGTCGGGTTGCTGAGCGCGAGCGCGAGCAGAAGACACGCGATTGTGCGCACAACCCGGGCGATTAAGGCATCGGCGACGCGCGCACGCCATGCAAAGCACGCGAGCGCGACGAGCACCACCGGCGGCCCCCAGCCCGCGAGAGGAAGCCATTCCACCGCGTAGATGAACTCGCCGAGCCGCGTCATGGGCGGCTCCCACCGCGCGAGCCGAGGCATACGTCCATCGCGAGCAGGCAAGCCGCGAGCCATGCGATGGCGTGAACTAAACCCGATCGCGGGCGATCGTGCGCCATGATCGCAGGTGCGTGCGCACGAACCGTGTGATCGCCCTGCGCGTCTTGCTCGCGCGTCTCGGCGTTCGGCACGCGATCGATCGGTCGAGGATCACGCTCGCGTTCCGGCAGCCCCGTCGGCTCCAGCGCCCAACGCTCCGTCGGCGCGAGCGTTCGCAATAACTCGGACGCGAAGACGGGAAGCCATGGGCTCGGCTCGCTCGGCATCGCCATGTCCGCGTGCAGCAGCAGCACGGGGTGCGCGCGGGCCGAATCGGCGGGGAGCGCGTGCGCGATCGGGTCGGCTTGTTGGTCGAGCCACGGCGCGTCGGGGATCGGGTGCATCGGGGCGGTGTGCCGACGCCCGAGCGCGAGTTCGGCGAGCAGCAGCGGCGGCTTGACGGCGTGCAACGCGGCTTCCCGGGGCTCGCGCAGCGCCGGGATCGGTGGGAGCGCGAAAGCAGATCGCGTGCGCACGCTCGGGGGCTGATCGAGCACGAGCAGGAGCGGGGCCGCGGGTGTGAGCGGCGGCGCGTCGCCTCGCTCGATCGTGCTCGCGAGCAGAACAAACGCGCCGGCGCGATCCGGCGTCGGCGCGAGCGTGTCGGCGTGGTGCAACGCGGCGGCTTCGAAAGCCGCACGCGCTTCGGGCGCGAGCGCGGGATCGATCCACCATCGGCGCGCGCGCGGCGGGCGCAGCTCACCCCGTGCGGTCTGCGCGTGCTCGGCACCCGGAGACGCGGGCTCCACGCTCGCGTGCAGCTCGATCACGCTCGGCAGCGCGTCCGCGGGCACGTGCAGCTCCGCGAGCGAGCGGTGAGCCGACAGCACCAGCGGCGGCAGCCCCTCGGCACGGGCTTCGAGGCGCACGCCGAACGCAGCAGGATCGACATCGGCCTCGGTCTCGATCGGCAGTCGAAGGCGAATCCGCCAGTGCGCGCGGTCATCGTCGTGCACCAGCTCGGCGTCGAGCAGCTCGATCGCGCTGAGGTGCGCGCGCGGGGCGAGGGATGGGGGCGAGGACGGGAACCAGCGGACGGGCACGAAGTCGGCACCAGCAAAAGCTTCGTGCTCGGTCGCCTGATGGTCGGTGAGGATGTGGATGAACTCGGGCGGCGCGGAGGCGGCCGCGACCGCGGCGAGGACGGTCGCGTCGAGGTCGGCGGCGGCGCGGGGCTGGGCCGTCGCGAGCAGGGCGCGAGCCGAGGCGGCGTCGGTCGCGATCGGCCCCTCGGGGTGATGGATTGCGAGCGTCACCGGGCGGGCTTCGCGTTCGGCTCGGTCGATCAGGCGGGCGGCTTCGGCGCGGAGGGTCTCGAAGAACGGGATCTGAGCCGGGGCGGCCGGCGGGATGCGCGCGGTCGAAGCCGAGGCGTCGAGGATGATCACGACCGGCGCTCGCGGGTCGGGCGGCTGCACGGCTCGGGGCTCGGGCCTCGGCGCGACCACCAGAACCCATGCGAGCCCCGCAAGGGCGGCCGAGCGGATCAGCAAACGGGCGATTCGGCGGAGGTGGGCGAGCGCGGGGCTGTGGCGGGTGAAGCCTGGGCGCGAAGCGGGGGCGAGCAGCATGAGCCCGGGCAGGACGATCGGCGGGGCGGGGCGCGGGCGGAGAAGGTGCGCCAGGATGGGGGCGGCGGCCGCGATCGCGACCCAGGCCCACCCGGCGTCAACGGGCGTCGGCATCGTGAGGTTGTACCAGCGGGCGGGGCGGCGTGTGCGGAGAGATCAGCTACGAAGCCGGGAGGGTTTGCTTGTACCAGCGGAGGGTGTCTTCGAGCCCTTCGGCGACGGTGGTGCAGGGCTGGTAGCCGAGGAGTTCGCGCGTGCGCGTCAGGTCGGCGTGGGAGTGCTGGACGTCGCCGGGGCGTCGCTGCTCGTGGATGGGTTCGAGCCCGTCGGCGTGGAGGGCTCGGGCCATGAGCCGGGCGAGCTCGTTCACGCTGGTGCGCTCGCCGACCGCGACGTTGCAGATCTCCCCCGCGAGCGGCACCGAGCACGCCCCCGCGAGCAGGGCGGCGAGCACGGCGTTGGAGACGTGGGTGAAATCGCGGGACTGGCTCCCGTCGCCATAGATCAGCGGGCGTTGCCCGGCGAGGAGCCGCTGGGCAAACGCGGCAACGACGGCGGCGTAGGCGGAGTCGGCCTGCTGGCGCGGGCCGAAGATGTTGAAGAACCGCAGCGCGACCGTGGAGAGCCCGTACGTCCGGCTCCACGCGCCCAGGAGCTGCTCCGCCGCGACCTTGCTGGCGGCATAGGGCGACCGCGGGCTGGGACGGACCGTCTCGGGCGTGGGGAGCTGGGTGGTGTCGCCGTAGGCCGAACTGCTGGCGGCGAGGACGACGCGCCCGGAGCCCGCGGCTCGGGCGGCCTGGAGCACGCGGAGCGTCCCCGTCGCGTTCACCAGCCACGCACGCTCGGGATCCTCGATCGACCGCTGCACGCTGCCGACGGCGGCGAGGTGGAACACACGGTCGGCCCCGTCGATCGCGTCAGCCAACCCGTCCGGATCCAGGATGCTCGCGTACACCACGCGGACCCGCTCCGGCTCCAGCTCCACCAGCTCGGCAAGATGATCCGGGGCGGCGTTGGAGAGGTCGTCAATCACGGCGACGGACGCACCGAGCCCGAGCAGCGCGTCGGCGAGATGCCCGCCGATGAACCCCGCCCCGCCGGTGATGAGGCACCGCCGCCCCTCGTAGAAGGGGCGAAGCCGCTGGACAGCATGGGCGGGGAGGCGGATCACGGGCGGGCATGATACCGCAAAACCCCCGCGCCTGAAGGGTCGCGGGGGCTTCGGTGTGTGTCGATGGGTTGTTCGCTCGCCCGCTCAGCTCGCGGCCGGCTTGTAGGCGGCTTTGAACTGGCGGAGGGCTTCCTGGAGGCGGGGCTCGAGGTCCTTGCCGATTTCGCCGGACTTGGCGAGATCCTCGCGGACGTCGCGGGCGGCGGTCTGGAAGTGGTCGAGCATCGCCTTCTCGAACGCGCGGATGCCGCTGACGGGCACGTCGTCCATGAAGCCCTTGGTCGCAGCGTAGATCGAGATGACCTGGTCCACGACCTCCTGCGGGACGTACTGCGGCTGCTTGAGCAGCTCGACCATGCGGGCGCCGCGGTCGAGTTGGGCCTGGGTCGCCTTGTCGAGCTCGGTGCCGAGCTGGGCGAAGGCTTCGAGCTCGCGGTATGCCGCCAGGTCGAGGCGGAGCGAGCCGGCGATCTTCTTCATCGCCTTGATCTGGGCGTTGCCGCCCACGCGGCTCACCGAGATACCGACGTTGATCGCCGGACGCACGCCCGAGAAGAACAGTTCGGGCTCGAGGTAGATCTGCCCGTCGGTGATGGAGATCACGTTGGTCGGGATGTACGCCGAGACGTCGCCTTCCTGCGTCTCGATGACGGGCAGGGCGGTGAGCGAGCCGGCGCCGTTCTCGTTGCTGAGCTTGGTGGCGCGCTCGAGCAGGCGGGAGTGGAGGTAGAACACGTCGCCCGGGTACGCCTCACGACCCGGCGGGCGGCGGAGCAGCAGCGAGAGCTGGCGGTACGCGACGGCCTGCTTGGAAAGGTCGTCGTAGATGCACAGCGCGTGCTTGGGGTAGGGCTTGCCGTCGGCGAGTTTCTTGCCGGGCTCCTTGCCCGACCACATGAAGTGCTCACCCATGGTGCACCCGGCGTAGGGGGCGATGTACTGCACCGGGGCCGGGTCGCTCGCGCCGGCGTTGACCACGATCGTGTAGTCCATCGCGCCGTTCTGCTTGAGCGTCTCCACGACGCCGGCGACGGTCGATTCCTTCTGCCCGACCGCGACGTACACGCACACGACGGCCTGGTCGGTGCCCCAGTACTGCTTCTGGTTGATGATCGTGTCGATCGCGACAGCGGTCTTGCCCGTCTTGCGGTCGCCGATGATCAGCTCGCGCTGCCCGCGCCCGATCGGGATCATCGCGTCGACGGCCTTGATGCCGGTCTGGAGCGGCTCCTTCACGGGCTGACGCTCGGCGATGCCGGGGGCGATGATGTCGATCTTGCGGGTCTGATCGCGGTGGATCGCCGGCCCGTCGTCGAGCGCCTGCCCGAGCGGGTTCACGACGCGCCCGAGCAGCGACTCGCCCACGGGCACTTCGAGCAGACGCCCGGTCGCCTTGACCAGGTCGCCCTCTTTCACGGCGAGGTAGTCGCCGTAGATGACCGCGCCGACGGTGTCCTGCTCCAGGTTCATGACCTGGCCCATGACGCTGCCCTCGGCGGTTTCGAACTCCAGGAGCTCGCCGGCCATCGCCTTGCTGAGCCCGTAGATCCGCGCGATGCCGTCGCCGACCTCGATGACCTTGCCGACCTCGGAGACCTCGAGCTCCGCGGAGAACTGCTCGATCTCGTGCTTGATGACGCTGGTGATCTCGTCGGTCTTGATCTTCACAGCCGGTTTCCTCGCGTGATGCCGGCGCCGATCGCGCCGGGTCGCCTGGTGCAGCCCGTCCACGTGCCCATCGTCCGACGTCGCCCGCCCAGAGGCGGCCGCAACGGCGCGGGGAGCAAGGGTAGACCCGACCGGGGCGGCTGTCTCGTTCGAGGGGTCCTGCCCGTGCGAAGATCGCAATGCCAGGGGCAACCCGCGGCACACCTCACCTCAACCTCACCCCCCCGGGGCGGGCTCCGGCGGGCGGCGTTCCACGCGGACGCGGACGGTCGCGTCGTCCACTTCGAATCGCAGGGGCGTCGGCAGGGTCGCGAAGCGGGCGGTGAAGACCGCCTCCCCGCCTTCGCGGGCCGCCCGTTCCAGGTCGTCCACGCTCAGTTCCAGGGTGCCGGTGATCCGCGTCTGACCGCTCTGGATCCGCTCGATCTCCTCCACCGGGCCGGTGACGATCACGTCGCGCAGGAACGGATCCTGCGGGACGACCAGCCAGTCGTTGAACGCGACGGCCGCCATCTTGATGTGCACCGGGACCGTCGGGAGCTCGATCGAGGTCGTTCGGCTGCGCAGCGTGAACGCGACGCCCACGCCCGTCGGCTCCAGGCGGACCGGGCTGACCCCTGAGACCTCCGCCGGCAGCTCCAGCGGGACGTTGCCGAGCACGTGCCGACGACCCGGCTCCAGCCCGCGGAGACGGTCCGGGCTGATCCGAGCGATCGCCGCCAGTTCCGAAGGCAGCCCCTCGGCAACCGCGGCGGGGAGCTCAACCCGGACGGTCGCGGGGTTGACCTCGGGCACGCCGTCGGCTTGCCCTTCGGGCAGCTCCACCCGCACCGCCAGCTCACGAACAACCAAGGCGCCGACCAGCACGCGGATGGTCGCGGGCTCCAGTTCCGCAATCGTGACGCCGACGCCACGGAACGCCTCGCTCTGGCGCAGCGCAACGCGGAGATCGACGATGTGCTCCCCCGGCGTGCCCGGCAGGTCCACGCCCGCGGTCAGGCGGACGGGGTCGCGCAGGCGTTCGATCAAGCCGTCCACCGCGGCGTTGGAGCCCTCGAACCGGGCGCGGAGCGTCCCGCCCCAGGCGTCGTCGAGCACGCGCAGGTACCGCGTCGGCCCGCCCTCGTCGAGGCGGACCTGCACCTCCGCCGACTGGCTGCGGACGCTCTGCCCCTCGGCGAACGCCCAGATCAGCACCGCGATCACCGTCGTCACGATCACGATCCGGAGCCGATCACCCATCGACGCCCCCTTCCGCCGCCGGGCGGGAGGATGACCGCGTGGAGGCGCGCCGGGTCGCCTCGCGGTCCCCCTCGCGGAGGTCCAGTCGCGTCTCGGCGAGGGCGGCGGCGACTTCGTCGGCTTCCACGTCCACCTCGACCGCGCTCTCGCCCTCAGCCGGGGGCACCTTCGCGAGACGGGCCGTCAGCTCCTTTTTCAGCTCCGCCGCCTGGAAGCCGGGGGTCAGTCGCCCGCGCTCGGCCAGGCGGATCAGCCCCGTCTCCTCGCTGATGACCACGACGATCGCGTCGCACTCTTTGGTCAGCCCGACGGCGGCCCGGTGGCGGCTGCCGAGCTGGCGATCCGGCATGTCCTCGGGGTCGGCCAGGGGCAACTGCACGTTCGCCGCGTGGATGACCTTGCCGCGGACGACCACCGCCAGATCGTGCAGCGCCGAGCCCGGGAAGAAGATCGTCTGGAGCAGGGGCGCGGAGAGGCGGGCGTTCATCCGCGTGCCGCCTTCGAGCAGCGCCTCCAGCCCGATCTGGCGTTCCAGCACGATCAACGCCCCGAACCGCGCCTTGGCGAGGTACTGGGCGGCCTCCACGATCGGCTCGACCACCTCCGCGATCTCGCTCGGCGTGCGCTTGAAGATCGGGCGCTCACCCAGGCGGATCAACGCACGCCGGAGCTCCGGCTGGAACAGAATCACCAGCCCGATCGCGATGATCGCCAGCAGCCGATCAAACAGGAACCCCACGCGGGTGAACGTCTGACCCCCGCCGAGGATCCAGACCAGGGTGGCGAACAGGACGAGGATGAGCAGCATCCCCTTGAGCGCGCCCGCAGCACGCGTGCCCTGGAAAAACCGGACGATGAAAAACACCGCGATCCAGATCACCAGAAGCTCGATCGCGACTTCCCACCACGCGTAGCTGGGCAGGCGGTCGAACAGGTCCTGGATGTGGCGGAAGAGGTTCACGCGGGTGGCTCGGGGCTTGCCTGTCTTGTTCGCTTTTTACACGGTTGTTGCGGGCATATCGTGGGCTTCCGGAGTCTATCGAGCGATAGCATCGCCCCGCGATGGGTTACCGCGTGACAAAGTTTGAATCGACGCCGAATCCGAACGCGTTGAAGTGCGTGGTGGAGCCGAGCCCGGGGCCGACGCCGCGGAGCTATTTCCACGCCGCCGCGGCCGGGGATGACCCTTTGGGGTCGGCGCTGTTCGGGATCGAGGGCGTGACCAACGTCTTGATCCACACCTCGTTCATCACGGTCTGCAAGTCGCCGGATCGCGCGTGGGGCCCGATGAAAAAGGCGATCGAGCGGGTGCTGCGTGCCTCGCCCTGAGCCCGCCGCCGACGCGTGGATCGCGGCTTCACTGGAGCGTTGGTTCGGCTCGAACGCGCGGGCGCTGCCGTGGCGCGTGCCGTGGGCGGGCGGGATGCGCCGGGACCCGTGGGCGTCGCTGGTGAGCGAGGTGATGGCTCAGCAGACGCAGATCGCGCGGGCGGCTGAAAAATTCATCGTCTTCATCGAACGCTACCCGACCCCCACCGCCCTCGCCGACGCCGCCGACACGCCGGGGGGGGAGGACCAGGTGCGCGCGCTCTGGCAGGGTCTGGGCTACTACCGGCGTGCGCGCCTGTTGATCGAAGCGTCACGCGCGATCCGCGATCGTCACGCGGGCGTGACGCCGACGGATGCGGCGCTGCTCCGCGCGCTCCCCGGCGTCGGGGCGTACACGGCTGGTGCGGTCGCGTCGATCGCGGCGGACCTGCCCGAAGCCTTGGTGGACGGGAACGTGGGCCGCGTGCTGCTGCGCGTGCTCGCGCCGGACGGCGTGCCCCATCAACCCGCGAACGGCGCGACTCAGCGGTGGCTCTGGGCGCGCGCACGATCGATCGCCGAGCACGCCTCGAGCCCGGGGGACGCGAACGAGGGGCTGATGGAGCTGGGCGCGACGGTGTGCACGCCGAGGAACGCGCGGTGTTTGCACTGCCCGCTGTCCGACCGTTGCAAGGCGCTCGCGACTGGGCGGGTCGGGTCGATCCCGGAACCCAAGCCGCGAGCGCCGAAGCGCGACCTGCACGCGACGGCGGTGATCGTACGCGACGATCGCGGGCGCGTGCTGATCGAGCGTCGCCCGCGCGCGGGGCTCTGGGCGGAGCTGTGGCAGGCGCCGACCGACGAGGGGGCGGCGGAGATCGAGCCGGGTGATGTGCTCGAACGCCTCGGCTTTCGTCGCGAGCGGGCGGCTGCCGAGCTCGGCGCGTTCGAGTTTCAGACCACGCACCGGCGCGTCCGGTTCCGCGTCTTCGGCGTGCGCACGCCCGTGCGCGATGCAGACGCGCGGAAGCTCGCGGGCGGCGGGCGGCGGTGGGTTGAGCCGGGCGATCTCGACGGGATCATCGCCGGTCGGGCGCAGCGCCTGGTGCTGGAACTCGCGGGCGTCATGGGCGTGACATGAACCCCCGGTGCCCAAGGGAACGCGCAGTTTTTCCCGGCTTCGTCTTCTCCGATACTCCGGGAACGCTTGACGCCCGGCATGGAAAAGCTCCGCCCCTTCGGGGCTCCGCGTTTCCATGGCACCGGAGATGGGAGAGACACCGTTCGGAGAGCTGCGCCACCGATCGGCTACGCTTGGGCCATGCGGCTTGTGGTCGTCATGCCGGTGTTCAATGAAGCGGGGCTGATCGAGCGCGCGGTCGAGCGGCTCGAATCCACGCCCCCGCCCGTGCTGCCCGGCGGCAAGCGCGTCGAACGCCTGCTCGTGCTCGTGGACGATGGGTCCACCGACGGCACGGGCGCGATCGTGCGCGCGATCGCGGACGCCGGGCGTGCGCACGCTGAGATGCACGAGATCAACCGCGGCAAAGGCGCGGCTCTGCGGACAGGCTTCGCAAAAGCGATGGCGCTGCACGCCGACGTTGTGCTCGTGCAGGACGCGGACCTGGAGTACGACCCGCGGGATCACGACGCGGTGCTGGCGCCGATCCTGGACGGGCGAGCCGACGCGGTGATCGGCAGCCGATTCATCGGGACGACCCACCGCGTGCTGTACTACTGGCACTTTCTCGCGAACCGGTTCATCACGCTCTGCAGCAACGCGCTGACGAACCTGAACCTGAGCGATATCGAGTGTTGCTCCAAGGCGATGACGCGGGCGGCTCTGGAAAAGATCCAGATCGAAGAACACCGCTTCGGCGTGGAGCCGGAGCTGGTCGCGAAGCTCGCGCGCCTGCGCCTGCCCGACGAGCGCGACGCAACGCGAACGCGCCAGGCGCGGATCTACGAGGTCGCGGTCAGCTACGCCGGGCGGACGTATGAGGAAGGCAAGAAAATCACGTGGCGCGACGGCGTGCGTGCGCTGTGGTGCATCGTGAAGTACAACCTGCGGTGAGGAGGGGCAAAGGGCAGAGGGGCAAATGTTCAGATGGCCAGATTCGGGCTGACGGGCTGCGTCGCGTCCGGATCTGGCCATCTGGCTTTTTGCTGCTCTGGAATTTTCCCGCTTACGGGTTATCGCGGAAGGCTTTTTCGATGACGATGGGCTCGACGGGGACGTCGTCGTGCCCGGCTCGCCTGGTGGTCTTGACCTTCTTGATCTGATCAACGATGTCCATGCCCTCGATCACCTGCCCGAAGACGGCGTACGCGGCGCCGTCGGGCTGCTTGCGGTCGAGAAAGTCGTTGTCGTTGACGTTGATGAAGAACTGGTTGGAGGCGGAGTCGGGGTCGCCGCCGAGACGGGCCATCGCGATCGCGCCGCGCTTGTTGGTCAGGTTGTTGGTCCACTCGTTCTTGATGGTCTTGTTGCCTTGGCGCTGCTGCATATCGGTGGTGAAGGCGCCGCCCTGGATCATGAAGCCGTCGATGACGCGGTGGAAGATGGTGCCGTCGTACGCGCCGGCGTCGACGTAGCTCAGGAAGTTGTCGGTGCTGATGGGTGCCTCGTTGGGGTCGAGCTCGATGAGGATGTCGCCCTTGGTGGTGGTCATTCGGACGCGCACGGGGGATCTCCTTGGGTTCGGGTGGGGTTGGCGGGATTTGCCGCTCGGCGCGGATGGTACGCGCCGTGGGTGCGAATGATCCTGCAGCGGGGGCGGATTGCTGCGGAAAGGAGCCGCCGATGGCGACGCTGACTGAACGCCGACGATTCGGACGCACCGGGCTCATGGTCTCCCCAGTGGGCTTCGGGGGTGCGCCGATCGGGTTTCTGGAGACCGAGCGGGAGCGCGTCGGGCGCACGCTCAACACCCTGCTGGACGAGGGGATGAACCTGATCGACACCGCGGCGATGTACCGCGGCTCCGAAGCGCTCATCGGCGAGACGGTCGGCAGCCGACGCGACGAGTTCGTGCTCGTCACCAAGTGCGGCACCGAAGTCCCCGATCTGGCGCACAAAGCCTGGACACCCGAACTCGTCAGCGCGACCGTGGACCGGGCTCTGCGCACACTCAAGACCGACCGGCTCGATGTCATGCTGCTGCACTCGTGCGATCTGGAGACCTTCCGCAAGGGCGAGGCGCTCGGGGCGCTGATCGAGGCGAAGCGGGCGGGCAAGGTGCGCCACGTCGGGTACTCCGGCGACAACGAAACGGCGGGCGAGGCGGCTCAGCACCCGGAGATCGAGGTGATCCAGACCTCGCTGAACATCTGCGACCAGCGGAACGCGTCGTTCGTGCTGCCGGTGTGCCGGGCGCACGACGTCGGTGTGATGGTCAAGCGTCCGATCGCCAACGCGGCTTGGAAGCGTCCGGAGGACCAGCCCGGGATGTACCGGAACTACGCCGAGGAGTATCACCGGCGCTTCGGGGTCATGGGGCTGCGTCTGGAGGATTTCCCGGAAGCGGACCGGGGCGCTGGGTGGGGCGAGCTGGCGCTGCGGTTCACGCTGGGACACGAGGGCGTCTCGACGGCGATCATCGGGACGACCAACCCCGACAACGCGCTGGCGAACCTGCGGGCCGCGGCGAAGGGAGCGCTCTCGCCCGCGAGCATGGCGCGTTTGCGGGAAGCGTTCGAGTCCGCGCCGGGTTCGAGCGGGTGGACGGGGCAGACCTGAGTCTCGCCCAAGCGTGCGACCGGGCGGGCTCAGAACTCGAAGATCAGCCCGGCGAAGAACGAGCCGAAGCTGTCGGTGCCTCGCTGGTTCGCGAACTCCTGGGTTTTGAAGGTCAGCGCGTAGCCGAGCTCGAGCTTGCCGTAGCGTCCGACGACGCCGACCTGCGCCTCGGCGACGGCGTGGCGCTTGTCCACGCTGCGCGAGTTGCTGAAGACGTTGCCGTCGAGAAAAACATCGTGGGCTTTGAAGCTCGCGCCCGCGCGGGCGAAGGCGTACACGCCCCAGTCCTGCCCGGTGCCGTCGCCCCAGCTCCCGGCGACGTCGCGGAAGGCGCTGATGCTGGTGGGCGAGCCGAAATCATCGGGGAGGAAGAGCCCGATCCGCGCGGTGAGCCCGGCATCGACGCTGGTCCGAACCGTGCCGACGCGGGCGCCGAGCTCGGGGATCAGCTCGGCTTCGAGCATCGCGATCTCGGCCCGCGGCGTGCGCCAGCGCCGGATAAACCCGGCGTTGATGGTCGGCTCGTCATTGAGCTGGGTTGACCACCCCCGCGGCTTGGTCTGACGAGGCACGGCCGAGTGGACGAAGGTCTGGACAGCCTGCGCGCCGCTGAGCGGGCCCAGCACGCCGAGCTGGATCTCCGCGTGGTCGAGCTTCCAGCGGTCGGAGCGTTGCCCGTAGAAGGTCAGCCCCAGGTGCCCGGCGTAGGGGCGGTCGCCCTCGGGCGGATCGGGCTCGCTGATGTCGAACCCCGTGAACATGAGCTGGGTGAGCGCGACGCCGCCGCCGAAGCGTGGATCCTCGAACGCGCCGAACCCCGGCAGGGCGCTCATGATGCGCGGGATCGGGCCGCCGCGGAGCGCCAGGTCGATCTTCAGCCCGTTGGTGTAATGCCGATCGGCGTCGTCGATGGGCTTGACGTACGCGCCGTCGTTCTCCCAGATCGCAAAGACGCCCACGACGCGGAGCGGGTCGCCCCCGCGCCCCTCGGCGAGATCCTCCAGGCGCAGGGCCCAGTCCGTCTCCCCGGCGTACGCGGGCAGGGCACCGGCGATCAGCGCGACCGCGGGCAGGATCGCGCACGCGCTGGCGGCGACCGCGCGGCACGATCGCGCGGGAGGGGGATGGGCGGCGTCACGATCGCGCTGGCTCACGCGGCTCTTTCCCCCGGGTCGCCCCACCCCCGAGGGATGAGCGTCAACCTTCGCTGGACTCGTGCAGGCGGGCGAGCACGCTGAAATCCTCCAGCGTGCTGGTGTCCTGCCCGGTGTGCTCCCGCCCGGCCGCCACGTCGCGGAGCAGGCGCCGCATGATCTTTCCCGACCGAGTCTTCGGCAGCGCGTCGGTGAATCGTAAAATATCCGGCTTGGCGATCGCGCCGATCACCGTCGCGACGTGGGCGCGAAGCTCCTCCTGGAGGGCTTTCACCCCCTCGGGGGTGCCGGGCTGGTGCTGCGGCTCGAGGGTGCAGAACGCGGCGACGCCGGTGCCCTTGATCTCGTGCGGCACGCCGACGACCGCGGCCTCGACCACCGCCGGGTGGGCGACCAGGGCGGACTCGATCTCCATCGTCCCCAGACGGTGCCCGCTGACGTTCATGACGTCGTCCACGCGCCCCATGATCCAGAAGTAGCCGTCGGCATCACGCCGGGCGCCGTCGCCGGGGAAGTAGTACGGGCTGAAGCCGCCGCCTTCGAGGCACCCGTCCACGTCGAATTTGCGCCAGTAGGTCTGGATGAAGCGGTCGCGGTCGCCGAAGACGCCGCGGAGCATGCCCGGCCAAGGTTTGCGGATCGCGAGCAAGCCGCCGGCTTCCAGGGGCAGCTCGCGCCCGGCTTCATCCACGATCGCGGCATCGACGCCGAGGAACGGGAGCGTGCACGACCCGGGCTTGGTGGGCGTGACGCCCGGCAGCGGCGTGAGCATGTGCCCGCCGGTCTCGGTCTGCCACCATGTATCGACAATCGGGCAGAGGTTGCGCCCGATGTGCTCGCGGTACCACATCCAGGCTTCGGGGTTGATCGGCTCGCCGACGGTGCCGAGCACCTGGAGGCTGGTGAGATCGTGGGTTTTGGGGTGCTGTGCGCCCCACTTCATGAACGCGCGGATCGCCGTGGGCGCGGTGTAAAACTGCGTCACTTTGTGGCGCGCGACGATGGACCAGAATCGGTCTTCCCGCGGCGCGTTGGGTGCGCCCTCGTACATCAGCGTCGGGACGCGGTTGGCGAGCACGCCGTAGAGAATGTACGTGTGCCCGGTGATCCACCCGACGTCGGCGGTGCACCAGTAGACCTGCCCGCGGATCTCGCGGCGCGAACCGTCGCTGAGCTGGTGCGTCCGCACCGGGGCGTCGAGCCCGGGGATGAGGTTAAAGACGTACTTCGCCGTCGTGGCTGCGTGGACCATGTACCCGCCGACGGTGTGCTGGATGCCCTTGGGCTTGCCGGTGGAGCCCGAGGTATAGAGCAGGAAGCTCATGTGCTCGCTATCCAGCGGCTCGCACGGACAGTCCTCGCTCGCGATCGAGACCAGGCTGTCCCAGTCGTAATCCCGCCCGCCGTGGAACAGCACGGCATTCCCGCACCGGCGCAGGCAGATCACCGATTCCACGACCGAGCCCGGCACCCCGTTCTCCGGAGCTGCGGAGAGCATGTTGATCGCGGAATCCACGTTCTCCTTCAGCGGCACCACCTGCCCGCGGCGCCACGCGCCGTCGCACGTCACGATCACCTTCGAGTTCGCGTCCGCGACGCGGTCGGCGATCGCCTGCGCGCTGAACCCGCCAAAGATCACCGAGTGGACCGCCCCCATCCGCGCGCACGCGAGCACGGCGATCGCCAGTTCCGGCACCATGCCCATGTAGATCGTCACGACGTCGCCCTTGCGCACGCCGAGCGATTTGAGCACGTTCGCGAACCGAGCCGTCTCGCGCTGCAGATCCCGGAAGGTCAGCACGCGGATCTCGGGTCGCCCCTCGATCGTCGTCGGCTCGCCCTCCCAGAGGATCGCGGGCGCGTCGCCGTGCCCATCCTCGACGTGCCGATCCACGCAGTTCAGGCACAGGTTGGTCGTGCCGCCGACGAACCACTTCGCGTCGGGGACTTGCCAGTCGAGCGTGCGTTCGGGCTTCTTGAACCAGCGGAATTCGTCGGCGATCTCGCCCCAGAAGCCCTCGGGATCCGCGATCGAGCGTTCGTGCAGCTCGCGGTACTCGTCCATCGACCCAATGAGCCAGCGGGGCGCACCGACGTCGCTCGCCTTGGGCGGCGGGAAGCGCCGGCTCTCGTGGAGCGTGGATTCGATCCCGGAGGCGGCTTCGGCGGGGGGCTTGGTCTCGGGCATGCGTGTGCTCCTCTCCGTGCTCGGAAAAGAGGATACGCGATGCGCACGCCGCGCGCCGGAGATCGCGCGAACCGCCCTGAAAACGGGTTGCATTTTTCGTGGATATGCACCCCAAAGAAACAGCACGGGCGGGACGCCCGTGCCACGGTGTTCTGGTGTGCTCCGCGCTGGTCAGTGCCCTTCGCGGGTGACGCGCATGACTTCCTGGATGCTGGTGAGCCCGTCGGCGACCTTGCGCATGCCGTCGCTCTGGAGGCTGACCATGCCGCGCTCGAGGCACATGCGCCGGAACTCGCTGACGTTGGGGTTCCGCGCGATCACGTCGCGCAGCTGGTCATCGACCGCGAGCAGCTCGTAGATACCCACGCGACCAGAGTAGCCCGTGTTGCGGCACTTCTCGCACCCCGCGGCTGTCCACATGTCCCGCGCGCTCATGCCCTGAAGCGTCAGGTACTCGAGCATCTCCTCGCTCGGCTCGGCGTGGGTCTTGCAGTGCGTGCAGAGCTTGCGCACGAGGCGCTGCGCGAGCACGCTGTTGACGGCCGCACCGACCAGAAACGGCTCCAGCCCGATGTTCACCAGTCGCGTGATCGAGCTCGGCGCGTCGTTGGTGTGCAGCGTGCTCAGCACGAGGTGACCGGTCAGGGCGGCCTGCACCGCGGTATGGGCCGTCTCCTCGTCGCGGATTTCGCCCAGCATGATCACGTCCGGGTCCTGACGGAGCAGGGCCTTGAGCGCGCGGGCGAAGGTCATGCCGATCTTCGCGTGCGTCTGCGTCTGCGTGATGCCGTCGAGGTGGTATTCGACCGGATCCTCGACGGTGCTGATGTTCAGCTTGTTCTTGTCCAGCGTGCGGAGCGAGGCGTAGAGCGTGGTCGTCTTACCCGAGCCGGTGGGGCCGGTGACGAGCACGATCCCGTGCGGCTGGCGGATCTGCCCCTTCCAGATCTCCAGCGTCGCCTCGTCGAAGCCGAGCTGCTCGAGCTCGACGTTGATCGAGCGCGTATCGAGAATACGCATCACGGTCTTCTCGCCGACCGGCGTCGGGATCGTCGACACGCGGAGGTCGAGCTTGCGCCCCTGCACGGTGCACCGGATGCGCCCGTCCTGCGGGATGCGGCGTTCGGAGATGTCCAAGCCGGCCATGATCTTCAGGCGGCTGGTCAGCGCCGGCGCCATCGCGACCGGCGGGTTCATCATCTCGAAGAGCACGCCGTCGATGCGGAACCGCACCTTCAGCTTCTTCTCGCCCGGCTCAATGTGGATATCGCTCGCGCCCTCTTTGACGGCCGTCTGGATGATGTAGTTTGCATAACGAATGACCGGGCTCTCGCCTGCCTGCTGCTGAAGGTCACCCACCTCGTGCGTGTCGCCCGAGTTGGCGGCGACCTCAACGTCCGACTCTTCCACGTCCGCGAGAATCTCGGAAAGATCCACGTCCTCGCTGCTCTGCTGACCGAGCAGCTCGAGCGCGCCGCGAACGTCGGCGCTCGTCACCACCACGAGCTTCACGCCTGCGCACCCGAGCATCCGCTTGATCTCGTCCACGAGGAAGACGTCCTCGGTGCGCGTCGCGCCGATGACGGCCCGCGCCCCCTCGGTGCGGAGCGGGATCACGCTGTGACGCTTGCAGAACTCGCCCGTCAGGCGTTGAAGCAGCTTGCCGTCGATCCCGCCGTCCAGACCTGCCGCGAGATTGATGCGCTCAAACGGAAGCCCGGCAAGGTCGGCCATCACCTGCTGCACGCCTACCTCGTCCGCGCCCTGCTCGACGAGAATCTCCGCCAGCCCGCGCCCCGGGCTCTGCTTGAGCACCTGGCGAGCCGCCCCGAGCTGCTCGGCGTTGATCACCCCGCGGGCACGCAGATGCTCGCCCAGTTCCGGCGCGCCGTTGTCCTCGACCTCGAAGTTCTCCGGCGTGTAGATCTCGCTGATCGCGCTGCCAACGCTCGATCGCGGCGCGGCGGGCAGCTTCTGCTTCACCGCCGGGTCGCTCGCAGCACGCTCCCGCGCAAACTCACCTTGGTGCGCCGGGACCGAAGGCAGCGGGCTGAACGACTGCTCCGCGCGATCGACCGTGTGCGCAGGACGCTTGATCGGCGTCGGCGTCGCGCCTTTGCGCGGCTCGTCCGGGAGCCCGAGCTCGCTCAGAATGTCGTCGATGTTGTGCTTGGCCATAGCGTTCGATCCGATCTGCTGTCCAGGGCGCACGCCCGCGGCTGGTTCATCGACGGCGCGGCGTACGCGGCGTCGCCGGGCGGGACGTCGGACGCTGGTTCTCACCCACCGTCAGCACAAACTCGCGCCCGTCATCGATCGCGAGCACCACCGTCCGACCCTCCACCCGCAGCAGCTTGAACCGCTCGCCCACGCGGTCGCCGATGCGGTAGAACTGGTCGTTGATCCGCGCCACCGGGACGTTGCCGCCCATCGTGCTCTGCAACGCGAACTGGCGCAGGTCGCGCTGCAGCTCCTCTTCCTTCTGCTCAGCGGCGCGACGCGCGGCTTCGGCGGCGCGTGCGGCTTCGGCTTCCGGCAAGCCCGCGTTCTCCGCCTCGCGAGCCGCCAGCACAGCGCGAATCTCAAACGGGTTCCGCCCGACCGAATCCAGCGGGATCTGCACCGGCGCCGCGCTCTGCTCCAGCGCCGCCATCAGGCGCTCCAGCTCCCGCGCCTGAGCCGTCGTCTCCATCCGGGGCTGGTAGGTGATCCCCGAGTCGGCGATGACCAGCTCCGGGCCCATGCCCAGCTTGCGCATGCCGTAGAGCAGACCACCCCCCACCACGAGCACCGCGAGCAGCACGACCTGCTGCGCGTTGACCTTGGGGCGCCCGGATGCGCCCAAGGCGGCTTCGGACCCGACACCGAGCCGCGCGAGCTTCTCGTTGCTCCCGCCGCCGGAGCCGAACACGTCGTCCTCGGGGTTGGTCGTGTCCTGGAGGTTGAAGTCACTCATTGCCCGTGCCCTCCGTCCTGCTGGAAGTAGATGCTCAGCGTGAACTTCACATCGACTTCCGCCTGGTCGCCCCAGCCCTGGGTCGCGCGGAGGCGCATATCCGGGATCCGCGTGATCCGCGGCAGCTGCTCGAGGCGCAGCAGGAAGTCGTAGAACCCGTGGAAGTTCCCGTCGGTCTCGATCTCCAGCGGCTGCTCCATGTAGCTCGCGGCGCGCAGGTGACGACCGGTCTTCAGCGCCGGCGAGCCGAGCCCCGCGTCCACCGCAAGGTCCGACACCTGGCGCACCACCGCGTCCACTTCCCGGTTCGTCGGCAGGCGGCTCTCGATCTCCTCGATCCGGCGCGCGATCTCCTCGTTGGCGCGCAGCAGATCCTCGTTCCGCGCCGTCTCGATCTGCAGCTTGGTCAGCAGATCTCGCTTGTGCTCGATCTCCGCGCGGGCCCGGCTGATCCGCTCGTTCTGCGGCTTGAACACCAGGGCGTAGCTCGCCACCGGCACCGCAAGCACCACCGCCAGCACCGTCAGCTCACGTGCACCAAAACGCATGGCTCACCGCCCCCCTTCGCGCCCGGGCTCCGAAGCCCCGGCGTACCCGCTCTCGCCCGCGCCCGAACGCTCGGTCACACCCGTCGGGGCGTCGAACGGGTCGCTGTCGAACTCGTCGCCCTCGTCGGGCAGCTGCTCGCCCTTGCGGAGGGCGCGGTCGATCTCGTCGCCGAGGTCCAGCTCCGTCGCCGGCGCCGCGCCGGGCTCGACACCCAGCGACCGCGCATCCGCGTTGTCGCGAAGCCGAGCCATGATCCGGAACGACCGCATCGGCACGTTCTCGACGATCGTGTTCCGGATGAACTCCAGCTCCACCTGCTCGAGCAGCGCGCACTGCTGCAGGCTGCGCAGGTAGTCGGCGATCTGGTTGTTCGTCTCCGCGACGCCGCGGATGGACAGCGTGTACTCAAACCGCGGCGGGAGGACGCGCGGGCGCGCCGGGGCCGCATCCTGACCGCTGTTGTTCCCGCTCAGTGAGCGGATCGCCGGGGCCGCACCGGGCGCGGGCGTCGGCGGCGCCTGGTTCACACGCTTGCTGCTCATCTCGAACTCGTTGATCGACGCCCCGGAGGGCAGGCGCGTCACCAGCTCGGCCAGCAGCACCGAACGCGGGACACGCTCGATCAATGCCGTCGTCAGCTCGGCTTTGCCCGTCATGTCCTGACGCTGGCTCTCCAGCGCCTGGAGCTGTTCGATGCGGATACGGGCCTCGTCGTACTGCGCCTCGATCAGCGTCTTCTCGGTGCGGACCGTCTCCCACTGGCGGCTCGTGACGATGAACGCGCTCACCACGCCGAACATCACCATCGCGAACAGACCAAGGGCGATCAGGTTCGTGCGCGTCTCGCCCTTGGACTGCACATAGTCCTCGGGCAGAAAGCTCCGCGCGTCGTCCGCCTCGCGGCGAAACGGGTTGTTCATCGCACGCACTCCCCGTCGGGCCCGCGCCCGAGTTCAAAACATCACAGATCCGTCGGGCTCACGCACAGCCCGAGCGCCGTCGCCCAACCCGGCTGCGTCTCCTGGAACGAGACGCCCGACACCGGCTCTTTCCCGCTCCGACCCACACGGGCCAGCGGGTCCGCAAGCTGACCGCTCAGACGCAGCGTCCGCGCCACGTGGTGGCACAACGCCCGCTGGCGACTCTCACCGCCGAAGAACACCACACGCCCCACCCGACGCGACGGGAACAGGCTCGCGTGGTACCGCAGGCACATCGAGACCTCGTCGGTCAGGATCTCCAAGGGCTCGCTCAGGTCCGCACGCGGGCCGACCTTCTTGCGGAACCCGCGCGAGCCGGGCTCGGCCGCTGCCGCCGGACGCGCGAACGCGCCTGCGGGCTGCTTCCGCGCCCCGCCAGCAGGATCCGCCGCCCCCCCCTTGGCAAGACCCGCCGAGAGCACCGCCATCGAGTTCGATACCTCGTCCTCGCCCGCGATCGCCTCGCTCATCCCGCCCGCGGGAACGGCGGCCGTCGCGGGCGCGCCCTCCCCGGCCAGCGTGTCCATCCCCATCCGGTGCTCGCGAGCCTGGACCAGCGCGAGCTTCAACTGGTCCGCGACGGCGCGGTCCATGTGCAGCCCGCCGATCTCGACGCAGCGCGCAAACGCCAGCTTCGCCCCGTGCGCGATCATGACCTTGGTCGAGCCGTACCCGATGTCCAGGTACAGCGTGCCCGCGCCGTCGTCTTCCGGAGCCGGCGCACCGGGGCGCAGCCCGCCGAACGCCGCCAGCCCCGCCTGAAACTCTGAATGCATCCCCACCGGCTCGAGCTTCGCCGCGCGGAGCGCGTTCATCATCCGTTCCACGAACTCCCGCCCCGTTGCGAGGCAGATCGTTTCGAGCTTCCCGCCGGCTCGCTCGCACGCCCCGACCTCAACGTGCCGGAAGACCAGCGCCTCGGCCGGGCACCCGATCTCCCGCGGGAGCAGCGCGCGGACCAGCGCGCCGACGCTCACGCCGTCGCCGACCTGAAACTGCGCGTGCTTGCAGAACGTCTTGACCGCCGGGATCGCGCACACCGCGCGCTTCCCGCGGAACCCCGCCTGCTTGATCAGCTTGGGCAGGGCGGCAAACTGGAAATCGAACCGCCGGTTCTCGTCAAAGAGCAGATCATCGGGCGTCGGCAGGCACGCCGCCGAGACCAACCCCTGCGGGTCGCCCGCGGAGACCTGGAGCACCTTGAGGCTCGAGACGCCGAAGTCGACCCCGATCGGCAGCCCCGATTGGCGGAGCATCGACAGGTTGCCAAGCCGAGCGAGATCCATGGCGCGCACCTCCCCGCGATCGCGGCGTGCCGCCGACCCCCGTTTCGTCCCGGGTCCGCGGCTCGTCACAGATCGGCGCGTCGCCCGCCCCAGTTCAGCCGCCCCGCCAAGTGCCCCCAAACAAC
>Ga0213835_100726_pt1 | contig 27095 bp, 30 predicted proteins | sample SWPATP01_FD_160576 | JGI IMG/M metagenome (GOLD analysis project Ga0213835, IMG submission 160576) | Coastal seawater microbial communities from Marineland, Florida, United States - SWPA TP0 #1 | ecosystem: Environmental > Aquatic > Marine > Coastal | place: USA: Florida | collected 2016-08-05 | reverse complement strand
CTGGCGGCTGGACGATCCCGCCGCCCTGGTCGGGCGGTTCAGCACCCATGGCGCCGATCTGCCGGTCGATTTCGACCACGCCCACGACAAGCCCGAGCCCGTCGGCGGCCTGTGCGCCTGCGCGCCGGGGCGAGGCCCGATGACGCGTCCGCGGCTCCCGGCCCTGCGCGTCCCGGGACGCTGCCCGAGCCGGCCTTTCCAAAGCCGCCCGCCCACATCGCCCGCTTCTCGGACGCCATCGGCCCCGTCTGACAGTCCAGCTTCTGCTACAGTTCGGCGGCGCCGAGATGACCTTTTCGCTGAAGCCGACCCGGCGCTCAGCCCTTGTGCAGGCCCTCGGTCAGGAGGCCGCGCAGGCCCTGTGCGACCGCGCCGACGAGGTGCCGCAACGGGTGCCGATTGGCAACCCCTGGCTCGCCGCCTGCCTTGCCGCCGAGGGTCTGCCCGTTGCCGAAATCGCCCGCACCTTGCGCGCCTCGGACACCGCCGGCCCGTGGCTCCCATCGCCGCTCAAGACCTGTGAAGACCGGTGCGGACCAGGTGACAGACAACGGACGGGGCGCAGGTCCAGCACGGCGCCCGATGGCCGACGCCACGGACACGCTTCCTTGCCCACCATGCCGAGCTGTCCGACGATGGCGGAGGCCCGGCCCGCGGCGGCCGGGGCGCGCGCGGGTGGGTGGGTGGGGCGCGCGGCCCGGGCGGCGCGGGCCGGGCCGCCCGTCCCGAAGCAAGCCCCCGAGGGGGCCGCGGACTTGCCCCGCCAGCCGCAGTCGGGCAGAACCGCGCCATGAGCCGCGCCGCCCCCGCCTTCACCTGCACCGCCTGCGGCGCGGCCCATCGCAAATGGGCCGGCCGCTGCGACGCCTGCGGCGCCTGGAACACCCTGACCGAAGAGGCCGCGCTGCCCACCGCCCGCGGCCGCGCGCGGGGCCGCAGCGTCACGCTCACCGGCCTTGCCGACAGCGAACCGCCCCCGCCCCGCTGCGCCTCGGGGCTGGCCGAGCTCGACCGCGTCCTCGGCGGCGGGCTGGTGCCGGCCTCGGCCATCCTTGTCGGCGGCGATCCCGGCATCGGCAAGTCCACGCTGCTGTTGCAGGCCGCCGCCGCCTTTGCCCGTGCGGGCCTCGAGGTGGTCTATGTCTCGGGCGAGGAGGCGGCGGCGCAGGTGCGCATGCGCGCCGCCCGCCTCGGCCTCGCCGACGCCCCGGTCCGGCTCGCGGCCGAGACCGGCCTGCGCGACATCCTCACCACGCTCGATGCCGAGCGCCCCGGCCTTGCCGTCATCGACTCGATCCAGACCATGTGGCTCGACGCGGTGGAAAGCGCGCCGGGCTCGGTCGCGCAGGTCCGCGCCGTGGCCCATGACCTCACCGCCTTTGCCAAGCGCCGCGGCACCTCGGTGATCCTGGTGGGGCATGTGACCAAGGAGGGGCAGATCGCCGGCCCCCGGGTGGTCGAGCACATGGTCGACACGGTGCTCTATTTCGAGGGCGAGCGGGGCCATGCCTTTCGCATCCTGCGCTCGGTCAAGAACCGCTTCGGGCCGGCCGACGAGATCGGCGTCTTCGAGATGACCGGCGCGGGGCTGTCGGAGGTCGCCAACCCCTCGGCGCTGTTCCTCTCGGAACGCGACCGGCCGGCGCCGGGCTCGGTGGTCTTCGCCGGCATCGAGGGCACGCGGCCGATGCTGACCGAGATCCAGGCGCTGGTGGCGCCCTCCAGCCTGGGCACGCCGCGGCGCACGGTGGTGGGCCTCGACGGCGCGCGGCTCTCGACCATCCTCGCGGTGCTCGAGGCGCGCTGCGGCATCCCCTTCGGCGGGCTCGACGTCTTTCTCAACGTCGCGGGCGGGCTCAGGGTGGGCGAACCGGCGGCCGACCTCGCCGTCGCCGCCGCCCTCCTGTCGGCGCGCGAGGACATCGCCCTGCCCGCCGACACGGTCGTCTTCGGCGAGATTTCCCTCTCCGGCGCGCTGCGGCCGGTGGGCCAGACCGAAAACCGGTTGAAAGAGGCGCGGAAACTTGGTTTCACCCACGCCATCGCGCCCGCCCGCAGCAAGACGGGCGGCGGCGAGGGGATGAAGGTGCGGGCACTGCCCGACCTGACCGCCTTCGTCGGGGATGTGTTCGGCGCAGGCTGAGGCAGGCAGGAGAACGGCATGGACGGCTTCACCCTGATCGACGGCGTGGTCGCCGCGGTCGTCTTCATCTCGGCGATCCTGGCCTATTCACGGGGGCTGGTGCGCGAGGTGATGGCGATCGCCGGCTGGGTGGTGGCGGCGGTCCTCGCCTTCGTGCTGGCCCCGACGGTCGAGCCGCTGATGCGCGAGATCCCCACGGTGGGCAGCTTCCTCGCCGACAGCTGCGAGCTGTCGGTCATCGCCGCCTTTGCCGCGGTCTTTGCCGGGGGGCTGGTGCTGGCGGCGCTGTTCACGCCGCTCTTTTCCTCGCTGATCCGCCGCTCGGCGCTGGGCGGGATCGACATGGGGCTCGGGTTCCTGTTCGGCGCCGCGCGCGGTCTGCTGCTGGTGGCGGTGGCGCTGATCGCCTATGAGCGCGCGGCGGCGCCGGGAACGGTGCCGATGATCGACAACAGCCGCTCGGCCGCGATCCTGGGCGATGTCACCGACGCGCTGATCGCCGCGGTGCCCGAGGACGCCCCGGCCTGGATCGTGCAGCGCTATGAGGAGCTGGTCGCGGTCTGCACCGCCAACTGAGGGCGGCGCCTGGCCGTACGGGGGGCCATGCGGGGGGGCCGACGGCCCCCCGGGGGCCTCAGTCCTCGGACAGGCGGCTGATGACCACCGAGACCTCGGGCTTCTTGCCGATCTCCTCCATGCTGAGCTGGCGCACGACGCGGCGCAGCCCTTCCTCCAGCGCGTCGTCGTCCTTCATCGTCCGCCGGCCCGCGCGCTCCAGATACGCGCCCATCTCGCGCTCCAGCAGCTCGGCCAGCGGCGCCCGCGAGCGGCCCTGTTCCGGCAGGCCGCGCAGCTCGCACCAGGGATCGCCCAGGACCTCCTCGTCCTCGAGGATCAGCGACACCATCACGAGGCCGTTCATCGCCATCCGCAGCCGGTCGCGCACCACCCCGTCCAGCGCACCGTAGATGACCGAGCCGTCGAGATAGAGCCGGCCGGTGTCGATGTAGTCGGCGACCTTGGGGATCTCGCCGGTGATGTCCAGCATCATGCCGTTGACCGGGATGGCGGTGGCGATGCCGGCATCCTCGGCCAGCCGGGCATGCGCCCGGAGCATCCGGTGCTCGCCGTGGTTGGGCAGGAGCATGTCGGGGCGCAGGAGCGCATGGAACCGCTCGAGGTCCGGGCGGTTGGCGTGGCCCGAGACGTGATAGCGGCGGGTGGAATCGTCGATCACGTCGACGCCCTTTTCCGAAAAGGCGTTGATGATGCGCAGCACGTCGCGCTCGTTGCCCGGAATGGTCTTGGAGGAAAAGAGGAACAGGTCGCCCTCCTTCATCTCCAGCCCCAGGTAGCGACCGCGCGCAAGCTGCGCCGAGGCCGCCCGGCGCTCACCCTGGCTGCCGGTCACGATGAGCATGAGGTTCTCGCGCGGGATGTCGGTCGCCTCCTCGGCGCTGACGGTGGCGGGCATGCCGCTGAGCACGCCGGTCTCCTGCGCGACCCCCACCATCCGCTTCATCGCCCGGCCCAGCAGGCAGACCGAGCGGCCGGCGGCGCGCCCCGCCTCGGCCAGGGTGCGCACCCGGGCGATGTTGGAGGCGAAGGTGGTCGCCACCACCATGCCCTTCGCCCCCGCCACCAGCTCGGTGATGGGCTCGGCCAGCGTGGCCTCGGAGCGACCCTCGTGCAACACGCCGACATTGGTGGAATCGCACACGAGCACCTTGACGCCCTCGTCGCCCAGCGCCTCGAACAGCTCGGCGTCGAAGGGCTCGCCCACCACCGGGGTCGGGTCGAGCTTGAAGTCGGCGGCGTGGACGATGCGGCCGGCGGGCGTGTCGATCACCAGCACCGCCGTCTCGGGGATGGAGTGGCTGATGGGCACGAACTGCACCCGAAAGGGGCCGGCCTCGGTGACGGAGGGGCGCGGGTCGGTGATGCGCACGACATCGGTGGGCAGGCCCTGCTCCTCGAGCTTCATCTGCGCCAGCCGGCCGGTGAAGCGGCGGGCATGCACCGGCGCCTTCAGCCGCGGCCACAGATGGCCCAGCGCGCCGACATGGTCCTCATGCGCATGGGTGATGAAGATCGCCTCCAGCCGGTCGGCATTGTCCGCAAGCCAGCCGATGTCGGGCAGGATGAGGTCGACCCCGGGCGAGCCGTCCATGTCGGGAAAGGTGACGCCCAGATCCACGAGGATCAGCCGCTCCTTGCCCGGCTGACCATAGCCGTAGACATAGGCGTTCATGCCCACCTCGCCCGCCCCCCCGAGGGGCAGATAGATCAGTCGCTCGCCGCTCATGCGTTTTCCTTGTTGAAGTCGTTGATGATGCGCAGGCCTTGCATGGTGAGGTCGGGCTCTATCGCATCGAACAGCGCCTCGCCGGTGGCGAAGAGCGGCGCGAGGCCGCCGGTGCCGATCACCCGCATGGGACGGTCGCGCTCGGCCCGGATGCGCTCGCAGATGCCCTGCACCAGCCCGACATAGCCCCAGAAGATGCCCGCCTGCATGCAGGCCACGGTGTTGGTGCCGACCACCCGGTCGGGGCGGGTGACATCGACATGCGGGAGTGCGGCGGCCGCCATGTGCAGCGCCTCCATCGAGAGGTTGACGCCGGGCGCGATGACGCCGCCGACATAGGCGCCATCGGCCGCGACCACGTCGAAGGTGGTGGCGGTGCCGAAGTCGACCACGATCAGGTCGCCGCCGAAGAGGGCGTGGCCGGCCACCGTATTGACCAGCCGGTCGGGACCCACCTGGGTGCCGGCATCGACCCGCACATCCACCGGCAGGCGGCACTCGGGCTTGCCCACCACCAGCGGGCGGCAGTCGTAATAGCGGTTGCACAGGACCCGCAGGTTGAAGACCACCCGCGGCACGGTCGAGGAGATGATCGCCTCCGAGATCCGCACGTCGAGCTTTTGCAGTGCCATGAGGGTCGAGAGCCAGACGTGGTATTCGTCCGCCGTGCGCTGGTGCTGGGTGGCGCAACGCCAGGTGGCGACGAAGCGCTCGCCGTCCCAGATCGAGAACACCGTGTTGGTGTTGCCGCAGTCGATGGCCAGAAGCATGCCCGCCGCCCCCCCGCGGATCAGAAATAGACCTCGCCCGCCGGGATGATCCGGCGTCCCTCGTCGGTCGCGAGGACCAGCGCGCCGGTGTCGTCCAGCGTCTCGAACCGGCCTTGGACCGTCTCGCGCGCGGTGCGCGCCATCACCCTCTCGCCCAGCCGGGCCGCGCGCGCAAGCCAGTCGGCGCGGATTGCGGGAAATCCGTCGCGCGAAAGCTGCGCCGCGCGGGCGGCGAAAGCCGGCGCGAGGCGGTCGAGGAAGGCCTCGGGGGCGATCGTGACGCCGGCCTGCGCGAGGCTGACGGGCGGCACCGCGCCCGGCTCGGCCGGGGGGGCGGCGGCGAGGTTCACGCCGATGCCGATGGCGAGCCGGTGGACCCGGGCGCCCATGCCGGCGCTCTCCAGCAGGATGCCGGCGAGCTTGCCGCCGTCGAACAGCAGGTCGTTGGGCCATTTCAGCGCGAGGCGGGAGGGGCCTTCGACAGGGTCTCGCGGTGAGGGGCTGGGCGCCGCGGGCGGGGGGGGGCGCCCGGCCCCGAGGGTGTCGGGGGGCCGTCTGCCCCCCGTCGCCTGCGGCGACTCCCCCCGAGGATATTTGAGGAAAGATGAAGGGGGGAGGGAAGCGCCGGAAGCATCGGGCGGGAGGCGCATGAGGCCGGCCACCGTGTCGTGCAGCGCAAGGGCCGCCACGAAGCTGTAGAGCGCCGCCTCGGGCGCGGGACGGTCGAGCGGGAGGGCGAGGGTGGCGGCGAAATTGCCCGGCGGGTCGTGCCATGCCCGGCCGCGGCGGCCCCTTCCGCCGGTCTGGCGCAGCGCGAGCACCCAGGTGGGGCGGTCGGGCGCGAGCCGGGCGGCCTCGGCCATGGTGCTGGCGGCCTCGGCCAGCACCAGCCGGCCGGTGCCGGCAGGCCAGGCGTCAGTTGACAAGGTCGGCCGCGGCAAGGATGGCGAAACCCTCGATCCCCATCAGGTTGATCACCCCCACCACCATGATGACCGCCGCCGCGCCCAGCAGCACCAGCGGCACCGGCGCCATGCGGCCGTCGAGCGGCTCGCGCTCCTCGCCGAAATACATCAGGTACACGATGCGGAGGTAATAGAAGGCGCCGATGACCGAGGCGAGCACCCCGGCGATGGCGAGCCAGGCCATCCCCGCCTCGACCGCCGCCCAGAGCACGGCGAACTTGCCGAAGAAGCCCAGCAGCGGCGGCACCCCGGCCATCGAGAACATCAGGACCAGCAGCGCCAGCGCCTTGGCCGGCTCGCGTCTGGAATACATGCTGAGGCTCGCGATCTCGGTCACGTGCCGGCCCTCGCGCTCCATCCCCAGGATGAAGGCGAAGGTGCCGATGTTCATGGTGACGTAGATCGCGAGGTAGATCAGCGCCGCCTGCACGCCGGTGGCGGTGCCCGCCGCCAGCCCGACCATCGCATAGCCCATATGCGCGATCGAGGAATAGGCCATCAGCCGCTTGATGTCCTTCTGCCCCACCGCCGTGATCGCCCCGAGGAACATGGAGGCCACCGCGAGGAAGGCGAGGATCTGCCCCCAGTCGCCCGGCACGGTGCCGAAGGCGTCATGCACGAGGCGGGCGAGCAGCACCACGGCGGCCACCTTGGGGGCGGTCGCGAAGAAGGCGGTGATGGGGGTGGGCGCGCCCTCGTAGACGTCGGGCGTCCACATGTGGAAGGGCACCGCCGAGATCTTGAACGCGAGCCCCGCGAGCATGAACACCAGCCCCACCAGCAGGCCGAGCGGCATGTCGCCGTCCGCGATGGTGGCGAGGATGCCGGCGAACTGGGTGGTGCCGGCATAGCCATAGGTGATCGAGGCGCCGTAAAGCAGCGTGCCCGAGGCGAGCGAGCCGAGGATGAAGTACTTGAGGCCGGCCTCGGTCGACTTCACGCTGTCGCGGCGCATGGCAGCGACGACGTAGAGCGCGAGCGACTGAAGCTCCAGCCCCATGTAGAGCGCGATGAGGTCGCTGGCCGAGACCATCAGCAGCATCCCCAGCACGGCGAGCGTGATCAGGATGGGGTATTCGAAGCGCATGAGGTCGCGCCGGGTCAGGTAATCCTGCCCCATCAGCATCACGGCCGCGGCCGAGGCGAGGATGGTGATCTTGGCGAAGCGCGCCACCGGGTCGTTGACGAAGAGCCCGTTGAAGGCCTCGCGCGTGCCCGCCGGCGAGATCCCGATCCACATCGCGAGCAAGAGGAACAGCCCGGCCGTCAGCCACATCAGCGGCCCGGCGATGCGATCCCCCCCGCCATAGGCGCCCGCCAGCAGCGCCCCCAGCGCCCAGACGGCCAGCGCGATCTCGGGGAAGGCGGTGAGAATGTCGGCAGCGATCATGCGCGCGTCCTTACTGCTCGGCGAGGCGGGTCAGCGGCTCATGCGCCGCCAGCGCCGTCTGCATGTCGGCCACCAGCGCCGCCACGGCGGGGCCGGTGATGTCGGTCACGAGGCTGGGATAGACCCCGAGGATCAGCGTCATCGCCACCAGCGGCGCGAAGGTCGCCTTTTCGCGGCGGTCCATGTCCTTGATGGTCTTCAGGCTCTCCTTGATGAGGTCGCCGAAGACGACGCGGCGATAGAGCCACAGCGCATAGGCCGCCGACAGGATCACCCCCGAGGCCGCGAGCAGCGCCACCCAGGTGTTGACCTGAAACACCCCCATGATGGTCAGGAACTCGCCCACGAAGCCCGAGGTCCCCGGCAGGCCCACATTCGCCATGGTGAAGAGCATGAAGACGGCGGCATAGACCGGCATGCGGTTCACGAGCCCGCCATAGGCGGCGATCTCGCGCGTGTGCATCCGGTCGTAGATCACGCCGACGCAGAGAAAGAGCGCGCCGGAGATGAAGCCATGGCTGATCATCTGGAAGATCGCGCCGTCCACCCCCTGCTGGTTGGCGGCGAAGATGCCCATGGTGACGAAGCCCATATGCGCCACGGAGCTGTAGGCGATGAGCTTCTTCATGTCCTCCTGCACCAGCGCGACCAGTGAGGTGTAAACGATGGCGATGGCCGAGAGCCACAGCACCAGCGGCGCCCAGATGTCCGAGGCCACGGGGAACATCGGCAAGCTGAAGCGGATGAAGCCGTAGCCCCCGAGCTTCAACAGGATCGCGGCCAGCACCACCGAGCCCGCGGTGGGCGCCTGCACATGCGCATCCGGAAGCCAGGTGTGCACCGGCCACATCGGCATCTTCACCGCAAAGGAGGCGAAGAAGGCGAGGAACAGGAGCGTCTGCAAGCCGCCGACGATCTGCCAGCCCATGACCTCGATCGTGCCGGCGCTGAACTCGTGGCGCAGCAGAAGCTCGATGTCGGTGGTGCCCGCGTCGACATACATCGCGATCATCGCCACCAGCATCAGCACCGAGCCGAGGAAGGTGTAGAGGAAGAACTTGAAGGCGGCGTAGATCCGCTCCTTGCCGCCCCAGATGCCGATGATCAGGAACATCGGGATCAGGCCGGCCTCGAAGAACAGGTAGAACAGCACGAGGTCGAGCGCGGTGAAGACGCCGATCATCATCGTCTCGAGGACGAGGAAGCCGATCATGTATTCCTTGACCCGGTGCGTGACGGTCCAGCAGGCCGCGATGGTGATCGGCATCAGGAAGGTCGTCAGCATGACGAACAGGACCGAGATGCCGTCCACCCCCATCTTGTAGGTCAGCCCGAAGATCCACTCGCGCTCCTCGACGAACTGGAAGCCGGTGTTGCGCGGGTCGAACTGAAACAGCAGGATCAGCGAGATCAGGAAGGTCGCCGAGGTGGCGATGAAGGCCAGCCACCTGGCGTTGCGCTGGGCGTCCGCATCCTCGCCCCGCAGGAAGACGGCCAGGATGACGGCCGCCACCAGCGGCGTGAAGGTGATGATGGAGAGGAGCGAGGTCATCTCAGTTCCCCCCCGCCACGATCATCACATAGGTGACCAGCACCACGATCCCCAGCACCATCGCCAGCGCATAGTGAAAGATGTAGCCGGTCTGCGCCCGCACCGAGAGGCGGGAAAAGAAGGGGATCACGCCCATCGCCAACCCGTTGATGCCGCCGTCGATCACCGAGCCGTCGCCCTTCTTCCACAGGAAGCGGCCGATGGCCTTGGCCGGCCGGACGAAGAGGAAGTCGAAGATCTCGTCGAAGTACCACTTGTTCAGCAGGAACAGATAGAGCGGCCGCTGCTGGCGCGCGAGCGCCCCGGGCAGCTCGGGCTTCTGGATGTAGAAGAGCCAGGCGAGGCCGAGGCCCGCGAGCATCGCGACGAAGGGCGAGAGCTTCACCCAGGTCGGCACGTAATGCGCGTCATCCAGCACGGTGTTGTCCGGCGCCATGAAGATCGCGCCCGCGAACCACTCGTTGACAGAGGCGATGGAGCCGAAGAAGGGCTTGTACCAGATCATGCCGGCAAACACCGCCCCCAGCGCCAGCACGCCCAGCGGGATCAGCATGGTCATCGGGCTTTCATGGGCATGCGCATGGGTCTTGGCATCGCCCCGCGGCGCGCCCCAGAAGGTCAGGAACATCAGCCGCCAGGAATAGAAGGACGTCATGAAGGCGGTGACCACCAGCACCCAGAAGACGATGGCGGGCCCCCCGGCATAGGCGCTCTCGATGATCGCGTCCTTGGACACGAAGCCGGCGAAGCCGACGGGAAACCCGAGATACAGAAGCGGGATGCCCACCCCGGTGATCGCCAGCGTCCCGATCAGCATGGCGCGGAAGGTCCAGGGGAAGGCCTGCCGCAACCCGCCATAGTTCCGCATGTCCTGTTCATGGTGCATGCCGTGGATGATCGAGCCCGCGCCAAGGAACAGCATCGCCTTGAAGAAGGCGTGGGTGAAGAGGTGGAACATCGCCACCGAATAGACCCCCACCCCGGCCGCGACGAACATGAAGCCCAACTGCGAGCAGGTGGAATAGGCGATCACCCGCTTGATGTCGTTCTGCACGAGGCCCACGGTCGCCGCGAAGAAGGCCGTGGCCGCGCCGATGGCGGTGACGAAGACCATGGTCTCGGGCGCGTACTCCATCACCGGCGACATCCGGACCACGAGGAAGACGCCCGCGGTGACCATGGTGGCGGCGTGGATCAGCGCCGACACCGGCGTCGGCCCCTCCATCGCGTCGGGCAGCCAGGTGTGGAGGAACAGCTGCGCCGACTTCCCCATCGCCCCGATGAAGAGCAGGAAGGCCACGAGGTTCGCCGCATTCCACTCGGTCCAGAGGAAGCTGACCTGCGTCTGGGCCAGCGTCTCGGCCTCGCCGAAGATCACGTCGAACTCGATCGAGTCCACCAGGAAGAAGATCGTGGCGATCCCCAGCAGGAAACCGAAATCGCCCACCCGGTTGACCACGAAGGCCTTGATCGCGGCGGCATTGGCCGAAGGCTTGCGATAGTAGAAGCCGATGAGAAGGTACGAGGCCAGCCCCACCCCTTCCCAGCCGAAGAAGAGCTGGAGCAGGTTGTCGGCCGTCACCAGCATCAGCATGGCGAAGGTGAAGAGCGACAGATAGGCGAAGAACCGCGCCTTGTAGCTCTCGCCATGGCGCCAGTTGTCGTCATGGGCCATGTAGCCGAAGCTGTAGAGATGCACGAGCGCCGAGACCGTGGTGATGACCACCAGCATCACCGCCGTCAGCCGGTCCATCCGGATCGACCAGTCGGTCGTCAGCGTGCCCACATCCACCCAGCGCAGGATCTGGATCTGCCGCGTCTCGCCGTCGAAGCCGAGAAACAGCACCCACGACAGGAACGCCGCGAGGAACAGCAGCGCCGTCGCGATGATCTGCGCGTTCTTCTCGCCGAAGACCCGCCAGCCGAAGCCGCACAGGATCGCGCCGATCAGCGGCGCGAAAAGGACGATCTGCGCCATGCCTCAGCCCCTCAGCACGTTGACGTCTTCGACCTGGATGGTCCCGCGGTTGCGGTTGTAGCAGACGAGGATCGCCAGCCCGATCGCCGCCTCCGCCGCCGCCACCGTCAGGATGAAGAGCGCAAAGACCTGCCCCACCAGATCGCCCAGATAGGCCGAGAAGGCCACCAGGTTGATGTTGGCCGACAACAGGATCAGCTCCACCGACATCAGGATGACGATGATGTTCTTGCGGTTGAGAAAGATCCCGAACACCCCGGTCACGAAGATGGCCGCCGCCACCACGAGGTAGTGCTCTATCCCGATCATCGCCGTCCCTCCGGCATCATTGTTGCGCGCCGCTCAGAGCCCCTGGCCCGGCTTCACGTCCTTGAGTTCCATCGCCTTGGCCGGGTCGCGGCCCATCTGCGCCAGCACGTTCTGCCGCTTGATCCCCTCGCGGTGCCGCAGCGTCAAAAGGATCGCCCCGATCAGCGCCACCAGCAGGATCAGCCCGGCCGTCTGGAACAGCAGGAAATACTGGTCATAGAGGATGAGCCCCAGCGCCTTGGTGTTGTGGATCTCTTCCACCGGCGGCTTCACCGCCTGGCGCAGGCCGCGCGCCTCCGGCGCGCTGGTCCAGGCGCCATAGGCCAGCGCCAGCTGCATCAGCAGGATCACCCCGATCAGCGCCGCCACCGGAAGGTATTTCGCCATCTCCGCCTTCAGCTTGGCGAAGTCGACATCCAGCATCATCACCACGAAGAGGAACAGCACCGCCACCGCGCCGACATAGACGATGACCAGCAGCATCGCCACGAACTCGGCCCCCAGGAGCAGAAAGAGCCCCGCGGTGGAGAGGAACGACAGGATCAGCCACAGCACCGAATGCACCGGGTTGCGCGACAGCACCACCAGAAGCGCGGCCGCCACCGTGGTGATCGCAAAGCCGTAAAAGGCGATTTCGGGGACACCCATGGGCTTTCCTCTCTCGCGCGCGCTCAGCGATAGGGCGCGTCGATCTCCAGGTTGCGGGCGATCTCGGCCTCCCAGCGCTCGCCGTTCTCGAGAAGCTTCTCCTTGGTGTAGAAGAGCTCCTCGCGGGTCTCGGCGGCGAATTCGAAATTGGGGCCCTCGACGATGGCATCGACCGGACAGGCCTCCTGGCAGAAGCCGCAGTAGATGCATTTGGTCATGTCGATGTCGTAGCGCGTGGTGCGGCGCGAGCCGTCGTCGCGCGCCTCGGCGTCGATGGTGATGGCCTGCGCGGGGCAGATCGCCTCGCAGAGCTTGCAGGCGATGCAGCGTTCCTCGCCCGAGGGATAGCGGCGCAGCGCATGCTCGCCGCGGAACCGCGGGCTCAGCGGCCCCTTTTCATGCGGATAGTTCAGCGTCTTCTTCGGCGCCACGAAGTATCGCAGCCCCAGCCCGAAGCCCTTGATGAAATCCGCCAGCAGGAAGTAGCGGACGGCCCGGCCCATGTCGATGCTCATCTCAGCCTCCTTTCCGCTCGCCCTGCCGGGCGGTCTGAAGCCCCGGCAGGATGGTCCACAGCCCGCGCAGCTCGTCGCGCAGCTGATCCAGATGGGTCTGTCTCACAGGTCCGGTCATGGCTCAGCCCCCCCCCCTCAGCCGCCCACGGCCCAGCGGGCCCAGAAGCCCCCCGCCACCTCGAACTTGGCGAGGAAGGCGATCAGGATCACCCAGCCCAGCGACAGCGGCAGGAACACCTTCCAGCCGATCCGCATGAGCTGATCGTAGCGATAGCGCGGCACGATGGCCTTCACCATGGCGAAGAGGAAGAAGAAGACCGCCATCTTCGCCACGAACCAGAACGCCCCGTCCGGCAGGCCGGGAATGGGCGAGAGCCAGCCGCCGAAGAACAGAAGGCTCAGCAGCGCGCACATCAGCAGGATCGCGATGTATTCGCCGGCGAGGAACAGCAGGAACGGCGTCGAGGAATACTCGACCATGAAGCCCGCCACGAGCTCGGACTCGGCCTCGGGCAGATCGAAGGGCGGCCGGTTCGTCTCGGCCAGTGCCGAGATGAAGAACAGCACCACCATCGGCAGATGCGGCAGCCAGTACCACGAGAAGATGCCGTAATCCCCGTCCTGCGCCGCCACGATGGCGCCGAAATTCATCGAGCCGGTGGAGATGATCACCCCGACGATGATGAGCCCGAGCGAGACCTCGTAGGAGATCATCTGCGCAGCCGAGCGCAGCGACCCGAGGAAGGCATATTTCGAGTTCGACGCCCAGCCGCCCATGATGACGCCATAGACCTCGAGCGAGGAGACGGCGAAGACGAACAGGATCGCGACGTTGATGTCCGAGAGCACCCAGCGCTCGTTGAACGGGATCACCGACCAGGCCAGCACCGCCAGCACGAAGGACAGGAGCGGCGCGAGGAAGTAGACCGGACGGTCGACGCCCGCCGGGATCACCACCTCCTTGACCACGTATTTCAGCGCGTCCGCCACCGTCTGCAACAGGCCGAACGGGCCCACCACATTCGGCCCGCGCCGCATCTGCACCGCCGCCCAGACCTTGCGGTCGGCATAGACGAGAAACAAGAGCGAGATCATCACGAAGGCCAGCACCATCAGGCACTGCGCGAGGATCTGCAGCGCCAGTCCCGGACCCGTTGCGAGAAAGTCAGCCATGTCCTTGCGTCATCCTCAGACCATGGGGCTCAGACCGTGGGGATGCCCCGTTCCAGACAATCGGCCATCGTCACCTCGGCGTCGATGGTCCTCAGCCCCCGGGGCAGCGCCGGCGAGATGGTGTAAACAGCATCTCCACGCCAGATGCCACCCTCCTGGTATACATTCGTGCGCAAATGTCGCGCGAAACCGTAGCCCCGGATCAGCGAATACTGCGCCGCAGCACAGCGGGCATAGTCGCTCACGTCGGCGGGGCCGCGCGCGCCGCGCATCGCCACGAGGAAATTCACCAGCTCGCCGTCCATCTTGCGGGTTTCGAGCCCCAGATACTCGGGCGCGAAGGGGGCCGATTCGACCGCCTCCGGCCGCTCCTGCGGCACGGCACAGCCCGCCAGCGCCAGCGCCCCGGCCCAGCACAGCGCCCGACGCATGCCCCCGGCCGGACACGTCACTCGGCGGCAAGCGGTGCGGCCCGCCGGTCCTGCGCGATCCGGCTCAGCTCGGCCATCAGCTGCGAGGCCCGCGCGACCGGGTTGGTGAGGAAGTAGTCCCGCACCGGCGAGGCGAAGTCGCCCTCGCCCATCGGCCCCGCCGCGAGCGGCGCCGGCTCGTTGTCGGGCCGCTCGTCGATCCGCTCCAGATGCGGCACCGCGGCCACCAGCGCCCGGCGCAGCGCGGGCAGCGAGTCGAACGGCAGCGGCTGGCCCAGCGCGCCCGACAGCGCGCGCAGGATCGCCCAGTTCTCCTTGGCCTCGCCCGGGGGGAAGCCCGCGCGCAGCGCCAGCTGCGGCCGGCCTTCGGTGTTGACGAAGATCCCCGGCTCCTCGGTCCAGGCGGCGGCGGGCAGGATGATGTCGGCCCGATGCGCGCCGCGGTCGCCATGGCTGCCCTGATAGATCACGAAGGGCCCCGAGGGGATGTCGAGCTCGTCGGCGCCGAGGTTCAGGATCACCTCGGCCCCCAGCGCCGCCTCGATGCCGCCCTCGCAGGTCGCGCAAACGTCCATCGCGCCCACCCGCGCCGCCGCCGTGTGCAAGACCAGCAGCCCCGCGCCCGTGACCTCGGCCAGCCGCGCCGCCTGCGCCAGCACCGCAGCCCCGTCCGCCCCCGTCAGCGCGCCCTGCCCCACGATGACCACCGCAGGCCCCTCCAGCGGGCCGGCCCCGGCCACCAGCCGCGCCAGTGCCGCCCGGTCCGTGCCGTGGTCCACCACGTCATAGGTGAGGTCCACCACCGGCCCGACCCGGTGCACCTCGCCGCCCCGGAGCCAGGCCTTGCGGATGCGCGCGTTCAGCACCGCGGCCTCGGCGCGCGGGTTGGTGCCGATCAGATAGATCTTTTCGGCCGTGTCGAGATCCTCGATGGCGGCAGTGCCCGCATATCCGGCCCGGTTCCCGGCGGGCAGCTTCGCGCCGTCGGTGCGGCACTCGACCATGCCGCCCTGCCCCTCGACCAGCAGCTTCAGCGCATGCACCGCCTCGACCGGGGCAAGATCGCCCACCAGCCCCGCCAGACGCTTGCCCCTGATCGCCGCGGCCGCGGCCGCCAGCGCCTCGGGCCAGCTCGCAGGTCGCAGCCTGCCGTCCTTGCGCACATAGGGCCGGTCCAGCCGCTGCCGCCGCAGCCCGTCCCAGACGAAGCGGGTCTTGTCGCTGATCCACTCCTCGTTCACGCCGTCATGGTTGCGCGGCAGCATCCGCATGACCTCGCGGCCCTTGGTGTCCACCCGGATCGAGGAGCCCAGCGCGTCCATCACGTCGACGGTCTCGGTCTTGGTCAGCTCCCACGGCCGCGCGGTGAAGGCATAGGGCTTCGAGACCAGCGCCCCCACCGGGCAAAGGTCGATGATGTTGCCCGACAATTCGCTGTCGATCAGCTCGCCCAGATAGGTGGTGATCTCGGCGTCCTCGCCGCGGCCGGTCTGGCCCATCACCGACACCCCGGCCACCTCGGTGGTGAAGCGCACACAGCGGGTGCAGGAGATGCAGCGCGTCATGTGCGTCTCGATCAGGGGCCCGAGGTCGAGATCCTCCACCGCCCGCTTCGGCTCGCGGTAGCGCGAGAAATCGACGCCATAGGCCATCGCCTGATCCTGAAGGTCGCATTCGCCGCCCTGGTCGCAGATCGGACAGTCGAGCGGGTGGTTGATGAGCAGGAACTCCATCACCCCCTCGCGCGCCTTCTTCACCATCGGCGAGTTGGTGCGCACCACCGGCGGCGCCCCGTCCGGCCCGGGCCGCAGGTCGCGCACCTGCATGGCGCAGCTTGCCGCGGGCTTCGGCGGGCCGCCCACCACCTCGACCAGACACATCCGGCAGTTGCCGGCGATGCTCAGACGCTCATGGTAACAGAAGCGCGGGATCTCGATGCCGGCCTGCTCGCAGGCCTGGATCAGGGTCATGGCCGGATCGACCTCGACCTCGTGACCGTCGATGATGATCTTGCGCAACTCGCTCATCCTGTCCGTCCCGTCGGTTCAGTGGGCCCGCAACAGCGAGCCGAGAAAGGTTCCCCGTCCGATCTCGCGCAGACCGATCCGGCAATAGCTGTCGGCATCGCCCCGCACCGCCCCGTTGGCCACCAGCCAGGCATCGCGGCGCGCCTCCATCGCGGCGCGCGCCCGCGGATCGGCAAGATAGGCGTCGATGGTGGCCCGGTCATAGCCGAGGTTCATCGCATAGCTCAGAAGCGCCAGCGCATGGGCCCGCACCACCGAACGCCGCTCGGAGATGGTGGGGCAGTTGCGGCGGATCTGGTCGCCGATGGCGGCCACCAGCAGCCGGTCGTTGATGTAGCTGTTCTGGCTCAGGGGCGGCAGCCCGCCCTGGGCCATCGCCGGCGCGGCCACCGCCAGCCCGCAGGCCAGCGCGAGGGGACGCAGCGTCCGCATCAGCCCGCCACCGGGTCGAGGCGCCGCTCGATGCGGTCGGCCCGGGCGTCACGGCGGCCGTCGATGCGCCCGAGCCGTTCCTCCCCGCCGGACATGCGCGCCCTGACGGCGCGCAGGTCGTCCTGCACATCCTGAACCCGCCGGTCGACCCGGGGCATATATTCGAGGATGAGGTCGCCCCGCTCGTCGCCCATGCCCTACTCCGCCGCCACGGCGCTGACGCGGCCGGTCTTGCGGGCCTTGATGCGGTCCTCGATCTCGCCGCGGAAATGGCGGATCAGCCCCTGGATCGGCCAGGCGGCGGCATCGCCGAGGGCGCAGATCGTGTGGCCCTCCACCTGCTTGGTGACGTCGAGGAGCATGTCGATCTCCTCGAGCTCGGCCTCGCCTGTCACCAGCCGCTCCATCACCCGCATCATCCAGCCCGTGCCCTCGCGGCAGGGGGTGCACTGCCCGCAGCTCTCGTGCTTGTAGAACTTGGCCAGCCGCCAGATCGCCTTGATGACGTCGGTGGAGTTGTCCATCACGATCACCGCGGCCGTCCCCAGCCCCGAGCGCTGCTCGCGCAGCCAGTCGAAATCCATGATCGCGCCGCGGGCGACCGACCCGGGCAACAGCGGCACCGACGAGCCACCCGGGATCACCGCCTTCAGGTTGTCCCAGCCGCCGCGGATGCCGCCGCAATGCCGCTCGATCAGCTCCTCGAAGGGGATCGACATCGCCTCCTCGACCACGCAGGGGCGGTTCACATGGCCCGAGATGGCGAAGATCTTGGTGCCGGCGTTGTTGGGCCGGCCGAAGCCTGCGAACCACTGCGCGCCACGGCGCAGGATGGTGGGCACCACGGCGATGGATTCGACGTTGTTCACCGTGGTCGGGCAGCCATAGAGGCCCGAACCCGCCGGAAACGGCGGCTTCATCCGCGGCATGCCCTTGCGCCCCTCGAGGCTTTCGAGCAGCGCGGTCTCCTCGCCGCAGATATAGGCGCCGGCGCCGTGGTGGAGGTAAAGGTCGAAGTCCCAGCCCGACCCGGCCGCGTTCCGGCCCAGAAGCCCCGCGTCATAGCATTCGTCGATCGCGGCCTGCAGCGCCTCGCGCTCGCGGATGTATTCGCCGCGCAGATAGATGTAGCAGGCATGCGCCCCCATGGCGAAGGAGGCGACCAGACAGCCCTCGATCAGCGTGTGCGGGTCATGGCGCATGATCTCCCGGTCCTTGCAGGTCCCGGGCTCGGATTCGTCGGCGTTGACCACCAGATAGGACGGGCGGCCGTCGCTCTCCTTCGGCATGAAGGACCATTTCAGGCCGGTCGGAAACCCCGCCCCGCCCCGGCCGCGCAGACCGCTGGCCTTGGTCTCGTCGATGATCCAGCCGCGCCCCTTCGCGATCAGCGCCGCGGTGCCGTCCCAGTGGCCGCGCGCACGCGCGCCGGCCAGGCTGCGGTCATGCATGCCGTAGAGGTTGGTAAAGATCCGGTCCTGATCGCGCAGCATGCTCTCTGTCCTTTCGCCGGCGGCGACCGTCGCCGCCGGCAGTGTCGTTTCCCCGGGAGCCCGCCATGCGAACTCAGTTGCCGCCGCCCCGGCTGCGCCACAGCCGCCAGGTCAGCACCAGCGCCCAGCCAAATGCCGCCAGCGCCATCACATCGAAGAGGAAGACGAAGCGCGCCTCCCACCCCATCTGACCGCCCAGCCACTGCGCGCCCATCCACAACAGCATCGTGCCGGCCATCACCGTGGCGGCCAGCCGGGCCTGTACGCCCTGTTGCCTGTCGTCGTCGTCAGGACGCCGCATCGATCCGCCTCAGGCCTTGGGCTCTTCGGCCTCGGCGGCCTTGGCGCCACCGCGCGGCTTGGCCGGCTCGGCCTTTGCAGCGGCCGGAGCGGGAGCCGGAGCGGGAGCCGGTGCCGGAGCGGGCGCAGGTGCGGCGGCGGGTGCGGCCGCGACGAACGGATCCATGCTGCCGGCCAGCGGCGGCGTCGGGCTGGCGAACACGAAATAGTTGAAGGCGCCCAGCAGCACGAACACCACACCCGACATCCAGATCGCCTGGATGATGCCCCAGCCGCCCAGCGCGAGCAGCAGCACGAACAGCAGCGCGGCCACGCCGGCGGCAGTTCCCCACGCGAAAAGTTGAGCTTCAAGACTGGCTTTTTTCTTCGTTGCCATGGTCATTCTCCCAGGTTCGGTTTCGCAAAAGTTGCGACCCCGACTGTAACCTGTCAACGCGCTCCTGTCTCGCGCGGTTTACACTGCTGCGGCCGCTCGGTGCCGTCGATCCGCTTCACCGTGTCGCCAAAGGCGAGCGCCAGCGCGACGCTGGCGTTGTGGGCCTCCGCCGTGCCGCCCTCGGGCACGAGGCTGGTGGGGCCGCCCTCGGGCTCGCTGGCGAAGCGGCCGGTCTGCGGGCCCGGCGCAGGCACCCGCCCGGCGGCGAACTCGTCCAGCAGCCATTCCAGCCGCTCGGCCGTCAGGTCCTCGTAATAGTCCTTGCCGATCTGGGCCATGGGCGCGTTGGCGCAGGCGCCGAGGCACTCCACCTCCTCCCAGCTGAACCTGCCGTCGGCCGACAGCGTGTGCGGCCGCTTCGCGATCCGCGCCTTGCACACCGCCACCAGATCCTCGGCGCCGCAGATCATGCAGGACGTCGTGCCGCAGACCTGCACATGCGCGACCGAGCCCACCGGGGCAAGCTGGAACATGAAGTAGAAGGTCGCCACCTCCAGCGCGCGGATATGCGCCATCCCCAGCATGTCGGCCACATGCTCGATGGCCGGACGGCTGAGCCAGCCCTCCTGCTCCTGCGCCCGCCACAAGAGTGGAATGATCGCGCTCGCCTGCCGGCCCTCGGGATACTTGGCGATCTGCGCCTCGGCCCAGGCCCGGTTCGCGGGGGAGAAGGCAAAGGAGGCCGGCTGTTCGGGGTGAAGCCTGCGCAGCATCAGCTGCACCCCCCGGTGGTCAGCCGCAGCCCCTCCATCGAGGCCGGGATCACGGCCCGCCCCGTCTCCAGCAGCACCGTCACGATCTCGCCCAGCGTCGCCTCGTCGAAGCCGGTCGCCTGCTCGACCGCGACCGCCTGCGCGTCAGTCTCGACCACGCAGCCGATCGCCTCCACCGCCGCGACGAAGGCCGCCACCTGCGCCTCGGTCGCCGCCGCCGCCGACCCGGTCAGGGCCAGCACACACACCCCTGCGAGAACCCGCTTCATCGGTCGATCTCCCCGAACACCACATCCATGGTGCCGATGATGGCCGCCACATCGGCCAGTTGATGCCCCTTGCAGATATGGTCCATCGCCTGCAGGTGCAGAAAGCCCGGCGCACGGATCTTTGCGCGATAGGGACGGTTGGTGCCGTCGGCCACCAGATAGACGCCGAACTCGCCCTTGGGCGCCTCGACCGCGGCATAGACCTCGCCCGCGGGCACACGGAAGCCCTCGGTGTAGAGCTTGAAGTGATGGATGAGCGCCTCCATCGAGGTCTTCATCTCGGCCCGCTTCGGCGGCGTCAGCTTGCCGCGGGCCAGCACGTCTCCGTCGGTCTTGCGCAGCTTTTCAAGGCATTGCAGCATGATCTTCAGGCTCTCGCGCATCTCGGCCATGCGGCAGAGATAGCGGTCGTAGCAGTCGCCGTTCTTGCCCACCGGGATCTTGAAGTCGAACTCGTCGTAGCACTCATAGGGCTGGGCGCGGCGCAGGTCCCAGGCGAGGCCCGAGCCGCGCACCATCACCCCCGAAAAGCCCCAGTCCAGGATCTCCTGCTGCGTCACCACCCCGATGTCGCAGTTGCGCTGCTTGAAGATCCGGTTCTCGTCCAGCAGGTCCGAGATGTCGTCGAGCGTCTTGGGGAAGGTGCCGCACCACTCCTCGATGTCGTCGATCAGCCCGTCGGGCAGCTCCTGATGCACCCCTCCGGGGCGGAAATAGGCCGCATGCAGGCGCGCCCCGCAGGCCCGCTCGTAGAACTCCATCAGCCGCTCGCGCTCCTCGAAGCCCCAGAGCGGCGGGGTCAGCGCGCCCACGTCCATCGCCTGCGTCGTCACGTTCAGCAGATGGTTCAGGATGCGCCCGATTTCCGAATAGAGCACGCGGATCAGCGAGGCCCGGCGCGGCACCTCGACCCCGCAGAGCTTTTCGATGGCGAGGCACCAGGCATGCTCCTGGTTCATCGGCGCGACATAGTCGAGCCGGTCGAAATAGGGCAGGTTCTGGAGATATGTGCGGCTCTCCATCAGCTTTTCGGTGCCGCGGTGCAGCAGCCCGATATGCGGGTCGCAGCGTTCCACGATCTCGCCGTCAAGCTCCAGCACCAGCCGGAGAACCCCATGCGCCGCAGGGTGTTGCGGCCCGAAGTTCAGGTTGAAGTTGCGGATCCGCTGTTCGCGGGTGATGACGTCGCCCTTGGCGTCGCGGAGCACATCGCCGTCCATCGCGTCCTCCCTCAGCCCTTGGGTCCGGCGGGCTTGTCGTCGCCCGGCAGGATGTATTGCGCGCCCTCCCAGGGGCTCATGAAATCGAACTGCCGGTACTCCTGCACCAGCTTCACCGGCTCGTAGACCACCCGCTTGGCGGTCTCGTCATAACGGACCTCGGTATAGCCGGTGGTGGGGAAGTCCTTGCGCAGCGGGTGGCCGCGAAAGCCATAGTCGGTGAGGATGCGACGCAGGTCCGGATGGCCCGAGAACAGGATGCCGAAGAGGTCGAAGACCTCGCGCTCGAACCAGCCCGCGCTGGGGTGCATCGCGGTGATCGAGGGCACCATCTCGTCCTCGCGCACCTGCGTCTTCACCCGGATGCGCTGATTCTGCCACATCGACAGGAAGTGATAGACCACGTCGAAGCGCCGCGCCCGCTCGGGGTAGTCGACGGCGGTGATGTCCACCAGCGTGGAAAAGCCGCAGGCCGGGTCGGTCTTGAGGAACCGGGTGAACTCGACGATCTGGCCGGGCTCGATCTCGACCGTCAGCTCGCCATGGGCGATGGCATGGCCGGACACGGCCGCCGGCTGGCGGATGGAGATGTGGTCGATGAGCTGCGCGAGCGCCTCCTCGGCGCCGGCGGTTCGGGCGGCGGTGTCGGCCATGGCGTCGGTCCTAGCGCACGAGGGTGCCGGTGCGGCGGATCTTCCGCTGCAACTGCAGGATGCCGTAGAGCAGCGCTTCGGCGGTGGGCGGGCAGCCGGGGACGTAGATGTCCACCGGCACGATCCGGTCGCAGCCCCGCACCACCGAATAGCTGTAGTGGTAATACCCCCCGCCATTGGCGCAGGAGCCCATGGAGATGACATAGCGCGGCTCGGGCATCTGGTCGTAGACCTTGCGCAGCGCCGGCGCCATCTTGTTGGTCAGGGTTCCGGCCACGATCATCAGGTCGGACTGGCGCGGGCTCGCGCGGGGGGCGGTGCCGTAGCGTTCCACGTCATAGCGCGGCATGGCCACATGCATCATCTCTACCGCGCAGCAGGCGAGGCCGAAGGTCATCCAGTGCAGCGAGCCGTTGCGTGCCCAGTTGATGACGTCCTCGACCGAGGTCAGCAGGAAACCCTTGTCCTGCAACTCCTTGTTCAGCGCCTGGGTGGCAACCTCGCGGTCGGGCCCGGCATCGTTCAGCGCGGTGCTTACAGACATGGGCTCACTCCCATTCCATCGCCCCCTTCTTCCACTCATAGGCAAAGCCGATGGTCAGCACGGCGAGGAAGATCATCATCGACCAGAAGGCCAGCATCGAGACCTCGCCGAAGGCGACCGCCCAGGGGAACAGGAACGCCACCTCGAGGTCGAAGATGATGAACAGGATCGCGACGAGGTAGAATCGGACGTCGAACTTCATCCGCGCATCGTCGAAGGCGTTGAAGCCGCATTCATAGGCCGAGACCTTCTCCGGGTCCGGCCGGCGGATGGCGATCACCAGCGCCGACAACAGCAGGATCAGCCCGAACGCCACCGCCAGCGCGAGGAAGATCAGAATCGGCAGGTATTCTCTGAGCAGAGCGTCCACGTCTGGGTCCCCTTGCTGGCGTCGTTCTCTGTGCGACCAGTCCACCGGAATCTAGTGCCACCCCCCCTCCCCGGTCAACCGCGCCGGGGTGCGGCATTGCCGGCCCCCGTCTGTATGCTTTTGCACACCATTTGGATGCGACGCCTTGCCGCAGGCCGGGCGCGGCTAGCGCGCCGCCCAGCCCGGCGGGCGACGCTCGAAGAAGGCGGCGATGCCCTCGGCCGCCTCCGCGCTCTCCCAGCGGCGCACCAGCGCCTCGATGGTCTCGGCAACCACGGCGTCGTCGATGGGCGGGCCCAGCCGGCGCAGGAGGCGCTTGGCCTCGGCCACCGCGCCGGGGGCGGCGGCGAGATAGGGCGCGACCTCGGCCTCGACGGCCGTCTCCAGCGCCTCGGCCGGCACGGCTGCGGCAATGAGCCCCAGCCGCACCGCCTCCTCGGCGCCGAAGCGGCGGGCCGACATGAACACCCGCCGCGCCATCGCCTCGCCCAGCCGGGCGACGACATAGGGGCCGATGGTGGCGGGAATCAGCCCCAGCCGCGTCTCGGTCAGCCCGAACTGCGCCCCCTCGACCGCCACGGCCACATCGCAGACCGAGATCATGCCCACCCCGCCGCCAAAGGCCTGCCCCTGCACCCGCCCGATCAGCGGCTTGGGCAGGGTGTTGAGCGCGGCGAGCATCTCGGCGAGCTTGCGCGCCTCGCGCGCCCGCGTGGCGCCGTCGGCCTCCATCTGCGCCCGCATCCAGGCCAGGTCGCCGCCGGCGCAAAAGCTCGCCCCCGCGCCGGTGAGCACCACCACCCGCACCGCCGGATCGCGCCCCAGCCGCAGGGCGGCCTCGGTCAGCTCGGCGATCATCGTCGCCGACAGCGCATTGTGCCGCTCCTCCCGCGCCAGCGTCAGCGTGCTGACGCCGCGGGCGTCGGTTGCAAGCGAAATCGTCTCGAACATGGCCCCTCCCTCCCCCGACCCTATCCGCCGCGCAGGCTGCGCGCCAGCCGGGCCGCCCGCGCCAGCACCTCGGGGTCGAGGCCGGTCGGATGCCCCATCGCCGCCAGCCGCGCCGCCACCGCCTCGGTCGCGACATTCCCCGCCGCCCCGGGCGCATAGGGACAGCCCCCCAGCCCCCCCACCGCGGCGTCGAAGACCCTGAGCCCCCTCTCCAGCGCCACCTCGATGTTGGCCAGCGCCCGCCCGGCGGTGTCGTGGAAATGCCCGGCCAGCCGCTCGGGCGGCAGCTCCTGCAACACCGCCTCCAGCATCGCCGCCACCGCCTCGGGCGTGCCCCGGCCCAGCGTGTCGCCAAGGCTGATCTCGAAGCAGCCCATGTCGCGCAGCGCCGCCGCCACCCGCGCCACCTCTCCCGGCGCCACCGGCCCGTCGAAGGGGCAGTCGGTGACGCAGGAGACATAGCCCCGCACCGGCACCCCGTCGGCGGCCGCGGCCTCGCAGACCGGGCGGAACCGCGCCAGACTCTCGGCGATGCCTGCGTTCAGATTGGCCCGCGAGAACCCCTCCGAGGCGGCGCCGAAGATCGCCACCTCATCGGCGCCGGCGGCGCGGGCGGCGGCATAGCCCTTCATGTTCGGGGTCAGCGCGGCATAGCGCACCCCGGGCGCGCGGCGGATGCCGGCCAGCACCTCGGCCCCGTCGGCCATCTGCGGCACCCAGCGCGGGCTCACGAAACTCGCCGCCTCGATGCGCCGAAACCCGGCCCCGCTCAGCAGGTCGATCAAGGCGATCTTGTCCGCGGCCGGGATGATCCGGGCCTCGTTCTGCAACCCGTCGCGCGGGCCCACCTCGACGATCTCCACCGTTGCAGCCATCCTGCCCTCCCTTCCCGGCAACCTCCGCCTTCGGCCCCGCACCGCCATGCCCGGGGCGCGCGAGGGTGGGCGGGTGGGGCGCGGCCCGGGCGTGGCGGTGCGGGGCGGCTACTCCGCCGTCTCCAGCCGGATCAGCGCCGCCCCCGCCTCCACCTGCGCGCCGGCCTCGGCCAGCACCTCGGCCACCACCCCGTCGCGCGCGGCCGCCAGGCCGTGCTCCATCTTCATCGCCTCCAGCACCGCCAGCCGGTCGCCCACCGCCACCGCCTGCCCCGCCGCCACGAACACCGCCTTCACCAGCCCCGGCATCGGCGCGGTCACCACATCGCCCGCCTCGGCCGCTGCCCCGCCCCGCGCCAGCGGATCCACCGGCCGGAAATGATGCGTCGCCGCCCCGAACAGATGCACACCGGCCGCCGTGACCACCGGGCGCAGCCCCGCCGGCGCCCCGTCCACCCACCAGCCCGCCTCGGTCCGGCGCAGCTCACGCCGCCCCCCGGCCACCTCCACCGCAAAGACCCCGCCCCCCTGCGCCTCGATCACCGCCTCCACGACCCCACCGCCGCCCTCGAACGCCACCCGCCGCCGCAACGGCGCCCATAGCGCAAAGCCGCAGTCCCAACGCCCGTCGACAGGCCCGCCCCCCGCCAGCCCCGCCACTGCCAGCGCCGCCAGCGCCAGCGCCGCGCCCCCGGGCGCCGGCTCCGCCGCCAGAGCCTCCAGATCCCGCTCGATCAGCCCGGTGTCGACATCGCCCGCCGCAAAGCCCGGATGCCGCGCCAGCGCCCCCAGAAAGGCAAGGTTGGTCACCGTCCCCGCCACCTCGGTCCCCTCCAGCGCCCGCGCAAGCCGCCGCAGCGCCACCGCCCGGGTGGGGCCATGCACGATCACCTTGGCGATCATCGGGTCGTACCAGGGGCTGATCGCATCCCCCGCCCGCACGCCCGAATCCGCCCGCACGCCCTCAGGAAAACGCAGATGCGTGAGACGACCGGTGGCCGGCAGGAACCCCGCCGGCACATCCTCGGCATAGAGCCGTGCCTCGAAGGCATGCCCGCGGATCGCCAGATCCTCCTGCCGCGCGGGCAGCCCCTCGCCCGCCGCCACCCTGAGCTGCCACTCCACCAGGTCCACGCCGGTGATCGCCTCGGTCACGGGGTGCTCCACCTGCAGCCGCGTGTTCATCTCCATGAACCAGAAACGATCCTCGCGCAGCCCCTCCGAACCGTCGACGATGAACTCCACCGTGCCGGCGCCGCGATAGCCGATGGCCTTCGCCGCCCGAACCGCCGCCGCCCCCATCGCGGCGCGCATCGCCTCGGGCATCCCCGGCGCGGGGGCCTCCTCGATCACCTTCTGGTGACGGCGCTGCAGCGAACAGTCCCGCTCGAACAGATGCACCGCCTCGCGGCCGTCGCCGAACACCTGCACCTCGATGTGCCGCGGCTTCTCGATCCACTTCTCCACCAGCACGGCGTCGTTGCCGAAGGCGCCCCGCGCCTCGCCCCGCGCACTCTCCAGCGCGGCCATGAAGTCCGCGGGGCGCGCGACCCGCCGCATCCCCTTGCCGCCGCCCCCCGCCACCGCCTTGATCAGCACGGGGTATCCGATGGCATCGGCCGCCCCGGCCAGATGCTCGGGGTCCTGGTTCGCGCCATGATAGCCGGGCACCACCGGCACGCCGGCCTCGGCCATCAGCTTCTTGGCGGCATCCTTCAGCCCCATCGCCCGGATCGCCGCGGCCGAAGGCCCGACGAACACCAGCCCCGCCGCCTCCACCGCCGCCACGAACTCGGGGTTCTCGGACAGAAAGCCATAGCCCGGATGGATCGCCTCCGCCCCCGTCGCCTGCGCCGCCGCGATGATCGCATCGCCCCGCAGATAACTCTCGGCCGGGGCCGGGCCGCCGATATGCACCGCCCTGTCCGCCGCCGCCACATGTGCCGCGCCGGCATCGGCGTCGGACCAGACCGCCACCGTCTCCACCCCCATCGCCCGGGCGGTGGCCATCACCCGCAGCGCGATCTCGCCGCGGTTGGCGATCAGGATGCGGCGAAACATGCTTTCCCTCCGTCCCCTTCTGCGGCACAGGAACGGCCATGTACCGCCGCCCCCTCCTGCCGCATGGCCTCCGCCCGCCCGAGACCTGGGCCGGCCCCGGCTTCGCCGCCCGCCCCCTGCGGCTGGCGGACGCCGAGGACGACCTCGCCGCCGTCCTCGCCTCGGCCGACCGGCTGCGCGGCGCCATGGACCCCGCCGACCCCTGGCCCGGGGGCCTCACGCTCCACGAGAACCGCGTCGACCTCGGGTGGCACGAGCGCGAGTTCACCTCGGGCCACAGCTTCGCCTGGACCCTGCGCGACCCGGCCGACCGCCTCACCCTCGGCTGCGCCTATCTCTACCCCTCGGACCGCGAGGGACCCGACGCCATGGCCTTCTGGTGGGTCCGCACGGGCCATGAGACCCGCGACACCCCTGTCGGCACGGCCTTTCGCGCCCTGATCGCGGCGCTGCCCCTCGCCTGCGCCTTCCCCGGCCGCGACGAGGCCTGGGCCACCTGGCAGGCCCGCCCCCGCCGCTGGCCCTGATGTCAGAGGCGCAGCGCAGCCCCGCGCCCCGATCCGGCGGAGGCG
>Ga0213835_100725_pt1 | contig 27102 bp, 31 predicted proteins | sample SWPATP01_FD_160576 | JGI IMG/M metagenome (GOLD analysis project Ga0213835, IMG submission 160576) | Coastal seawater microbial communities from Marineland, Florida, United States - SWPA TP0 #1 | ecosystem: Environmental > Aquatic > Marine > Coastal | place: USA: Florida | collected 2016-08-05 | reverse complement strand
GGGCAACCACGGCGAAAGGCACTCAGCGAAGCAAGGACACTGCGAAAGGGGGATACCAACATGAACCACCAACATCAACTTCAAGGTCAACAGCCGGCTCAGGCATCTAGCAAAGCAAGTGGCGAACAGCAGGAGGCAAAGCGCACCTCGAGGAAGGCGGCCGTCAAATATTTGTCCGACGACGCCGACGCGATCATTGCCAAGGCCCTTTCGATTCTGGAACAGCGTCTGCGCAGGCCTGGTCAAATGCTGACGACTCCGGGCGTGGTGAAAGATTTCCTCCGGTTGCGGTTGTCTGGTCTTGACCACGAGCAGTTCCACGTTCTATTTCTCGATGTGAAAAATCGGCTGCTGGCCGTTGAAACGATGTTTACCGGCACCCTGACCCATACGAGTGTGTATCCGCGAGAAGTGGTCAAAGCTGCGCTGCGCCACAACGCATCCGGCCTCATGTTCGCGCACAATCACCCGTCCGGCGCCTGCGAACCGAGCGAGGCTGATTTGCGGCTGACGACCACATTGGTTCAGGCGCTGACCCTGGTCGACGTGCGTGTTCTCGATCATTTCGTGATCGCCGGCGTCGATGCCCACTCATTCGCCGAACATGGGCAATTGTAGATTTTTAAGCAACGGTTATTGATGTGCGCAATTACGGCTGATAACCAAAATGATATACTTTGGTTGTCGCATGTAATCACCCTGGCCGCGCTTCCGGCGCGGTCCTCTAGTGGAGGCTGCCATGAGATTTTTTGATGACCTGGTCGTAATGTTCGCTACCTGCTTTATGCGTGGCGTGATGGCTATTGGCACCGGCTTTGCTTACATGCAAATGTTTGTGCTGGCCGTGGTAGTGGCGATGATCGGGAGTGTCGGTCTGGCTGTTGCCGTCACCGTCGTCAAAGGCTTGCTGCTGCGGTAACATGGCCGATCGTATTTCGACCGCCGAGCTGGTCCAGTTGACCCGGGAGTTGACGCCGCTTGTCGGCGCCCTGGATCAGCGTATCGACGAAATTCTGGCGAGAATGGCCCAGCTAGAAAAGGCCGGGTTGATTCACGCGACCGAGCACTGGCGCAAAGGTGGCGGCGAACCCAGGTACATGTACTTGCTCCACCCTCAGAAACCGGGTGTACGTCGGCAGCGCGAATATATCGGCGCCGACCCGGTCAGGATTGCCCAGGCACGCGCCGGTATCGTACGAGCCGGGGAGCATGCGCAGCTGGCCGGGCGGGCAGTGAAGCTCGCCAACGACGTACGGACCGTCACAGAAAATCTGCGCGTCACGACGCATCATATTTCCAAGGCAATACGGTAACTTTTTTTTCGATAGTAGTAGTAATAATAGTAGTAGCACTACGATTACTACTATAATGTAGAGAATGTCCCCTTCCCTTTCTGGAGCACGATATGGCAATTAATCAGGACGTGTATCAGCGAATTTTCGATGCGGCCGACAAGCTGCATGCAGATAATCCGGGTGCCGACTATCCGACTATTGAAGCGGTACGTCAGGAGTCGCGTGCGGGCATGAACGCTGTCGTGCAGGTCATGAAGGATTGGCGCCAGGCGCAGCGTAAGCAGGTCCAGCCTGTGCGCAAGACCTTGCCGGAGGCCCTGCTGGAGCAGGTGCAGACGGTCGCACACAGCTTCTGGGAGGCTGCTCAGCAGCTGGCCAATGAATCCCTCGACACGGCCAGGGTGGAATTTGAGGCGGAGAAGGCTGACCTACTCGTCATTTCAGCCCAGCAGAGCGATGCATTCGCCCTGCAGGGCGAGCAGCTTCAAACGGCCCACGCACGTATAGCGGAGTTGGAAAAACAAGCCGAGGAGGCCGCTGTTGAGGCGCGCGCGATGGCGCAACGGCTTGAAGACGTGCAGCGAGAACTGGTCGAATCCGAGCAGCGCGCCTTGGTCGCGGCGCAGCGGGCGGAAGAAATCGAGCAGCGCGCGAACGACCTGCGCGAGGAATTGAGGCATGCGCACGCGGAGGTCGACCAGGTGCGCGCCGAGCGCGATAGAGCGCTTGAGCGCGCCGAGGACGCCGCCAACCAGGTGGCGCGGGCAGAGGCACGCTTGGAGCACATGCGCGAAACCACGGCCGCGCAGCTAGAACAGCAGCGTGAACGTGCAGCCCAGGAAGCGAGGGAAGCGACCGATCGACTGGCAAAGGCCGAAGGCGAACGCGATCGCGCTCGGGGCGAGATTGGTACCGCGCGGGAGGAAGCTGCCGGCTTGCGCGGCCAGCTGCAGCGATACGAAGATCAGGACGAACGCGCTGCGCAGGCTGCCCGGGATGCTGCCGAGCGATTGGCGAAGATGGAAGCCGAGCGTGACCAGGCCCGTTCTGACATCGCCGGCGCGCGCGAGGAAGCGGCCGGCCTGCGCGGTCAGCTGGAGGCGACGACAGCGCTGCTCGCCAAATTCAAGCCTCCGGGTAAATGATGTTTGAGAGCCGCGGGATGCCGCGCCGGAGGCGAAACCATGGCTCCCGCCAGCCCTTGACCAACCTCATGCCAATTCCGCTTCTTGTTATATTTTGTTATATCTGTGTTGCTTCCGTTGTTATACGACGTTATAATTTCAACGTGGTCAATCCCGGCCATATGACCTTCGGGAGCCTGTCATGCAGCCGTATGTGAAGCAAGAGCAGTTCTTGAGTCGGGCGGGTGCCTAATTCATGGCGCCGTCTACCCAAAAGATGGATGAGGCATCTTTCGATCGTGTCGCCTTGGCCTGTAATTGGTCAGAACGCTCTTTAGGTGTAGCGAAAGCACTCATCGTTGGTGGAAAGTCGCCGACCGCCGCGGGCGCGGCGGCTGACCCACCGATGACGGCGCAGCATGCGAATGTGCTCCGAAGCCGATTTCTCGCGAAGGTTGAAAAATTCCGCCAGGACGAGGAAAAGGCGCGGTTGGAGCGGTTTATGCAGCGTGAGGCGCCGAAAGCATCAGGCGCCGTGCTCGACGCGCTGGAGGCGTTTTCGGCCCAAATGAAGACCTTGCATGACAAAGGCTATACCGCCGAGCAAATCGTGTCGTTTCTTAAAGAGAACGGCGTTTCCACTTCGCCGACCACAGTTCGGAAATTTCTCAGGAGTAGGCCGTGAAAACCACCGTAAGTTCAAGTCAAAAAGGCGGTGTTGGCAAGACCTTTTTCGACGTGCAGTTTTCCTACTACGTCTTTCTGCTGTGTTCGCGCCGGGTGCTCACGATCGACTTTGACCACCAAGGCAATACGTCGAAGGCGATCCAGAAAGGTGGACTGGCCACGGTTTCACGGGTGAAAGCTAGTGAACTGCTCACGTACAAAGATGGGCAGATGCCGGTCATCGAGAATGCGCCGTTTGTGCTCATATCGGCCGACCGGGAAGAATTGCTGGGTCTGGAGAAGCAGGCATCCCGACACAACGAGTTCGCGACGAAGCTCAAGGCCTTCCTCGAGTCCGTCAGCAACCAGTTCGACGTGTGCATGATCGACACCAACCCGAACCCGGACATTCGGCAGCTTGCCGGTCTGGTGGTCGCTGACTTCGTGCTTGCGCCCCTGCAGCTGAATCAGGAAGCGATCGACGGCATCGGCCAGCTGCTCAACAATGAACGCCTTGGCCTGCGTCGCATCCAGGCGAAGATCAATCCGAAGCTGCAGCTGATCGGCATTCTGCCCAACCTGGTTGAGCCGACCCCGTTCCAGCGGGAGAACTTCAAAGCGTTGTCGACCCACTATGCAAAGCTCCTGATTCCACTGGACGGTGGTGGCTTCGCCGCGATCAAGAAGACCACGGCCGCGCCGGAGGCCCAGGCGGCCGGCTTGCCCATCTGGAAACTGAACAAGACCAGCGCACGCGAAGCGTGGGCGCAGATGAAGCCGGTATTCGAAAAGATTTCCTCGATCATGGGAGTGAACTAAATGGCCATCGATTTTTCTGCGCTGGACGAGCCGGCGCCGGCGGAGGCAAGCGGTCGGCCGCTCATGCTCAATGTTGCCGACATCGACGAGGACGAGGATCAGCCCCGCACCGAGTTTGATTTGACCGAAATGCGTGCGAGCATCCGGGCGAGACTTGCCGCAGGCAAGCCGCCGATCAAGCAGCCAATTTCCGTCAAACCCAACCCGAATAAACCCGGTCGGTGGTTGCTGAACGATGGTGCCCGGCGTACCCGCTCCTGCAGGGCCGAGGAAGTCGAGGAAATCCCGGGCTGGGTCGATGCCGACCATGACGACTATGACCAGGTACTTGTGAACAACCAGCATGACAAGCTCAGGCCAATGGAGCTTGCCCTGTTCATCAAGAAAAAGCTTGAGAAGGGCGATAGCAAGGGCGAGATTGCCAATCGGCTGGGATACGACAAAGCCGTTATTACGCATCATCTGGCTTTAGTCGACGCGCCTGACTGTGTTGTCAACGCTTACCGCAGTGGCAAGACCAAATCTGCCCGGACATTGTATGAGTTGCGGAATGCGTACGAACGCTGGCCGGAGCAGGTCGACGAATGGGTCGCGTCGTCGAGCGAAGTCACGCGCCCCCAAATTGCCGCCCTGCTCCGTCGCCTTGAAGCTCCGCCGGCGCCGAGCGTACAAGACGACAACATCCTCGATGTTCCGTTGGCGGAAGTCGCAGGAGGCGATCAGCAAGCCGGGAGCGCCAGGACACTTACACACCAGGGTGGGACCGAGGGAATCAGCGTAGAGCCGCCGGCAAACAAGCATGGTAGCGCGCCTGGCGGCACCGCTGCGGGTGGTGGTAATAGCGGAGAGCCAAATACGCACGCTGCGCCGAAATTTGGTCATGACCAAAAAAATTCGGCCGAGGCGCAACCGAAGGCGCGCGACACTAGTGGTCCCGGTGCCGGCCAGGCGAGTGTGACGGCCGGCGACCAGAAGGGCATGCCGCCTCACAGCGTCAACGCGGGCCACAGTACCGATGGAAGCGCGCCGCGTGCGCCCGCGGTTTCCGATTCCGAACGCATGGCTAAACCGTTGCTACTGGTCGAGTTCGACGGTCGTGCCGCGTCTGTTCTCCTGAACCGTAGACCAACTACACCCGGCCTGATACATATCCGGTTTGAGGACGGCAGCGGCGAGCAGGAGGTCGACGCCGGCCTTTGCAAGATTAACCAGCTGACCGAGGCTTGATCGCCCGCGTGAATTGGCGGGGTAGGGGATCGTTAGGCGTGCGTACCAGCTGCTCCAAGTGGAGGGGCAGGGTCAAGGGCCAGCCCGGAGGCCGGGCCCGACCGAAGGAAGGGACAGGGCGAGGACTGGGGCGGAGCCGAACCCTTGACGCTGAACCGCAACGCCACGCTTCGAGGAAGGGGGAGGGTTGCAGTTTGACCCTTCCCCCTGACGACCGAGGGCGCTCGGCGGGGTTTGGGGCGGCGCCCCAAGGTCTGGTCGTGGTTGTTTCTCAATGTTGCGGAGCGACATTTCTGAGGTTCGGTTTACGGCGGGTGCGTTTTACGTGCTTGGTCATGACCAAAAAGGCGGATCAGTGTTAGCTTAATGCAGGATAGGCCAGAGGCCGTGTTTTTGTCATACGCTGGCGCTCGACAGGTTGATTCGTTTCATGTTTCTTGAGGTTTTGCCATGGCAACTGGTGACGAAAGTCCAATTCTCAGCGTCCGACTTGGGACGGACCTCAAGAGGCGGTGGCGAGCCTATTGCCAGTCCATCAAGAAAGAGCCGAGCACGGCGATCAAAGAAGGGATCGAGCATCAGCTTGCGAAGGTCGACGGCACGCCGGCAGCCAAGGTCTATCGCCAAGTGGAGGAAGCGCGAAGCGAGGAAAAGAAGAAGCGCTTCGAAATCCTGCTGACGCCTTCCGAGCGGGCAGCATTGATAGAGCGGGCAGCGCACGACGGGAGTTCTCCCAGGCGCTGGATTGTCGCCGCGGTGCGTGCGCGCCTGACCAAGGAGCCGCAGTTCGGAATGCGTGAAATCGATGCGTTGGGCGAATCGAACTACCAGCTGCTGGCCATCGGCCGCAACCTGAACCAGATCGCGAAGCGGCTGAACGAAGGGGGGAAGGGTGGTCCGACGATCGACGCGATCGAGGAACTACGCAGCACAATCAGGGCGCACACTGACCAGGTGAACAGGGCAATGCGCGCGAGCCTTGAAAGGTGGGACGTGGAATGAACAAGCGCGTCATCGACGGTGTACTCAAGGATTGGGGTGATCGCCTTTTTTATCCACGCGTGCGGGGAAAGAAGGGAAGGAACGTACTCGGCGGCAGTATGGCCGGATCGTCGGCGCCGGCGTCGAGCAAGCCTGCAGGGCCGGCGACGCGCGAGCGCCTGGTACGCACACTGAACAAGACTCCCGAGGTGGTAGTCAAGATCACCGGAGGCGGCAAGAACATGCGCCAGATCGAGACCCACATGCGGTATATCTCGCGGGAGGGCGAGGTCGAAATCGAGGACGAGAACGGCGACCGGCATCGCGGCATCGACGAGGTTCTCGAGGTCCGTGACGGTTGGGCGAAGGGAAAGATCGGGATACGGCCCGAGGGCGTGACCCGCATGCCGGACGGGAACGTCCGCAAGGAAGCGTTCAACATCATGCTCTCGATGCCGGCAGGGACGGACAGGGAATCGGTAACGGACGCAGCGCGCGCCTTCGCGAAGGAAATGTTTGGCAACCACCAGTATGTGTTCGCCGCGCATGACGACGAAGCCCATTCGCACGTTCACCTGGCGGTGAAGGCAGTCGACCGTGACGGCATGCGGCTGCGGCCGAGGAAAGGCGACTTGCAGCACTGGCGCGAGACGTTCGCCGAAAAGCTGGTCGAGCGGGGTATCGCCGCCAATGCGACGGCGAGGCGGACGCGCGGCATCGTGCTCAAGGCCGAGAAGCAGGCGGTGGTTCACATCGACAAGGACTACCAGGAAGGCGAACGCCAGGCGCCGGCGCGGACTACACGCGGCCAGCTCGCCGACGCCGAGCATGAGGTAGCCACCGGTGAAAAGTGGGTCAACCCAGCAGAGCAACACATCGAGGCGAATCGAAAGGAGACGGTGCAATCTCTTGGCGCGATCGCGCGCGCGCTCGCGGCCGGCGATGTCGACGACAAGCAGCTGGCATTGAAGATTGTCGAGTTCGTGCGGGCAATGCCCACGACGGCCACCAGGCACGACGCCCTGGTGCGCGCAATTCGGGCGCGGAAGAACCAGGAGGCCGAACTGCAGCGCGGTCTCGATCGCGAGGCCGGACGTGATGCCGGCACCGAGCCCGTCAAGGATCGCTGATGCCTACTCGATCACGCCGGCCTGGCGAAGGGCGGCTTTGATGAGCTCCACGCGGCGCGTGTCGGTGGCGGCACTGTGCTCGCCACTGTCCTTCTGTGTTGCAGGTTGCTCAAGCTCCTTCAAGAGAATCCGAAGCGCGTAGACGAGCGTAGGGCCGGCCGCTACGAGTTTGCCGTTGGCGGCCGATTCCTCGAACGTCCGGCCGCTCTCAGTACAGTCAATGGCCCAGGGCCCGCCGGCCGCAATCATCACCGAGCCGCGATCGCCCTTGCGAGCCGGTCTTGTAAGCATGAGCGTCCAGGGCGGCGCCGAGAACTTGTCTTTCATCCTGTCCTCTCTGTTGTGCCTGCTTCGGTTGCCGGCCGCTACGCGCCCGGGCTTGCCACAATAACCCGCTTCAAACTCTACGACGCCCGGCAGCAGGGGATATTCCCCTACCATCACGACGGCCTGCCCGGCGCGTGCCTACGGTATCTGACTCCCACGGCATCTGACTCCCGACCCGCACTGACGAAGCGGTTAGGAAAACCGCAGAAACCACTCCCGCTGGTGGACGGCATGATGTGTTCGCTAACCAACAGGACCGCCGGCGCTGGCCACAGGCGCCGTCGTGACTGCATGGTAGCGAGGTTGCTATACGCAACTCCAACCACTCTTTCAGGAGCAATTATGTCGTTCAATTTCAATCCGCCCACCATCAAAGCCCTGGACCAGCTGGTGAAGACCTGCCACAAGCACCCGCGGGGTGTCTTCCTCGCGACGATGCTTATCCTCGCGTCCGGCGCGTCGGTGGCGATAGCCTGCAGCGCTTGGTGAGGCGGGAGTCAGATGCCGTGGGAGTCAGATACCGTAGCCCCGGGCCGGCAGGCGAAAAAAAACGCCTTGGCGACAAGGCGTTCTGTCTTTCGCTCAAACGCCGTTTGCGTCTACCGACAGTCCTTTGCGTAAATGTCAGCCATTTCGGGTCCGAACGACACAATCTCGCCCGATGGTCCGTCTTCGTAGTTGAAGAGCTTGGTAGACGCATCCCCCGACCACCAGGCGTCGACGACTCGTACATCATCAGGATCTTCGGTGTTCTGCACGCGAACTTTGACGCGCTGGTCAATCTTGCTTCGCATCGTTACCAAACCAGTTTTAGCTGCACCATCCATTTCTAGAACATATGCCGGTTCCACAAGGTCTCCTATACGTGAGAAATCACACCATCCTTCGACTATGGCATGTGCGCGCCCGCCATGCCTTACTGCCATTCCGCAGCCCACCAAATCTTAAAACGTAAATACCAGCGCTTGTACTTTGGTATGGAGCGGCTAATGTCGACAGACCTTGAAGTCTGGCCTACCGTCTTCGCATATGCACCGATCTGTTTATCCCGCAGCGTAACGTATGCGACTTCCCATATATCGCCCCTCTTCTCGAGGGTCGTCTTTCCACGAGTCGCGGTTCCGTCGTCTTGGTCATCGAAAGTGTTCGCCCACAGGTCGGGAAGCGATAGCAATCGGCCGCGTTCATCTATAAAGCCATAGTCGTGAACTTGCAGCTGGTGATCGCTTTGGCTAAGGACATGAAGGGATTCACCTGGCGCAATCGGTGGATGCATCGGGCCGAACCGGACCTTGATTCGATCGCTTTTTTCGTTGATCTTCTCCCAATAGCCCAATACTCCGGTTACACCACCGGCCACAGCGCCGGCCAGCGTTACCCATTTCGTAACCTGATCGATGTCTACCATATCCCCTTTTCCAGCTTATTTGATTGGCCAGCATGCCGCTGGCGTTGTAGGGGCAAGGCCCCGCACGAACGCTACGACATTTTCTGCCTGTTCGCGATGCCGAATGAGCCCGGATGCAACCTTGCGCCGCCGCTGTGCGACGAGCCGCGGCGTTCAGGGCATTTGACTGCTACGGCATCTGACTCCCTGGCATCTTACTTCCCGGCGAAGGCGGAACAGCGGGTTAGGACACCACGCCGCGCGCGCTGGCGGTTGTGTCGCTGCCGGCACAACCGCCGGCGCTGGCCATGGGCGTAGTCGTGACGGCATGGTAGCGAGGTTGCTATACGCAACTCCAACCACTCTTTCAGGAGCAATTATGTCGTTCAACTTCAATGCGCCCACCATCAAGGCACTCGGCCAGCTGGTGAAGACCTGCCACAAGCACCCGCGTGGCGTCTTCCTCGCAGTGATGCTCATCCTCGCGTCCGGCGCTTCGGTGGCGATGGCGTGCAGAGCCTGGTGAGGCGGGAGTCAGATGCCGTGGGAGTAAGATGCCGTAGCCCGCGGCCGGCAGGCGAAAAAAAACGCCTTGGCGACAAGGCGTTGTATCGGTACGGGTTAACGTCAGCGGGACCTGGTGCGCTCCGCGTTCCGCTCGACGACGGGCCCGGCGCGTTCCCTGGTACGGGACGGGGCAGACTTGTCATATACCTCCACGGCCGGCACCTTTCCGACCTGGTCTCTTTCGGCCAGTCGCGCGCCTACGGCCGCCTTGAGGGCGTCGCGCTGGCCCGGGTGCTGTACGTTTGCGTCGATCAAGGCCGTGGCCACTGCCTCGGCCACTTTGTGACGGTCGGACTTCTGCACTTCCCAGGAGTTGCGGTTCGTCGCGATTTCCTGGACGCCAATCACACGGCCCTCATCATCCCGCTTCGGCGCCTGTACCGTCACAGGCTGCTTGCCCTTGAATTCCAAGGTCACTTCATCGCCCGTTTTCGCCTTGCCGGCATCGAGGGCGCGCGCGAGGTCGACGCCCCATACCGTGCGCTCGCCCTTTTCAGTGGCGAGCTTTACGTAGTAGCTCACTTCCTCTTCGGGGTCGTGGTTGTAGCGCGCCGCGCCATGCTCCAACAACCGACCGGAAAAGGCCTTTAGAGGGCCTGCAGCGGCCTTGTTGTGCACTTCCTGTGCATCGGCCTTCCCTGCCTCCCGGTCGCCCTCCTGGCGCGTCTGCGCGCGTCTTGTGCCGGCATCCTTGCGAGCAGCTTCGCGTTCGCGTTGCGGTTCGTGCTCGACCGTGTTGCGCATCGCGCGATCGCGTCGCGCTTCCATCTGTTCCTTGTCCTGCTCGGTCGGCTTGTATCCGCGGACCTCGAGGCCGCGCAAGCTGGCCTCCATCCACACCTCGCGCACGAATTCGGGGTGGCCGGACACCTTGATCGTCTTCCAGCCCTTGGCTTCGGCGATCGTTGCCATTGCCTTGGCAACCCGATCATCGTTCGATCCCGACACCATGCGGTCGCCTTGGTCTTTGAATGCCACCTTCGCCGGCTGGTCTTTGAAGTGGAAACGGGGACCGGAGACACGGAACTGGTTGTGGACCTGCTCCATCAACTCGACCTGGCGATTTTTTTCGCGCTCGGTGAGCAGCTGCTCGTGGCGATCGCCTGGTGTGCCGGTCTTTTCGGCCAGGTCATTCGCCGCATCCTGGTCGCGCGCTTTCTCGCCAAGGTTCTCCACACCGATACGTTTCGATTCGGCGCGCTGGCCGAGGTCATCGCGTTCGCGCTGCGTGCGCTCCAGCTGCTCGCGTGCGATGCGAAATTGCGCCGCGCGGGCGGCAACTTCCTTGCCGTCCATGGCCTCCAATTCCTTGTCAAAAACCGGCTCAACAACGTTTTTCTCTGGACCGTCGTACTGGACCAGTGGCTCCTTGGACGGCTGCCCGCTTGCTGCCTGTCGGCCTTCGATTTCCTGAACAAATGCCTCCGTGCGTTCTTTCATCAGCCGGGTCAATTCGCCCGATGCCGACAACTCGTCTTCGACACGGTGATAGGTCTCGAGGATCGTTTTGTCGCGGGCGACCGGCTGGCGGTCCTCCGGGTCGTATTCCAGAACGACCTTGTCGCCACGAACGAGCAACGGGATGTCAGTGGGGTCGGCGCGCACGAAAGCGCGCATCGCCGCGTCGAGCGATTCGTGCTTTTCGTCTTGCTTTCCCTTGTCCTGGTACGTTCGCACCAGGTAGCCCTCCTCCCGATCGGCAGCGTCGGCGCCCACCTCGCGCGCAACCTCCGCTGCAGCACGTGCCTTGACGGCGCCCTTCGGGCTCAGTCCCTGTTCATTGACAAGGCTTTCGCCCTTCAATGAGCCCTTGAGTTCCGCATGTTCGATGATCGACTTTGCGTTGCGATTCCCGACAGCTTCGACCAGTTGCTCACGATCGAGCTCGTGCTGGAATCCCACACGCTTTCCTGCCATGTAGAACGATACCGAATGAACCTGTTGGCCGTCCTTTTCCGCACGGCGGAAGCCGATCGAGGTCACGACCTTGTCGTTGTATTGCATCACCGCATAAGCCGGGCTACGCGAGGCCTGCTGCTCCTGTGCCGGCGTTGCGGCGTCATCCTTGGAAACATCCGTCTTGTCAGCCATGATCGCCCCCTTACCGTTCGATGCCGGCGACTTCGGCCTGCTTGGCTGGTGCCGGCGTGCCGCGGCCAGGCTGCGCACGGTCCGGCTGCTGGAAGACCTGCTGCGTCACGTTGCCCAAGTGCTTGAGGAATGCTTCACGCTGGTTGGTGTTCTTGATGTTCGCCTTTGCGTATTCGCTCGCCTGCTCCATGAAGGCTTCCGGCTTGAGCGTTTCGCGCTGCGGCGCGGCCTGCACCGGTGCCTGGTCGCGCTGCTGGGTCTTGTCGGCATAGGGGTAGGCCTGCGCCTTGTCGCTCGAGTAATGAATCTGCACGTTGGTCCCGTTCAACTGCTTTTTGGCGTCCAACAACGCGAGCGTGTTTCCCTTGAGCGTCAAGTCGTCCTTACGGTGGACGATCGCATACAGCCGGTCCTTGCCGACCGCCTGGACCAGGAATTTATCGTTGTTCAGGACGACGGGGCCGTAGTAGCTGCCGTTTTCCTTGGCGGTGGAGACAATGGCGGTTATTTCCTTGCCCTTGCCATCCTTCACGGGCTGGCCATCGCCACCAACCGGCGTGAGTTTCTTGACAGCGTAGTCGCGCACTTCCTTCGGTACATCCTCGACACGCGAAATGTAATCACCAACCACCTTCCGGCTGCCGCCGGTTTTCTGGCCGGTACCGCCTGCTTTGTCGTCCATGGTAAGGCTCCTGTAGATGAAGAAAATGCGGCTCGCAACAGAGCCGCCCTTGGGCAACGCCCGCATCCGCCGCGCCCGTCAGGGCGCAACGAAACTAATGCCTCGGCTTATTCTTTTGCTCATCAGCTGGCCGGTCAAGCACACTCAGATCAAGTATTGGCATAGCTCTATCCGAGTTCTGCGAGGCATCGAAATCCGGCTCGATTTCGTTCATCGAAGCGAAAGCGGCCTCGCCTTGGAACACATCACCATCCGGCATTTCATCCAGCAACCCGAGGTCGATTCCGTCATGGTCGACCGCGTCGCCGTCGGCAAGGCCGACAGTGCCGCGCGCCGGCGCGGGTGTCACGTCGTCGCCAGCGTCCAGGCCGGCCGCTTCATCGAGCGCAGCGAGCAGGTCATCGCCGGCCGGTTCGCTGGCGCCGTCGTCGTCGATCGCCGGTACCGGGGCGTCGGCGCCGTCGTCGCCGCCAGCGGCATCGAGCGCGTTGAAGAAACTGTCGACGAATGCCTCGACCTGCCCCGGGTCCACACCCTCCCCTTCCGGGAACGACAGCTTGGACGTGTCCATCACCAGGGCGCGCAGATCGACGCCGCCGGCTACATCGGTGACGGTCAATGGCCGCGTGCGTTGATGGACTCTTGCCTCATGTAGATCGAGGTCGACAACCGGCACGTCGCTGGACAGTTCACCCGCACCCCAGACCGACTTAAAGAACTTGTGCGATGGCTTCGCCTTGGCCGAGAAGCCGAGCTTGCGCAGTGCGCGCCGGATCGGGGTGTTGTCCAGTGCAGCCAAGGTCGGGCTGATGGCCTTGAAGCGGTCCAGGAAAACGTGATCGTCGAAATAGGTCGCTTTGTCGCAGAGAATGGGTTTCGTATCCTCCAGGCTAATAATCTGTTTGCCCTGACCCATCATTTTCAGTTCTTGGGGCAGCATCAGCGGACGCTTCTGATCTGACTCGGATTCGCTCTGGCCACCCGAGTTCTTGCCGCCCACTTGGCGGCTCCTGCCCTTTGCCTTGAACGTGTAGGTGCCGAGCATCTTCGAATATTCCTCGGCGTCGCTCTGCTTGCGTGGGGTGAACAGCATCTGCAGGGCATGATTGGTAATAAGCGTGCTTGCCCCTTCCTTCCCGTAGCCTTTCGGCGGGTCGTTCTCGATCTGGGACGGCGATTGGATGACCGTCAGCAAGCGCAGACCATAATCAGCAATGTAGGAATTCGCGGTTTCGATGATGCCGATCCTGCCTGGGGCGGCGAATTCATCGTTAACCATCAAGCAGGTGTATTTCAGTTCTGGCGTCGAATGCAGCAACTGATCCGTGTTCAGGGTCACCAGTTGCGAATAGAAGACGTTCAGCAACAGCTTAGCCTCGGCCAGCTTGTTTGCCGGGATGCCGACGTACACCGTCATGCGCTGCTTGCGCAGGTCGCGCAGGTCGAAATCGTTGGCCGAGGTTGCGGCGTCGACGATGGGGCTCGCCCAGATCGTCAGCGGGGCATTGAACGTCGCCATGATGCTCGACAGCGTGTTGTCCGATGTGCCGAGGAAGCGATTCAAGGCGTCGATGCATTCCATCGACAACATCGGCTCGCCGACGCCGTCCCACTGGTCCAACGGCACTAAGCGGCGCTCGATCGCGTATTTGACGTGTTTGCCGGCTTCCTTGAGCCAGCCTTCGATCTTGTCGAGCTCCGCCTTTGGTGCATCCTCGATCACGACACAGGGCAGGTCGTCGAGCAAGGCATGCGCTTCATCCTCGCTCACGTTGCGCACCGCCATCATTGTTCTGACCACGCTCAGGTAGTCCGCCTTCTCGGCCATTTCCGTAATCCGCACGTCGCCCCGCTCACGGAAATTGCGCGCGTTAATCACGTCCTGCAAATGGGTTTTGACAGGCTTGCCCTTGCCGGAGGACTGGCGCAGCAGCTCGCCCATCGTGCGTGGCAGTGACGGGGTCTCGCACAGGTACAGGGCCAATCCCAGGAACAGGTTGCGCGCGGCATCGTCGAAGAACGCGTCCTTTCCCGCCCCCGGGTAGAACGAATAGCCTTGGCTCAGAATCTCGGTCACGCGCAGGCGCGGATTGTCGCTGATGTAGCCAAGGTTGTTATAACGATGGGTGCGGCCGTCGACTGCGAACGGGTTCCAAAGGTAAACCTTGTGACCGTGTTTTTGCCGAAACAGGGAGGTAATCTTGTAGTTCTCGAGCTTTACGTCGAGGTTGACTGCTGACTCGTCCCAGTTCATCAGGTTGGGCACGACGCACGCCGCACCCTTCTTGGCGCGGGTTGGTGCCGCCAGCAGAACAAACTGTGAACCGGGAAACATCAAAAAGCGGTTCTTCCATTTGCCGACAATAATGCCGGTCTTGCCAAGCAGGCCGGATGCTTCTACCTCGGCCGCGTTGGCAAAACGCGCGTCGCCGTGCAGCGACCGTACCTCGCGGAACAGGTCGATCAGGACCAAGAGCGGGAGTGCGTAGCACACGACGACGGCCACGACCGCCGCCGCTGCCAGGCGCTTCACGACCGCGGGATCGCCCTTGTAATACGTCCAGTAGGTCCACCAGGTCGAAAAATCGGTTTGGCCGACCGGGTTGGCCTTGCTGAATGCGAAGAAAAGGAATCCGGCCAGCCAGACGACGGCCACGCTCGCCGCGACCACCAACGCGGCACCAAACAGACACTTTCCTACCTTTCCCGCTTCCATAGTTGAATCCTCTCAATGTCCGCAGGGCGTACGCGCTGCCGGCGCCGGCGCCGGCGGCTTTGCCGCCTCAATGCGATGCCGCGATCGAACGCTTCTTCATTGGGTCGTACCAGACTTCCGTGATGTGGCGGCCGAACCCGCCGACATCGTTGTTCACGTGGATTACGACGTCGACCACCAGGTACAGCAGGCGCCGGATGACCTCATACGGCAAGGTCCGGCCCTGGCGGTTCTGCAGGACCATGAGTGCCAGGCGCTCGAACGCCAGGTCGCACGACCCGGCATGGCAGCTGGTGATGCTGCCGCCGTGGCCGGAAGCGGCCACGTTGATGAAGTCGAAGGTCTCCCCTCCGCGCAACTCGGCGAGCATGATCCGGTCGGGCTTCATGCGCAGGCAGCTTTTCAGAAGGGTCGAGGCGGTGACGGGGGCGTTTTCTTCTTCCTTGGCCTCGGACGGGTAGTACAGGTGCACATGGTTGGGATGGTTGGGGAGGAACAGTTCCGGCACGTCCTCGATCGTGATGATCCGCTGGTCGGCGGGTATCTCCTGCATCAGTGCCTTCATGAACGTGGTCTTGCCCGAGCCGGTTTCACCGGCCACCACGACAACCTTCTTGAGTTGGACGGCACGCTGCAGGAAGCCGGCATAGTCGCCCGAGTCCTTGAGCGCGAGCAGTTCCTTCTCGCCGTCCGTCAAGCCGGTGGCCACCGATCGCACCGCCTTGAAAAACCCCTGCTCCTTGAAACTGGCCAGCGAGCGCACGTCGAACGACGGCTTGCGGATCGTGACCGAGACCGTTTCGTACTCGCATGCTGGCGGCTCCACGATCTGCACGCGCTGGCCTTGCGGCAGGATCGCAGAGAGGATCGGCCGCGACTCGGAGATTTCCTGATTGAAGGCGAACTTGGCGACGGCCGTCGCCAGGCTCATCGACTGATCGAATGAGAGCTCCGGCACCTCGTGCCGCTCCCACACGTTCTGGCGCTCGCAAAATACTTCATGCGGCCGGTTGACGCATATTTCCGTGATCGCCTGGTCCTGCATCCACTTGTCGGCGAACGCCAGGAGGTAGTTGACCGATGCGGCGCGGTCGATCCCTCCGATGTACTCACTGCGCGGCGACATCGTACACCCCCGAAAAGTCCAGGTCGCGGGCCACATACACGCCCACCCGATCGCCCTGCTCCTTGGTCAGGGTCGGTGGAATGTTGATCGTATGCTTGAGCGTTTCAGCTGCAACGTCGGAAGCCGCAGCGCCGGTGCCGTTAAAGTTGAACTGCTGGTTGCGCCCCTGGCCGCCCACGCTCGCAGCGACCGCGCTCCCCAGGTCGTCGACCAAGCTCAGTAAGATCGCTCCGCCGAAGCGCTGCCAAAAGTGGGTGTCGACGTGGCCCGAAAGGCCGGCGCCGCCGAGGGCGTCGGTTGCCGGCGAATCGAGATTGACGACTACGCCCTTCGTGGTCTTGATCCGGCTCCACAGCACGAAGATGCGGGCCATCCCCTGCTTGAGGTTCGACTGGTACTCGCCGGTGATGGTCGACCCCTTCTCGATCAGCTTCACGGCGCCGTTGTCGCTGAAAATGTCACGCGTGACCACGCATGCCGTCATGCCAGGGACCGTCGAATCGAGACGAGTCTGCAGCGCGCAGTCGATGAAGCTGCCCTTGGCCAGAACGAAATTCCGGTTCCCGAGCATGCCGGCCGATCGCGCCGGCGTTTGCGTCGAGTTCAGCATCGCAGCCATGCCGCCACCGCCCGACTGCATCTGTCCGGCGTCGAACGGTGCCGCGCCCGGCGCTGCCGGCGTCCGGTCCCCGGGAGCAGGATTTTTTTCACCGCCTGCCATCAGCGAGGATTCGGCCTTGTCCAGCACGCGCGGGCGCACGGCCCCCGCGCCGGCGGCGCCCTGGCCCGTTCCCGTCGACGCGCCTGCGCCGCTTGGCAGTGGTGGCGCGGCGCCGGCACCAGGCGCCGGTACCACCGGCACGGCGCCGCCGGCCGCTGCGCCGCCAGCTGCGGCCCCTGGCAGCGGTGGCGCCGCTTCGGCCGGCGCATCAACGAAAGTGCGTGCGGGAACGGCACTCGACAGCTGCAAGTCCTTCTTTGTCTCCGCGGCGTGCTGCTGCGCTACCTTGCGCTGATACTTCCAATAGCCGAGGGCGGCGAACATTGCCACCACCAGCAGCAGCGCGACGGCGATGAGTGTCCGCTTGGCGCGCGACGGCGCGACATCGTTCACGCTCGGGATGCCGCGTTCCTCGCCGGGCAAGTGGTCGACCACGTCGGCCGACTGCTCTTTTGCTTGCTCGCTCATTTTTCACCCTCCCCCGATTTCAGAATGCGCTTGACGCCGGGCACACTCGTCCCGTCCTTGGACGGCAGGCCATCGGCATCGAAGCTGTCGTTGTAAACGGCCACGACGGATTTCCCCAGGCGTAGCACTACCCGGGGCGAGACACGGTGCAAGACCAGCATGCCAGGGTCATCGCGGTCGACATGGCTGTTCACCAGGCTTTCCGACCCGTCCGGACCGGCGAGGAAAGCTGCCGGGAAGTCGCGGTTGTTCGGGAAGCGCAGATAGGTGAAACGGCCGTCGTCGTAGGCCGCCTTCGGCGCGATGTTGTCGGAGTCGTCGCCTACCTGCATCGAGTAGTTCCAGTTGCGCGGCTGCGGCTTTGCCTCGAGCTTTGCACTCAGCCGAGCTTTCTCTGCAGCCGTTTGCGCCGCGCTGGCTTCGTCGGCGGGGTAGCGGAACTCGACTCGATACGTGATCCGCGCGCCGCCGCGGCTACACTCCGTGCCGGCCTTGGCGCGGCCTGCAGGCGTCGTCTTGGTCTTGGCCGGTGCTGCGGCACCGGCGCGGGGCGTGCTGGCCGGCGGCAGCAGATGCAGGTCAATGTCATACATGCGCAGGTTGGTCGTGACCATCAGGTTCGTGTTCCACCGGCAGGGAATGGGCAGCATCGGCGGCTGGCCACTCTCTCCCTTGATGGATTTGGCCTTGATGTAGAGGATGTTGCGGCGGTCCGAAAATTCCCACCCTTGGGTGAAGCCCGAGGCAACGTCGAGAATCTTTTCACCGGGCGCGAACACCAGGCGCGAGGCGATGCCGGCAACAGCGTTCACTACGACCACGTCGCCCGGGTTGTAGTCGACGTGCTGGATTCGACCGTCGTATTTCGAGCCCTGCGGCACCTCGGCTGCAGGCACGGCGATGCATGCACTGGCCAGTGCAATGGCGAGCAGAGTGCGTTTCATTGGGCACCCCCGCCAAGTTCAGGGTCAACGCGATAGCTCAGCACCTGGAACCCGAACGGATTGACCAGGCGCGCGCTTTCCTTGATGCGGGCCGTGCTGCGGTATTCGTAGGCGATGGTGGCGACCCAGCGCGTCGTCGTCTCCGGGCCCTCCTGCTCGATGCGCTTGGTGGTTTTGGTGAAGCGCACCGCGGCCGTGCGGTTGCTCACGTCGGGAACCACACTGACGATCTGTGTCGTTGCACGCACCGATTTTCCGTACTTCTTGTCCAGCGCGTCCTTGCCCTCAAAGAGCTGCGAATAGGCGGCGCCGACTGGCGCCGACGAGAGCAGGCCAACCGTGTCGTAATCGTTCTGCAGCGTGTACCAGTCATAGGTCTCGCGTGCGCGCACATACTGCGCGAGCCAATACTTGTCCATCACCTCGTCGCCGGTCACTTGCTTGTCCGTCATGGCCGTGATGAGGTCGGGTACGCCGGTCTTGGTATCGGTGCGGTAGATATAGGGAATCGTCTCCTTCAATGGGAGCAGCATGACGACGACGAGCCATGCCAGGACCGCGACGATGACAGCGCCGATCGCCACCTTCCAGGCGCGGCGCTCGGATGCCTCGATCGCCTGGATGCGAGATGCCTCCCAATCGTTTGCGGCTTCAAAAACGTTCTTCTTTCGGCCGCCATCGTCTTTTCCGGCCAAGGCCTTGTCTAGCGTGTTCATCGTCATTCCCCTTTCTTGATCGGCGCATCGACAAGCGGCGCAGCGACGGCTGCAGGCTTGTTGATCGGTACTCGCGGCTTGCCCTCGTAGGTCATGGGCAGGCGCGAACGGTCGGACGCGCAGCCGGCAAGGGCTGCGGCCAGCAGGACAAGCAGAGCTAGTTTCATTGTCAAATTCTTCGCGGTTAGCTGGATGCAATCCAATGTATGTAATCGAGACTAACCAAGATTACCTATCTTGGTTTTCATCTGGCGCATAAAAGCCGCCGTGTTTTATACAAATCACGGCGGCTTTCTTGTTATTTCTTCGCGACCTTTCCGCCAGTTGCCTTGCCCCAGTTGCGGCCGAGGTTGGTCAAGACGTGTTGGCGATAAGCTGGATTCCACATGGTATTGCCGGCCAGGACGTGATTGCTTCGCCGCGCCGTGACCATCATTCCCGACTGCAGATCGCGGCGGGTCGACATTGGGTTCAGCATGTTGCCCACACCAGTAGCAGGCGAGGCCAGATCGCGCAGCGTCAACGCTGCAGACGAAATCCCTCCGGCCAGGCCGCTTGCCATCTGGCCGGTTTCGCGAACCAGCTTATAAAGGACGCCGCATAGCGCGCCGATTTGCAGCGCGGCAAACAACGGGTTCGCATCGCCGCTGCCTGACATGTCGGCGCCTTCGATGAATTTGTTGAATGCCTTCATGCTGAACGTCATGACCACGGCCACCATCACCACGACGATCGTATGGTGCAGGGTCTGCCCGAACCAGGAATCGAAGAAGCGCGCGGTGATGGGGAACATCAGGCAGGCGATAAACAGCGGCCCGACAGCGAACATGATGGCGACGGCGAACTTCGCCACGATGACGACGGCCGCGCCAAGCAATGCGACTATCACCGTGCCGGCACCGACGACGATGCCGGCGATGCTCCAGCCAAGGGCCGACCCGATGCTGTAGCCGGCTTCGTCGGCCTTCTGGAAGCACTGCCCGACAAGCTCGAAACCTTTGCCCAGCGACTTGTCGAGCACTGCATAGATCGAGGTTGGCCCTGCCGTATCTGGCGTACCCGAAAGGAACGAGGCCAGGCCTTCCTCGAGGCCGGCGAACGCACCCATTACGCCAGTGACGTAACCGTCGACGGTAAGCGCGAACACGGCAATGATCGCGATCTTGGTCGACTGCTTCAGAAATGTCGACATCGGGGACTGCACGGCGCCGGTCATGATTCCGTAGCCGGTAAGCGTGATGTAGAGGGTGACGCCGGTCAGGATCATCATCTGAATCCCGAACATCACCTTTTGAGCGGCCGGTGTCACAAACGCGTCTGTTGCGTTGGTGACGGTCTGGCCAATGAACTGGAACACCATTGGATCGTCCATGGTGGCCACCTATGGGTTTTTTTTCATTTGGTCAGCCGTAAGTGCAACCGGCACCTTCACCCCACCACCGCGCCCGCCCCACGTCGTGGCCGACTCGGCGCGGGTTGCGTTGACGCAGTTGGGCGTTGCCGCCAGCTGGCCCGGGTTATCCCTGCACTTCGCCAGCATCGCCATGCGCTCGGCCTGATGCGCCTTGTACCAATCGACCGTTTGTACTTGGCCGGCTGGGTCATCCTTGCAGCCGGCGACACCAGCCAACAGCAGCACCGCTACGAGAAGCTTCGCGTTTTTCATGGTCATTTCCTTTCCAAGGTATCGACAGCAGGGGCGCGCCTGCCAGTATTGCCAATGGGGCGAAACAACTGAACGTCGCCGGTCGCCGGGGATTTGCAGTAGCGGCGAAGACGCTCCGAAATCGCCTCGTCGTACCGGTTCCTAAAACCGAGGCTACTCCCGAACAGAACCACCGCCGCACCCGCCAACACGACAACGACAACCGCGCAGAACGCTAACAGCGCCGCGATCGAGGCGACCAGTTGTGCCGGCGTGGCGCCGGCACGCGCCGCTTCCAAAACCGTGCCTGCGAGGTCAGGGCTCACGAGCATCAACAACACCGTGCACCAGAACAGCGTGACCGGGATGGCGACTAGTAGTGCGCCGAGAAATGCCGTAGCGACGCTTACGACATTCGTTACCTGATCGAGGGCATTGTGAGGGTCGCAGTACGCCTGTCGCTTGAGACGGAGATAGTCTTCCCCGCTGATGGTCCCGACCGCCACGCCATTGACGGTAATCTCCCAGAGTCCGTGGCCATCTGCGCGTGCGGCCGCCTTTCTCGCCCTTTCGGCAAGGAAGGCAAACATGAGCAACAGCCCGGACAGGACAGCGAATTCCTGGTGTAACGGGCCGGCCGTTGCCAGCAGCGCGACGGCCGCTGCCAGTACGGCCACGGTGCACCATGCCCATCGTCGGAAGTCATTCATCGCGGCTCCTAGAAGGTCAGCGGATTAACCTTGATGCTGCCGCGAGCAGCCCAGGTGCGCGCGTTTAGCTCACGCTGGCGTTGGGCCTGCACCTTGTCCTCGGCCGCCGCCATCATCGCGTACAGCTGCAGCTTGGTCTGCTCGTTCTGGATGTTGGCCTGTTCGGCGGCGATGCGGGCCTGCAGTTCGGCGATCGCCTTTGGATCCTGGGTATCGTTGATCTTGGCCATCAGGCCGTCGATCTGGTCGATCCTGGCCTTCGCGGCCTGGTAGGCGTCTGATGCAAAGGCCTTATCCTGCGACGGCTTCATGGCACGCGCCTGGCAGGCGCCGCGTTGCGCGTCGTCCGTGATGTAGGTACAGGCATCGTAAATCTTGTTAGCGTCATACACGGCCTTGCCGCTGCCGCTCAGGCCTGCATAGCCACCGGCACGCACGCTGTCGTACACCTTCTGCCAGTCAGCAGGGAGATAATCGCGCAGCGCGGGGTTATTCATGTATTGCCCGAGCCCGCGGCTCCCATTGAGCGAGTTGAACTGCTTTTCCATCTGGGTCAGTTGCGTGACCATCTGTTGGTACTGATTGGCCCATTGCGCCATTGTCTGTATCTGGTTTAGCGTGCTTGGGATATCTCCAACAACGATGGTAGAAAGTTGCGCGGATGCTGGCAATGCGAGGCAAGCCGACAACGAAAGTCCGATCAAGATTTTCTTCATGATGCCCCCACAAGTTGCAGTTTTGAGGAAGCCACGCGCGCCTTGCGGCGTTCGTGGAAAACAGGAATCCAAACGTCGGGATTGTCGCCAACCTCCGCGATGATCTGATCGATCAACTCGTTGTTGTCGGTGCTGCCTGACAGGATTGCGAGCTCGTCGTCGAAGCCGTTTAGGTCGAGGTGGCCAATCATCGAAATGTGGCCTTGCTTGATGAGGAACATTCGGCTTTCCTCGCCGAGGTTACGAATAATGTCGAACTCGGCTGCCGTGCACTTGAAGCCTTCCGTGTACTCCTTGAAGTCGGCCTTCGGGTTTGGCAGGTAGATTTCCGTCGCGACCTGTTGCACCAGGGCTGATGCGACCTTGGATTTCAACAGGCTGCTCGGCATCTGCGTCGCGAACACTCCTAAGCCGTTGGCCTTACGGATCGTGACCTGCTTGTCGCCGGCAAACTTGGCGAACACGGGATCATCGACCCACTTCCAGGCCTCGTCCATCCAGTAGATGAAACGACGGCCGTCGATGACCGATTCCATGCGGTGCAACAGGTACAAGGAGATTGGCGTGCGTACCTCGGAATTGTCGAGAAAATCCGTACCGTCGATCCCGTAATTCGCATGTGTCCTGAAGTCGAGCTCATCGACCGGGCAATCGAACACCCAGGCGAGCGGCCCGCGCTTGCCGTGCCCGTCATCCACACACCAACGCGCCAGGCGCTTGGCCACGCTGTTTTCACGCTCGGCCTTTTCGGTACCCTCCGTGATGTTCTGGATGACGGTCGACAGCCTGCGCATCGGCTTGGGCATCTTCATCACCGTGCGCACCGCACGGCTGATACGCGTGTCATCGCTGGCACTGACTTGATGCTGGTTGTCGTTGGCCGCCAGCAGGCGCACGAACTGTTCCAGGAAAAGGATATTGGCGTCGGTTTCTTCCATCTGGAACGGATTGAATCCGGTCGGGACGCCGTTCTTGACCGACAGGTACTTGCCGCGCGCCGCCAGGATGCACGCCTTTGCGCCTTCGTTCAGGTCGTAAAAAATCGACGTGAACGGGGCGTTGACCTTGTATTTTTGGGTCTGGACCATCAGCGCGTTCATCATGGCGGTCTTGCCGGCGCCGGACTGGCCGATGATGCGCGTGTTACCAAGGACCTTCTTGTCATAGGCGTCGTCGTCGCCCTTCGAATAATGGAAGTTGAAATACAGGGGCTGGCCAGACGGAGTCTTGAAGATCGTAACCGCCTCGCCCCAGGGATTGCCGTCTCGCTTGCCGGTAGTGAAGTTGTGGAAACTGCACAGGCCTGCAAAATTCTTGCTGGTCAGGCCAGCAACCCGCGGGCGATATTTCCAGTTGCACGGCAATTGCGCATAGAAGGCCGCATCAGTTGCTGTAGCAACGAGAGCGGCCAGGAAACCGCGATCCTGGATAACGCTGACGGCCGAAGTCATGTTGCGCCGCGCCTGCTCAACCGTCTCGCCAAAGATCAAGAGCGAATAGTGGTACTCGCCCATCACGAATTCGCCTTGGATAAGCTGGTCGACTGCGATGCGCATTTCTTCGATTTGGGTAACGCTGCCATCCTCGGAATTCATCAGCTGCTTCATTTGCCGCTCGAGGAAATCCTTGCCATTGCGCTTCGACATGAAGCTGAAAGACTGCGTGATTACGAATTCGTAATCCTCGTACATCAGGCCGTTTAGAAGACCGGGTTCGGTATGCGCGGCATAGTCCTTGAAGTCGACGCCTTGTGCGTAGCGGGTGACGATTGGCGCGCGAATCTCGATGGTCTCGACGCCGGCGTTTAGCCAGGCAGTACCCAAGTACTCATTCAGTGGTGCGGCCGGGACACGGACCTTCTGCCAATAGCCGGACACCAGAAAATTCAGGAAGCTCAGCGCATGCGAGCACAAGGCGCCGGTTTCGTCCTCGTACGTCGTCATTTCCTCGAGGCCGTACCGCTTCATGCTTGACTCGATCTGGTACGCGATTTCATCGAGCTTGCGTACTGCCGCGCGGCGATCGTTGAGGATGTCTTCAACCGAGCGCCTGGTCGACTTCATCAAGGCCCTGCCGAGCTCGGACGGCTCCGGCCGATAGACGACCGTCAAATAGAGTTCGTTGGCCATCATCCGGTAATCGACAAAGCTGTCGAAATATTTCCGGTCGAAGTCACGGCAAAAGTTATTGTCGTAGTGCCCCGTTAGCCGGTCCGTGGTCCGCCTCCGTACCATGTGCGACCACAATGCGACCTTTTCGCTGCCGATCGAGCGCAGCAGCGTGTTCAGCTGTTCCTTGCGGAGCAGCATATCCTCGGGATCGGCCGTCTCGAAGCTGATCCCGGCCATTTTCCATATCCGCAGGAAATCGCCGTCCTTCGTCACGATGGTGTTTTCGGAGATGTGACTGCTGAACGGTACGAAAGGAGCAACCGGGCGCTCCCGGTTCAATTGCTGTTGGTATTTCGGTTGAGCAGCCATGGCATGCCTCACTTGCGTTTTTTGAACGCGATGGGACTATAGGTGGACGCCCTCCAGAACTTGGCGTTGTGGTTGTAGTGGATGACCCGGAAAAGCAGTTTCAGCCACAAGAGCCGGAATTGCTGGTCATCCGACTTCGCGACCTGGCGCATCACAACAATGATCGGCATGAGCGCTAGGGAGACGAACAACGTCGTCCAGACGCTGATGAGGATCACAGTGACGGTTGCCACGACTAGCGGGACCAAAGGCACCCCCAGGTACATTGCCGGGCGCGTACATCCCTTGAACAGCGGGTCGCGCGGATCGAAATCGTCCATCGGTGCCTCCGTCTGTCTAGCCAAGCAGGAAGCCTGCGAGCTCGGCGGCACCGCCGATCAGCAGGCCGCCACCAAGGATTTTGCCGACCTCGCCCAAGTCAGCATGCTTGAACAGGAACTTGTAGCCAGCCCAGATAATCGCGATTGTGACGACAGTGATCGACACGCCGCGCAGGACCGTCAGGACGTTGTCCATGAAGGTATTCACCTTCGTCAGGCCGCCGCCTGCCTGTGCAAAGGCCGGGTCAACCGCCAACATAGAGAGGCACACGACGGCCGCGAGGAAAGAAGCGACCTTCATCGGTTTGCTGTTACTTGCGTACATAAGAAACTCCGTTTAAAGGGTTTGAGGGTGTGCAAGTTCGCCGGCCTGCATCCGGTTTTCAGGTAGAGAAAGTGGTCATTTCATCGAACACGCTCCGGTGTAGCTCTTACCAAAACTATATATCAGACTATACCAAGATACTATATATTGGCGAGCATATAGGGTGTTCTGGTTCTGGCCTAGCTCAATGTTTATGCGATTTAAATAGTCTCGGCCGCTACTAAGCGCAGAGGCGCCCGCCCTGCGGTTAACTTGCATTTTGGATAATGTATAGACATCGTAACGAACAGAGCCGCGTTGTTTATGTCGCAACGCAACCCTTTGTAAACTTGTTCCAGAACATCTAGGGATTTTTGCGATCCGCTTGCGCGCCCGGCTGATTAGTGTCCAAATCAGAACACGATGACGGGGCTGCTGCGCGGCTCTGCTTGGTGGGCGTCTTCCATGTCGCCGCTCTTGTCCGATGAGCCGGCCGGCGGCGCTCGGCGCCTGGAAGGCTCTCCCGACACGTCCGCGCTCTGCTCAGCCTTGAGCCGCAGCGGCGCATCGCCATCGGGCGCCGGCGACACCAAGCCCTGCCGCGCAGCTAGTGTCGCTTGTGGTTTCTTGTCGGAGACATTGCGAATCGGCGGGACGACCGGGATCGCGGTAGCCTGGCCACCAGCTGCCAGCCAGACCTTTTGCACATAGCTCGGCTTGCCGGCGACGTCAGGCGCGAACCCACGCGTGAAATTTCCGGAGTAATAACAGGACAATGCAGCCTGGAGCGCTTTGTCGGGTTCAGACGTGCGCCGCGATGCGCGCACGTAGCAGTCCTCGAGAATCTTCGATCCTGCACGCAGGTTGGCGCAGGGCTCGAAAGCCTTTTCGTAGGTGAGTTGGTACCTGAGGAGGTTGTAGCGGTTGACTTGGGCGACGCCGAGGGAAAAATTCCAGCCGTTGGCTTCCAGCTGTCGGGCAGTCGCAACTGCCTCGTCAAGATTGCGGGGCTGACGGGCAAGGCGCCCGCCGACGACGCCGATCGCGTATGGGTTCTTGCTCGACTCGACATTGACGACGGCGGCCATCGTCTCGTATGCAACTGTTGGGGCGCATTGAGGCAACAAGGCTAGAAGTTCCAGCATGGTTTTGTCCTCCAGGGTCATCTGTAGACAAAACCATCGTACCAGTTCTTGGTATGCGCCTATACCTAATCTTGGTCAATGCTTGTGCTGCGTTGAATTCGTATCACGTTTAATTACTTGAGGGGAATCGCAAGGCTCTGGAAGACGCTGATTACGCACCAATTCCACGGTGTCAGTCGGATAGGCTGCGCGCAGAAAATCGTTCAGACGATTCAGGTCCTTGAACAGACGTGGCCTGTTTCGCTCCCGCCTAGTAGTGAGGTACCAGTCCTTGTCACTAGACCACTGCAGCCTCGCAACGACGAAAAAGCCGTCTGCCGTTTCCACTATGGACAACTTGGTCAGCGTTTGCTGTATCACTGCCAGTTCCAAGTCGCTCTCCAGCACGCTATTGCTGGGTCCGCACGGGGTGAGGTTCATCGGTCATCCTGTTGGTGGTCGGCAATCGGACTCAAAACCATTCTAAAACCAAAGTTGGGTATCTTGGTAGCCAAGAATCAATGAGGCAGCAAAAAGCTGTGTCGCACGATTGCATCTAATTGTTCGCCCCGCTCTCGCGGGTGCGCGCGGAGGCAAGCAGCGGTTAGTGGTCCTCGTATACTCTCCAATTATACTAAATGGGTGGTTCATTTTCGATTTGGCAATATCTTTTTCTCGCTCCTGTTGGCGACACTTTCACCAGGTGGCCAGCTGCTGGCTGTCGCCATTCATGCGGGCGTCGCCCTGGCATCGACGGGCCGGCGGCGCCGGCCGACAGCGTGACCGCTGCCAGGCTGGATTCATGTTGGCATCCCT
>Ga0213835_100724_pt1 | contig 27123 bp, 24 predicted proteins | sample SWPATP01_FD_160576 | JGI IMG/M metagenome (GOLD analysis project Ga0213835, IMG submission 160576) | Coastal seawater microbial communities from Marineland, Florida, United States - SWPA TP0 #1 | ecosystem: Environmental > Aquatic > Marine > Coastal | place: USA: Florida | collected 2016-08-05 | reverse complement strand
GTTGCCATCAGGTTGATGCCGCGCTGACCGAGATAGCGCTCCGACTGCTTTTGAAGTTCGGCAAGGCCCGGCTCGATGCCTTGAACCTCCCAGTTGTCGTTATCGATGCCGGTTATCAGCTGGCAGGTAGGCACTGCCACGCGGGGTATTTCGACGGTCTCGTCGCTGTCGAGATTGAGCTCGGAATAGACCTTGTCAAAACCCTCTTCGGCCATGTGGCGAATGGTGGGTGTCGACGCATTGAAGGCGCCGGCGACATTTGTCGTCTCGACCAGCCTTTCGGCGCCCAACGCCTCACCGTAGCGCATCAGCAGGTCCATGGCACGAGCCTTGGCGGCCCCGTGCTGCCCGTCCAGCATCGCCTTCTCGTGGTCGGTCAGGCGCATCCGGTCACTCCTCCCTCACGCTCATTCAGTAGATCTTGGCCGTCGAGGCCAGTTCGCGCTCATCCCACCGATAATGCTGTGTCTCGACATTGTCGGCGACACGGCCACGCATCTGGTCCATGTCGATCTGATGCACGCTGCCCGAACCGGCAAGGTCGAGCGCGTGGGCGGCTGCCATGCCCATTGCCATGCAAGGTCCCATGACCCGCACGCTGGAGAGTGCAGCCGAATCCGCGTCGATGCAGCGGCCGGCAGCAACAACGTTGTGGCAATCGCGCGAAACCAGGCTGCCCAGTGGGATGTAATGGGCGTGGTCCTCGTCGAAGACGATCCAGTGATGCCCGTCGCAGTGATCGTGGAGTTCGATCGGCCAGGCCGTGCGGCCGATGGCGTCATCGAATTTCTTCTGCGCTTTGATCTCGTCCACGGTCAAGTGATGCCGCCCGACGATCCAGCGCGTCTGCCGTATACCCGGCAGGCCGAACGAACGCACCCGGGCATTGCCATAGCACTCCGGGAACTCCTTCTTCAGGAATTCGACCGCGCGCGAAGCCTGTTCCTTGCCTTCCAATGCCTTTGCGGATGCCTCGACGGGATCCAGCGGCGTCTCGACATGGGTCATGTTCATCGCCGCGATACCGCGTCCTGGAATGGTGAAACCAAGTCCTTCGCGCCGCAGAAGGCCGTATTGCTCGCCCTTTTCCTTCATCCGGGCGCTGATTTCCTCGCGCAGAGGCTGGCGATCTTCATCGATCTGTTCGAGCACCACCATCTGGGTTCCGAAGACGCGGTGGTTGGCCGGCTCGCGGCAGGGAAAGCCCGCCTGCCACAACAGCGCTGCGTCGCCACTGGCGTCCACGAAACCCTCGGCCTCGATTGTCACGGGACCATAGCGGGTCATGAAATCGACGCTTGTGATGCGGTCGTTCTCGACCCGCGCATCCATGATCATGGCACCGAGCACGGGTGTCACGCCGGCACCCAGTATGCTCGTCTCGACCCAGCGGCCCACCGCGACCTCGTCATAATAGACAACGGTCGTCCGAGGTCCGTGGCGATAGAAGACGGCCTGATCCTGGCTCTCGAGATAGGCAAGCAGATCGTCGGCGATGCCGTAGGTGAACTGGTAGCCGTGGGTTCCGTTGGAAAACAGTCCGCAGAACGTGGCGATGATCGAGTTGACCGCCTGGCCGCCAAGCGATGGCTGGCTGTCGACCAGGATCACCCTGCGCCCGAGCTTGGCCGCCTGCAACGCAGCCGATACGCCCGCGATACCCGCTCCAACGACGCAAATGTCGGCCTGGAGCCTGCGGTTGGCTCCATTGGGTTGGCGCCGCACGATGACGGTTTCGGTGCTCGGCGACGCAGCCATCCGTCTCCTCCCTTGGCCCGGCTCAATCGGACGGATTGCGCCGACAACCGGTTCACTGATCTCACTGATTGAGATAGTGTAAACAGTTGTGCGCCGCGATAAAAAGAGGCAAAACAAGCAAGAAGTTTTCGTATATCGCGAAAGGTGGTCCGATGGGAGGAGCCTGAATGGACACGCTCGACAACATGCGAACCTTCCTCATGGTGGTGAAAACTGGAAGTTTCTCGGCCGCGGCACGGAGTATGGACACAGTGCCTTCCGTGGTTGCCAAGCGCATCAATCAGCTCGAACACAGTATGAAGGCGCCGCTCTTTCATCGATCGACACGCAAGCTGGAGCTGACGACGGTTGGCCATCGCTGCCGAGATCGCTTCCTCTCAATCGTGACCGAGGTCGACAACGCGTTCAAGGATATTGCCGGGTCGGGATCACGGCTTGAGGAACGCTTGCGCATCAAATGTCCGACGACATTGACCATTATCCATTTCGGAGACCTGTTGGCGCGTTTTCAGGCGGCACACCCCGGCATAAGGCTGGAACTGGTGCTGCTCGACCGCTCGGTCAACCCGCTGGAAGAGGCCTTTGACGTGGCGATAGGCGCGCTGCCGACCTCATATGCCAACGTTGCCGACATACCTCTTTGCCCTTTACCGCGCACCGTGATTGCCGCACCCGGCTACCTGAAGCGAACTGGAAAGCCCGCACACCCGCGTGATCTGCTCGATCATTCCTGTCTTTCCTTTCTTGCAACCGGCACGAACTGGCAATTCCGCACCCAAAGCGAATTGCTGACGATCGACGTTCCGGGAAATTTCAGCGTCAATGACAGCCATGTCTTGCTGCGCGCGGTCGAGAGGGAGATGGGTATTGCGATGCTGGCCAGGCATATCGCGCGCGCCAGCATCGCAGCCGGTCGCGTCGTCGAATTGCTTCAAGAATTTCCCGTGCCTAGCCTCCACGTCAAGGCGCTGGTGCCTCAGAATCGCAGGAACAGCCCGGCGATAAAGGCCCTGATCGACTGGCTGATCAAATCCTGCCAGCCGCTTGCGCCCTGGGACCGCGACGACCAGCCCAGCGACCTCAGGAAAAGCGCAGGATCGGCTTGATCGTCCGGCCAGATTCCATGTCATCGAGCGCCGTGCCGATCTCGGCAAATTCGTAGAAGCGGACCAGCCGTTCGATGGGAAAACGTCCCTGGAGATGCAGCGCAACGAGGCGGGGGATGAAGACGTCGGGATTGCTGCTTCCCTGGTGGATCCCGCGCAGTCTTCTGCCGGCCAGCAACTGACGCACCGGCACACCCAGCTCCGCCCCATCCCAAGGCCCGGTCACAAAGCCGCATTCGCCACGCGGGGCAAGAACGTCGATTGCCTGTCGCATCGGGCCAAGAACGCCGGTCGTGTCGAGGGCAAAGTTCACGCCGACCCGCGTCGCCGCCATGATGGTGGGCACCACCTCGTCCGTTTCCGCATTCAGGCAGAGCGTGGCACCGAGTTCAGCCGCCAGTTCCAGACGAGCGGCATTGCGGTCGACCGCGATGATGGCACCAGCGCCGCTCAACCTTGCGGCGATGATTGCCGCCATGCCGACGCCGCCGGCACCAAACACGGCAAAGGTGGCCCCCGCGCTCACGCGGAAGTCGTTGAGGACAGCGCCCGCCCCGGTCTGGATACCGCAGCCAAGGGGTCCCAGGAGTTCCAACGGCGCCGCCTTGTCGATAACCACCGCATTGCGCTCTCCGACCAGCGCATGGGTGGCGAAAGAGGACTGACCGAAGAAGCCGATATGGGCCTCGCCTTCGCCTGCAGGTACTGGTTCGCGGCCGCGACAGGCAAAGTTGAGCTCGAACATCTCGTGGCAGAAGGCGGGCTCTGCCTCCCGGCAGGACGCACACGAGCCACAGGATGAAAAGGTCAAAACCACATGGTCGCCCGGTGACACCTTGCTCACCCGATCGCCGACTCTTTCCACGATGCCCGAGCCTTCATGGCCAAGCACGACAGGATGCGGCACGGGCCCGCCTGCGCGGGCGGCCTTCGTGTCGGTGTGGCAGATGCCGGTTGCGACAAGACGCACGAGCACGTCATTCCCGCCAGGCGCCGGCAGGTCGATTTCCGCCAGTCGCGGCCTCGGACCGTTGTCGAATATGGCCGCCCTCGCCTTCATGTCGTCCTCCCCTCATTCGCGCGCATCGTCGCCGCTTTGTTGTCGCTTGGGGATGCCGCGTCAACCGGCGCGTCGACGTCTTCACCTGCCGGCGGAAATGTATCAGTCTGCGCGCCCCGACCGACATACCCCTGCAGGAACGAACAGATGGCAGCAACGCCCACCCGCGCCGAGATCACGCTGGAGAACTGGCGGGAGCATCCGTTTTCCCGCTGGAGCTTTCAGAACACCTGCGAGCTCGTGCCTTGCGCCATGATTTCCCAAGGCTCGGGCAATGCCGGGACGTGGCCCGGCACGGGCCTCCTGTCGGCGTTGAAACTCGAATCCGGCAAGGGTCAATTGATAGCTGCCACAAGCCTGCTGGCCGAGCGTCACACAGATTGCTTCTTCGCCATGCGTGACGGCACGCCCATTACCGCCTGGAACGCGCCACACGCCGATCCGCTTGCCCCACATTTGGTGTTCTCGATCTCCAAATCCCTTGCCGGGCTTCTGGCCGGCATCGCGGAAGCCGATGGGCTGCTCGACCCAGGCAAACAGGTCGTGGATTACGTTGCTGCCATGGCCGGCTCTACCTACGGTTCTGCGCGGGTGCGCGACCTGCTGGACATGACGGTCGATCTGGAGTTCGACGAGGACTATGTCGATCACGGCGGACCGTTCGATCGCTACCGCCGTGCCATGCTCTGGAACCCTGAGCGTGAAGGCACCGCGCAAGAGACGATGGAAGCCTTCCTGGCAACTCTCCCGGCCGAAGGCCACGGCCACGGCAGCCGCTTTCACTATGCATCGCCCAACACCGATCTGCTCGGCCTCGTGATCGAAAAGGCAGTCGGCCAGCGCTTCCACCTTTACCTGGCCGAGCGGCTCTGGCAGCCGCTCGGCCTCTCCGGCCCAGCCTATGTGACAGTCGATCGGGTCGGGACCGCGCGGGCGGCCGGCGGAATCTGCATGACGGTGACGGATCTCGCGCGTATCGGGCAGATGGTGCTGGACGATGGCCGAGCACCCGATGGACGTCAGATCGTACCGGGACGCTGGATCAGCGACATGCGCGAGAACGGCAACCGTCAAGCCTGGGTCGAGGGTGACTTCGCCGACATGTTCGCCGAAGGACGCTACCGCTCCTGTTGGTACGATGTCGGGGACGGGCGGGGATCGATCGCCGCCGTTGGTATTCACGGCCAGTTTCTTTGGATCGATCCGACAAACCGGGTCGTCCTGGCCCGCACCGCTTCTCGGCCACAAGCAAGCGACGATATCGAGACCGCACAAGACATTGCCATGATGGCTGCTATCGCACGCGCACTATGAAATGCACATTCTTTAGGCGCCAACTAAGATCGCGGCGCCAAATCTCCGCCCGCTGCAAACATAACGGGCCAATATGTGTTGCGAATCTGCCACAAGTCTGTTTCACGATACTTCATTTGGATAATGCACGATTGAAGGCAGGATTGAATTGGCGGACAACTCGAATCAGCACTCACGATCGCCGAAAACAGGAAGGCGACCAGGCCTGCTAATTTCTGTCGAAACGCCTTTTCTTGGGGACCAGAATGAAAAAGTCAGTCATTTCAGGCGCCGCAGCCGTAGCCATTATGGCGGCGACCCCCGCCTTCGCAGCAGATACCTTTTACACGCAAGAGAAGATCGCCTCCGCCATCGACATTGCCTTCGGCCTGACCGCAACGACCGCCTATGTGTCTCGCGGTTTTGACTACAGCAACGGACCTGCCATCCAGGGCTATGTCGAGGCCTCCTACGACTGGGCCTATGTCGGCGTGTGGGCTTCTTCGATTGGCGGTCCCATCATAATCGATGATAATCCGAACGACCGCGCCGAGATCAATGTCTATGGCGGTATCCGTCCGACGTTTGGCGACCTGTCGCTCGATATCGGCTATGCTAGGTATTTCTATAATTCCACCGGCGATCTGGGCGGAGAAATCTACGGCAAGGCCGAATACGAGTTCTCTGACCTTGGCTTCACCCCCGGCTTCGAGCTTTACTGGAATCCTCAGAATGGAGGCACTTATGGCCTTGCCAAGGCTTCCTTGGCTCTGCCCTACGACTTCTCCCTCTCGGGTGGCGTCGGAACCACTTTCGCAGGCAATGTCGATTGGAATGCCGGCCTTTCCTACACATTCAACGACCTCGTGACCATCGACGGTCGCTATTACGGGTCGAACCGCAACGAAACGAACATGTTCGGACACAAGTTCGTGGCATCGATCTCCTTCGATACCAGCTGGTCGGCCCTCAGCGGCTACTAGGCTGCAGGTTCAAGTCCACATCCCGAAGAGCCCGGCCCTGTCCGGGCTCTTTCATTATGCGGACCGGTGAACGCGCGTTGCATACGTCAATCTCGAGGCGTAGTGTCCAGCCTGTCCTCACGTAGCCACCCGCAAATCATGATCGACCGCCTTCCGCTAACCCCGCTCGCGCGACTTCTTCCAGATACCGTGCCCTTTGTCGGGCCCGAGGCCCAGGAGCGTACGCGCGGCCGTCCGTTCCGGGCGCGCCTTGGTGCGAACGAGAACGGTTTCGGGCCTTCGCCCCGCGTCATCTCCGCCATGGCGGAGGCGGCTGGCGAGATGTGGAAATACTGCGATCCCGATAATCACGACCTGAAGGTCGCGCTTGCGGCCCATTTCGCGCTGACACCAGACAATGTGGTCATCGGCGAGGGCATTGACGGGCTGCTCGGTCTGACGGTCCGGCTCTTCGTCAACGAGGGCGATGCGGTGGTGACGTCGCTTGGCGCCTACCCCACCTTCAATTACCACGTGGCGGGCTTTGGTGGCCGGTTGGTCACCGTGCCCTATCGTGATGATCGTGAAGATCTCGACGGGCTGCTTGAGGCAGTCAAGCGTGAGAAGGCGCCACTGGTCTACTTGTCCAATCCCGACAATCCGATGGGGAGTTGGTGGAAGGCGTCCGAGATCGACGCGTTTTTCAATGCTCTCCCCGAGTCGACCGTCCTCATTCTCGATGAGGCCTATGGCGAAACCGCGCCAGTCGACGCCCTGCCGCAAATCGACGTCTCACGACCCAACCTGGTGCGCATGCGGACCTTCTCCAAGGCCTATGGGCTTGCCGGTCTTCGCTGCGGCTATGCGATCGGACATGCCGACACGATCCGCCTCTTCGAGAAGGTCCGCAACCATTACGGCATGAACCGCATGGCACAGGCGGGATGCCTGGCCGCGCTGGAAGACCAGGACTACCTGGCCGAAACGGTGGCGCGTACGGCCGCCGGGCGCGAACGGATCGCTGCGATTGCCGCAACGCATGGTCTCCAAGCGCTGCCGTCAGCCACCAATTTCGTGGCCATAGACTGCGGGCGCGATGGGGCCTTTGCGCTCAAGGTGATGCAGGAACTGCTTTCCCACGACATCTTCGTGCGCAAACCAATGGTGCCCGGCCTCGACCGGACGGTGCGCATCAGCGTGGGTCCGGAGAACGAAATCGAGCTCTTCGGCGAGGCATTCGGCCCAGCTCTTGAGGCAGCACGACAGGGCTCATGAACGCGGGTGCGGCCATGAGGACAAATCCGCCGGAGCCATCCTTCGGCGATCTCTTCACACCCAAGCTCATCACGGTTCTGCGCGAAGGCTATCGCCTTTCCCATCTGCGCGCCGACGCGATTGCCGGATTGACGGTCGCCATCGTCGCCCTGCCACTGTCCATGGCAATCGCCATCGCCTCGGGTGCGACACCCGCGCAGGGGCTCTACACCGCCATCGTTGGCGGATTCTTCGTGTCCCTGCTCGGTGGTAGCCGGTTCCAGATCGGCGGGCCGGCCGGCGCCTTCATCGTGCTTGTGGCGGCAACCGTGATGGCGCACGGCATGGACGGGCTGATCCTCGCCACGATGCTGTCGGGCCTGATGCTGGCCGCCGTCGGGTTCCTGCGGCTCGGCACCTACATCAAGTTCATTCCCTATCCCGTCACAGTGGGCTTCACCGCCGGCATCGCGGTCATCATCTTCGCCAGCCAGATCCGCGACATGCTCGGCCTGACATTGGCAGGACCCGAACCCGGCCCTCTGCTCGAAAAGCTGCCGGTGCTGTGGGAGGCCCTGCCCGGCTTCGACCCGGCGACGGTGGCGCTGGCGCTGGCCACCATCCTGCTCATTGTCGGGCTGAAGCGGTGGCGGGCGAGCCTGCCGGAGATGCTGATCGCCATTGCCGCGACCTCCATCGCGGCATGGGCGCTCGGGCTTGAGGTCGCGACCATCGGCACGCAGTTCGGCGGCATCCCGTCCTCGCTGCCCATGCCCTCGCTGCCCGACATCTCGCTGGAACGCGTGATCGCTGTGCTGCCCAGCGCCTTCGCCTTCACGCTCTTGGGTTCGATCGAGTCGCTGCTTTCGGCCGTCGTTGCCGATGGCATGACCGGCCGGCGGCACCGCTCCAATTGCGAGCTGGTGGCCCAGGGCGTCGCCAACGTGGCCTCGGCGCTGTTTTCCGGCATCTGCGTAACAGGCACCATCGCCCGCACCGCCACCAATGTGCGGGCCGGCGCACATGGCCCGGTGGCGGGCATGCTGCATGCGGTCTTTCTGCTTGTCTTCATGCTGGTGGCGGCGCCGCTCGCCAGCTACATCCCGCTGGCAGCACTTGCCGGCGTGCTGGCGGTCGTGGCCTGGAACATGATCGAGAAACACGCCATCGCCATGCTGCTGCGCGCCTCCTGGGGCGATGCCGCCGTGCTGACCGTGACCTTCGGCCTCACCATTTTCCGCGATCTGACGGAGGCCATCATCGTCGGCTTCGCGCTAGGCTCGGTGCTCTTCATCCACCGCATGTCGCAGGTGACAGCCGTCGCCACCCAGTTCCCCTATGTCGGCGAGGATGAAGCGGACGAGGGAGCCCGCGCGCCCTATGACGAAACCATGGCCAACGACCCGAGCGTCGTCGTCTACCGCATTTCGGGCGTGTTCTTCTTCGGCGCGGCGGCCTCGATCGGTTCGGTGCTCGATCGAATCTCGGATGCGCACCGCGCGCTGGTCATCGACTTTTCGGCCGTGCCGCTCGTCGACGCGACCGCGGCCAACACGATCGAGGTGCTGGCACACAAGGCGGCTAGGCGCCAGATCAAGGTGGTGCTGGCGGGCACCACCAAACCGATCCGGCGTGAATTGTTCCTGCATGGAATCAAGCCGCCGCTGGTGCGCTACGAGCGCAATGTCGACATGGCCCTGGCCAAGCTGAGGCGAGAGATAAGGTAGCCGGGGTACATTCTAAGACAAGGTAGTCTACGGCGCCCCCCTCTGCCTTGCCAGGCATCTCCCCCACACGGGGGGAGATTGGACGTCACGTGGGCTTTCGCCAATTGCGAACGTTGAAGAAAAGGGCGGCGTCATGGCCGCAGCTAATCTCCCTCCTTGTGGGGGAGATGTCCGGCAGGACAGAGGGGGGCGAGACGCGCAGACCCCTCGAAGAACTCCACCTCAGCTTTACGCTGCCTCTTCCGCCACTTCGCCCGGCACATAGTTGAGGATCGGCGCGAGCCAGCGCTCGACCTCCTCGACTGCCATGCGCTTGCGCCGCGCATAATCCTCGATCTGGTCGCGCTCGACCTTGGCGACGCCGAAATAGTAGCTGTCGGGGTGGGCCACGTAGAGACCCGAGACCGAGGAGCCCGGCCACATCGCGTAGCTCTCCGTCAGCTTCACGCCGATGGCCGCCTCCGCATCGAGCAGCCGGAACAGCGTTTCCTTTTCCGTGTGGTCGGGCTGAGCGGGGTAGCCTGGCGCCGGCCTGATGCCGGCATATCCCTCGCCGATCAGCTCCTCGTTGGAAAGCTTCTCGTCGGCCGCATAGCCCCAGAACTCCTTGCGCACGCGCTCGTGCATCGCTTCCGCAAAGGCTTCGGCGAAGCGGTCGGCAAGCGCCTTGACGAGGATCGAGTTGTAGTCGTCATTCGCCCGCTCGAAGCGCTCGGCGATCGCCACTTCCTCGATGCCCGCGGTGACCACGAAACCGCCGACAAAGTCGCCCTTGCCGCTCTCCTGCGGCGCCACGAAATCCGACAGCGCCACGTTCGGCCGCCCTTCGCGCTTGGCGAGCTGCTGGCGCAACGTGTGCAGCGTGGCAAGCTCCTTTGCCCGGCCCTCGTCCTCGTAGAGGCGGATATCGTCGCCGACGGCATTGGCCGGCCAGAACCCGATCACGCCCTGCGGCCTGAACCAGTTCTCCGCGACGATCTTGTCGATCATCGCCTTGGCATCGGCAAAGAGCGACCGGGCGGCCTCGCCCTGCTCGGCATCCTCCAGGATCTGCGGATAGCGGCCCTTCAATTCCCAGGTCTGGAAGAAGGGCGTCCAGTCGATGTAGCGGGCGAGTTCGGCGAGATCCCAGTTGTCGAACACCTTCGTACCGAAGAAGGAGGGCTTCACCGGCTCGTAGGCGTTCCAATCGACCTTGAAGCGGTTGGCGCGGGCTGCCGGCAAAGGCAGGCGGGATTTGCGGGCCTCGTTGCGCGAATGGGTCTCGGCCACCTTGCGGTATTCGGCCCGCACGGTCTCGATATAGCCGTCCTTGGTCTGCTTCGACAAAAGGCTCGAGACCACGCCGACCGCGCGGCTGGCGTCGGTGACATAGATCGCCTGGGACTTCTTGTATTTCGGATGGATCTTCACCGCCGTGTGGATGCGGCTGGTGGTCGCCCCGCCGATCAAAAGCGGCAGGTCAAAGCCCTCGCGCTCCATTTCGCTCGCCACATGCACCATCTCGTCGAGCGAGGGCGTAATCAGCCCCGACAGGCCGATAATGTCGACCTTCTCCTTGCGCGCCGTCTCCAGGATCTTCTGCGCCGGCACCATGACACCCAGATCGATGATCTCGTAATTGTTGCAGGCCAGGACCACGCCGACGATGTTCTTGCCGATGTCGTGGACATCACCCTTCACGGTCGCCATCAAGACCTTACCGGCGTTCTCGCGCTTGCCGCCGGCTTCCTTTTCCGCCTCCATGTAGGGCAGCAGCACGGCCACGGCCTGCTTCATGACGCGGGCCGACTTCACCACCTGCGGCAGGAACATCTTGCCGGATCCGAACAGGTCGCCGACGACATTCATGCCGTCCATCAGCGGTCCTTCGATCACATGCAGCGGGCGTTCGGCGCGCTGGCGGGCCTCTTCCGTGTCGGCGTCGATGTAGTCGGTGATGCCGTTGACCAGCGCATGCTCCAGCCGCTTCTCGACCGGCCATTCGCGCCAGGCCAGATCCTTTTCCCTGGCCTCGCGGCCGGCACCACCCTTGTAGCCCTCGGCCAGTTCCAAAAGCCTTTCGGTCGCGGTCCCCTCGCCCTTCGGCTTGCGGTTCAGCACCACATCCTCGCAGGCCTCGCGCAGTTCCGGGTCGATCGTCTCGTAGACGGCGAGCTGGCCGGCATTGACGATGCCCATGTCCATGCCGGCCTGGATGGCGTGGTAGAGGAAGACCGAGTGCATCGCTTCGCGCACCGGCTCGTTGCCGCGGAACGAGAAGGAGAGGTTCGACAGCCCGCCCGAGACATGGACGCCCGGCAGGTCGCTTGTGATCTCGCGCGCCGCCTCGATAAAGGCGATACCGTAGGAATCGTGCTCCTCGATGCCGGTCGCCACCGCGAAGATGTTCGGGTCGAAGATGATGTCCTGCGGCGGGAAGCCCGCCTCTTCCGTCAGAAGCTTGTAGGCGCGCTTGCAGATCTCGACCTTGCGCTCCTTGCTGTCGGCCTGGCCCTCCTCGTCGAAGGCCATGACCACCACCGCCGCGCCATAGGCCCGGCACAGCCGCGCCTGCTCCAGAAACGCCGCCTCGCCCTCCTTCATGGAGATCGAGTTGACGACGGCCTTGCCCTGCACGCATTTCAGCCCCGCCTCGATGATCTCCCATTTGGAGGAATCGATCATCACCGGTACGCGCGCAATGTCGGGCTCGGCGGCCACCAGGTTGAGGAAGTCGATCATCGCCTGCTTCGAATCCAGCAGGCCCTCGTCCATGTTGACGTCGATGATCTGGGCGCCGTTCTCGACCTGGTCGCGCGCGACGTCGAGGGCGGCGTTGTAGTCGCCGGCGGTGATCAGCTTCCGGAACTTGGCCGAGCCCGTCACATTGGTGCGCTCGCCGACATTCACGAAGGGAATGTCCTCGGTCAGCGTGAAGGGTTCCAGACCCGACAGCCGCATCAGCGGCTTGACCGCAGGCACCTGGCGCGGCGGATATTTCCTGGCCATCTCGGCCAGGGCTGCAATGTGTTCGGGCGTCGAACCGCAGCAGCCGCCAACGATGTTCAAAAGCCCTTCCGCCGCAAACTCTTCCAGTTGCGAGGCCATCTCCTCGGCATCCTGGTCATATTCGCCGAAGGCATTGGGCAGGCCGGCATTGGGGTAGGCGCAGGTCAGCGTGTCGGCCACGCCGGAAATCTCGGCGATGTGCGGGCGCATCGCATCTGCGCCCAAGGCACAGTTCAGCCCGATAGAGATCGGATTGGCGTGTTCGACCGAATACCAGAAGGCGGTCGGCGTCTGGCCCGACAGCGTCCGGCCTGAAAGGTCCGTGATCGTGCCCGAGATCATCACCGGTAGGTGGATGCCCTTCTCGCGAAAGATCTCGTCGCAGGCGAAGATCGCCGCCTTGGCGTTCAGCGTGTCGAAGATGGTCTCGATCAGGATCAGGTCTGCGCCGCCGTCGATCAGCCCGCGCAACTGTTCGCCATAGGCCTCGCGCAACCCGTCGAAGGTGACGGCGCGGTAGCCCGGATTGTTGACGTCGGGCGAAATCGAAGCGGTGCGGTTGGTCGGCCCCAGCGCGCCGGCGACGAAGCGGCGGCGGCCGTCCTTCTGCATGGCACGGATGCCCGCCCGCCGCGCCAGCCGGGCGCCGTCGCGGTTCAGATCATAAACCGCTTCCTCCATGCCGTAATCGGCCTGGGCGATGGAGGTGGAGGAAAAGGTGTTGGTCTCGATGATGTCGGCGCCGGCAATCGCATAGCGATAGTGGATTTCCTCGATCGCCTTGGGTTGCGACAGGTTCAGGAGGTCGTTGTTGCCCTGCTGATGGCAGGCACAGCCTTCGAAGCGCGCGCCGCGAAAGGCGTCCTCGTCGAGCTCGAGGCCCTGGATCTGCGTGCCCATCGCCCCATCGAGCACGAGGATGCGCTCGCGCGCCGCGGCCAGCAGCGCCCCGCGTATCTCGTCTCCATTCCTCGGGGCTTGTTCCGGTCCGAACAGGTTGTCGAGGCCGTTGTCGCTCACGCCAATCACCTTCATCTTGCTGCAGCAGGCGCGGATGCTCACATAAAGATATCTTTATGTCAATATGGCCTATGCTGCTCTTCCTGGCACCATGGACAGCGGCATGGCGTTGGCTCATGACTTCGCGGCGACAGATTTCGAGCCCGAGGCTCTTTGCATGACGATCAGAAGACTGGACCTTGCGGACTCAACAGCGGCCACCAGGGTGCTCCGCGAGAGCTTCGATGAACGACTGCCCTGGCTGGCGGGCCTGCACACGCCATCTGAGGATGCGGCATTCTTTGCCAATGTGGTCTTCAAGGAATGCGATGTCTGGGGCTTCGTCGAGCAGGACGCGCCCGTCGGGTTCATCGCCTTTCGCCAGGCCTGGATCGACCATCTCTACGTGCTGCCGACCCATCAGGGCCGTGGCGTCGGAAGCGCCCTTCTGGACCACGCCAAGGCCCGGCATCCGGTTTTGCAGATTTGGACCTTCCAGAAGAACGCTGGTGCGCGGCGCTTCTATGAAGCCAGGGGTTTTGAAGCAGTGGAGGAAACCGACGGCTCCCGAAACGAGGAAGGCGAGCCTGACATCCGTTACCTGTGGCGACGGAACTGATGCTTCAGCTCTGCGCCACGCTCTACTTGCAATAGCTGTAGACGAGGTCGCAGCTGGCGCCGAGCGAGGCCGAACTGCATCGGCCAAGTGCCTCGAACTCCACGGAATCCTGCCGATCGCCAGCGGCGATATCGTAGTAATAGGCCTCGCCTTCGATGAAATGCGCGAGCGCATGGCACTGCGCCTGCGTCGTGTCGACGATCCGGCAATCGGGATTGCCGCAAAACTGTTCGGCAAAGAGCGAGGCCTGGGCCTCGGTCGAGGCCGCGCCATGGCCGACACCGCCCCGGCTGTCGATCGCAAAGGCCATCCAGGCCGCGGGGCCTCCAGACCCGGCATCGGTGGCCAGGGTTGCGCATTCGGCGAAAATGCCGGGAAGCTTCAGGCCCTCCGAGCACAGGATGCCGCCCCACATGTAACCGCGGCGGCCCCCGACCGTCACCTCGAACCATTCATAGCCATCATAGAGAACGCCGGCAAAGGCTTCGATGGTCAGCGGCGCACCCTCGGCAAGTCCGTCCAGCCGGTCATATTGGGTGCCAGGCCCTGCGCGCAGGTTCCCGCCGAGCGACTGGCCCGCGCGAGCGAGATTACCGGGCCCTGCACCCGTGCCGAGCGCTGCCCGCACCGGAACGCACTCTATGCGCTGGCCTTCATATTCGAGGAATGCCTCCTCGCCCTTGCCCCGGAATTCAGCGAAATCGCGGGCAAATCGATAGCCGGAACCGGCAGGAATGGCCGGCAGCGCAAACTCCAGCTGCTCGCCGGCGCGCGCGCCGAAGAACTCGGCATCGACAAAGACCCAGTCCGGATTCCCCTCCTCATGGCCCACGTGAAAGGTGACCCCGTCACCCCGGCATTCGAAGGGCACCGCGCTTTGGGCCTGCGCCGCGCATGCACCCCCGACAATAAGCCCTACTGCCAAACTGAGAAGCCGTGCCCACATCTGTCCAGCCCCCGTTTCCAGGTCAACCGCAAGGTAGCATCTTACCCAACGTCACGCCATTCAAGATTGCAGTTTCGAACCCGACAACCCGCTTGTTGCGTCGATTTGCATTGTGCAATCACGTGCGATCTGGCTGAAGATTGTGGCCTACCAAAGCGATACGGGAGGATGCTGCATGTACGACAAGGCGATGAATTTCGGGCTGGGCGAGGAGATCGAGGCCCTGCGCGACACGGTGCGCCGTTTCGCGGCCGACGAGATCGCGCCCATCGCTGCCGAAATCGATACCTCCAACGAATTCCCCGCACCGCTGTGGAAGAAGATGGGTGATCTCGGCCTGCTCGGCATCACCGCCAATCCCGATTTCGGCGGCACGGGCATGAACTATCTCGCCCATGTTGTCGCCATGGAGGAGATTTCGCGGGCGTCAGCCTCTGTCGGCCTCTCCTACGGCGCCCATTCCAATCTCTGCGTCAACCAGATCAACCGCTGGGGCACGGGCGAGCAGAAGGAGAAATTCCTTCCCCCCCTCTGCGCGGGCGACCATGTCGGCGCGCTCGCCATGTCGGAATCGGGCTCGGGCTCGGATGTCGTCTCCATGCGGCTTCGCGCCGAGAAGAAGAACGACCGCTTCGTGCTGAACGGCACCAAGATGTGGATCACAAATGGTCCGGACGCCGACACGCTGGTCGTCTACGCCAAGACCGATCCGGAGCGCGCCTCGCGGGGCATCACCGCCTTCCTGATCGAGAGGCAGATGGCCGGTTTCTCGGTTGCCCAGAAACTCGACAAGCTTGGCATGCGTGGCTCCAATACCGGCGAACTCGTCTTCGAGGATGTCGAGGTCCCCTTCGACAACGTGCTCGGCGAGGAAGGACGCGGCGTCGAGGTGCTGATGTCTGGCCTTGACTATGAGCGCGTGGTGCTTTCTGGCGGCCCGCTCGGCATCATGGCCGCCTGTCTCGACGTGGTCGTGCCCTATGTCCATGAGCGCAAGCAGTTCGGCCAGCCGATCGGCGAGTTCCAGCTCGTCCAGGGCAAGCTCGCCGACCTCTATGTCACGCTCGCCGCCTGCCGCGCCTATGTCTATGCGGTTGCCGCTTCCTGCGACCGCGGCGAGACGACCCGCAAGGATTCAGCCGGCTGCATTCTCTATTCGGCCGAAAAGGCCACCCAGGCGGCCCTCGACGCGATCCAGCTTCTAGGCGGCAACGGCTATATCAACGAATACCCGACCGGCCGCCTGCTGCGCGATGCCAAGCTCTACGAGATCGGCGCCGGCACCAGCGAGATCCGGCGCTGGCTGATCGGGCGCGAGATGATGGGGGAGAGCGCCTGATCTGGTAAGTCATCCGGAATTTGCCATTCTTTGGCTTGCATGGCATGCTTCATGATGCCTAGGAGGTCAACATGCCTGCTTCAAAAGGCTTTGCCGAAGACCAGCAGTCCTACAGCCCGAAGATGGAAGAATTGCGCTCGGTTCCCCATGCCCGGCTGAAGATCGACAAGGCAGGCCGCGTCGTCATTCCCGCCGAGATGCGCGCGGCGATGGGGGTGTCCGTCGGAGACGTTTTGGTTGCGCGTGTCGTCGACGGCGAATTCAGGCTGATGTCCAGGCAGGCCGGTGTCCGCCGGGCCCAGCAACTTGTCAGGCAGCACGTCCCCGAAGGCACGAAATTGGTCGACGAACTCCTTGCTGAACGGCGAGCGGAAGCCAAGAGCGAGGGCGGATAGTGCGGGTGGTACTCGATGCCTCGGCGGTGCTCGCCCTGCTCAACAGAGAAGCCGGCGCGGACGTGGTCCAGTCGCATCTGGCCGATGCGGCACTAAGCGTTGCCAACGCCATCGAAATCGGCAGCAAACTCGTGGATGGCGGCATGAGCCGTGAAGCTGCCTGGGAGGCCATCGAACTGCTGGACATCGAACTGATCGAGCTGGATGTCGAACTTGCAGGCCTGGCAACGGCCTTGCGTCGGGACACACGACACAAGGGGCTTTCGCTCGCCGACCGCGCCTGCCTCGCCACTGCCATTCGCGAGAAGGCTACCGCCCTGACCGCCGACCGCGCCTGGGCCGGGCTTGATCTCCCCTGCCCCATCGAAGTGATCCGCTGAGATGGAATTCAACTCCTTCGACCGCCCCTTCTCGATGCCTTTCCCGCTGCTGGAGGAAGCGCTTCACTACGTCACCGGCGCGATCGATGTCCTTGCCGTCATCATTCTCATCATCGGCGCGGGTCGCTTCACATACTGGCTCGTGCGCTCGGAATTCTTCTCGAAGGACGGCGACACCAGGCTCGAGCGCCAGAATCTCGCCCGGCTCGAACTCGGCCGCTACATCCTTGCCGCACTCGAGGTGCTGATCGTGGCCGATGTCATCCGCACCGCGCTTACCATGCAGATTCAGGGCCTGATCTTCCTTGCCGGGCTGGTGGTTATCCGCTCGGCGATCTCGTGGTTCCTTGACCGCGAGATCGAGGCGCTGGAAAAGAAGCGCAAGCACGACGCGCCCGAATAGAGGTTCCCACATGCCCCCGCTCTCGACCTCCATCTCTCCTTCCTCCGATGCCTTCCGCGCCAATGAAGAGCGCATGCGGGCGCTCGTCGCCGACATCGCGGAGAAGGCGAAGACCGTCGAGGCAGGCGGACCGGAGGAAGCGCGCCAGCGCCATGTCGAGCGCGGCAAGCTGCTGCCGCGCCAGCGGCTGGCCCAGTTGCTGGATACCGGCGCGCCGTTTCTCGAGATCGGCCAGTTCGCCGCCTTCGACATGTATTCCAAGGACATCGCCTCCGCCGGCCTCATCGCCGGCATCGGCCGCGTCGAGGGCCGCGAGGTCATGGTCGTCGTCAACGACGCCACCGTGAAGGGCGGCACCTATTATCCGCTCACCGTGAAGAAGCATCTGCGCGCGCAGGAAATCGCGCTGCAGAACAATCTTCCCTGCATCTATCTGGTCGATTCCGGCGGCGCCAATCTGCCCAACCAGGACGAGGTCTTTCCCGACCGCGATCATTTCGGCCGCATCTTCTTCAACCAGGCCAACATGAGCGCGCGCGGCATCCCGCAGATCGCCTGCGTGATGGGCTCCTGCACGGCCGGCGGGGCCTATGTGCCGGCCATGGCCGACGAGTCCATCATGGTGCGTAACCAGGCGACCATCTTTCTGGGAGGCCCGCCACTGGTGAAGGCTGCCACCGGCGAGGTGGTGACGGCGGAGGAACTGGGTGGGGCGGACGTGCACACGCGCGAATCCGGCGTGGCGGACCACTATGCCCAGAACGACGAACACGCGCTCGCCATCACGCGCCGCATCGTCAAAAACCTGAATCGCAAGAAGGCGATAGGCCTCGATCTTCGCGAGCCACGCCCACCCCTTCACGATCCACGCGAAATCCACGGCCTGATCCCGGCTGACACCCGCACGCCCTATGACGTACGCGAGGTGATCGCGCGCGTGGTCGACGGCTCGGAGTTCGACGAGTTCAAGGCCAATTACGGCACCACGCTGGTGACGGGCTTCGCGCATATCCACGGCATGCCGGTCGGCATCATCGCCAATAATGGCGTGCTGTTTTCCGAAAGCGCGCTGAAAGGCGCCCACTTCATCGAGCTGTGCTGCCAGCGCAAGATCCCGCTCGTCTTCCTCCAAAACATCACCGGCTTCATGGTCGGCCGCAAATACGAGGCCGGCGGCATCGCGCGCGACGGCGCAAAGCTGGTCACCGCGGTCGCCACGGCCGCCGTGCCGAAGGTCACGATGATCATCGGCGGGTCCTTCGGCGCCGGCAATTACGGCATGTGCGGGCGCGCCTATTCGCCCCGCTTCCTGTGGATGTGGCCCAATGCCCGCATCTCGGTGATGGGCGGCGAGCAGGCGGCCACGGTTCTCTCCATCATCAAGCGCGACGGCATCGAGCGGCGTGGCGGAGACTGGTCGGCGGAAGAGGAAGCCGAGTTCAAGCGGCCGATCCTGGACAAATTCGAGCATGAGGGCCAGCCGCTCTATTCGTCTGCCCGCCTCTGGGACGACGGCATCATCGACCCGGCCAAGACCCGCGAGGTGCTGGCGCTCTCGCTCTCGGCGGCGCTCAACGCGGAGATCGAGGACACGAAATTCGGCGTGTTCAGGATGTAGCCATGAGTCACCCCATCTACGCCATGAGCTTCGCCAAGGTCTATCCGCACTATGTGACAAAGGCCGAGAAGAAGGGGCGCACGAAGGCCGAGGTCGACGAGATCGTCTTTTGGCTGACCGGCTACGGTCCCGACGACCTCGCCCGCATCCTGGAAGACGGCACCGATTTCGAGACCTTCTTCGCCAACGCCCCTGCCCTCAATCCGTCCCGCGACCTGATCAAGGGCGTCGTCTGCGGCGTGCGTGTCGAGGAGATCGAGGAGCCGCTGATGCGCGAGATCCGTTATCTCGACAAGCTCATCGACGAACTGGCCAAGGGCAAGAAGATGGACAAGATCCTGCGCCATGCGTGACTGCCCGGCCCCCCTCGAGCGTCGCGCCCGATGATCCCCTGGGAGACGATCGACACCGCCGGCATTCCCGGCGGCAGCGAGACGCTGCGGCTGAAGCGCCGCGGCACCGAATTCTCCATCATGCTGGGCACCAACGAGCTGATGAACAGCCGGCTGAGCGGCTCGGAGGAGGCGCTGGCACGCCTCACCATCGAGCGGCTCACCGCCCCCGCGCCGCGCGTGCTGGTTGGCGGGCTTGGCCTCGGCTTCACGCTGCGCGCCTGCCTGCCGTTGCTCCCCGCGCAGGCCAGAGTCACGGTTGTGGAACTGGTGCCGGCCGTCGTCGCTTGGGCGCGCGGGCCGCTGGCCGCCCTGCACGGCGACAGCCTGGACGATCCGCGTGTCACGATAGTTGAAGAGGATGTCGGTACCGTCATCCGCGCCGCGAAAGCAGATTGGGACGCCATCCTGCTCGACGTCGACAACGGGCCGGAAGGCCTGAGCCGCGCCGGCAACGATGCGCTCTACAGCGCCTCCGGCCTCGTCGCCGCACGCGCCGCACTAGCCCCCGGCGGCGTTCTGTCGGTCTGGTCGGCCGGCCCGGACCGCGGCTTCACCCGCCGCCTGCAGGCCTCAGGCCTCAAGGTCGAGGAAATTCCCGTGCGCGCCGGCACGACGAAGCGCGGGGCGAGGCACGTCGTGTGGGTGGGACGGAAGGAGTAGTGCATTGAGCTTGAGGTTCTCGGGAACGTATGCCTACGCTACGATCCAAAGACCGACAGCCAGGAACAGCCACTTTTGTCATTCGCCGTCTTCATCCACCGCTCCGATTCGATCTACGACGATGATCCGGCCGAGCGATATCAGTTCCCCGGCAATACCTCAAAAGAGTTCAAGCATGCGTCGGCGACTGGATCGTGTATCTTGAACCCAGCAAGGTGGCCAACACACGCGGGTACTTCGCCGTCGCACGCGTTGGTGAGGTTCTCCCCGACCCCAAGGCGCCGGGGATGTTTCTGGCCCTGATCGAGGGCGGCAGCTATCTCGATTTTGCTCAGCCCGTCCCCTTTCGTGGTCCGGACGGACTTATGGAACTTGGCGTGCTAAACGAGGAGGGGCGCATTTCGGGCCGCGCTCAATCTGCGGTCCGGCCCCTCCTTCCGGCTGATTTCAATCGCATTGTGAAGGCCGGCCTTGGTAAGGTCGATGATCTACTGCCGCGCATCGGCGAAATTGCCCCCCTTGAATTTGCGGAAGAGCAGACTCCTTTCCAGTTTGAGCAGGAACGAGAGCGCATCATCCAGTTGACCTCGCGGCCCGTGCGCGACCGTGTCTTCCGCCGCGTCGTTCTGGCCGCCTATGGCGAGCGCTGCGCAGTCACGGGCCTGAAATTGATCAATGGTGGCGGGCGGGCAGAGGTTGAGGCAGCTCATATCCGCCCGGTCGAGGCGAACGGCCCTGATACGGTTCGCAACGGCATCGCTTTGTCCGGGACCGTCCACTGGATGTTCGACCGGGGGCTGATTTCGCTGTCTGACGATCTCGACATACTCGTCTCGCGTCAGGTCAACGATCCTGCTCGCATCAGCGGCCTCATAAACCCGACCGGCCGCGCGCTGGCACCCGAGCGCGCTGCCTCGCGACCACACCCGCATTTCCTCGCCTGGCACCGCGAAAACTGCTTCAAGCAGTGAGGCTTGAGACCACCCTCACCCATTCACCAGCGCCAGCACCAACTGGTGCACATTGCCGCCTTCGCTCAGTTCCACCCGGTCGAATTCGCGGTTGCGCTGATGGCGTTCCTCGGAAATCCCCACCAGCTTGCGCTGCAGTTCGGCGCGCACCTTCTGGCAGCCGGGATCGTTTTCGGCGCGCAGGCCGACCGAGACCGCCTCGATCTGGCGGGTCATGTCGAGGATGATCTCGCCATGCACGCGCTCGTGCTTTTCCACGCCGGCGATGAAGACGTCCCAGAGCCGTTGCGTATGGGGCGGCAGCGGGCCCGCCGGACGCGGCAGCCGGTAGGTGATGGTCAGCGATGGCCTGGCCGAGGCCAGCACGCAGGAGCCATCGGCCTGCGGGCGGTAGTCGCGCGACCACAGGAGATCGAAATCGGTATAGGCGATCGCCCGGCCGATGCCGACGGAGGGTCCGCGCTCGCCGATGGAGCGGTAGAGTTCCAGCCCCGTGGTACCGTTGATGGTGTAGTGCTCGATCCGCTCGACGGGACGCCAGTCGGCAGAGGCGGTGACGGTCATGGCCGCAAGGGCCAGGAAGAGAAGCGAGATCGTTTTCATGGGGCTGCGGACCGATTGGGATCGGCCCGCAACCTAGTGACAATGACGACCGCCTTCAATCGCAGATCGAAGGCAACGACATCATTGTGTGAGGCGCAGACGCGACATCTGGCGGCCGATGCTGGCAAAGGCATTCTCCAGCGCGGCGGTGTTGTTGGTCATGTAGTAATTCTCCGGGCGCGAGGCACAGTTGCGGAACAGGTTTTGGACGACGGGTGAGGTCTCGTTGTAGATCACTGTGAAGACTTCGATCCCCTGGCGTTTCATCTGTGTGCACATATCTTGCGTCCAGCCATTCAGGGTGCCTTCGGCTGTGTTCTGATTGACCGTTCCGCCGATGAAGCCATTGGCCAGGAAATTGTAGGCGCCGTAATCGGACCTCGTGATTTCTTTACGTGCACCGTAGGACACATTGCTGCCGTCGGTCATCAGCACCATGTACTTCTGCCGCTCGGCCGGGTCGAAGGCGCCGGCCTGCGTATACGGCGCCTGCGGCGAGAGCAAACGCCAGCCCCAGGCCAGGCCCTCGGCAATGTTGGTGCCGGACCCGTTCCAGTGCATCATGGCATTGATGCCCGCCCGAACTTTCGAGAACTCGGTCGTGAGCGGCACGATCGGCGTCGGGCAGGCACGGTTCGGGCCGATGGTCAGCGGACCGGTATTGTTGACGTTCTTCGCCGGTGGATTGATGTATTTGAGCGTCGAACGCAGTCGCTCTTCTTGCTCACCGACGACCCGATCCGCCAGCCAGGAATTGTTGAAATAGTTTGCGTGGTTCCCGCCCTGGGTCATGATGGCAGGGGAGCCATCTGGTTCGTCGGGCGCAAAATAGGGCACGAACAGCGTGTCCGGCTTGCTCGGATCGGGCGCGTCCAGAGAGAAATTGTAGGGGTAAGGCCGTGCCTCGACGCATCCTTTCCATTCGGTGTTCGACTGCTCGAACAGGTAGAGGTGGTGGGGATAATTATCGGCCAGGCAGCGCTCGCGCATGGCGATGGCCGGGGCGCCTCTGCCCTGGTTGTTGCAGGCCTGTCCGCCGCCATAGCCGTTGCCGGTGTCGTTGCTGCCGAACCCCTCCGGCAGGCGCGTGCGTCGCACGCCGGATTGGCGCTCCTGGCGAAGGTTGGCGTCTAGGAAGTTCCAGCCGTTGTAGAGTGACTGACCGGCCGTATCGATCCAGTCCATCTTGAATCCTTCGCCCTTGACGTTGACCGCCGTGACGAAGGGGACCAGGCCTATGCGAACATCCTGATTTGGAGCGCGGCCGGCTTCGACCGCATCGACCAGCGCATGAGAGGCCTTCTTCAGCGCATTGATGCCACCGGTGCCCATCGAGCCGGTATTGTCCAGGACGACGGCAATCTCCATGCTCTTGGTTGAGCGGAAGGTCGAGGCCACGACGGAAACCTGGTTCATGCCCAGGTGACGCATGAAGAAGCTCTCGACATTGGCGGTCGCGTGCCCATCGACGCGCAGATGGTTGATGCCGGCCTCGACATCGACCGAGGAACCGACGATCGTGACCCCGTTTTGGGACAGGTTAGCCTTCAGATAGTTGTCAAACAGATTCGACGCTGTGCTTCCGACGCACCTTCGCGCGAGGCTACCAGAACGCCGACATCAGCAGCGTTTTGAAGCTGCGTCTTGACGTTCATCAGATTTGCTACATCGACCGCCAGCCCAACTGCCCCCAGGATCACCGGCAGGAGAAGCGCAAACAGCAGGGCGATGTTGCCCCTCGTCGAATGGATGAACATCCTGAGCATGAGAACCGATCCGATTACAATCTCTTCAATCAAGCACAGGCGGATTATTTTCTTGTTAAGTAGCGACGGCCAATTCCCCGGCGCAACGCGGCGAAACGTTAACCTCGTGATTGTCAGCACTCGCGAGCGCAAAGGGGTGGCAAGGCACCGTCATCCGGCTATAGCTTGGGCGTAAGGGAGAGGATGCATGTTCACGAAAATACTGATCGCCAATCGCGGCGAAATCGCCTGCCGTGTCATCCAAACTGCCCGCCGCTTGGGGATATCGACCGTCGCCGTGTTTTCCGATGTCGACCGCAGCGCGCGGCATGTCGAACTGGCGGACGAGGCTGTCCATATCGGCCCATCGCCTGCGGCAGAGAGCTATCTTGTACCCGAACGCATCATCGACGCTGCATTGTCGACGGGCGCCCAGGCCATCCACCCAGGCTACGGGTTCCTGTCGGAGAATCCGGATTTTGTCGAAGCGGTGGAAGCCGCCGGTCTCATCTTCATCGGGCCATCGGCAAAGGCAATCCGCGCCATGGGCCTCAAGGATGCGGCCAAGCGCCTGATGGAGCGCGCGGGCGTACCCGTCGTGCCGGGCTATCACGGGGAGGCGCAGGAACTCGTCGTCTTGGCCGGCAAAGCCAACGAGATCGGCTTTCCCGTCCTGATCAAGGCGCGAGCCGGCGGTGGCGGCAAGGGCATGCGTCGGGTCGACCACCCTGATCATTTTTCCGATGCGCTCGCTGCTGCACGACGTGAGGCGAAGGCTGCTTTCGGTGACGAACGCGTGCTGGTCGAAAAACTGGTCCAGACGCCACGCCACATCGAGGTTCAGGTCTTTGGCGACAAGCATGGCAACGCCGTTCACCTTTTCGAGCGGGACTGCTCCGCGCAACGCCGCCACCAGAAGGTGATCGAGGAAGCACCGGCCCCCGGCATGACTTCGGAAATGCGCGCCGCCATGTGCGATGCTGCGGTCAAGGCTGCCCAGGCAATCGCCTATTCCGGCGCCGGCACGATCGAGTTCATCGTTGACGCAACGGACGGGCTGAGGCCCGACCGGTTCTGGTTCATGGAAATGAACACCAGGCTCCAGGTCGAGCATCCCGTCACCGAGATGGTGACCGGCATCGATCTGGTCGAATGGCAGTTGCGTGTCGCGGCCGGCGAGCCCCTGCCGCTCTCGCAGGACGAGATCGGATTGTCCGGCCACGCCTTCGAAGCGCGCATCTATGCAGAAGATCCCTCGCGCGACTTTCTGCCGGCAACCGGCACGCTGCATCATCTGGCCTTCCCTAACCGTCTTTCCGGAGATGCGCTGCTGCGCGTTGAAACCGGCGTGCGCCAGGGCGATGCCATCTCGCCCTATTACGATCCCATGATCGCCAAGCTGGTTGTCCACGCCAACAGCCGCCAAGCCGCGCTGGCTGCGCTGGGCGAGGCGCTGGATGGCACTCACGTGGCCGGATCAACCGTCAACACGCCATTCCTGTCAGCACTGGCGTCCGATCCGGACTTTGCAGCCGGCAATGTCGATACCGGGCTGATCGCCCGCAGGCAGGAGGCGTTGACCGCCCTGCCCGCGCCGTCGCCGGGCCATGTGGCCAGCGCGGTGCTTGCCGCCGCCGATATTGCCGTGAAGCCCGACGCGCCGGATCCGTGGGATGCCCTGGCCGGCTATGCCCATTTCGGGGCGCCGTCTAGGTCCGTCACGCTCAGGCGCGGCGAAGAGGCCATTTCAGCCCACATTTCCGTCAATGCAGCAGGGCAGGCGCAGATCGCGTTCGCCGGCGGCCAGATGAGCCTTCCCGTCGCCAGCCCCCGCTTCACGACAGCCCGTTGGCCGGGCCATGTCAGCGTCTTTGCCGGCGTTCATGCGCATCATTTCGCCGTCGCCGATCCGTTCGCGGAAGCGGAAGCCTCGGCCGCGGGCGGCGATGCCATTCGCGCGCCGATGCCGGGCCTGGTCAAGGTCGTGCGGGCTGCCGCCGGCGACCCGGTGGTCAAGGGCCAGCCGCTGCTTGTGCTCGAGGCGATGAAGATGGAACACCCCGTCAATGCCCCGCATGACGGGACCGTTGCCGAGATCGCCTCCGAAGGCGCTCAGGTTTCGGAGGGTACCATTCTGGTCCGGTTCGAGGACCAGGAATGACGGTGAGATGAAAGCCGCGCCGGCTTCCCCAAGCCGGCGCGGCTCTCGTTCAGGCTCCGTCCCCGTTTGGCGTCCCCACGCCAGACATCGCCTGTTTTCCAGAAACCTTGCCCGTCGCCCGCCTTGCTCAGTGAACGGCCATCCACTCGCGCGCCTCGCGCAGCGCCTTGGCGATGTCGGGCTTGGCCATCGAGGCGGCCAGTTCGGTGCGCAGTTCGGCTGCGCGGTCCGAGCCCTTTATGGCGGCAATGTTGAACCATTTGTGGGCTGCGACCAGATCGACTTCGCAGTCGCGTCCGGTGGCATACATCATGCCCAGTTGAAACAGAATGTCAGCCTGCGCAGTATTGCCGATCCCGGCTTCAAGCATCTCGAAACGTGCCATCTTTTGAACTCCCCTGTCCAAACTCCGAGAGCCGAATTTCTTTCGTGTCTCTCTGTCCGTGTGATGTTTCGAAGGATGCCGGACGGCCTTGAATCGGTCGTTAAATGGCGTGCTTAATTTGACGCAAACAAAGTTCGAATTTTCCGTAAAGTCCGGAAATCGTTAAGGATAGGAAGCCTGCAACTCTGCGGCTTCCCGAAAAACGGACCCTTCGAATGCCGTTTCCCGCGCTCACCATTTGCTAACCCAAAAAACATCGTTGGGTGACGCTGAGGCACCCGCTTCCGCGGCCGCTTCGGCTGGAATATGGTCGAACTCGCAAATACGGAGACGCCCGGAAGGCGGCCCGTGCAAGGGAGGAATGCATGTTTTCGAGAGTAAGCCTGGCAGTGGCCGGATTGTTTGTCTTTGCCGGCGTGGCGGCAGCCGAACCGATTCATGGTAACTGGCGTACCGAATCCGGTGCGATGGCGCGCATTGCCGATTGCGGCAACCAGATCTGCATCACGCTGACGAGCGGCGCTCACAGCGGCAAGCAGATCGGCCAGATGACGCCGCAGGGCGATGGACGCTATAGCGGTTCCATTACCGATCCCGCGGAGGACCGCACCTATAGTGGCAGTGGAACGGTGCGGGGAAACACGCTGACCATGCGGGGATGCGTGCTTGTATTCTGCCGGGATCAAACCTGGACGCGACAGTAGCGCGAGCAACCGCAGGCCGGGGCCCTGGCCCCGGCCATATTCAAAGGTCAGGCGCGAGCGCGCTGGCCGAACAGCACCTTCTGCGCTTCCTTGTCGTCTGCGAGGTTCTTGCGGTGGTCCTGGCCCACTTCGATGCCCTTTTGCACCGCTGGTCGCGCCAAGAGCGTATCGAACCAGCGCTTGAGATGCGGGAAATCCTCCAGGTCCTGTCCCTGGTTCTTGTAGGGCTTCACCCAGCCGATACAGGCCATGTCCGCAATCGAATAGTCGCCGGCGAGGAATTCGCGGTTTGCTAGTCGTCTGTTCATCACGCCATAGAGCCGGTTGCACTCGTTCGTGTAACGGTCGATCGCATAGGGAACCTGTTCCGGCGCGTACTGGCGGAAATGATGGGCCTGGCCGGCCATCGGTCCCAGTCCGCCCATCTGCCAGAACAGCCACTGGTCAACCTCGACGCGGCCGCGTTCGTCCGCAGGGTAGAAGCGGCCCGACTTGCGGCCAAGATATTGGAGGATCGCGCCCGATTCGAATATGGAGATCGGCTTGCCGTCCGGCCCTTGAGGATCAACGATGGCGGGCATGCGATTGTTCGGCGCGATCTTCAGGAACTCCGGTTCAAACTGCTCACCCTTGCCGATATTGACGTAGC
>Ga0213835_100721_pt1 | contig 27193 bp, 22 predicted proteins | sample SWPATP01_FD_160576 | JGI IMG/M metagenome (GOLD analysis project Ga0213835, IMG submission 160576) | Coastal seawater microbial communities from Marineland, Florida, United States - SWPA TP0 #1 | ecosystem: Environmental > Aquatic > Marine > Coastal | place: USA: Florida | collected 2016-08-05 | reverse complement strand
ATCTCGTCAATGCCGCAAGCCTGCGCCCGCTCGAAACCGCGCTCGTTCATCACGAGACCGATATAGGTCGCGTCTCCGCGGGGCAGGCGGCGCACCAGTTCATCGGAATCCGCCATTTGCGGAACCCGTTTGGGATTGACGAAACTGGCCACTTCCAGGCGACGCAAGCCGGCTTCAACAGCACGCGTGACAAGCTCCAGCTTGGTGTCGGTGTCGAGAAGCTTGCGCTCGTTCTGGATGCCGTCGCGCGGTGAAACCTCGATAATCTCCACGGCTGCGCTCACTTGCCGAGACCTCCGAACGTCAAGCTGCATCTAAATGTCCAGACAAACTCTACAGCCTTGTGAGGACCCATGCAACGCGCAGAAAACAGGATGTGTGCGCAGGCAGGTGGTCGGTACGGAAAGGCAGGTAATGCTTTATCAACCATGATCGGCAATAACTTGATCAGATTTCCATTCGTGGGGGCCGTCCGTCGGGACGGTACGGTCATGGTGTATTCCAACGCGACAGGCGCTTCACAATCGGATCCCGCAGGGCTTGCGGCGACCCAGGCGGAGCTCGCCCGGCGTGAACGCACGATTGCCGAACTCGAAGCTCTGGTGCGGCGTCAGATGGAGATGCTCGGCCGTTATGACACGATGGTGGACGAGCTGGCGCGGCGCGGCCAGTTGCGCGGAGCGGGCGGAGACGGAACAAGCGCGTCGATGGAACGTGTGCTGGCACTGCTCGATCAGGCGATCGCAAAGGCCGAACAACTCAACGATCGCAACAGGGGGCTGGAAAGCTCCCTCGATCGCACGATAGCACTGCTCGAGCGGTCACTGGTGACGCAGGAGGCAATGGCCGGCAGGGGGCAGCAGCCTTCCAGCGCGGCGCCTTCGGCGGAAATGGAACAGACGCTCGCCAAATACGACCGCATGCTTGAGCGTTCGCTGGCTGCGCTCGAGGAAAGCTACCGCGCCACTACATCGACCCGCAAGGAGCTGGACGACCGCGATCGCTTGTTGACGCGCACCCTCGACCTTCTCCAGACGGCGGTGGACGAACAGGACGACAAGCCTGCCCGCTCCAGCGTGCTGGGTCGTCTCTTCAGCTGATCGTCAGCTATTCCGCCTGCGGATGTCGTCCAGATAGGCGAGGCTCTCTTCCAGTCCGACGATATCGCAATAGCGCCGTCCGACATCCCGCAGATTGTCACGGTGAGGGCCTTCGTCCATGTCGCCCACGCAGGGCTCCGGTACCATCACGCGGTAGCCAAATGAAAAGGCATCGATGACGCTGGCGCGTACGCAGCCCGACGTCGTGCAGCCGACGACAAAGACCGTGTCCACCCGCTCCTTGATGAAATACTGCACGACCGCCGTCTGGAAGAATACGGAAGGGCCTGTCTTGCAGAACACGGCATCGTAGTCCGGGTCGTAGGTCCTGGGGTCCAGATCGGTGCCCGGCTTGCCATGATGGAAGTCGTTGACGACTGTCGGGATCTTCCACAGGGGCGCGTCCCGCGCGCTCGAATAGGCGGTATAGATATTGGCGACCGGAGCCCGCGCCGCCCGCGCCGCCCGCAGCAGTGTTGCGGTATTCTCGACCGCCTGCGCAATCATCGCGCTCTTGCCCAGAGGAAATTGCGGATCCGTGAAGGCGGTCTGGAAATCGACCACCGCGATTCCCGGCTTTTCGCCGAAGCCGATGCGATCCGTTGCCCGATAGCCGGCGGTCTCATAGGCGTCATTCATCGCGCTGTCCTCTCGGTGATGGTCAGTTTGACGTCGAAGCGATCCCTGAACGCGGCCACGAGCCGGTCGAAACAGACGCCCACGCGCACCACGGTGAAGTCGGAGAAATCGATGATGGTGCTCGAGCGGCCCTGGTCGTTGGCGTATTTGGATTGGCCGTGATCGATGTAGATGTCGGCCGCCTCGCGCACTTCGGGTTCGATGTCGGCAAAACGGTATTTGGAACCGGCGAGCGACGTGTTGGCCGACGAGCCGAACACGGGAAGACCTCGCTGTCGGGATTGCCGGGCGATCTCGTCGTGGAACTGGCCGGCGTTGAGCAGCATGTCGAGGGTGCCCTGCTTTGACGACGAAGCCAGGACGAATGGCTCCACATCGGCAAAGATGGGGTGGTCGGGCCGGAACGGCGCAACGACCGAAAAAGGCATCTTCTCCTCTTCGATGATCACGCGCACCATCTCGTGCCGGTCATCGTCCATCAGATGCACCTCGCGCGACAGGCTCCAGTCGCCGAACATGCCCGAAGGCTTTTCGTAGGAACGGCGCTTGGCGGTGAAGATGCGCCGGATTCCCTCCTCACGCTGGGCGATGACGGCATAGGCAACGTCGAGCGGCAGGATGGCGACGCCGCCATCCTGCAGTTTGTCCAGCACGCCGGCGCATTGCGCCTCCAGTTGCGGACGCGGCAGCGGGTCGTCCGTGCTGCCGCTGCCGTTGCCCCCGGTGTCCATCCTATTCGGCGGCTTCGACATGCCTGTCGCGCCGCATCCATTTCTGGAAGACGGGAGCGGAAGGCGGGTCGAGATGGGTTTCTTTCCGGCACCTTGCCTTGAGTTCCTCGATCGTGCCGCCACGATCGAACATCGGCAACTCGCCGCGCGTCCTCGACATGTCGTCCCGCAGCCTCTCGGTGGCGGAGACATCGACGGAATAGTCGTCGCGCAGAACCACGCCGTAGCGGCGAGCGCCTTCCTTGGTCACCAGTCCACGACGGACGTCCAGGGAAACCTTCTCGGCGTCACGCTTCAAAGGATCGCCCCAGCCGCCGCCTCCCCAGGTGTTGAAGTAGAGGATGTCGCCAGGTTCGACCTTGATCTTGTCGCACTTGGAGGGGAGGTGCTCGCTGGAGCCGTCGCTGCGGACCATGAGTTTCGTCGAACGGCCGCCTGGATGGCCGCCATTGACGCCCCACGGATAGGTGAGCCAACGGTCGTCGTGGATCGAGATTTCTCCCGGCTCCAGGAACTGATAGCCCATCGAGACGCCGTTTCCGCCCCGGTGCAGGCCGGCGCCGCCGGAGTCGGGTATCGTCTCATAGGTGACGATGCGCAGCGGGAAATAGGCTTCGAGGAACTCGTTAGGCACGTTCATGAAGGCAGGCCAGAGCGAATGGCCATCGGGACCGTCGCCTACCGGTCGACCGGGAATGCCGCCAAAACCGATCTGGTAGAGCTGATACCACTCGCCATCCTTGTTGTAGCCCGAATACATGAAATGCGGGCTGTCGGAGAAACCTGCGGCGTTGAGAGCATCCGGCGCGCCCTGGCCCAGCAATCCGCCCATGATGTCGAAGATGCGGCCGAGCATGTGGGTTCTACACGACAATGCGGCCGGCCGGACTGGCTTGAGGATCGTGCCCTTGGGGATGCGGACCTCGACCAGCGGGTAGAACCCGTCATTGAACAGGATCTGCGGATCGAAGAGGTTGATGGTGAAGGCGCCGAGGAACATCTTGAACATCTCCTCATTGAGGAGGAAGTTCACCGACGAGATCGACTGCGGGTCGGTGCCCTCGAAGTCGAAGATCGCGACGTCGCCCTCGCGCCACAAGGAGCAGGCGACCTTGTAGGGACCCATGCCGATCCCGTCGTCATCGATATAGTCCTCGAAGTAGAACTTGTTCGAGCTTTCGGGGATGACCATGTGGATGATGGCCTTCATGGCCTTGTAGTTGCGGTCCAGCATGTCCTGCATCGCCGAGAAGAACGTGTCGTCGCCGAACCGGTCACAGATTTCATGCACGCGCCTTTCGGAAAGGCGGAGCGCGGCGACGATGGCGTTGAAGTCGGACCGGTTCCACTCTTCCGTGCGCGTGTTGCGCAGGCACATGTCCAGCACTTCCTTGTTGACCTCGCCGCGCCGGTAGATCTTCACCGGCGGGATCTGGATACCCTCCTCGAAGATCATGTGCGCGTCGGTCGGCAGTGAGCCTGGCACCCGTCCGCCCACATCGGTCAGGTGCCCGAACATTGCGCCCCAGGCGACGAGCCGGCCATTGCGAAAGATCGGCTTCATGGTCAGCCAGTCATTGAGATGGCTGACTGCGCCGTTGCAGGAATAGGGATCGTTGGTGAGGAAGATGTCGCCTTCCTCGATGTCGCCATCATAGCCCTGGGTGAAGCCCCAGATGAACGACCCAAACTGTCCCACAACCATCTTGCCTTCGGAATTGGCGATCATGGGAAAGGCGTCGTGCTGTTCGCGGATGCCCGGCGACATGGCGGTGCGGAAGAGAACCGCATCCATTTCGGTGCGGGCATTGCGCAAGGCGTTCTCGATGATGTCGAGCGTGATCGGCTCCACTTCCACGCGGCGGAAGGGAGTGTCGTTGGTCTGGATGATTTTGGCCGGCATTAGCTTGTTCCCCTTAGTTTCCTGGCTGCGCGGTCAGTTGACCGGGCGGATCAGAAGGCTGCCGACGGCATCGACCTCTGCGTGGTGATCGGGAAGAATGAGCGTTGTGGAATCCATTTCCGTGACGATGGCAGGCCCCGGTATGCGGTCGCCGGCGCGGAGTTTTTCACGGTTGTAGATCTTGGCCGGCAGGTCGCGCCCATCGACAAAGACCGTCGTCTCGGCCGTGACCGCTCCCGAGGGATCGCCGGTGCCGCGATCGAGCTTGCGCGCCGTCACCGTGGTTTCGCTGCCCTGGACGATGGCGCGCAGGTTCAGCAGTTCGTGCGGCTGGTCGAGATTGAAGGTGAACATCTGCTCGTGCAGCTCGTCGAAGCGGGCGGCCACTCCCTTCAGGCCCTCGCGGCGGAACTCTTCCGGGCTCATGCGCACGCCGAGCGCCGTTCCCTGGCCCGCATAGCGCAGGTCCATCTCGTACTCGACGCTCTGGTCGGATCGGCTGAGGCCCTCGCGCTCGAGACTCTTGGCGGCCTGGTCGGCAAGCTCTTCCAGCGCCCGTTCGATATCGCGATCGCTGGTCGCTTCGAAACGCACGACAAGCGTTCGGGAGGCCTCGTCACGCAGACGCGTTGTGGCATCGCCCGAGGCGCACAGGACGCCGGGGCCGGGTGGCACGATTACCGGCCACGAGCCCATCAGCTTGCCCAGCGCATTGGCGTGCAGGGGGCCTGCGCCGCCGAAGGCGACCAGCGCGAAATTGCGGGGATCGTAGCCCTGTTCGACGGAGACGAGCCGGAGCGCGCCGAACATGTTCTCGTTGACGATGTCGTAGATGCCTTCGGCCGCGCGCTTGACCGGCAGGCCGAGTGCATCGGCGACGTTCTTGACCGCCTTTTCGGCAAGCGACGTGTCCATGGCCATGTCGCCGCCGAGACGGGCTGCCGCCGGCAGATAGCCCAGCACGATGTTGGCATCCGTCACCGTCGGCTGTTCGCCGCCGCGCCCATAGGCCGCCGGTCCCGGATCGGCGCCTGCCGATTGCGGGCCGACACGCAGCGCCTTGGTCAGTTCCGGCACATAGGCGATGGAGCCGCCGCCGGCGCCGACCGTGCGCACGTCGATGGACGGCGCGCGCACCGTGACGTCGGCCACGCGCGTCTCGCGACGCTTCTGCGCCACGCCGTTCTGGATCAGGGCCACGTCGGTGGACGTGCCGCCCATGTCGAAGGTCAACAGATCCTCGTAGCCAGACTGGCGGGCGATCCAGATGGCGCCGGAGACGCCACCGGCAGGACCCGACATCAGGAGGTTCACCGGCGCGGATTTGGCCGCGTCGGCCGAGGACAGGCCGCCGTCCGAGCGCAGGATCTGCAGGCGCACGCCGCTCATGCGCCGGTCGAGCTCGCTGTGCAGGTTCTCGATGTATTTCGAGACGACCGGGCGGATGTAGGAGTTGACCACCGTCGTTTCGGTGCGCTCGTATTCGTACATTTCCGGCATGACCTCCGACGAGATCGACACCGGCACACCCGGCAGCACGTCGGCCGCGATGTCGCGGATGCGCCGCTCGTGCTCGCCGTTGGTGTAGGCGTTGAAGAGGCTGACGGTGAGCGCCTGGATGCCGCCATCCTTGAGCGTGCGCAGCTCGTCGCGGATGCGCCGCTCGTCGAGCGGCTGGACCACCTTGCCGTCGGCGCCCATGCGCTCATGCGCCTCGATCGTCAGTTCCAGCGGGGCCAGCGGCGGGGTCTTGTTGTAGATCACCCAGCCACCCAGGCCGCCGGGCACATAGGACCGGGCGATCTGCAGCGTCTGGCGGTAGCCCTTCGTCGTTACCAGGCCGACCAGCGCGCCGGAGCCGGTCAAGACCGTGTTGGTCGCGACCGTGGTGCCGTGCATGACGAAATTGATGTCGGTCGGGTCGATGCCCGCCTGCCGGCAGATCTTCTCGATGCCGTTGAGGACGCCGATGGAGGAGTCCTTGGGGGTCGAGGAGACCTTCGCGACGTGGGTCTTGCCGCTGCGCTCGTCGATGAGCATCAGGTCGGTAAAGGTGCCGCCGACGTCGACGCCGAGCCGGTAGCCCTCGCCGATGGCGCGGCCGGGGCGGCTGGCAACCGCCGACACGTCGGCCGGCATCTGGCCGCCGCCGACGAACTGCTCCATGCGGCGCAGTCGGTTCTCGAGTTCCGCGATACGCTCTTCGTATCTGCGCACCGGATCGTCTGAATTGCTCATGAGCCTCTCGTTCCCCTGTGGCTTCGTGTAACGCCGAGGCCGGCTCCTACCGGTCTGCAACGTATCCTGTCTGCCGCTTCCTGTTCGGTTCCGGCCATTCTTGTTGAGCCGATTGCACCCGAAACCAGACCGTTTGTCCAGACCAATTGTGAGAGCGAAAGTCGTGTGCTAACGTTGCGTCCATCAGGGGAACAAGGAGAAACGTCATGACCAATAAAATCGGCATTCGTATTGCCTCCGGCATGGTTTCGGTCGCGGCCGTCGCGCTCGCGGCGTCTTCGGCCATGGCGGCCAACCTCGACGAGGCCCGCGCGCTGATCGAGGAGGCGCGGCAACTGCCGGAGTTCGTCGCACCCGGCGAACCGTTCGACGCGCGCGCCTGCATGGAAGGCAAGAAGGTCTACGTCATCCCGCTGACGAGCGAGAATCCGTTCAACGTGGAGATCGCGAACGCCCAGCGCGAAGCTGCCGCCGCGGTCGGCTTCGACATCACCATTTCGGACAACCAGTTCAACATCGACCAATGGGTCCAGGGCGTGTCGACCGCGATCGCCGACGGTTACGACGTGATCGACATCCAGGGCGGCATCCCGCCGGAAGCCATGGGTCCGCAGCTGGCCGAAGCGCGCGAGGCCGGGATCAAGATCGCCGCCACCCATCTCTACGACGTCACCCAGACGCCGAGCGAACTGATCGACGGCAATTTCGCCATGAACTACACCCGCGCCGGCGAGCTGATGGCCGCCTGGGCGATGGTGCAGACCGAAGGCAACGTCAACGCGGTCATCATCGGGTCGGACGAGATCATCCCGACCGGACCGTTTGTCGAGGCCATCCAGAACTATCTCGATGCCAACTGCCCGGACTGCACCCATCGCTACGTGAACGTTCCGGTTGCCGAATGGGGCAGCCAGATCCAGCCGGAAGTCCAGTCGGCGCTGGTGGCCGACCCGGACATCAACTACATCCTGCCCATCTACGACTCCATGTCGGCTTTCGTCATCCCGGCGCTGACGCTTTCGAACCGGGAAGACGTTCGGATCGCCAGCTATAACGGCACACCCTTTACGCTCGATTTCCTGCGCGAAGGCGAGATGATGGAAATGAATGTCGGCGAGAGCCTGGACTGGGTTGGCTGGGCATCGATCGATGGCACCATGCGCATGTTGTGCGATGCTGGCGAGGTCACCGAACTGAACACCCCGCTCTACATCTTCGACGAATCCAACGTTGAAACAGCGGGTGTGCCGGCCGGTTACGGCGGCTACGGCGATGCCTACATTTCAGGCTTCCGCGCGCTGTGGGGCCTGGACTGAGCCCGAACTCCGTTCAAAACGGAACCCGCAATGGGCACGCAGGGCGATCTTGCGCTTGAACTGAGAAATCTCAGCAAGCGCTTCGGCGGCGCCGTCGCACTCGACGGCGTCGACCTCACCGTGCGACGCGGCGAGGTGCACGGTCTGCTGGGCCAGAACGGTTCCGGGAAATCGACCCTGATCAAGATACTCTCGGGCTATCACGAGCCCGAGCCGGGCGGAACGCTTCGCCTTTACGGCAGGGAGGTTTCCCTGCCGCTCTCTCCCGGCCAGTTCCGACAGATGGGCCTCTCCTTCGTGCATCAGCACCTGGGGCTCATTCCCTCGCTCAGCGTCCTGGAGAACATCTGCCTGAGCGATTTTGCCACCGAGACGTGCTGGCGTATCGACTGGGCAAGGGAAGCCGCGCGGGTTCGCGACCTGTTTGCGGAATACGACCTGGCCATCGACCCGCATGCGCGTGTCGCAGACCTTCCCCAGGTCGACCGCTGCCTGGTCGCCATCGTCAGGGCACTGGCGGAAATCAGCTCCTCGCAGAAGACCCATGACGGGGAGGGGATCCTGGTGCTCGACGAACCGACGCCCTTCCTGCCCAAGGCGGGCGTGGACCGGCTGTTCGGCTTCGTTCGTCAGGTTGTGAAGCGCGGCGCGTCGGTGATCTTCGTCAGCCACGATGTCGACGAGATCCTCGAGATCACGGACCGAGCAACGGTTCTGCGCGATGGCCGTCTGGCCGGAACGCTGGCAACGGAAAATGCCCGGCCGGAAGACTTCGTGGAGTTGATCGTCGGTCGGCGTGTTGAGCATTTCAGGGTGGGACACTCTCCGGACCGGACAGGCGAGGCAATCGTCTCGGTCGAAGGCCTGACCGGGAGTGTCTGCGAAAACTTCAGTATCCAGATTGCGCCCGGCGAGGTGATCGGCCTGACGGGACTGATCGGTGCCGGTTTCGATGAAGTGCCGGCGCTCATCTATGGCGCGAGACAGGCGAAGGCCGGTCGGTTGCTCATCGGTGACATGAGCATCGATCTGTCGGAGATCACGCCAAGGCGGGCACTCGAGGCGGGCATCGCCTATCTGCCGGCAGACCGGCTGGGCGCCAGCGGCATCGGTTCGCTGCCGATCACCGATAATGTGACCTTGCCTGCCTTGCCCAAATTCAAGGGCCAACTGGGCCTTGACCGGCCCGGCATGCAGCGCTGGGCGGCGGATGTCACGCGCAACCACCATGTCCGCCCCAACGATCCCGACATGTATCTGGAAAGCCTGAGCGGCGGCAACCAGCAGAAGGTGCTGTTGGCCAAGTGGCTGGAAAACCAGCCGCTGCTGTTTCTGCTCGATGAACCGACGCAGGGCGTCGATGTCGGCGCGCGCCAGCAGGTTTTTGCCGCCATCGACCGCGCCGTGCGCGCCGGAACGGTGGTGATTTGCGCCAGCACCGATGCCGAGCAGCTGGCCCAGATTTGCAATCGCGTTCTCGTATTTGCCCAAGGTCGTCCGGTCGCGGAACTGACTGGCAGCGATGTCAACAAAGAGGAGATCACGTACCAGTGCTACACCGGTCTAGCAGTGACTCAGACGGCTCTCGCTCCTTGACGTCGACAGACAGCCGGCCAGACGCCGTGGCGGCTTATGAGGCGCGTATTGCCGAGTTGGAACGCAAGGTCAGCCGCCTGCAGGAACAGCGGCGAGGGACGAGTATCGTCCCCGGCCGCTCGAAACAATTCGCAGAGCGCTACGCCATCATCGCCATCTGGGTGCTCCTGATCGCCGCCTTCGCGATCGTCGAGCAGGTCATGTTCGGCTCGTCGCGCTTCTTCTCCTGGAGCAACTTCGCCACGATGTTCGGCACGCAAGGTGTGCTCGTGGTGCTGACGCTCGGCCTTCTCCTCCCGCTGACGGCCGGCGACTTCGACCTGTCCATTGCCGCCACGATGACACTGTCCTCCCTGATCGTGGCCATTCAGATCACCGCATTCGGCACGCCCACACCGGTTGCCGTGGCGATGGCCCTGCTCGCGGGCGCCGTGATCGGCGGCCTCAACGCGTTCTTCATTCTCTATTTCCGCATCCATTCCCTGATCGTGACGCTGGGCATGGCGACTTTCGTGATCGGCATTGCGAAGTGGATCAGTGCCTCGCGCACCGTTTCCATCTTCGGCGCCGATCCCACGCTGATCCAGTGGATCAACCAGACGCGCCTTTTCAACATCTCCATGTCGTTCTGGTACGCGCTGATGCTGTGCGTGCTCATCTGGTACGTGCTGGAATACACGACGCTTGGCCGGCGCCTGCTGTTTGTCGGTCGCTCGCGCGAAGTCGCCCACCTGGCCGGCATACGCGTCGACGCGGTTCGCGCCTGGGCGCTGATCGGATCGGGCGTCATCGCGGCGCTGGCCGGCATCCTGGCGGTCGGGGTCAACGGCTCGGCCGATCCCAGTTCGCGCATCGGTCTGCTGCTGCCGGCCTTCGCTGCCGCTTTCCTGGGCGCCACCAGCATCGTGCCGGGGCGTTTCAATCCCTGGGGTTCGTTTATAGGCGTTCTGCTCCTGGCAACCGGTATTTCCGGGCTGCAGATCTTCGGTATCCCGAATTTCGTGCAGGACCTTTTCTACGGCGGCGGTCTCATCTTAGCCGTTGCGGCCTCGCAACTCGTCCGGCGGCGGCGCCCGATGGAGTTCGGGGGATGAGGACTCCATGACCGGCAGTTGGCATCATCTGGTCGTGCGGGTGCCGTTCAAGGACGATGTCGTCGCCGGCATGAAGACCCTGCGGCGCATCGAGCACTGGCTGGCCGACAACCACCGTCCGATGCCGCTGTTCCACCCGGACGGCCGGCCGCGCAGCGAAACGGTTTGCGTCGCCGTGCCCTCGAACCAGGCGCACCGCGCGCTGACCTACCGCGCCTTCTGCGCCGAACTCGGGCTTGCCCCGTCGATGGTGCAGTGGCGGGTCAGCGCAGCACCGCCCATCGGCGAAGTGCCGGTACAGGCCGATGCAGATCCCAACAACAAGACAGAAGTCGGAAATAGGGAGAGGAGGCAGAATTGCCCGTAGCCCACATCAACGGTCACGACATGTATTACGAGGTCCACGGATCGGGTCCTCCGGCGCTTTGCATGGGAGGTTGGGGGACATATTGCCATGGAGAAGAACGCCACCTCGCACGTGGGCTGACCGAGCGCTATCGGGTGCTCATCTTCGACCACAGGGGCATCGCAGAATCGGGTGACGACATGAGCGTCGAGCCGTCCATGCGGCTTTATGCAGAGGATGCGGCCGGCCTTCTCGATCATCTCGGCTGGCGTGATGTGCATGTCATCGGCCTGGTTGGCATGGGCGCCTGCATCGGCCAGGAACTGGCAATATCGCGGCCGGATCTCGTCCGGTCCATGGTCAATATGGGCACCTGGGCCAAGCCCGATGCGCTGTTCACCCACCAGATGGAGATGCTGCGCGATACCCATCGCGAGATGGGCTGGGAAGCCTTCCAGAAACTGGTTTGCCTCTGGTCGTTCGATGAGGATTTCTATCTGGCCAATCATCATCGCATCCTGGGACCACAGGGCCCCTGGCGTGAGCTCAACGGCCGCTATCCCGCCCATGAACGGCTCATCAGCGCGTGCCTCTCGCACGACGTCAGCGATCGGCTGGGCGCCATCACCGCCCCAACCTTCGTCATTCATTGCCCGCTCGATATCGTCACCGGGCCACGGCTGACACGACCGATCGAGGAGATGATTCCCACTGCAAGGGGAGCGGTGCTTGAGGGCGCCGCACATGTGGTGGCTGGAAAGGAAATGCGCGGGCGTTTTTCCGAGATGCTTCTGGGCTTCCTTTCCGAGATCGACGAAACCGCAAGGAGAGCCGCCCAATGACTGGCGCACCAAAAGGACCGCTCGTGGGCATCCGGGCGATAGAGGTCGGGCAGTTGCTGGCTGGCCCCTTTGTGGGAAGCCGATTGGCCGATTTCGGCGCTGAGGTCATCAAGGTCGAGCCCCCCGTCAAGGGCGATCCGATGCGCGAATGGGGCCACCACCGCCATGAAGGCCACAGCCTGTGGTGGCCGACACTTGCTCGCAACAAGAAGTCGGTGACGGCCAACCTTCGCGATCCGCGCGGCCGTGATCTGGTCCGGCGGCTGCTGAAGGATTCCGACGCGATGGTCGAGAACTTCAAGCCCGGCACGCTGGAGAAATGGGGCATGGGACCAGACGATCTCCATGCGGAAAATCCGCGCCTGGTGATCGTGCGTGTGTCCGGCTACGGCCAGACCGGCCCCTATTCCGACCGGCCGGGCTTTGCCAGCGTCGGCGAGGCGATGGGCGGTATCCGTCACATCAATGGCTTCCCCGGCCAGGCGCCGCCGCGTTTCGGCATCTCGCTCGGCGATACGCTGACGGCCATGTTCGCCTTCGAAGGGCTGATGATGGCGCTCTACTGGCGCGACGCCGGGGGCGGAGGCAAAGGGCAGGTGGTGGATGCCTCGATCGTGGAAAGCTGCTTTTCCATGCTCGAAAGCACGCTGCCCGAATACGACAAATGCGGCGTGGTCCGTAACCCTTCCGGCACCGGACTGCCCAATGTCGCGCCCTCCAACATCTACAAGACGAGCGACGGCAGCTGGATGGTGATCGCGGCCAATGTCGATCCGATGTATCGCAGGCTGTGTGCGGCCATGGGCCAGCCGGAACTGGCGGACGATCCGCGTTTCCTGACCCATGTCGCGCGCGGCAACAATGCCGACGAGCTCGACGCCATCATCGGTCGATGGACCGAGACCCTGACCAAGGAAGATCTGGCCAAGACACTGGACGAGCATGGAGTCGTCTGCGGGCCGATCTACACCATCGCGGACATCGCCGCCGACCCGCACTTCCAGGCTCGCGACATGATCCTGCGCAAGAGTGACCCGCGCTTCGATGAACTGGCCGTTCCGGGCGTAGCGCCCAAGCTGTCGGCGACGCCGGGGGATGTCGGCTGGCTGGGTGCGGAAAAGCCGGGCAAGGACAACGAGGCGATATATGGCGAGCTTCTGGGGATCGGCACCAGCGAGCTGAGTTCGCTGCAGGACGACGGTGTTATCTGAATTCTGTCGGATCTGGAGATGCTGCCTTAGGTCTGCCGGCATCGATTGCACGGCTTGTCGTTACGGTGTCGGTTGAAGACCTGCAACCCGACATCGTCGGCGTCTGGCTGTCAGATTGCGTGTGCAGGCTGGTACCCCGAAGTCGGTCACCCACCTGCATCCCAAGCGGGGCTTGCCCATCGACTGCCACTCATCGGCGGCTTGATGCCGGACTCCTCGGCGGTGCGCGTGCATGATGGCGGGTGAAATCCTGCAGGTCGACAAGCCTGGCAGGATCTATGCCGAGCCGGCCGACATCAGGGTGGCGGAATTCATCGGCAGCCCCAAGATCAACATCCTGCCTGGCCAGGTCGGTGCCGGCGGCATCGTGACCGCGCCCGCCGGCATGGTCATGGGTCGGGTCGAGCTGGTGCCTGGAACCCATCTGCGCGTCGGTATCCGGTGGCGCCCTTGCGAAGGCGCGGATTTCGCGGACGAAACGTGCCCGCTTGATGCACCGCCGTTGCTGCGCTGCAGCAAAAACCTTGCAATGAGGCGCCAAGGCGCTAAAACTAGTGCTGTGCCAAAACAGAGCGACTGGTTGGCCGGCTGCATGAGAACCCTCTCGCGCCCTCGGGTGGCGGAGGGCCGCGTGCTCCGGGCGGCGGGTTGCGTTCAACGAAATAGAGCTAACAGGCCAGCATCATCCAGGACCCTCTCTTACAGCCTGCCCCCATTCCCTATGGTCGTTTCGCCGTCATCGGTGCAGGCGCCTGGGGAACAGCCCTAGCCATCGTCATTGCCCGGACCGGGCGTCCGGTCGCATTGTGGGCGCGCCGGGCCGAACTTGCCGACGCCATCAATTCCTCCGGTGAGAATGCCGCCTACCTGCCAGGCGTGCCACTCCCCGGCAACATCTCCGCCACGTCGGACATCGCCGAAGCACTTGCGGGCGTCGAGGCCGTGCTCATGGTCACCCCGTCGACCTCGCTGCGCGAGATGTCACGGGCGATTCGTCCCCACCTGCAACCAAATGCGGCAATCGCGCTGTGCTGCAAGGGGATCGAGCGCGGCACGGGGCTTCTGCTTTCGGAAGTCGTGGCCCAGGAATTGCCCGGCCATCCCGTAGGCGCGATTTCGGGACCGACCTTTGCCCGCGAGACGGCGCTCGACCATCCGACTGCCGCGACCGTCGCCTTCCCCTTCAACTATGGGCATCGTCTCGAACCGGGCTCCGCGCCGGCGGTCCGGCTGGCGGTTTCCATGTCTGGCGGCGGGTTCCGTCCTTACGTTTCGGACGATCTGGTTGGCGTCGAAGTGGGCGGCGCCGTCAAGAACGTTATCGCCATCGCCTGCGGGATGATGTCGGGCGCCGGTTTCGCCGAAAACACCCGCGCCGCGCTGATCGCGCGCGGCATCGACGAGATGAAGGTGCTGGCCGAGGCGCTGGGCGGGCGGCGCGAGACGGTCACGGGGCTGGCGGGGGCGGGAGACCTCACGCTGACCTGCTCGTCGACGACGTCGCGCAACATGTCGCTCGGCCTGCAACTGGGGAAGGGCATAGCACGCCGCGATTGCTTCGACGGTCAACCGATCGTCGTGGAGGGCGAGGCGAATGCCCGCTCGGTGATCGATCTCGCCCGGCGGATCGGGGTTGTGATGCCGATCAGCCAGACGGTTCATGCGGTGCTGCATGAGGGCGCCGATCTGGCTCAAACCTTCTCCGCGCTCTGGTCGCGCCCGATCGAGGCCGAGCCGCGCGCGCTGGAACTCTCATTCGCCGATGCAGGCCCGATCGCTCCCTTCAATTTCAAGGCCCAAACATCATGAACCCCTTAGCCACAACCGACTTGCCGCCGCTTTCCGCGCGCCGCTTCACCCTCGCCACCGATCTGGACGGTACCTTTCTGGGTGGGTCCGGCGAGGAGAGGAAAACTCTCTACGACTGGATAGAGAAGAACCGGGACAGCGTCGGGCTGATCTTCGTGACGGGTCGCGATCCGGAGTTCATCGTCGACATGTGCGCGCAGAAGGGGCTTCCATGGCCCGAGCTCGTGGTGGGTGACGTGGGTACCACCATCGCCAGCGTCAACCGTGAAGACGGGCGGGTGGAGCCGATCGAAACTCTGGAGCAGGATATCGCGACGCGCTGGCAGAACCGGGGCGAACTGGTGCGCGAAACGCTGCACGGGCATCCGGGCCTGACGCTGCAGCCGACACCCTTCCGCTACCGCGTGAGCTACGATCTCGATGCGAGATCCTTCGACCCCAGTGCCGTCCAGAAGGTCGAGGAACTGGGGCTCGACAGCCTCGTATCCGACAACCGCTTTTTCGATGTCTTGCCGCGCGGCGTTTCAAAGGGCCCGTCGCTGCGCCGCCTCATCGAGCATCTCGCCATCCCCGAGGATCGCGTGCTTGCCGCCGGCGACACGCTCAACGATCTGTCGATGCTGATCTGCGGCCTGAAGGCCGTCGCAGTCGGCAATTCCGAGGGCGAACTGATCCGACACGTGGCCGATCTGGCCCATGTCCACAAGGCCCGCGCGCATGGCGCGGCGGGCATCATGGAGGCGATCGCCGCCTTCGAATTTCACGATATTCCGGAAAGAAGTGCTCATGCCGTCTAATCTCGTCATCGTCTATCATCGCCAGCCCTATGAGGAGGTCGTTGAAGACGGCAAGATCGTCTTCAAGGAAAACAAGAGTCCGAACGGCATCGTACCGACACTGAAGAGCTTCTTCGGTCGCTTCGAGAGCGGGGCATGGGTTGCCTGGAAAGAGGCGGAGGATGTCTCTAACCCCGATTTCGAGCGGGTGGTCGAGATCGACGACGCCTATGGGCGATATACAGTCTCACGCCTGCCGCTGACGGCGGCACAGATCCAGAGCTTCTACCATGTCAGTTCGAAAGAAGCCTTTTGGCCGATCCTGCATGGCTTCAAGGAACGCTACAACTACGATCCCGTCGACTGGCCGACCTTTCGCGAGGTGAACTGGGCCTTTGCCGAAGCCGCCGCTGCGGAGGCCGCCGACGGTGCGGTTGTGTGGATCCACGATTACAATCTGTGGCTCGTGCCGGGCTATCTGCGCCAGCTGCGGCCCGACGTCAAAATCACGTTCTTCCATCACACGCCGTTCCCCGGCGCGGACATCTTCAACGTGCTGCCATGGCGCGAGGAAATCCTGAAAAGCCTGCTCGCCTGCGACGTCGTGGGTTTCCACATTCCCCGCTACGTCAACAATTTCGTGTCGGCGGCCCGCAGCCTGCTCGAGACCAGCGTCGTGGCACGCGAAAAGGTCAGGGAGGGCATGTCTTCGCGCGCCACCGCATTGTCGGAGCAGACCGTGCCGACGGCGCTGGAGTTCGAAGGCCGCACAGTCGCGCTTCAGGCATCGCCGGTGGGCGTGGATGTGGACTATATCGAGGCGATTGCGCAAAAGCCCGAAACGGCGGCGCGTACCGCTGACATTCGCGACGAGCTGGGCGAGGCCAGGCTGCTTCTGTCCGTCGGCCGGACGGACTACACGAAGGGGGGCATCGAGCAGCTCGAAAGCTATGAGCGGTTGATCGAGGGCAATCCCGAGCTTCGCGGCACGGTCCGGCTGATGCATGTATCGGTGCCGGCCAACCGCAACATGACGGTCTACGAAAACATCCAGAACGATCTCGAGCAGATCGCCGGCCGGATCAATGGCCGCTTCGGGCGGCTGGACTGGCAGCCGGTGACGCTGATCTCGCGGCCGCTGCCTTTCGAGAGCCTCGTGGCCTATTATCAAGCCGCCGACATCGCCTGGATCACGCCGCTGGCAGACGGCATGAACCTGGTCGCAAAGGAATTCTGCGCCGCGCGTGTGGATGGAGATGGCGTGCTGATACTGTCCGAATTTGCCGGAGCGGCGGTGCAGCTGGATTCGGCGATCCTGACCAATCCCTTCTCCAATCGGTCGATGGACCATGGCGTTCTCCAAGCGCTGTCGATGGGTGAGGATGAGCGGCGCCACCGGATGGCCGCGCTGCGCGAGATGGTGGCAAGACAGGACGTGCGCTTCTGGGCCGAAGACCAGATGACGGCGCTGGTTCTCGAAAATGAGCCTGTTGTCACGCTGGCGGCTGCAGGCTAGGGGGCCGGCCAGCCAAGCTGCTCGAGGCCAGGGCAATGCAGACAGGTGTGATGCCGTGATCATCCTCCGATGATCAACCTGCCGCAAACAGGAGGTGTCCTGACTTAGCGTGCGAGACGTGCCGCCCGTGCGACGTGGCTCGATTTATGCGCTTTGTCCCTATATAGCCGGTGACACCTGCCGGCCTTGCGTTTTCGGGGTGGCAGACACGCTGAGACGAGATGATGGCACAAGACCCACAGCGCCAACCGGGAGCCGCGATATACGCGGCACCTGTCCTGGCCGTAGCACCGATGATGGACTGGACGGACCGGCATTGCCGGTTCCTGCATCGTCAGTATTCGAAACGGGCACTGCTCTATACCGAGATGGTGGTTGCCGACGCAGCCATCCACGGACCGCGGGAACGCCTTCTTGGGTTCGACGCGGTGGAACAGCCGGTGGCATTGCAGATCGGCGGATCCGATCCCGCCAAGCTTGCCGAGGCGGCGCGGATCGGTGCCGATTTCGGCTATGGCGAGATCAATCTCAATGTCGGCTGTCCCTCGGACAGGGTGCAGAGCGGAACGTTCGGTGCCTGCCTGATGCGGACGCCCGATCTGGTGGCGCGTTGCATCGCGGCCATGAAGCGGGCCGTCGACGTGCCCGTGACGGTGAAGTGCCGCATCGGCGTCGACGAACAGGATCCCGAAGTGGCGCTCGACGCGCTTGCCCATGCGGTCTGGGACGAAGGGGCGGGCGCGCTGTGGGTTCATGCCCGCAAGGCCTGGCTTGAGGGCCTGAGCCCCAAGGAGAACCGTGACATCCCGCCGCTCGACTACGGGCGCGTGCATCGCCTCAAGCTGGCAAACAAGAGTCGATTCATCGGGTTGAACGGGGGCGTTCAGACAATGGACGAAGTACTCGCGCACCTGACCAAGGTCGACGGCGTGATGCTGGGGCGTACGGCCTATCACAACCCGGCCGTGCTGGCGGAGGTCGATCACCTTGTCTATGGCGAGCCCGCCCGCACCCTCGATCATGCCGCCATCATCGAGGCCATGGCCGAGCATGCGGCACGCCACATTGCGGCGGGCGGCCGGCTGTCGCATGTGACGCGCCATATGGTCGGCCTGTTTCACGGCCAGCCCGGCGCGCGGCGTTTTCGTCAGATCCTTTCGACCGACGCGACGCGGCCCGGCGCAGGGCCGGAGGTTTTGCGCCAGGCTTTTGCCGCGGTTTGCACGGATCCCGCCGAAGACGCCGCCTGACAGGCGATTTACTTCGCGGCTCGATTGGGCTAGCGAGCCTGACCTTCCGCAAGACGGCTCATCATGGAACAGATCATCTCACTTGCCGGCGAACTTGTGCCATTCGTTGCCGCAGTGGCCGCCGCAGGCGTCGTAGCCGGGCTGCTGGCCGGGATTTTCGGGATTGGCGGAGGGGCGGTGCTGGTGCCCGTCTTCTTCCAGGTATTCGGCCTGCTTGGCATCGATGACAGCGTACGGATGCACCTGGCTGTGGGCACTTCGCTGGCAATTATCGTCCCGACCTCGATCCGGTCCTTCGTCGCGCACAAGGCGCGTGGCGCAGTCGACATGAATGTCCTGAAGAGTTTCCTGATCCCTGTGCCGATCGGGGTGGTGCTGGCGTCGCTGACCGCCGCCTTCATCTCGAGTGCGGGCCTCAGGAGCATTTTTGCCGTGGTGATGATCGCGGTCGGGCTGCGGCTGCTCTTCAACCGCGAAAGCTGGCGGCTCGGCAGCGATCTGCCGGGAACTGGCGGCCGCTCCGTGGTGGGCGTTCTGATCGGCTATTTTTCGACGCTGATCGGCATTGGCGGGGGCATTCTCAACAACACCTTCATGACGCTGTTCGGACGCCCGATGCACCAGGCCGTGGCGACGTCGGCCGGCGTCGGGGTGCTGATCGCGATCCCCGGCACCATCGGCTATATCTGGGCTGGCTGGGGCGATCCGCTGCTGCCGAACGGCTCGACCGGCTTCATCAACTGGATCGTCGTTGCGCTGCTGATACCGATTTCGCTGCTGGTGACGCCCTATGGGGTTCGCATTGCCCACTGGATGGACAGGCGGCACCTCGAGATCGCCTTCGGGCTGTTCTGCCTGGTCATCTCGGCCAGGTTCTTCATCAGCCTCATGTAGACGCGAAAACGCCGCTCAGCGGCGCGTGATCCGGGCGCGCTCGCGCAGTTCTGCCTGGTATTTGTTTGACATCTGTTCCATGCCCTCGTTGGTCTCCTGTTCGGCCTGGAAGACCAGCTGGGCAACGAAGTCGTCGGAAACCTGTCGTGCGCTGCAGACCTGGATGAACTCAACGCCGCGATCCGTATCGCGAATCGCCGTCGAAGCGCCTGGATTGGTCGACGTGACGTGGCTTTTCCAATCCGGTGGCAGTTGCGGCTCAAGAATGCGGCCCAGATCGCGAACAGTGACGTCCAGAACACCGCGGGCGGCTTCTCGGGTGCCTTCGCAGCCCTGCAGCCGCGAGCGCATCTGTTCGGCCTCACGCCGCCGCTGGGCCAGACGTGCGCCGCGTTCTGCGGCAGGGACCACGAAGATCACCTGTTGGAGCATGTATTCCGTCGTCGATGGCTTCTGGCCGCCTTGTTCGATGATGCGGCGGACAACCTGCTGCTCGCTCAATTGACCGCTTCCCTGTTCGAACTGGGCGCGGGCTTGCAGCACCTGAGACCAACCCATCTGGGTGCGGATGAATTGACGGAAGTGGTCACGCGTGACTCCGGACTGAGCGAGAATGTCGTTCAGTTGGGCGACGGTCAGGTTGTTGGAGCGCGCAAAATTGGCATAGGCGTCGCTCACCTGGTCGTCGCTGATGCGAACATTGAGACGTTCCATCTCCTGCAGGCGCAGAGCCTGGTCGATCATTTCGTTGATCGCGCGGTCGGCGCTCGCTCCCTGCTGCTGAAGGCGAAGGAACGCCTGCCGCCGCTGCACATCGAAACTGGTGATGGGTACGTTGTTGACCACAGCCCTGATTTCATTGGCATGAGCGATGCCCATAATGCCCGCAGGTGCGAACGCGGCCGTAACGGCGAGCATCATGGTGCCGAACAACAGGCTTCTGGCGACCTTATTCATATCAATTCTTTCCCAACTTTCGTTGTGCTGGCATCTGGCTAGCCGATATCGATGCGATTGTCAGCGTTTTCTGGGGCAAAAGCATGACGGCCGGGTTGGCGTCAAAAGGGGCTAGACGCAGCCGTGTCCGTGCCGAAATCGCCAAGCGTGCGCAGCGTCACCCTGAAGCCCAAGCTGCGGGAGACCTGAGACGTGCCACTCGGCACACGCTCCGTGTAGCTGAACGCCACCAGGAAACACTCCTGGTCGTCATAGACAAGGCCGATAGAGCGGTTGACGACGGTCTGCGTCTCGAAATCGTAAGTTGCCGATGCCAGTGCGCGCCAATGCTCGGCGAGCTGCACCGAGCCGGTAAGCCGCGCTTCCTGGCGGTCAATGGCGAAGCCGTAGCGCTCTTGCGCTGCGATGTAGGAATAGCGACCCGACAGCGACAGGAGCGGGGTGGCGTAGCTGGCGCTCACATCTGCGCGCCGGGGCTGGAAATTGGCCTGATCGAAGCGCGCGCCCGCAGTGAAGCTAAGGCCGACCGGTGTGCGCAGCCCGATCTGACCGACATAGTCCGAGCGGGCGGTCTGCAGGCCGGAGGCGGCGCCAACGTTGACGAAGTCAGGATCGGTGTAGGGGTTGCGGCCGGCAATGTGGAAGGACTGACCGAAAATGGCATTGCTGGACCAGCCGCCTCCGAGGTTGCCGGTATAGCGGAAACCCAGATTCGCGCGGGTGCCGCCCTCGATACGGTCGTAACCAGAGAACTTGTCCCGCTCGAACAGGCTGGTTGCATCGAAGACCAGGCTCTGAGCGTCCTCGTTGGGGATGCCGAGCGAGCTGCCGAATGGCGCGTCGGGCCGCACGAAGATCTGACCTACCGGCTCGAAGATGTGGCTGGTGCCGGCAGTGGCGAATAATAACGGCCAGCGTGCCTCCAGGCCGGCAGTGGCCATGTAGCGGAAGTAGTTGGAGCGGATGTCGGGATTTCCCGGCAGGCCGGCAATGGCGTCGAGGGAATTCTGACCGTAATTGGCGTAGATCGTATCGCCGCGTCCGTGCAGCATAGGTGTCACAACCACACCGCCCGGCGCGATCATGCTGCGCTTCCATTCGAGTTCGGCGGTGAAGCGACCAGATTGGCCATCGAGGCCGCGCAGGTTGGTGGTCGGATTTTTGCCATCGAGGTTCGATTGATCGAGCGTGCTGCGCAACAGGTTTTGCGCATTCACGTTGAGGGACAACTCGCCGCCCGCGACGGGTCGATCAGAGACGACGTGATAGTCGAAGGAAGGCAGTACCCAGGGCTGTCTGGGGTTGCGCGCGTTCGGATGAGTGTCAGGGATATCTTCCTGAATCTGGAAATGCTGTGCGCGCAGGTCAAACCAGTTTCGGTCGTTGAGCCCGGTCAGGTAGATCTGCGAGTTACGAACAACGGCGTTGTTGCTCTCCAGCCCGTAGGTGCGGGCGAAGTTCTTGTCGGTCTGCGCCATCACGTCCCAGCCGAAGGACCAGCGGGGATTGATGTCGAAATGGCCCTTTGAAGAGACCATAGCGCGACCGCGCTGGTTTGCGTTCACGCCAGGATAATCCGCGTCATCTAACTGGTAGTTCTGGGTAAACGCTCCTGGCTGCTGCTGCCAGATGCCCGCGATACGCAGATTGTAACCGCCGGTTTCGAAACGCTGGCGCCATTCGGCTTCGCCGAGAAAACCTTGTTGGGTGTAGTAGGACCCCTGTACCGTGAGGTCATAGGTGGGCGAGAGCGCGAAATAATAGGGGACGGTGGTGCGGAAACCCAGATCCGAGGCGTAGCCGATGGAGGCCGACAGGAAGCCGGATTTCTGCTTTACGGTCGGGTCCGGGATCTCGAAGAACGGCAGGAAGGCAATCGGATAACCTAGAAATTCGAACCTGGCGCCTTCGAAGCGGACGGTGCGGGTGCGGCCATTCCAAATGATCTTGCGCGCGCCGATGCGCCAGGTCGGCGGTTTGTCGGGCCGTTCGGCGCAGGGTTCGCAAGCTGTGTAGATGCCGCGTTGGAAGGTCGTCACCTCGCCGTCGCGCCGCTCTGCGCTCTCCGCAGCGAAATAGGTGCGGTCAGCCGACTCCACCCGCAGTGCCTGAACGAAGCCGTCGCGGAAATCCTCGGTGATGTCGATCTGGTCGGACAGAAACCTGTTGCCGTCGCGATCGACGATCTCGACGCCTTCTGAGGCGATGAGCCGACCGCTATTGCGATCGTAGGTGACGCGATTGGCGACCAGCCGGTAACCGTCATAGTCTATCTGAACGCCGCCGACGGCACTGACCGTGTTGCGGTCGTTGTCATAGACGAGCGTGTCGGCCTCCAGCAGCATCTGCGCGCCGGGGGTGGCACGGATGCTGGCGTCCAGCTGCTGGGCATGGGCGGGCGCATGGACGACATCGATTGCCGCGGCGCATGCCAGCACTGCGACGCTTGCCAAAAGCGCCTTACGCGCACGACTGGTGGCGCGTCCCATTCCCGTCCCCACTAACCGTCCTCCTTGTACAAAAGGAACGTCACTCCATAAAGCCCCGCCAGAAGGACCGGGAACCACGCTGCAGCCGCGGGCGGAACGACACCGGCGCCCCCAAACGCCCGCATGACGGCGGTCACGACATAAAGCAGAAAGCCGGTGACGATGCCACCCACAATGATCGAAATGGGTTGTCCCATGCGGGTGAAGCGCATTGTGACCGTGGCCGCAACCAACGTCATGGCGACCAGCAGGAATGGCATCGCCAGGAGCGAGTGGAATTGGGTCGCAAAGGCGTTTCCGTTCAGTCCGAACGAGCGCGCGGCAGCAATCTTGCGGGGCAATTCGTATACAGAAACGGTCTCTGGCGGCGTGAAACGTTCTTCGAGAAACACCGGATCGAGATCGGAACTGATCCGCATCGTCTCGATCCGTTCCGGCGTGTTGCCGCGCCGCAACACGATGGCGTCCCGGATTTCCCATGCACCGGGCACGAGTTCGGCCTGACGGGCATCGATTCGGTCGCGGATGGCGCCATTTTCGTCGAGCCGGATGAAGGTCACTTCGGAGAGGAGTTGCCCGTTTCTGGCGGAGTGAGCCGCTCCAATGATTGTCGCACCCTCGGCAGTGCGCTGTCTGAGCCAGGGTATCTGATCGCTGGTGGGACGTGCGGCACCACCACCGACGAGCATGGCTTCGATTTCCTGCGCCGCGCTGAGCGATCTGGCTGCGATGGGATTGAGTATTGCCGTCGACAACAGGCCGATCATCAGACTGACCATGCAGAGCGGCGCCAGAAACTGCCACGCCGATACGCCTGCAGCGCGCGCCACCACCAATTCGTATTTCCGGTTCAGCGACATGAGTGTGACCATGGCCACGAGCAGGACGACGAAAGGCGTCGCCATCTGCAGGATGAGCGGCAGGCGAAGCGCGGATGTAAGCAAGCCGATGAAAACGGTGTAGTCCGGGTGCGCCGAAGCGTATCTGGCGAACTCAGTGAAATCGGCCAGGAAGATGATGACCGTAACACCCAGGAAAAACTGAAGAGCGGTCACGAGAAAGCGACGCGCAAAATAGGAGGACAGCGTACCGACCATCATCGGGCAGCCTTTCCGGCGCCACGGATGCCAGCAAGCAGGCCCTGGCCCCGGATGACCTGGATGCGGTCCATGAGACCGGTGAAACGGTCCAGCCAGCGCTGCGAGATCCGGGCTTGCCGCCCACTCAAGAGCAAGCCGCCGAAAATGGCGATGCAGGAAAGGGGCAGCGCGTAAAGCATCGTCGAAGCGAATAATGTCCGGCCGGCATCGTTGGCAAACAGGAACGACGAACCCCGGAAAGCAATTGCGATCGCGACCGCTGCGGTCAGTCCCCAGATCTGTTCTTCGCGTGTCGAGCGTGCTCCGACCGAGAAGAACAGCCCAGTCATGGCGAAGGCGATGGGGTAAAGCCAATCTGTCAGGCGCCTGTGCAGCTCTCCCCGGAATTGATGGGGCTGTTGCTGATACATCCGATCGTCAGGGTCCGGATTGATGATTTCGGCAGTTGGCCGCTCCTTTGCCTGGTAGTTGGGGGTGCCGCGCGATGGCGACAGATCCACGAGGTCGAGTGCGTAGGTCGCGAAGGCGACGGTGGAGACCTCGCCGGTCGTTGCATTGCGACGGTGGATCTCTCCATTGGCCATGACAAGCAGTTCGGCTTCGCCTTCACTGACGATGCGCCCGCGGCTTGCGTAATAGATGAATTCGCTTTGCGGGTCGCGCATATCGGCAATGAACATGCCGTCGAAGTCGCCGTCCGGATGCTGACCGGCAAACTGAATGTAGAGGTTGTTCTGGACCTGATGGAAGGATCCCGAGGCGACGGCATAGCTGATAATGTTCGATGCCGAACTGTAGATCAGGTCACGCATCTTGCGGCTGGCAGCCGGTTCGACAAGCAATGAGTTGAACAGCATCACCGCGGACATGACGCCGGCGAGTATGAGAACGGGTCGGATCTGGATCTTGCGCGGCGCGCCCGCTGCCTCGAGGACGATGATCTCGGAATCGGAGTGCATGCGGTTGAAGGTGTGGCAGACGGCGATCAGCAGCGCGAAGGGAATGACGATCGGCGCCAGCGAGGGGATCAGATAGGCGATCATCGCCACAAGAGTCCGCATGCCGTCGCCGGAGTTGGTGACAACCTGAAGAAAGATCATCAACTGCGTGATGATGACCAGCACCAGGATAACGATCAGCGAAATGCCGGCCGTCAGGATCAGGTGTCTAAGGATATACCTCTCGGCAACAAGCATTCGTCGTCGGTTTTCCCTTGTCGGTGCCGCGCCCAGACGGGACGCCTATGTGCCGCATGCGCCTATCGCCGCGATTGTGGCGAAGCAGGACGGTAGCGACAAATTGAGAAGAATTCGACCTACAGCTAGGGTTAACGTACCGTTAGGCTGTCGTTTCGGCTATGGCTTGACCTCATACCAGCCGAAGCGTCTTGCGAGAGTGGCCAAGATCGAAAAAGTCGTCAATGTCAGCAGGGCACCGATCACGGTGTCAGAGAGGTAGTGGCCGCCAAAGGCTATCCTGAGGACGATGGCGAGCAAGGCCAGCGAAAGCGTAATCGCGAGCGCAAGCGGCCGCCACCTGATGGAAGCGAGCGGAACCAGGCAGACCAGCCACATGGCCGTGGCCGCTTCGCCCGAAACGAAGGAACAATTGGTGTCGCAATAGTCAACGAAGCGCCCTGCTTCTACAAACGGAAAGGCGCCGCCGAAGAGATCAGTGTCGACAGGGCGCGGTCGACCGCTCATCTCCTTTAGAATGACGTTGACGATCACCAGTCCCGACAGGAGCAGTGCGGCAACCGCGGTCCACGCGCCGCGCGCGAACAAGCGCAGTCGCGTCTGTCCAGAGTAGCCAGTCGCCAGTGCGGCACCAATGAGAACGACGCCCGCCACCACGGGTGTGTAGTGCAGCATGTTGCGGATGGTGATCAGGCCAGGGTCGAAAGCTGCATGGAACCTGCCGCAGACGTTGTCGGTCTGTCCGTTCGGACAATCAAACTGATCGAAGAACCACTGGCTCACCCAGATGTCCAATTGTGGAAATCGATTGAAGAAAACGAGTGCCAGTGTTGTTGCCAGGCAAAGGGCGAGGGCCGTCCTGGCATCGGAGAAGGGAGATAGGTAGCCTTCCCCCGACGAGGAACGGTCGGCAACGAAGTGTTCCGGATCGGCTCGGTTGACCATGTGGTCGGGAGTGCTCCCAAGGACTTGGCGGACGCTCGCCAGCGTCGATTCGGCCACTGGATACACGGCTTGAGTACCGTACGAAAGCCTCGCAGAGACCAAATGGTCGGATTTGCAGCGGCGGGTCCAGCAAGTCCTGTTGAGACGCCGGTTGGAAAAGGTTATGCCGATGAATGTTGCCCGCGCTTAGCCCCGTCCCGGGCAAAGCCACCATTATCAAGCCGGAGAACTCATGACCCAGCGCCCGACCATCGGTTTCACCAAGATCGGAAAGCCCTCCAAGGGGACCGTGATCGTGCTTTCGGCGGATACTGACGGCCTCTCCGAGGCCGCCAAGGCATGCGATCCCGCCTCGGTTCTGGTGCGCGCCGGCAAGGTTGCCGAATTCAAGGGAAGCCTGGCTTCTTCGATGGAGGTTCTGGCGCCGACCGGCACGGAATATGACCGGCTGGTGGCAATCGGCGCCGGCAAACCGGCCGATCTCGGTGAGGATGGATGGCGTCGGATCGGCGGCGCTGCATTCGCCGCTGCGAAGAAAGCTTCGTCAGTCACCCTGGTGCTGGACGTTCCCGGCAAGCAAGCGGGAGCAGAGGACGCCGCGAATGTCGCCTTGGGCATGCTCCTGCGGTCCTATGCCTTCGAGAAATACAAGACCAAGAAGAACGGCGATGGCGACGGCAAGAAGCCGGAGACCAAAGCGGCCAAGATCACGATCATGTGTTCCGAGCCGGCGGCTGCCAAGCGCGCCTTCGAGAGCCTGTCCGGGGTGGGCGAGGGCGTCCTGCTGGCGCGCGATCTGGTCAACGAGCCGGCCAATGTGCTCGGGCCGGTCGAGTTTGCCGAAAAGGCAGCCGAACTGGAGAGCCTGGGCGTCAAGGTCGAGATCCTGACCGAGAAGGAAATGAAAAAGCTCGGCATGGGCGCGCTGCTCGGCGTCGCCCAGGGTTCGGCGCGTCCGCCGCGGCTGGTCGTCATGCAGTGGAACGGCGGCAAGGCAAAGGACAAGCCGGTCGCCTTCATCGGCAAGGGCGTGGTGTTCGATTCGGGTGGCATCTCGATCAAGCCCGCCGCCAGCATGGAGGACATGAAGGGCGACATGGCCGGTGCCGCCGCCGTGACGGGTCTGATGCACGCGCTTGCTTCGCGCAAGGCCAAGGCCAACGTGGTCGGCATTATCGGGCTGGTCGAGAACATGCTCGACGGAACGGCACAGCGACCTGGCGACATCGTGACCTCCATGTCGGG
>Ga0213835_100719_pt1 | contig 27274 bp, 26 predicted proteins | sample SWPATP01_FD_160576 | JGI IMG/M metagenome (GOLD analysis project Ga0213835, IMG submission 160576) | Coastal seawater microbial communities from Marineland, Florida, United States - SWPA TP0 #1 | ecosystem: Environmental > Aquatic > Marine > Coastal | place: USA: Florida | collected 2016-08-05 | reverse complement strand
AGCCCAAGCCCGGCGGCGGAGACCAGCGCGGCGTTCCGCTGCGCGAACTTCCGCGCGACGTACCACGCCCCGCGCGAGCGAGCGCGGATCGGCTCGTTCGCCAGGTAGCGGCGAAGGTCCGCGCTGAACGCCTCGGCGGATGGGTAGCGGTCTTCCGGGCGCACGTTGGTGGCCATCGCGACGATGTCGCGCAGCTCGCGGTCGATCGGGGGGTTGGTGGTCGGCCAATCGAAGGGCAGGCCGCGTGCGATCGCGCGGAGCGCTTCGACGGGTGAGGCGCGGTCGATCCGGTGTGGCAGTTGCCCGGTGAGCGATTCGTAGAGGATGACGCCGAGCGTGTAGACGTCGGTGCGCACGTCGAGCGTGGCGTGCGCGGGATCGACCTGTTCGGGGGACATGTACGCGAGCGTCCCGACGAGCGGCGGCGAGGCGTCGTCGCGGGTGATGCGCTCCTCGACGGGGTCGACGGGGCGGGCGACGCCGAAGTCGAGCACGCGCGGGCGGGCGTCGGCGTCAATCAGGATGTTGTCGGGCTTGAGATCCCGGTGGATGATGCCGCGTTGGTGCGCGTGGTGGATCGCGTCGGCAACGTCCGCGATCGTGCGCACGCGCCATGCGATCGGTGGCGCGGCTTCGAGCAGGTGGGCTGCAAGGGTGCTCCCCTGGATGAACTCCATGACGAGGTAGGGGACCGCGCCGGCTTCATCCTCGACCACACCAGCGTGGAAGACGCGCGCGATGCCGGGGTGGTTCATGGTTGCGAGCGCGTCGGCCTCGTAGCGGAATCGGCGGAGGTGGGCGTCGTCGGCGCGGGATCGCCGGAGGACCTTGATCGCGACGTCCCGGGCGGGGTTGTGTTGGCGGGCGCGATAGACGACGCCCATCCCGCCGCGACCGAGCTCGCCGAGGATCTCGAAGCCTTCGACTTGGGGCGGCGCGTCGGCGTCGATGGTGCGCTCGCCGAGGCGCGAGACGGCGTGGATGAGGCGCGCGGGCGCGTCGTCGTGCGAATCCGCGAGCAGTCTGGCGAGCGAGTCCGCGCTGCCCATCCAGAGCGACAGGAGCGCGCGATCTACGCGGTCGGCAAGGTCCGCGTCGTCCGCGGGCGGCTCGGCGGGCGCGGACGGGCGAGCGGGCTGGTCAGGGAACTGGTCAGCGAGCGGGCGGTGATCGGTCATCGCGTTCCCCAAGCGGCTGGTCCATCGCGCTCCGGAGCGCGCGAATGGCGCGCAGGAGCAGCATCGACGCGGCGGCACGGGTGATGCCCATCCGCTCGGCGATCTCGGCTGTGCGGAGTTGATCGAAGAACGCGTACGTGATCGCGAGGCGGTGCTCGTCCTTGAGACGCCCGAGGCAGTGCAGCATGCCCTCGATCTGCTCGCGCTCGTCGGCGGCGGTGCGCGGCGTGATGCCGGTCGCCGAGAGCCACGCGGCGAGCGGGGGCGAGCCGCTCAGGCTCTGCCCGGTGTCGTGCAAGCCGCGGAGGGAGCCCGTCCAGCGGCCGGGGCGCCCCTGTTTGCGGATGCGGTCGGCGACTTTGTGATCCACGATCCGCCCGAGATAGGCGCGCAGCCCCGAGGCGTCGGCGCGTTCGAGCGTCGTGATGCTCTGCACGAGCCCGGCGAGCGATTCCTGCACGATCTCCTCGACCGCGTGCCACTGGTTCGGCTGCGGGCTCAGGCGGGCGATGACCATCCGGTGAGTATGCGGCTCGAGTTGGGTCGCCAGGCGATCCAGGGCCGCACGATCGCCCGCGACCGCCTGGCGGACGGTTTCGTCGCAAATCACGTGCTCGGCGGCGTCCGGGGGCACGGGCCCAGTGTAGGGGATTCTGCACGCGATCCAAGCAGGATGTTCGTGAGGACTCGGCGGGCTCGGGACTCGGGTTGGGGGTTGATCCAGGCACGGGCCGCTCGTTCTCATCATGCTTCATTGCGGAAAGGGACGACCACCGCCTGTGATGAAGTCGCGGGCATGGGCTTGGCGCAACGCCAGCGTGTGGATTTCAGGTAACGCCGGGAGGGGCGTGGGCTTCAGGGCAGGAAGCGACCGGCCTCAATGGATTTTCTTCGATTCCGCGTTGCGCGGCGTCCGTGGCGCGGACTTGGTCTCCCAAAGCGGCCGGGCGTTTCCTGGCCTGATTTTGAAGGAGCCCGAGATGCCCGTTCGCACTCGTCACGCTGTTCTGGCTGCGATGGCTGTGACCACCGCAGCCGCCCATGCGCACGCCCAGAGCCTGTATGCGCGCTCACAGACGGTGTACCACGCTTACACAGGGCTGGATGACCCCGCGTGGGACTACGCCTCCTACTGGGACGAGTTCAGCACCGATGAGTTTCCGCACATCGGCACGTGGACGCGGCATACCGGGTCCGTGACCTACGGCGGGGGGATGAGTCAGGGTGTCAACGCGGTCGGCGTCGGGTACATCCGGGCATTCACCGAGGTCGATGGGTTCCTGTACAACCAGGGCACGCTTTACTCGAACACGCAGGGATGGTTCGAGGATGAGATCACTCCGCAAGGGCCCGCCGGCATCACGTTCACTCGAAATCTGCCGATCAACACGACGCACTGGCAGGGCACGATCAACGGCGGGCCGATCACGATGGGCGCCGAAGGGCTGGCTACCCGCGCCAGCATCCAGATCTTCGTGAATGGTTTCCCAGTGGTGTACGAAGAACAAGAGACCTACTTCGACAACTGGTCTGGGCAGAACGAGTATGTTGTTTATGGAAATATCCCGCCCGTCATCCTCGTGCCCGTCACCTTCACCACTGGCACGCCGACCAAGATCCGGGTTCAGGTGATCACCCAAGTCGCGATGGACTCCGACGGCGGGCAGGTGCAGGGCAAGGCGGGGTCCTACTTCGCGAACAGTGTCCGGGCGATGGGTTTTCAGGATCTGCCCGAGGGCGTCACCCTCTCCGGCAGCATCGACTGGACCCAGCCCGCGCCGATCGTGCCGGAGCTGCGGTGCCTCGCGGACTTGACGGGCGCCTCGCTCGACGGCACGCCCGACGGGTCGGTCGACGCCGCCGATCTCAACTACTACGTCGGGCTCTGGCTCACGGCTGATTCCGCGGCCGACCTCACCGGCCCGGGGCTGAACGGGCTGCCTGATGGGCAGATCAACGCTTTCGACCTCGGCTTCTACATCAACCTGTGGCTGAACACCCTGGGCCCATGCCCGAACGCCTGAAACAAGAACTGAACCTGAGCACGCCGCGGAACACCTCCGCAAAGCCCGTCGCGTTCGGCGGGTCTTTTTTGGGGCACGCACAAGGCTCGCCGAGCGGTGTGCGTGTGATTTCCCAGATCGACGTTGTCCGTATTCATGGCCTCAAGCCGTCATCAAACGACTCCATCTCGCCAGAACCCGGTGTTTTCATGGCATTTTCGGTGCGGGCTGTTGCGCACGCCGGGCTTGGGCGACTGCATGTCTTGCCTTGAACCACTGTGGATTCTGATCGCGCCTCGAACTCGGAGGGTTTCACCGTGTATCACCGCAAACGTACGCTGACCGCTTCGCTCACCTCTGTGCTCGTGATGGCTTCACTCGCTTCGGGCGATGATTGCCAGCCGGCGTGGATCCCCACCTTTGTCGGTGGCAACAGCGTCTCCGGAACGGTGATCAGCCAAGCCGTGTTCAACGATGGTGCCGGGGATGCGTTGTTTGTTGGAGGCACCTTCATCACAGCGGGTGGGCAGACCGTCAACCGGATTGCGCGATGGAACGGCGCCTCGTGGTCGCCGCTGGGCAGCGGGCTGGGCAACAACGCGGTTCTCGCGATGGCGACGTTTGATGACGGCTCTGGCGAAGCGCTCTACGTCGGCGGCTCGTTCGCAACCGCGGGCGGGCAGACCGTCAACGGCATCGCGAAATGGAACGGCACGTCCTGGTCGCCGCTCGGGTCCGGCGTCAGCAACGGCTTCGTGTTCGCGCTGACGGTCTTTGATGACGGCAACGGACCGGCACTCTACGCAGCTGGCTCGTTCACGCAGGCAGGCGGGAACGCGGCAAGCCGCATCGCGCGATGGAACGGCTCGGCTTGGACGCCGCTCGACGCGGGCGTGAATGACTCTGTCTCCGCATTGACCGTCTTCGACGATGGCACGGGGCCGGCGCTCTACGCAGGGGGCAGTTTCACGCAGGCGGGCGGGAATACTGCCAACAGGATCGCCCGCTGGGACGGCTCGGCATGGACCACGGTCGGCAGCGGAGTCACCGGCGGTGCCACCTCCCCCTCCGTCCAAGACTTTGCGATCTACAACAGCGGCGCCGGCGATGCCCTGTATGTCGGCGGCATCTTCGCGAGCGCAGGCGGCGTCAGCGGCACAAGCCGCATCGCGCGATGGGACGGGAGCGCGTGGTCTTCCGTCGGCTCCGGCATCACCGACAGCGGGTTCAATCAGGGCGTCCGCACGCTGACGGTCTACGACGACGGAAGCGGAGCCGGGCTCTACGCGGGCGGCGACTTCTTCGGAGCCGGCGGCGTCTCGACCAGCCTGATCGCGCGATGGAACGGCAGCGCGTGGTCCCCGCTCGGCGCGGGCATGCTCAACATCGATTTCGCCCCGGTTGTCCGAACCATCGGCGTTTACGACTCCGGCTCCGGCGCAGGCCCGGCGCTCTTCGCGGGCGGAGCCTCGGTGGGCGCACCGGGTGGCGGCAACTACCTGGGGCGCTGGCAGGGCTGCCCGGTCACCGCCGAACCCTGCCCCGCAGACCTCACCGGCCCCGAACTCGACGGCACGCCGGACGGCAGCGTCAATGCCTTCGATCTGAACTACTACATCGGGCTCTGGCTCGCGGATGACCCTGCCGCCGACCTCACCGGCCCCGCACTCGACGGCGTGCCCAACGGCATCGTGGACGCCTTCGACCTCAACTACTATCTCAACCTCTGGCTCAACACCCAGGGACCGTGCCCGTAAGCCGACTCATCACTGACGACACCAAGACCCTCCCCTCGCGGGAGGGTTTTTATTCGCAGGGGCCCCTCGACCCCAGCGGGAATTGTGATGACCTGCACGCCCGCAACCACCAGCGCGCCGAGCGTCAAACGGACTCAACCGCGCACCAAAACGACAGCCGCCGACCCAAGGGCCGGCGGTGGTCAGCGTTGTCGTGGTGCGGCGTTACGCCTTGCGGCGGACAACCTGAGGCAAGTGGGCGATACAGGGCTCGAACCTGTGACCTCCAGTGTGTCATACTGGCGCGCTAGCCAACTGCGCCAATCGCCCAAAATGTGGACGGGCAGGCTCCGCTGGGAGCTTGCCCAAATCGGGGTGAGAGGATTCGAACCTCCGACCTTCTCGTCCCGAACGAGACGCGCTACCAAGCTGCGCTACACCCCGTCGATTCGGTCGCTAGCCTAGCCCGTCGGGCGGCGTTCGGCAAGAGCACCAAGGCTTTGTGACGCCCGATGGGGCGAATCAGGGTTCTGGGACGCTCGCGGCGGGCGTGGGCATCGGGTCCGTTTGGGGGTCAATTTTGGGTCAGTTTTCCAGTTGGGCGATGGTCGGGCGGGTGCTGTAGACGTTGTCGTCGGCCTTGCCGGGGTTGCCGCTGGGCCCGGCGGAGTAGAAATACGGGCGTCCGGCGGTGCAGAGCCCGCCATCGGAGTCGATCAAATAAGGGGCATTCGCACCGGCGTTTGGATCCGGAGGCAAATTCCCGGTGAGGGCATTGTTCCGCCTCAACCTGCGGACATCGACAGCAAATCCCCTCGGAGCTGACCCTAGAACGCGGGTCGCTGGCCACGAATCGACCCGGACTAAGCCGCTCGGGCTCGGATCTTGACTCAGAGACAGCGGTGTTGCTTGATTTTCAAGCGTATTTCGAGGCTGACTCCCACCACCGTGCCACAGCCCGTCCCATGCAGGGTGTACAAATCGAATCGGATTGCCCCACGCATCGACCACGGTGGTCATCCGCGGCTGTTGATTTCTATTTGCGTTCGGATCTGGGCTTGGGCTCTCGATCCGGACCAGTTCTTGGGGGAGCCCGGTGAGAAGGGCTTCGACCGAAGGGTTCTGCTTCACGTGCTCGATGAAAAAGCCAACGCTGTTGAGCATGACCCTTTCACCGACTGAGCCGGAGGTCATGTCCCGCGCGTCGGCGAGCGGCCAGGCGAGGTCGTCGAAATTGCCGGTGATGTTCGGATCGCCGGCCCTTGGGTCGCGGACGAAGGCGGGGGGCAGCCCGCCCGTGTCGGCGATGTAGGTGGAGAGGGCGGAATCGAGGACCTTGATCGCGTCCTGGGTGAGGCGGGCTCGCCCGCCGTCGAGCAGGCGTCCGCCGGCGACGAGCGCGATGCCGGCGAGAACGGCGATCAGCCCGATGACGACCAGGAGCTCGATGAGCGTGAAGGCTCGGCGGGCGCCTCGGCGGTCGGGGTTGTTCGGCTGGGGCATGGTTGTGATCTCCGGGCTCGGGCCGGGGGGTTGTACGCAACCGCGGGCGGCTTGATCCGGCTGGCGCGTGCCTGCGGGGGAGGCATGGTACGGGCGCCCGGGGGATGCCGGGGCGGTCTTCTGGCGGGCTCGGCGAGGGGTGGACTGGCTTGGCGATCCCCTGCCCGTGGTGCAGGCTTCACAATCCGGAGTGTTGACACCCTCGATCTGGTCGGCTACCACCGTATACGTTCATGCCTTGTCCGGGCGTGATTGTGCGAGGATGGGTGCATCCGCGGCCCGGGCGGTGCGGAGCGCGGCATGGGTTCGGCGCAGGTTCTCCGCGTTGGACGCTCGGGATGAGGGAAGGTTCGGCTTGACGCAGGATTCATCGGAGATGGGCGGGGTGTCCATGCCGTTCGAGCCGGCCCGGCCGCCGCGCGCGCTCACCGATGAACAGTTGCGCGGCGAGTGGTCGGCCGCCGCGGCGTGGATCGAGCAGGAGCGGGCGCGGGAGCGGGCGGCCCGGGCGCGGTACCAGTTGGTCGCGGACGAGGTCGAAAGCAAGGTCGCGGCGATCCGCGTGCGCCAGCGCGAGGTTGAACTCGAACTAAACCGGCGCGAGCGTCTGGGCGCGGAGAGCGCCATTTCCGGAACAGAAAGCTTCTTCGCGGAGACCAAGCCGGAGGGGCGGAAGGCGCGGCACGCGAACCTCGCTGAGGCGATTCTGGCGATCTGGTCGCTGGAGGCATACCGGGAGCCGATGACGACGCAGGAGATCGCACAGGCGCTGCCGGATGTCGGCTATCAGTCGCACGCAGCGGATCGCTCGCTGCGCTCGACGATCAACCAGGCGCTGACGCGCCTGTGCCGCGAGGGGCGAGTGCGAAAATACCGGATGGACGGAACGGCCCTGGACGACTCGGACACGAACGCGCGGGCTCGGCGGTATATGCCGGTGGGCGCAGCCGCGCGCCGCTGATCGCGCGCCCTGATCGAGATTAATCCACAACGCGCGCGACGGCGTTCCGCTCGACGGCGATGATCGTGTCGACGCGGAAGCCCGGCGGGGGGAACTCGACGAGTTCGTCCGGGACATCGACGCGGAGAATGTTGTTGCTGTGGACGCGGATCTCGCCGTGGGCGAGGATCGGGGCGTCGACGTGGACGGTGCCGCGAAGATCGATGCGCCCGGTGGTGTAGAGGAATCCGCCGAAGCCTTGCGGGTAGGTATCGGTCAGCGTGTCGTTGGCGACGCCGAAGTAGGGTGCGCCGGGCGGGTTGAGGTTGACGCCGAGTGCGGCTTCGCTGAGATCGCCGGCGCTCAGGTTGATATCGAGGTTGCCATGGATGACCAGCGCGGGCCAACCGTCAACGAGGGGCTCGAAGCGTGTGCGTCCGGAGACGGTGACGGTGGCGGCGTTGTGGATAACGAGCGTGCCTCGGACGCGGACGTTGTTCAGCGTGACGTTCCCGCCGTTGGCGTCGAGGATGATGACCTTGTCGTTGGGGCGTGCGCTGAGCGGGCCGAGGCCGGGCGAGAGGACGGTCGAGCTGAAGTTGAACCATCCCATGCCGAAGCTGGCGGGCGTGTGTGTGGGCCCGTAAGCGGAGTAGGTCGGGAGGATGTTGGTGGGCAGATGGGGGGGGTCGCTGGAGGGCGAGAGGGCGTTGAGGACGCTCTCGATGCCGCCGACGATCCCGCCCACGATCCCACCGATCAAGCCGCCCCCGCCGCCGCCCCCACCTTTGGCGTCGTTGAGGTTGCCGCCGGTGCCGGTCGGGACGTCCATCGAAGCGGAGTTGTGGATGCTGTAGCTGTTGGCGCGAACGGGCTTGTTCGCGACTACGTCGGCGCTGCTATCGACGCGGAGACGGTTTCGGGTGTAGAGCGAGTGACGCATCGCGTCGTGCGGCTCGTAGCGGAAGTGGAGCGGGGCGCGCAGGACGAAGCGGGCGTTGCCCGATTGTCCGGTGGAGATCAGGATCGCGGGGTCGAACTCGCCGACGCGCGGGTTGCCGTCGACGGGGTCTTCGATGCGGACGGCGAACGTGCCGCCGGCGACGGTGGTTGTGGGGACGACGACGTCGCCGTCGAGCGCGGCTCGCCAGGTGGGGTTGCCGCGGATTCGCGAGGTGGCGGCTTCGAGCCCGGCCTGTGCGAGCGCGCGGGCAACGCCGGCGTTTGAAGCTTCCATCGTGTCTTCGAGCTGAGCGCCGCGGAGGACAACGGCGGTGAGCGCGACCGCCGCCGCCAGCGCGCACACGCCGACGACCAGCAGGTAGGCGGTCCCTCGGCGTTGGTGGATCATGGGTCGATCTCCGTGACGGCGGCGAGGTCCCACGCCTGGCTGCGCAGCGTGGCTACGTGCGCGAGCATGCGCTCGCCGCGGAGGACCACGACATGCACCTGATACGTGGTCGCGGGGTTCGGAACGCCCGTGCTGCCGAGCGAAATGGGGTTGATCGCCTCGACGTAGACGGCACGACGCCACGTTGCGTCGAAGCCCTGCATCGGCGTGCCGTCGCGGTGCTGGGGCGGGTTGGCGGACCACCCGTGGTAATCCGCGACGGCGCCGAAGCGGAGTCGCCCGGTGTTGGGCGGGGCGCTGCCGCTGACGAGGCTGGCCACCGCGTCATCGAGCGCGTCCGGAGAGATTTCATCTGGGAGGACCGGGGTACCGGATGAGCCGCCGATGCTGATGCCGAGAAGGCTGTAGGTGCTGCCGGAGGGCGTCGCCTCGCGCACGACGGGGACGGCGAGGAGCTCGGCGAGCATGTCCTCGGCGAGGGCATGAGCGATCTGGCGTTCGCGAGCCATCGTGTCAGTTCGCGCGGCGACGCCGATCACCGAGAGCACGGCGAGCCCGGCCGTGCCCACGATGACGAGCGAAAGCACCGCTTCGACGAGCGTGAGCCCCGGGCGCCGGATCATCGGACGACGGACGCGCGTCACAGATCGAACCTCGGGCGCGCGATCGGCACGGCACCGCGGCGCAGCGTCAAACCTCGCATGTTCGACAGCTCGAACTGCACGGAAATGCGCCCGACACGATCGAGATCCGGGCCAGTCGGCACAACCTCAAAGCGCAGGTCGTGCACCGCGGGCAGGTGCTCGATCGGGCCGGCGCTGTCGGTGCGAATCAGCGGATCGCCCGGCGTGCCGGACCAGCTGTACTGGATCACGCGATCGTCATCGCTGGAAGCGGAACCGGCGACGGCAAAGGTGATGCGCCCTCGCTCAACCCGACGGAACGAAACCGCGACCTGGAGCTCGGCGCACATGCGATCCATCGCGTCGTTGGCGCGGGCGAGGATGGTTCCGCCGTCGGTGTCGGCCGGTGTGGCGCGGACGGCGGCATACGAGAGCGACGTGGCTGCGAGCATCACGACCGCGAGCAACGCCAAGCTGACGATCAGTTCGATGATGGTGAACCCGCGTCGGTGCATGGGATTAGTCCAGCCCGCTGGGCGTGAGGCTGTACCCGCCGGCCCCACCGCCACCGGTCTTTCCGGTGCCGAGCCCACCCTTGCCTGCGCCGGCGCCGTGCAGCGTGCCGGTGCCGTCGTCGATCGAACCGCCCGCGCCGGTGAGCTCGAGCCCGGGCAGCAGATCGAGATCGACCAGTTCGGCAGAGAGCAGCGCCGTCATGGGCGTGAAGCTGACCACACGCTGGAAGCCCCCGCGCCGAAGCGTGATGGAGCCGCTCGGGCGCTGCCCCTGGGCGGGATCAAAATCAAAGGTGTTCGCGATGCCGAAGGCGGCCGCTTCGAACTGGACCTCGTACGGACGATCGCCCAGACGCAGCGTCTGCGTCTCTCCGCCCGTCTGCACGCGGAGTTCGTGCAACGAGGGGACGACGGTCACGCGGACGACCTCGCCGCGCCGGAAGGCGGTTCGCTCGGCCTGCTCGATGGTGGCGCGGATCTGTCGCTCGGCAGCCGTCAGTTTCGAGCGGTCCGACGCCCCCGCCACGCGCGGGATCGCGAGCACGGCGAACACGGCGAGGATCGTGATGACGACGACGACTTCCAGCAGGGTGAACGCGCGCGGCGACGCCGCGGTGTTCGCGGCGTCGCCGGTACGTGATCGCTTATGGTCCCGGTCGCTCATGTCGCCCTCGCGTCCCAATCCGAACGGGCGTCATCAGGCTCAATAGTCGGTGTAGAGCACGCCGGCGTCGTCAGCGAGCGCACCCGTGTTGGCTCGGATCCGACCGCTGGTCGAGTCGTAGATCCAGGCGACGCCCGCGGCGGCGGCGGTGGCGACGCCGTTGGTGCCGGCCTCGGTGCCGATCTGGAGGAACGGGATCGCTTCGAGGTACGGGCCGTAGATGTACGGCGGAGTGCGCGAGGCGTTGGTGTTCCCCGCGAGATCGCTGTAGAGCGTCATCTGCTCGACGAAGTTCACGGCCGACGGGTAGTTCCCGTTGTGCTCGGCTGCGAACATGTTGATCGCGGCGCGGAGCACCGCGAGGTCGGACTTGAGCTTGGAGTCCACCGCGCCCCGGGCGCCGCGGCTCATGCGGGGGATCGCGATCGCCGCGATGATGCCAAGGATCACCACCACGATCACCAACTCGACGAGCGTGAAGGCTCGGGCTCGCTTCAACACCATGACGACATGCTCCGTTCCGGCGCGGGGTGTTCCAGCGTCGCAGGCCCGCACCCGTCCCCCGACGCAATCAAGCCATCGGCACAAATCCGTGCGGGATTCAGCGTTGGAACACAAGCCCCCTCAGTCGTGGGGACCCTATTCCGCTTGTAACGATCAGGTGAAAGAACCCCGATCGGGGTCCGAGAATCAGTCGAGGCCCTTTGCCGAGAAGCGCAGCAGAGCCTGGGCGCCGTCGTCGTGCGCAAGATGCACGCCGTCGCTGCGGATCGCCGTCACGCGCCAGCCCTCGCGGAGCGCGTCACCGACGCGCACGACGCGACCATCGACCAACGCCCGCCCACTGCGCCCCTCGCCCTCGGCCGTGACCGCCGTCACGCGGATGCCACGAAGAGAAGCACGCGTCTCGCCAGCGGGGACGGCCAAATCATGCACCACAGGTTCATCATCTGGCGTAAAAGCCGCCTGATGCACAGCGAACACGTCCGGGAGCGAATGCTCAGCGTCCGGACGCAGCGTCGACATCAACCGGGCGAGCGCACGGCGATCCAGATCACCGCCGCGAGAGGTCGGCGCCGAAGAGGACGTTATGTTCGGACGAACCTCAGCGCTCGACGCGGGTGATGCGGCGGCGTTCGAATTGCTCGCGGTCGAGCCCGCCGAAGCGGACGACGGCCCGGGCAAGTTATCCAACACCAGCGCGATCACCGCCACGCCGAGTGTTCCCAGCATCAACTTACGGCTCGTCGGCATCCCCATAATGCCCGAGGGTGCGATTCGGCTCCGCCAATTGCAAGCCGAAACCGCGGGTTTCGCCGAGACTGCGCCGCTCATCCCCCGCCAGCCGGCGCAATCCACAGAACCCGCACGGAAAACCGAACCCCACCGCTCACCGAACGCTGCACGCTGAACCGCTCGACCACGCAATCCGGCGAACGATCGTGGATCACCGCGAGGAAAGCCGCCACGCCCGGGAACGTACCCTCGCCCTCGAGCTCGATCTGGCGACGCCCGGGCCCGCGCGCGGGGCCGGAGCCCTGACCGGCCGCGTCGAGCTTGCTCAGCGTGAGCCCGCAGGACTCGGCATCACGCCCGAGAGCCGCGATCCGCTCATTGAGCGAGACCGACCCGGCCTCACGCCGTTCGTTCTGCTGAAGCTGCGCTTCAAGCTGCGCAACCAGCGCCGTCTGAGAATCCAGTAGCGTGGTCTGCTGCTCGACATTGCGCCGAATCTCCGCGGCTTCCCGGTCGAGATCCACCGCCTGCCCCGCGCCGGTCAGCGACGGCGCGAGCACGCCCATCCAGCCTAGCCCGAGCACCACCGCGAGCACGCCCGCGCCGATGCCGTGATCCCGCCATCTCGTCTTTGCGTCGCTCACGGCGTGCCCTCCTGCAGCCCGACTTCGCACGCCAGCGTGAAGCGCACGCGCTCGCGTTCGCCGTCCACAATCCGGTCGGCCCGGCGCAGCGCGACGGATTGCAGCACCGGGATGCGCTCGAGCGCGAGCGTCAGCGACGACACGGCGGCGTGCGACTGCTCGGTGCCCGAGATCACGAGCGTGTACGGGCCGGTATCACGATCCGGCGGCGTGAGCTCGATCGCCGACAGCGCCGCTTCTGGCGAACACGCGGCCGCAACGGCATGCAGCAACCCGCTCCAATCCAACCGCCCCGCGGCACGATCCCACGCGACCAGTGAGGATTCGAGCTGTCGCTGGCGCATGAGCACGCTCGCCTGCTGCGTCTCGATCGCGCGAAGCTCGACCCGTGCCGCGTCGCGGGCGTCGGTTGCCGCTTCGATGCGTCGCCCGTGATCCGGGGCGAAGGCGTAGACGAGCGCGAGCACCGCCAGCGTGCCGCCGGTAATCCTTGTCCACGTGATCGCGCGGGCCGCCGTCGCACGCTTGGAAAGAACCGGTGCTGGCAGCAGATCTTGCCCCAGAACAACGGGTCGGCGTCCGGTCGCGTTGGTCCATCCGATCGCGGTCATGCGGCCACCTTGTCCATCTGCTCGGGCTCCTGCGCGGTGCTGAACCGTCCCACGCCGGCCGTCACCTGGCTGATCGCCAAACCGATCGCTCGAGCGAATCGCCCGGAACACTCGTGCGCACCGAACGCCAGCGATGCGCGGAGCAAAACCGGCACGCCGCGTGAAACCAGCGTGCCCCCCACTTCCATCATGGGTCCGTACGCGCGGGCTGGGCAGGCGATCAGCGTCGGCACGGGCTCGTGCGAGCCGCACTCGCGCACGCCGTAGGCGAGCGATCGCTCGAGCTCCTCGCTCATGCGCTGATAGAACGTGGACAATGACCCCGGGCTCGACTGGCGTTGCTGATCGAGCTGCGACAGCCCGAGATCGTCCAGCGTGCGCACGAAGATGGGCACGCCGCCCTCGCAGACCGTGACGGTCAGGCGCGTCCAGCCGTGCTCGATCGCGCAGCTCGCCCCGGGGCCCATCGAGGCGCCGAGCGCCCGCGCGAGCGCGAGCGGCCCACACTCCACCCGCGCGACGCGCAGCGCACGCCCGCCCTGCCCTTCCAACGCGGCAACGTCGGCGATCACCTCGGCGCTGTCCACCGCAAACGCGAACGCCTGCGCCCCGCGCCCGGAGCGAGCGTTCGGGGCCAGATCGCGGTAAATCACGGTTGATTCGAGCCCCCCCGGCTCGCGCCCGTGCAGCCGGGCGAGTTCGGCCGAGGCGATCGTGCGCACCGGCGCGCCCGTTTCCGGACGGGGCAGCTCGATGGACGCCATCAGCGCCGAACGCTCGGGAGCGCTCGCGATCACCGTCCGTCCGCGGAACCCGCGCCGCCAGAGCGTGGAGCCCATGCGGTCCAGGTCTTCGAGCAGTCCCAGCTCGCTCCGCGTGACGAGCGCGGTGAGCACGCGCCCATCGCCCATGCGCTGCGCGGCCTTCAGCACGCGACGACCCACATCCAGCCCGATCGGTGACGCGCCGGCACTCATCGACCACCCCCCGCGCTTGCGGTCAGATCAAACAGCGGCAGGAACATGCTGATCGCGACGCCGCCCACCAGAAGACCCATGACCGCGAGGATCATCGGCTCGAGCATCTTGGTCAGCTGCTTCGCCAGCGCCTCGTTCTCGATCTCCATGAAGTCCGCCGCGCTGGTCAGCACCTCGCCGAGACGACCCGACGACTCACCTGTCTGCACCAGCTCGCAGAAGCTCGGCGGCATCAGCCCGCTGTCGATCATCTCGCGGTGCATCGGCTCGCCGCGCTCGACGGCTTCCTCCACCTTGCAAACCAGCTCGGTGTAGAGCGTGTTGCCCGTCGCCGAGCGAACCAGCCCGAGCGCGTCGCTCAGGGGCACCTTCGCTTCGAGCAGCAACCCGAGCACGCGCGCGACGCGGGCCGTCAGGAACGCGCGGTTGATTGCGCCGAAACGCGGCATGCGCACTGCGGCACCGTCGAGCCATCGTCTACCAGCGTCGGTCCGCAGCCACCAGATCGAACCGGCCGTACCCACGATCGTCAGGAGCGACATACCCCACCAGTACGCCTGCAGGAACGCGCTCATGTCCAGCAGCATGCGCGTGGAAGCGGGCAGCGGCACACTCATGCTCCCGAACAGCTCGCCAAAGCGCGGGAGCACGATCGTCACCACCAGCACGAGCACGATCATGCACACGCTGACGAGGGTCAGCGGGTAGACCATCGCCCCCACCATCGCCGCACGGAGCTGCGCCTGGCGATCCAGCATCGCTGCGACACGGACGAGAATGTCCCGCATATCCGCGCCGCTCTCGCCGGCCGCCACGAGCGTGCAGACCACCGGATCAAACTTCCGCGGATGAGCGCCCAGCGCTTCGCTGAACGATGCCCCCTCCTCAACACGCCGGCGGATATCGGTCAGCACCGGCTTCATCGCGTCGTCGGCGCACTGACGCTCGACCGCGATCAACGCGTCCGCGAGCGGCGTGCCCGCGTTGACCAGCAGCGCCATCTGCTTCAGAAACGACGCGGCCTGGCGAGGATCCCGAACGCGGATCGCCGGGGCGTACGCCGACTTGACCGCGCCGCCGTCGCCTTCTTCCTGGCGTGTCTCGCGCATGGAGATCACGAACACGCCCTGGTCGCGCAGCTTCGCCTCGCCAAGTCGGCGAGAGTCCGCGTCGATCAAGCCGCGCACGCGCGAGCCCGCGAGGTCGTAGCCCTCGTAGCGCCACTTCATGCCGCGGCCCTCCCGTCGTCAGGCTCGCGAACCTCCTTGACGGGTCCCTCCTCCGGCGTATCGTCGCGCGTCACGCGGAGCACCTCTTCCAGCGTGCTCTTGCCGTCCAGCGCCAGCAGCACGCCCTCGCGACGAAGGTCCGTGTGCCCGTGCCGACGCAGTTCCTCGCGGATCTCGTGGCTCGCCGCGCCCCGGTGCACCAGGCGGCGCACCTCCGGCGTCACCTCCATGACCTCGTAGATCCCCGTCCGACCATGGAACCCCGAGTCGTGGCACTGCTGGCACCCCGCGCCCTTCGCGAACGGTCGCCCCGCGTGATCCTTCAGTCCCGCGTCGCGGAGCACTTCCTCGCTCGGGTAGTACCGCGTCCGGCAGCTCGGGCAGATCGTGCGCGCCAACCGCTGAGCGGCCGCACCGTTGAGCGCACTGCTCAGCAGGTACGGCTCGATCCCCATGTCCAGCAGACGCGCGACCGCGCCCGGCGCGTCGTTGGTGTGCAGCGTTGCGAGCACGAGGTGCCCCGTGAGCGCGGCCTGCACGCCGACGCGCGCCGTCTCCTCGTCGCGGATCTCCCCCACCATGATCACGTCCGGATCCTGACGCAGGATCGAGCGCAGCGCGCGAGCGAACGAGAGCCCGATCTGATCGCGCACCTGAATCTGGTTCACCATGTCGAGCTGATACTCAACCGGGTCTTCCACCGTCACCAGGTTCCGCTCCGGGCTGCGCAGCAGATCCAGGGCCGAGTACAGCGTCGTCGTCTTGCCGCTGCCCGTCGGCCCGGTCACCAGCACCAGCCCGTGAGACGCGCCCAGGATTCGCCGGAACGTCTGCTCGCAATCGGCCCGAAGACCAAGATCGCTCAAGCGTGCGCGCAGGTTCGACTTGTCCAGGATACGGACCACCATCTTCTCGCCCAGCAGCGTCGGAATCGAGCTGACGCGAAGGTCGATCTCGCGCCCCTCCGCCACGATCCGCACGCGCCCTTCCTGCGGCAGGCGGCGCTCGGCGATGTCCATCTTCCCGATCACCTTCACGCGGCTCGTGATCGCCTGGTGCAAGCCCGGCGGCGGGGTCATCAGGTCACGCAGCACCCCGTCGATGCGGTAGCGGATTCGCGTCCCGCGACGGCTCGGCTCGATGTGGATATCGCTCGCGCGATCGCGAACAGCCGTCAGAAACGCGACGTTCACAAGGTTGACGATCGGGCTACCCTCGATCATCTTATCGAGGTTCGCGCCGAGGTCGTCCTCAACACTCTCTTTCTCGATCACCTCGACGTCGCTCACCGCGAGCGAGGTGAGGAACGAGTCGATGTTGACCTCGCCCTCGGCGTACTTCTCGATGAACTCCTTGATCTCCGCCGCCATTGCCAGCACCGGGCGGATGCGGAGATTCGTCAGGCGGCGAAGACGGTCTACCGCGGGCAGGCTCTGCGGCTCGGCCATCGCGACGGTCAGCTCGTCCCGAACCTTGAACAGCGGGATCGCGCGCAGGCGTTCGCACTCGTCCTTGCCCAACAGCTTGATCAGCGAAGGATCGATCAGCCCGTGACGAAGCTGCACCCCGCGCACGCCGAGCACTTTCGCCAGCGTCCGCACCAGCACGCGCTGGCTGATGACGCCCTGCTGCACGAGCATCTCGCCGAGTCGCGCGTTGCTCGAACGCTGCTCCGCGAGCGCTCGGCTGAGCTGCTCGGAAGTCAGGTGCCCGTCCGAGACCAGCGCCTCGCCGAACATCGGGCGCGGCGGGCCGCGGTCCGGGCCGCCCACGTCCTTCGGAGCCTGGCTCGCGTCCGCGCCACTCGGCGGCGCAGGCTCGGGCACGCTCGTTTCGCCGATCGACTCGGGCTGGTTTGGTGGCTTCTCGTTGCTCACTCGAAGCTCCTCACCGCGCTGGAAACGTCTTCAAAATGCTCGAACCGCGAGCCGAAGCCCGTGATATCGAGCACCTCGCGGATGGTCTCGTTCGCCGCGCAAAGCTTGAGGGTGAGCCCGACCTTCTCAAACTCGTCCGCGAGATCGATCAGCGTCTCCAGCCCGACCGAGTCCAGGAACGGCAGCGCGCTGGCATCGACAATCACGCGCCCGAGCGAGCGTTCCAACTCGCCGCGCACGCGCGACGCCACGCCCGGCGCCGAAGCCGAGTCCAGCGATCCCGCCGGCTTGAGCACCGTGACCGCCCCGTGCTGACGAGCGCTGATCTCCATAGAGCCTCACGTGCCTCCGCTGGTGAATCCCTGAAAACTCACGCGGCCGCGGCGGTCGGCTCCGCCTGCTGCATCCGCGTCGGAATCGTCATCGTGAACGTGCTGCCGCGTCCGGGCTGGCTCTCGACGGTGATCTCCCCGCCGTGCAGGCGAACGACTTCTCGCGCGAGCGTGAGCCCGAGCCCGGTGCCGACGATCTCGCTGGTCGCCTCGTTCTTCGCCCGGTAGAAGCGGTCGAAAATCCGCTCCTGCTCATCGGGGCCGATGCCCACGCCCGTGTCGCTGATCGCAATGATCAGGTTCTGCGCATCGCTCGCGACGCGCACCCGCACCGAGCCGCCCGAGGGCGTGTACTTGATCGCGTTGCCCACCAGGTTGTGCAGCGCGAGCTTCAGCTTGTCCCGATCGCCGCGCACCAGCGGAAACTTCGGCGGGAGCTCGAAGGCGAGCGCGAGCCCCTTGTCCTCGGCCTGCACGCTGAACTCGCTCTGCAATTCATCCAGAAGCTGCTGCGCGTTCAGCTCCGCGATCGAGAGCGACATCGCCCCGCTCTCGATCTCGCTGGCGCTGAGCATGTCGCTGACGATCCGCTCGATGCGCGTGACCTCCTGGCTGATCACGTTGATCGCCCGCCCGCGCTCGCGCGGGTCGCCCGCGCCGCCGTCGCTTTCCAGATCGATCAGCTCTTCCACGTAGAGGCGCACGTTCGTCAGCGGCGTGCGCAGCTCGTGCGTCGCGTGCTCGACGAACTTGGTCCGGGCCTCGTCGGCGACAACCTGCCGCGTGACGTCTTCGAGCAGCACGAGCGAGCGCCGCGTGCCGCCGCCCATCCCGCGGGCCGAGACGCGCAACGCCGACCGAACGCCCGCGCGATCGCGCATCAGCGTTTCCGACCACCGCCGGCGCCCGCCCTCGGTTGCCAGTTCCTGCACAGCGTTCGCGACGCCGGTCTCGGTCAGCAGCGTGCCGAGCATCTGCCCACCCACGTTCCCGCCGGGCTTACCGAGAAGAATCCCGGCCGCCGGGTTCGCCAGCTCAACCTTCCCCTCGGCGTTGACAACCAGCACGCCCAGCCAGAGCGCTTCGACCACGCCCGAATCCCGCGAGATGCTCCCCGCGATCGCGTTCCGCGGCTCGGGGTTCACCGCGGCTTCGGCTGTTTCGCTCTCGCGCCGTTCGGGTGTATGCCGAGCGGCCGCCGCCTGGGTCACGATCGTGTTCCACGCTGACGCCTCGGGCGAAAGGCTCGCGTCCAGCAGCACACTCTCCGGCTCGCTCAGGCTCGAGCGCGAGGCACGGACCGCGTCCCGCAGCGCGACCAGCGACACGATCGCGGGGCGAGCCCACGACCAGCCGATCACCGCCCCCACGCCCGCGAGCGTCCCCACCACCACCGGCGGCACCCACGCGGGCACGCTCACCCCCAAGGCGTGTACGAGCGCCCCGGTCGCCAAGCCCACGCCGATCGAGCCGGCCGCGACCAGCAGACCGGGCGCAATGAACCGTGAGTCGGACTTCAGAATCGAGCCGCTGGGCGGCCAGGTTCGGGCTGGCATCGGCGTCGCTCCCGAGGGCAGATGTCGTCCCTGCAATCGCATCTGATCGCAGCGCGTGTGTCCGGGCCGAACACGCCCGTCCGACGGACAACCCGCCGGAAGACGTTGGCCCCCCGGTTCGTGCTATCGGCCCATCCAGAAGCCCACTGAAGCCCCGTCCCATCACCTGTGCGACACCAACCCCATGCGCGACCGATATGCTCGGTTGTGCGCACGATCATCACCGGCGTCATCGGGCTCTTCGGGCTAATCCTCGGCATCGCCGGGGCGTACTGGCTCCTGCGCGTCCCGGATGCGCCACCCGAATCAGGCGGGATGCTCCTCCAGACCGAACCCGCCTTGGTCACCCAACTCCGCGTCGAATCCGCCGGACGCCAAGGCACGCTCGACCGCGCCGGCTCCGGTGAAACCGCGGCCTGGACGCTGCACTGGCGCGAGACCGACGCCGACGCCTTCAACTGGCGCGCGCGCCCCGACCGCGTGCGTGCGGCTCTGCGCATCCTTTCCACCACGCCCTGGGAAGCCGGCGGCACGGGCGAACCCGACAGCGCCTTCCCGCGCGTCACCATCCGCAGCGCAGACCCCGAATCGGGCGAGCCGCGCGAGCGGGTGCTCGTCTTCGACCCAGCGTCCCTCGGCGGGCGCTCGCGCGTCTGGGTCGATGGCTCGCCGGGGGTCGTGGCGAGCGAGGTCGCCCACGCGATGGGTGTGCAGCCCTGGACGGCTTGGCTCGACAACCGCCTGCTCCCGACGGCTCCCGCGATGGATGCCGCCGGCGCGCAGGCGTCGCGCTTGAGCCTCGAAGCTGCCACCGGCGCGGGTATGCAACGCCTGGAACTCCGGCGCGGGCCTCGCGGGTGGGCGATCACCGAGCCCGTGCGCGCGCCCGCCGACAGCGAGCGTGTCACCGCGTTGGTGCGCGCGCTCCGCGCGCTCGAGTGGTCGCGCCCCGCGGGCGAATTGTCGGAGCGTGAAGCCGGGCTCGATCGCCCCTCGGCCGTGCTCTCGATCGCCGACGCCGGCGGGCGGGCGCAACGCGCGATCGTCGGCGGCGCGGTGCCGGGGCGAGGGACCGTCTTCGTGCGCCTGGAATCGGGCGCGGGCGAGGCGACGCTGCTGGTCGAAGCGCCGCGCGACGGGCTGGAGCGGATCGCGCTCGACCCCGGGATGTACGCCTCGCGCCGGGCGACGGAGGTCGGCTCGGGTGACGTCCGGATGATCGGGCTCCGGTGGTCGAGCGAGCCACCGGACACCTCGCGCCCAGCGGGCGAGGGCGCGGACCGTCTGCTCCGGCGGACCATCGAAGGGTGGCGGCTCGGTCAAGACGACGCGCCCGCGGACGCCGGCGCGCGCGGGGCGGCGGACCTGCTCGTCCGACTGCTGACCGAGATGGAAGCCGATCGGGTCAGCGTGACTCCGCCGGACGGCGCGGGGCACGCGGCGTGGGTGACGCTCGCGGGCGCGGACGGCTTGCCGATCGCGCACGCCGGGCTCTATGTCCGCGAAGGCGCGGTGCACCTGCGCACGGGCGACCTGTGGCGCCGGTACGACGGCACAGGGCTCGTCACGCTCATCGCCTGGATCGGCGAAGCCCGCCAATCCGACGGCGCTGAGTAGCGCTCGCGGAACAATCGTCCCTCAACTGCGGCGATGGATTACGCCTTGACCGCGGGGGTCGGCGCGGGCGCGCCGATGTCGGTCCGGTGCTGCATCCCCCGGAAGCTGATGCAGCGCACGGCGGCGTAGGCTCGCTCGCGGGCCGCCTCGATGTTCGGGGCGGTCGCGGTGATGTTCAGCACGCGCCCGCCGCTGGTGACGATGCTGCCGTCGGGCGCGCGGCGCGTTCCGGCGTGGAAGATCTCGACGCCAGGCTGAGCCCCCGCCTTGTCAAGCCCTTCGATCGCGTCGCCGCTGCGGGGCTTCTCGGGGTATCCCTCGGCCGCGAGCACGACGCAGCACGACGCCTCATCGCGGAACGCGAACGAAGCCTCGTCCAAACGGCGCGAAGCCGCGAGCCCAAACAGCTCGAGCAGGTCGCCCTCGAAGCACGCCATGAGCGCCTGACACTCCGGATCCCCGAACCGGCAGTTGAACTCGAGCACCTTCGGCCCGCCCGGGGTCAGCATCAGCCCGGCGTAGAGCACGCCGCGATAGTCCACGCCCTCGCGGCGCAGCGCGTCCAGCGTCGGCACGAGGATGTCGCGCTCGATCTCGGCGATCTGCGTTTCGGTCAGCAATGTGCTGGGCAGAAACGCGCCCATGCCGCCGGTGTTCGGCCCCTGCCCGCCGTCGCGCAGGCGCTTGTGATCCTGACAGACCGGCAGCGTCGTGAGCGTGCGTCCGTCGGTGATCGCGAGCACCGAGACTTCCGGGCCGCTCAGGCGCTCCTCGATCACGACCGCGCGTCCGGCGTCGCCGAACTCGCGCCGGACCATGATCCGGTGCACCGCGTCGATCGCTTCATCCAGCGTGCTCGGCACCACCACGCCCTTGCCCTTGGCGAGCCCGGACGCCTTGATCACCGGCAGGTCCGTCCGCGTCGCCGCGAAAGCCGCGCGGATCTCCCGGCTCGCGTCGCGCTCACGCTCGATCCACTTGCGCCGGATTTCGGGGTCCGGGTACTGAGCCGCCCGCTCGAAGAAACGGACGAGAATCTCGTCCTCGATCGCACGGGTTTCGATGTAGCGGATCGCCTGGGCCGCGTCGGTGAACGTCCGCCCGTCGGCCTGCGGCACACTCGCGCCGCGGAGCAGCTGCTTGCACCACGCCTTGTCGGCTTCAAGCCGCGCGCCGTCCTTGCCGGGACCAAAGACCACGCGCGTGTCGGACCGCAGCGCATCGGCAAACCCCTCGGCGAGCGGGTCCTCCGGCCCAATGACCACCAGCCCGATCGCGTGACGATCGCAGAACTGCACGAGGCGATAGATCTCCCGCGCACTGACGGGCACGTCCACCGCCTGCCCGAGTGCCGCGAGCCCGGGGTTTTCCGGGTGCGTGACAAAGAGCGTGCCAAGGGAGGGTGAACGAACAAGCCGCGAGGCGATCGCGTGCTCACGCCCCCCGCCGCCGATGAGGAGCACGTTGGTCTTGGCGCCGGTTCGGAACGTCATCGCCCGATCCTACGCCGAGGGTGGACCGAACCGGACGGGGCGAGGCTCTGAACCAAGCCAACTGGCCATACAGCGGACAGCCGGCAACCCACAACTAGTCCGGCTCAATGGTCTGATCACGCGATCCCCACCCCTACCGATTGCGGTGCCGACGGCTCCCGACCCCACTACGGCGCAATCCCCCCACGCCCCCGGCACCCAAAACCATTGACCCCGCCCAACCACCCGCCTACGCTTCGGCCCAGATTGCGGGGTAGAGCAGCCTGGTAGCTCGTCGGGCTCATAACCCGGAGGTCGTAGGTTCGAATCCTACCCCCGCTATTTCCGAGTCGGTTGCAAACGCGGCTGGCTCACCGGTTCACGACCGACGCCGCCGAGAGACCTCGGCGGCGTTGTCGCTTTCAGGGCCAGTCTCCGCAAGGGTTTAGAGCAGGGGTCAACCCGGGGCTCGGTCTCCGCTCGCCCGCTGGTCATAACCGTGCTCGGGGCGTGGCCGGCCGAGCGCGGCGTTCTGGCCGCCAAAGTCTCTGCGTCTCTGGTTCGGGCGGGTGCCGGGGTTAAGGGCTCTTTGTCTCGCCTAGGCGGTCCGCAAGGGCCTGTTTCGGACCGCTGACTCAGCATGATCCTGGTCGTTCAATGGACCGGCGGTGAAGTCTCTGCGCACCCCTTGGGCGCGCGGCATAGGTGACATCAGGGCGGCGTCTTGAGCACGCGGCCCGTGAGGTCACGCGATGCCCAAGCACTACGCCGACACGACGCGCAACCCGGACACAATGACGGCCGATGAGCGCCGCGACGAGGTTGCTGGCATTCTCGCCCGAGGGCTGGTTCGGGCTCTCGAGGCCAAGCACGCGGCCGATGCGGGCGATCGCGACAACCTCGACGAAGACGGCGAGACATGCCTTGAACTTCCGGGTGATCAAGGGATCAGTGTGGCTCCGCGGTCCGCCGGTTAAGGGCCGCGTCTCCGATGTCCCCGATGCGAGGAGCCGCGATGACGAAGACGGCAGAGGCGAAGGTGCAGAAGGAACTCGACGCGCTCGAGCACATGACGACGGCGGAACTCGTCGAGAAGTACAAGGAGCTGCACGGTCACGTGTGCCGGACCAGACACCGCCGGTACCTGATCCGGAAGGTCGCGTGGCGCATTCAGGCGAATGCGATGGGTGGGCTGAGCGAGCGGGCCAGGAAGCGGGCCGAGGAACTGGCCAACGACGCCGACGTGCGGGTCATGGCTCCCAAGACGGTACTGGGGCCGAACGAGGGAGCCGGGCACACCGTCGCGGCGACCCTCCGCGACGAACAACGCCGCGACCCGAGGCTGCCGTCACCAGGCACGGCGATCATCCGGCAATACAAGGGGCGAACGATTCGCGTGATCGTCCTCCATGACGGCGAGGGGTTCGAGTGTGAAGGCGAACGGTATCGCACGCTGACCGCGATCGCGAGGAAGGTCACCGGCGGGCACATCAACGGGTTCCGGTTCTTCCGGCTCACGAAGGAGGTCCGCTCATGAGGGCCGTCCGCAAGCGAGACCGCGAGGACCCGAAGACCGCTCCGAAGGCCACGATGCGATGCGCGGTCTACACCCGCAAGAGCAGCGACGAAGGGCTGGACCAAGAGTTCAACTCGCTCGACGCACAACGGGACGCGGCCGAGGCGTACATCATGAGCCAGCGAGCCGAGGGCTGGGAGTGCCTGCCGGACCGGTATGACGACGGCGGCTTCTCCGGCGGCTCCATGGATCGGCCGGCGCTGGATCACCTGCTCCGAGACATCGAGGCTGGTCGCATCGACTGCGTCGTGGTGTACAAGGTGGACCGGCTGAGCCGGTCGCTCATGGACTTCGCCCGGATCATGCAGCTCTTCGAGCAGCACGGGGTCTCGTTCGTCTCGGTCACGCAGCAGTTCAACACGACGAGCTCGATGGGACGCCTGACGCTCAACATCCTGCTCTCGTTCGCCCAGTTCGAGCGGGAGATCATCGGCGAACGCATCCGAGACAAGATCGCGGCCCAGAAGCGCAAGGGCAAATGGGCCGGCGGCGTTCCCGTGCTCGGCTACGACGTCGACCGGTCGGGTCCGAGCCCGCGGCTGGTGGTGAACGCGGCCGAGGCCGCCCGGGTCGTGGCGATGTTCGAGCTGTACGCCGAGATCCAGGCGCTCCACCCGGTCGTCCGCGAACTGAAGCGACGCAAGTGGTGCAACAAGCGGCGCGTGACGAAGAAGGACCGCGTCATCGGCGGGACGCCCTTCAACGCGTCCACTCTGTACACGCACCTGACGAACCCGGTGTACATCGGGAAGATCGTCCACAAGGCCGAGGTGTACGACGGCGAGCACGAGGCGATCGTGCGGCGGGAGTTGTTCGACCGGGTCAACGAGATCCTGAAGTACAACGGGCGGACTGGCGGCGCCGAGGTGCGGAACAAGTACGGCGCCCTGCTCCGCGGTCTGCTGCGCTGCAAGGCGTGCGGGTACGCCATGAGCCACACGTTCGCGAGGGGGCAAGGCCGAAGGACGTACCACCGCTACTACCGGTGCATCGAGGCCATCAAAAGCGGAGCGGCCCATTGCCCCTCCAAGACCCTCCCGGCGCTCGAGATCGAGCGGGTCGTGGTCGAGGAGGTCCGGAGGCTCGCCGAGGACCGGGACCTACTGAAGCGTGTCCTGGCCGACGCCGAACGCCTTGTCGCCGGCGAGCTTGGCGAACTCCGGAAGGAGCACAGCGGCCTCGCACGGGACTTGGAACGGCATCACGCGGAACTGGGCCGACTCGCCCAGAGCGGGTTCACCTCCGCCGACGTCGCCCTGCGGGTCGCCGACCTGAACGAGCGGATCGCACAGGGTGAGGCCCGGACGCAAGAGCTGAACGCTCGCTCGGTCGAACTGGAACGGCAGGTGATTGACCCGGACGAGGCGGCGGAGGTCTTCGCCGGGTTCGACGCGGTGTGGTCGAACCTGATCCCGAGAGAGCAAGCACGGCTGTTGAAGCTGCTGATCGAGGTCGTCCACTACGATGCCGCTAACTCAAGCGTCGCCGTGACATTCCGGCCATCCAGCATCCGAGCATTCATGGACCGCGTGAAGACGGAGCCCGCATGACAACGGTGACGAGAGCGATCCACTTCGAGATTAAGGCCCGCCGAAAGCGGATCGCCGACGGCCCAGGGCCGGCAGCAGACGAGGCCCCACTCCCGGGCCGGGTGCCCCGGGTCGCGAAGCTAATGGCGCTGGCTATCCGGTTCGACAAGCTGATCACGGACGGCGTCGTGGCGAACCAGTCTGAGCTTGCTCACCTCGCCCAAGTCACCCAGCCGCGGATGACACAGATCATGAACCTGTTGCACCTGGCGCCGGATATTCAGGAGGAGATCCTGTTCATGGCACCGGTGGCGGAGGGACGGGATCCGGTGACGGAGAGGGATGTGAGAGAAATGGCCATACTCACCCAATGGGCTGTACAACGTGCCCGCTGGCATACTCTTGTGGCAAGCCGTGATTTGATTTAGGGTGATGCCCAATGCTCAGCAGATAACGGAAGTTCGTTAAGCTCTGCACGCGCCTCGCGCCACGATGGGAAGTGATGTGTAAGTACCGAGATATACCGCTCGCTGTGCGTCGGTTCGATCAGGTGGACCATCTCATGCACCACGAGATACTCAACCAGATCCTTCGGCTTCTTGACGAGTTCTGTATTAATCCGAATATGTCTTGCTTCGTGGTTACAGCTTCCCCATTTCGTCTTCATTCTCTGGAGGAAGTAGCGTTCGACGGTTACACCGAGTTTGGGCTGCCATTTCTGGATTAGGGCGGGAATGATTCCATGGAGAAGACTCTTGTGCCACTCATGGATCACCCGCGCCCGCTTATCCGCTGGGGATCCTGGTCGCACTCGAAGCGTGATGCGCTTGTGATCGACCGATACCGAGGGCTTTGCGTCCTCTTCGACGACTGTCAATAGGTACCGACGCCCCCAAAGATAGTGGCTCTCTCGCTCGACAAAGCGACGAGGTGATTCTCTTGCCTGTGCCGCCAGTTGCTCGCGCTGATGTCGAATCCAACCAAGCTTCGATATCGCGTATGCCCGCGCGACTTCCACCCGTGTGTCTGACGGTGCGGACAGCGTAACTCGACCATCCGGTGGGTGAACGGACAGATGCACATTGCGGATCGGCTTCCGCATCACGCAAATCGAGATGTCGCCAAGCTCGATCGTCTCGTTCATGAATAACCCGGTTGATTCTTGATGATCTCAAACACAGCGCTGGTCGCAGTTCGATCTCGGCCCAACAGTGGAAAAAGCGCATTCAGAACCTGGGCTTCCCGCGCATCATCCCCCTTCCACCCGGCTGGAGCCTTTTCTCGCATCGCGCGATCAATCTCAAGCGCGAGATCTGCCCGACCGTCGTCATCTGTCGGACACACAAAGCTGTCGGTGGGAATTGACGCCAGGTTGTTGTAGACCCGAACAGCCTCGGGGTGACCGTTCAGTACAGGGGGATGGCCGACGGCTCCCGCCTTGCCGGCGAGCCGCTTCACCAGGTCCTCCGCACTGCGCAGAAACGCCTCGTAAGTCTGCGTGTCATTTTGCCGCTGACGGATCAGGTCGTCGAGCAGTTTCGACATCTCGTCGTAGAACCTCGGATCGGTGAGCTGATCGCGGATGATCGTCTTTCGGACATTGTTGATGATGCTTTCCGCCACCGCGTTTTGGCTGAGTTTGCCCTTGGCGTTCAGCTTCTTGGCGATGGCGTCGTGGATCCCCGTCTCGATGATGAGTTCGACCAGTGAGTAGTTGTCAACCGTGCCGAGCGGGTTAGCAGGATCGGCCTGGATGTACGTGTTGATCAGGTGCCGCATGTCAGCCTCATACGGCTTGATGTCCAGTTCCTCACCCGAGTGACGCTTGATCGCGGCTCTCGTGTCAGCAAAGAACTCCACTTCAACCTGCAGCGCAGCAATCTCCTCTGCGGTGTAGCCAGCGTCATCCAAGTCCTGTGCGATGGCGGCGTAGGCGCGGACGAATGACGCGACGGCTTTGTAGAACGACACGCGGAGCACCTCGGTGTCGCTGAGGGCGCTGGGGTCGCTCGCGTCGCCGCAGAAGTAGTGCAGGTATTGCTCAACCTCCCGCGGCTGCGGAACCGGATCGCACAGGTACTTCAGCGCCTCTCGCATCGCATCGA